>Ga0209575_10000155_pt1 | contig 70620 bp, 54 predicted proteins | sample Medcelwee11metaG_FD_187172 | JGI IMG/M metagenome (GOLD analysis project Ga0209575, IMG submission 187172) | Freshwater pond sediment microbial communities from the University of Edinburgh, under environmental carbon perturbations - Medium... | ecosystem: Environmental > Aquatic > Freshwater >... | reverse complement strand
ACCTCGAGCTTGGGGACCACCTCGGCTCGACGAGCGTGGTGCTCGACCGCGCGACGGGCGAGTTGGTGCAGCGGGACACGGCGTATGCATATGGGGCCGCGGAGTCGTCGTACCGGCCGGAGAAGTTCGGGGAGTTCCGGGAGGACTACCGGTTCACGGGCAAGGAGGATGATGTCGAGGTTGGGCTGATCTACTTTGGGAAGCGGTACTACGCGCCTCTTCTGCAGAGGTGGATCTCGCCGGACCCGTTGGCGATTCATGCTCCTGGGGAGGCGGACCTAAACCTTTATGCGTACGTGCATGGGAAGGTTCTGATTGCTGTGGACCCGGTGGGGTTGCAGGAGGCCGTCAATGGGGCATCCGGGGGACCACCAGCACCTGGAGTAACGGCACCAGGCACCCAAGGCGACGTGATCACGCTTCCGCCCGTTGAGATCATCGTAGATGTAAGGACGCCTGACCCCGCCCCTGGGGGCTCGCAAGCGACACCCCACGAGACTGGATCCCTGACACAGCAGGGGCTCTCACCCGAAGTGACGACCCTGGATACTCTCGCAGCGGAGGCCCTCAAGGACTACGTATGGGTCCAGCGACGGATTGACGCCGGAGGATTCCGATACGGTCCGGACGCCTTCTTGATGTCAGATGAGCAATTGGACACGGCCGATCAACTCTGGCAGGCCGAGTACCGGACTGATTGGGTAGACGGGAAAGTCGTCGACATAGACGTGAAGATAGGTATCGTCCCCCCGCCCGGCGGCTCTCTGTTCAAAGGATATCCAAGAGGTCCAGCGGCGACTCTCGAACTCGCCGAGAAGATTCAGGGTGACGTTCCGAAGTCTGCTCAGACAGTCTCGTTGCTGGAGACTGCGGAGGGGCCCACATTGGTAGGAGCCGGCGAGGCGGACCTCACCGCAACCCAATTGGCAATTGCCGAAGAGCATGGTCTGACTCCGGTTGCCCTGGAAGGTTTTCATGCCGAGCAAACCGTGATCAATGGTGCTGGAGAACTTGAATTGACTCCCACATACGGGGTGGCGACCAACAACATCTGTTCTGGTCGATGCGGAGCCTTGATCGACTCTATTGGCGGTTGGTTTCGCGGCAAGGAGTTTGGATTTTAGGAGGTTACCCGGTGACAAAGGAAGATGACCTGCTGATCGATGCGGTTCGAACGAAGGCCACCTCCCGGGCGGAGCTTGAGAAGATCGGCCAAAGGACTTGTGCTGAGCCCGCGTCTGAGATTGATGTCGCGAATGCAGAGACGGCGTTGGGCTTTGAATTGGATGCACTCCTGAAACGCGTGTACTTGGAAGTAGCCGATGGGGGAGTCGGCCCTGGATATGGGTCGCAGCGTCTAGCGGGTGACGGGTCGCTTGTGAAGTCTTATCTCAGTTTCCTGTCCGGACAGTGGCCCGATGGGCTGCTTCCGGTTTGGGATTGGGGAGATGCGATTTGGTCGTGCGTAGACCTAGAAGGTCGCATTGTGACACATGACGATGTCAATGGACCGATCCTGACGACCTTTACGGTCACGACCTGGTTGCAGGCATGGGTGGGCGGCGTGGACCTTTGGAGGCAAATGTATGAGGACAAGGAAGCCACGGTGATCAACCCCTTCACCAAGAAGCCTGTCACGACCAAGGTACGAGGAAGAGTGAAAGGACTTCGTTGGCCGGGACACGATGGGAACGGCTAACACCCTCCATCGAAGTTCCCACCCCGTTCCCGCCCATCGATATCCCTCCTCCGTCGTCCCCGCCTCCCATCCCCCGACGAGGAGCCGTGCGGTGTCCGTGCGTGGGGTAGAGACGGAGTGTACGGGGTTGCTGGACGGTTTGGGAAGGTAGTCGTGCGGCGCGGATGACCCGTCCTCAAGTCGTTGACCAAGCCCCGTCCCACTCGTACCCCCACATGTGAGAACCGCCATCTACCTTCGAGTCTCGACCCAAGACCAATCCGTCGACAACCAGCTTGCCGAGCTTGAGCGCCTCGCCCAGGACAGGAACTTCACCTCACCACCCGTCGTATCTGCCCCGGTCCGAGAGAAGTGCCGCCTCGTCCAACGGAGGCAGCCTTCGCGATCTGCCTCAACGGCCATTTCTCGGAGTGCAACCTGGGACGGGTTCATGCCGCCGACGCCATCTTCGCCACCTGAAGTCAACGTCCTTCCCTGAGAGGCAGCGGGAGCCACATGGATACTTTTGTGGAGCAACTGGAACGTTCGGGCGACCTCACCGGTGCCTTCACGTTCGTCGACATCGCGGTCGTCATCTTGCTGTCGTTCACGTTGAGCACGCTGCTTGGCTACGCGTACCGGTCCACGCACAGAGGCGTGTCTTACTCACAGACCTACGTTCACACGCTGGTCATCATCGGGACCGTGATCGCGTTGGTCATGCTCGTCATCGGGTCGAACGTCGCTCGAGCCTTCGCTCTCGTGGGCTCGCTGTCCATCATCCGGTTCCGCAATGCGATGAAGGAGCCTAGAGACATTGCTTTTCTGTTCTGCGTCATGGCCGTGGGCATGGCAGTGGGGACACGGTTCTACGTGCTCGCGGTGGTAGCGGCAGTTGCGTTGAGCGCGATTGTCACCTTGATGGGGAAGCTCAATCTCTTTGCCAAGACCGTGCGGGAGCGGATTCTTCGGATCCAGCTGCCCATCGACCGGGATCCGGCGATGGCCTTCGCCGAGCCATTTCGCGACTACTTGGACGAGCACCGGATCATCTCGCTGGAAACGGTTCGCGCTGGGGTGCTTCAGGAGGTGATTTACTCCGTGGTGCTCCGCAAGGGGGCTTCGCCCACCGAGCTGCTCGAAGCCGTGAGAGCGGCAAACGAGAACAACAAGGTCACGCTGGTCCTCGGCCAGCAGGAGATCGACATATGAAGGGGAAGACCAAGTCGGTGGCCGTCGTCGTACGCCCTGCGCTGGCCGCAACCGCCGTCGTGGTGGCGCTGGGATGCGGAGGGCAAGGAGGGGATGTCTCCTCAGGCGCGGAGGAGGATAGGGGCGATGCGGCGATCGGCGCGGGTGAGGTCTCGACCCCGGAAGGCGGCTCCCCCGAGACAGCCATTTCCCACGCCGCCCAGTTCTGCGAGGATCTGACCACGCTGACGTGCCGGATGAGAATGACGTGTTGCGGTGAGGAAGCGATGATCGACACGATCCTCGAAGTCCGCCGGCTCCACGATGGCAGTGTTGCCGTCACCGATAGCCCAGAGTCGGAATCGGCCTGGGCGGTCCGGGTGGAGGTCTCCTCCGACGGTGCGCTGGAAACGGAGGCTGGCGTTCCGGACATGAGCTGCGAGAGGCTCATGGACGAGTACGCAGAGACAGGGGAGTGGGAGACCTACGAGGCGGTCGAGGGTTACCCATGCTCCAAGGTCGACGCTGCGTTGATTCGGTTCTTCGTGATGGAGTGGTTCTACTTCGGCTGAGATTCGTGGCATGTGGTGCTCGCTTCGGCGGGTACGTGTACCCGAAGGGGACCGTGGCTCTGCGTGTCGGAGACATGGATTGGGATGCGGGCGGAGGCTAGCTCTGCCAGCTCTGCCGGCCGAGGCACCTGCCGATTCCCTGCTCCCCGTACCAACCCACCCTTTGGTTTCGGATCCGTGAGGTCCGGTTTCGGCCTGCCCCAGGCCCGCGGCGATTCGGGTTTGCAACTGCGGCGGGCCCTGCGTATTGTAGGTGGATGATCAACCGAGCTACACGAAGAATGGGGTCCTCCCGCGCCCGCATCGCGACGCTCGCGGTGTCCTTCGGTGTGGGGATGGCGGTGTGGTCTTTGGGGATGGGCACGGCGGGGGCCCAGATCAAGCGGCCAGGAGCGCACCCCCACTACGACATCGAGGTGGAGCCTCACCTGCTGTTCATGCACGACGGTCATGACTGGTACGGGGACGACGACGGTTGGGGGCCTGGCGTCCGCCTGTCGATTCCGATCATTCAGGATGGTCCGATCAAGAAGATCAACAACTCCATGGCCATCGGGTTCGGCCTGGACTGGGCCCATTTCGATGGGCATTGCTGGAGCTCGTACTGGCGAGACCGTCCGCGCCCCGACGACCCTTACTACTACTACGCGAACGAGGACTGTTCTGCCGACGAGATCTGGGCTCCGGTCGTGCTGCAGTGGAACTTCTTTTTCTCGGAGCTCATCAGCGTCTTCGGAGAGCCGGGGCTGGCGATCGTCCGCCGGAGTTGGGAGTACTACGTTCCGTGTCCTGGGGGTTGGTGCAAGGACGACGAGAGTGACATGGACCTGGAGCCCTTGATCTTCCACGCGGGGGTGCGGTTTCACTTCAGCGAGAGTGTGGGGCTGACGCTGCGGCTGGGTTGGCCGTATGTTTCCGCGGGTGCGTCGTTGTTCTTCTGATGGGTGGCCTCACCTACTGGCATGCCAACAGGCATTGCACCACTGCGTTGCAACCGGGGTTCGACAGGCAGGTGGCCAGCTGGTTCGTGCATAGGTTTCCCGCGACAAGTGCGCAACCGCCGCACGACTTCGACGTACCCTGGGGGCCGTCGGCGCAGAGCGTGTCCCCGCAGACTTGCTCGCAGGCCCCGGGGACGCAGATGCAGGGCGCCAACGTACCCAACAGCACACCCCACGATTGCGCGTTGTTCGTCACGCACGAACTCACGCAAGGGTCGTCCATGACGGCCGCGTATTCGGGGTCGAATACCCCCGCATCCGTCGTACCGGCGTCGGAATCCTCTCCTGCGGAACCGCCCGTCTCGGGCTCGTAGGACCCCCCAGCTCCCGCACCCGTCGGCATTCCGCTGTATCCCCCCGTTCCGCCGGTGTCGACCGTCCCCCCCGTCCCGCCGGTTTCCGCGGACCCTCCCGTGCCAGGGTCGTAGGACCCTCCCGACCCGGCGCCCGTGGGCATGGGCACGGGCCCCTGTCCAGCGCTCCCCGCGGCCTCACCGTCCGAACCGTCTCCCTCCACCTTTCCCCCGCACGCGGCCAGCACGAGCATCGCACTCGCGGCCAACACCACGGGGTAGTTGGGGCGTCGAACGGTCGATCGGGGCGAAGGCGCGGTCTTGGCTAGGGTCATCGGTTCCTCCGTCCCGAGAGGGTTGCAACGCTCGGGCCACCTCGACAAGCGCCGCTTCTCGCGTTGTATGCTTCTGCGTTGTGCCAGGGTGTGTCACGAGACGGCCCGAGTGTGTCATTGGGCCGCCCCCGCTACGCCATCTCAGCCAGCATCCTCGCGACGCGGTCACCAAACGAGAGCCCATCGTCCAAGTCGAGGATCTCACGCACCCTCCTGCAAGACGCCCTCGCGCCCTCGTCGTCTCGCAGACCAGAAAGCGCCGCCACAACCCGGTCCGCGCACAAATCCCGCTGCACCAACTCCGGAAACGCTCGCTCCCCCAGCACGATGTTGGGCAGTCCGATGTGCGGCGTGAGAAGGAGTCTCCGTGCCACGAACGCAGAGAAGGCGTCGCACCGATACCCAATCACCGGAGGGACGCCCGAGATGGCCGCCTCCAGGCAAGCCGTTCCGGAAGCACAGAGGGCTAGACCATACTCATGCATGCGGGGAGCCGCCCCCACCCGCCGGTCCGCCATGACGCAGTGCACCCCCGCGGCTTCCACCCTCCTCATCAACCACCGTTCCCAACGCGCAGGGAGCGCAGGAGAGACAACCGCATGCACCTCCCAGTCCGCGTTGTCCCGCTGCCACGTGCGGGCCGCCTCGAGGAATGGCCCCGCGGTCGCACGAACCTCCTGCACACGACTGCCCATCAGTACCGCCAGGCGCCGCGGCAACTCCCCCGCTCCGCGTGCAGTCGTCAGCTCCACGGCCGGGTGCCCGACGTAGCGAACGTCGTAGTCATGGCGACGCCAGAGCGGTTCTTCGAAGGGAAAGAGGACCGCGAGCCGGTCGACGCTACGACGGAGTGTGGACAGGCGCGAGGGACGCCACGCCCAGATCTGAGGGGCCACGCACCACAGCACGCGCACCCCGAGAGCGCGCAGCCGGCGACCCAGCACCTGATGGAAGCTCGTAAATCCCACGAGTAGGGCCAGGGAAGGACGCCGACGGCGGACCTCGGACAGCACCGTACGGAAGGCGCGCTGCAACGCCCACGCTCGACCCGCCACGGGCAGCCAGCCCATTGTTGCCACGCCTGCGAGGGGCACGACGACGTCCATGCCGGACCCCGCGCAGCCGTCGCCGCCCATGCCGAAGGCCTGCACGTCAGAGCGTGCGTCCGTGAGCGCGCGCAGCGTCATGGACGCGATGCGGTCCCCGGAGGGCTCGCCTGCCGACACGAGCAACGGACCTCTCATGACTCCGCGGTCAGCTCGGCGAGTCGCTTGGCGTACCGTGTTGCACGCGCCGGTCCGAGCCCCGGCAGCGACGCAATCCGCTCTTCCGTGGTGGGCGACTGGCTCACAATCCAGCGGATGCAGTGAGTCGGGAGCACGACCTGCTCGTGCACGCGGCGTCGCTCCGCCTCTGCACGCCGCCAGGTTTGCAGCCGCTTCTCGACGCTCTTGCGCATGGCGAGCAGCCCCGCCGGCATCGGAGCCGGGCGCGGTGGCCTCTGGGTCGAACCCGGTCGACCTCCCGTCTGCGCGATCGCTGTCGTGATGGATGCCAGCAGCGTGGCACGCTCATCGTCTGTCAGCCTCTTGACCAGTCCGATGCGCAGAAGCTCCCCGTCCGATTGCGGCGGGCGCTCTGCCATCGCCACCAGCAACCTGTCCCCGAGGATCCTCTGGGGAGGCAGGTTCTTGTCACGCGCCAGCTCCTCTCTCGTCCGCGCGATCGCCTCGATCACGCGCCAGCCAACCTCGCTCAGCTTCTCCGCCCCGCGAATACGAATGTGCGGCGCTTCCGGCTCCGGGGGCGCCTCGAGCGCATCCACCAGCCGGTACGCCGTCTCCGTCGCCACCTCGTCCGCGATCCCCGCTTCACGCACCTGCCGCGCGAGCAGCGCGTCCAGCTGCAGCAGATGGGATACGTCCCCCGCCAGGTACGCGAGCGACTCGTCCGACAGAGGCCGTCGGGCCCAGTCGGAGTTCTGCATCTCTTTGCTGACGTGCACACCGAGCTCTGCGGCGAGCAGCGAAGCGAGCCCGGTACCCGGCTTCGCGAGGTACGTGGCCGCTACGGAGGTGTCACGCACCGACCGCAGCGGCACGCCTTCAGCCCGGAGCATCCGTGCGTCGAAGGCCAGGTCGTGGATGACCTTGAGCACGCGCGGATTGCCGAGTAGCTCCGACAACGAAACGAGCGGGACCGCCAGCGTGTCGACGACGGCCACCCGCGTGCTCCCTTCCTTCGTCTCCCACGCGAGCTGGACCGTGCACACCAGCGGGTGGTACGCGAACATCCCGTTGCTCTCGATGTCCACCGCGACCCGGCCGGCTTCTTTCATCTCCCGCAGCAGGCGCAGCAGACCCTCGGGCGTGTCGACGAAAGAGACGGCCCCATCCGGGCCGGAATCACTCGGGAGGAGCCGTGGCGAAACCGGGGTCATGGGAGCGACGGGTCCCGATCAGCAGGCTTCATGAGCAGCGACTCCAGAGAACCACAGAGTGCACCGGGAGCACACTCCGGAGAACCACAGAGGACGCAGAAGGCACAGAAGGGTGGAGCTCGGTCGTGCGTGCTGCCCCTGGCTCTGCCCGTTCCTGGTTCTCTGTGGACTGCGCCTTCGGCTTCGTCGTCCTCCGTGGACTCCAGCCAGCCGAGCTGGCTTCCGTTCACTCCGGATCGCATTCCGTGCTCTCAGCTCCTAGTTGATGGCCGTCATCCGCCCATTGTCGTGGCCGGGCCTCAACCCGGCAGAACCCGGCAGGGACTCGGTGTCGCCTCCGCGTCGCCAGCCAGGCAAGGGCCGCGATCCAGGCAGCGGCTCCCCACGGCGTCGTGTGCGATGCGCCCACGGCACAAGCCGCACACCCATCTTCGTCAGGAGGGGACCCGTCGCCGCAGTCCAGCTGCAGGCCCCGGCGAGGGGTGGGGTCGCACGCTGCGGCTTCGCGGTCCACGGGATAGATCGCGCAGATGCCCGCGTGGTCATCGGCCTCCGGGGTGCGCAGGTCAGTCGTCCCCCTCGCATACTTGCTGTACATCGTGGCGGTCGAGACGCCCGAGTGGGCGAGCCCGAAGTAGTGGCCGAGCTCGTGGGCCAAGATGGCCTCCAGGTCGTACTTCACGTCGCTGTCCGTGGTGGTGATCGCCACCTGGGCCGCGTTCACCTCGATGTCCACGTCGTAGATGTGACCGTTCTCCGTGTTGAAGGTGACGGTGGTGAGGGCGAGCGTGTGCGACGAGGAGCTGTAGGGCCAGGCCACGGACCGGAACATGATGATGTTGGCGTTGCCGGCGTAGCGGTTGTACTCGACGGCGTCGCAAGAGATGGGGCCGAACTCCGTGAGTTCGATGCTGGGGCCTTCTGCCTGGCTGCAGTCCGCGTCGAGCCAGGACTGGAAGGCACGCCGCGTGATATCGGCGAACGTGTCGTAGGCAACGGTGGGGGAACCGTCCTGTTGCAGGCTGTAGCCCACGCATCGGTTGGGCCAGTAGAGGCCCTTGCCGAGGGTGGTGCACTCCTCGCCGGGGGCGGGGCTGCAGTCGACCTTGCTCGGATCGCAGGTGGTGGTGCGACAGAACGCAAGCGCTTGCTGGGCCGAGGTGACGAGGACCAGGGCGGCAAAACCCGCAAAGACCGTGCGGGCAGCCCGGCGCTTACCTCGCATTGCGGGATCGCGCCTCCAGAATGATGCGCTTGGCCTCCTCGAACGACAGGCCCTCGAGGCTCGACGAGGGCTTGGGCCCTGGCCCCGCAGGCACCGGCGCGTGGGAAATCCGACGCCGCTCGATCGTCGCCTTTCGATCCTTGGAGACGTGCACGGGGAAGCACCCCTGTTCCATGCCCACCACCGACAATGTGCCGTCGGTCCGTGCGACGAGGAAGAGCAGGACGGGTTGATGGGTGCGCAAGGTGGCCGCGCCGTGCACGACTTGTCCCACGCCCTCGACGACGCCGCCGAGCCTGCGGACCCAGACTTCCTGGGGACCTTCGCCGACGATGTTCGATTGCACCTGGACTCGGTGGTACGTGACGATGCGCTGGCCGCCGTCCGTGGGTTCCCAGACGGACATCTCGTCGACGGGGACGCCGACGATCACGCGGCTGGACGCCTTCGCGAGGTAGTCGACGGACATCTCGACGAAGGTGTGGGCGTGGGCGGTCTGGATGCCGAAGGTGGGGGCGAGGGGCAGCAGCAGGGCAAAGGCTGCGATGGCTGCGGCGAGGGGAGCTCGCAAGTGCATGGGGAAGTCATAGCACATCGGCGGCGGGGCTCACCGGACGAAGTACCAACGCTCGATGTCCGCACCGAAGCGCTGGGAAGGGTTGCCGTCCCAGCCGCGCAGGTGAGGGTCCACGACGACCCGTTCGAGCAGGAAGGCGAGGGGAAGGGTGGGGAGTCGTTCCGCGTAGGCGATCCAGAGCTCCTGGAGCAGCTGGGCGCGCCGCAACGGGTCCATGGCGCGTTCTTCGCGATCGAGAAGGGACGCCACGCCGTCGTCGAAGCCCGAGTGGCGGACGGAACGGTCGTAGTCGGCCCCGAGGGAGGGCAAGTTGAAGTGCGCGGCTACGGTTTCGGGTCCGACGTCTCGTAGGGAGTAGAGCGCGAGGCCCCCGTGTCGTCCCTTGCGGAACAGCTCGGAGACGCGCTCGACCGATTGGAGCGTGATGGTGAGCCCTGCCGCTTGGAGGTCGTCGCGCACGAGGTTTGCGATGCGGACGTCCATGGACCACGTGCTGTGGTAGAGCGGGAGGGATGCGCCGGCGAGCTTCAGGCGCTGGAATTCCGACGAAGCCCGGGCTCGATCGAAGGAGTACGTGGCGACAGCGCCCGGACCCAGCCCCACCACGGGGCAATGGGCCACGAGGTCCGTTCTCCCATAGATCTCTCGCGTCAGCTTCATCCTGTCCAAGGCGGTCAGCAGCGCCTGCCTGGCTTCCACCGAGGCGAGCAGCGGGTGGGAGAGGTCCGGCTGGACCAGCACGTAGTGCGGAGAAACACGCATGTGCACCGCGTCGGGACGCTTTTTTCGCAACGCTTCCGCCTGGTCGACGGTGATGGAGTTGGGGACGATGAGGTCGAGGTCTCCGCGCTCGAAGGCGTCCACCAGCTGAGCGGAGCTCTGGGCGCACCGAAGCTCGATCCGGGCAATCGACGGCGGTGGGCCGGCGAAGTGTGGATTGGCCTCGATGATCATGTGCTCCCCGACCCGTGCCTCCTTGACCCGATAAGGACCCAGACCCGGGGTCGGCTGTGTCCTCCGAACCTCCCGTGCGGCCTCCGGTCCTCCCTTCAGCACATGCGGCTCCAGCACGGAGGAGGGATACGGCTCGAACCCTTGTACCGCCTCGGCCCAGTGGTCACTCCACACGAACACCGCAGTCGTCTCGTCGACCCTGCGCGCCTCGATGGCTCGAGCGCTGGGAAGGAGCTTGTGAGACATCAGAAGGTCGTCCGATCGCACCGGGCTTCCGTCGGACCAACGCAATCCCGGCAGCAACTCCCAGCGCACTTCGAGCCTTCCCCCTGGAAGGATGCGGGCCATGCCGTTCTCCAGGGTCGGAACCTGACGGACGAAGCTGGCCTTCACGCGGCCTTCCGGCGACGCCTCGACGGTGGACCAGAAGATGGCGGGGGCGAGGTGGGTCGTGGGGATCGCGTGGAAGAAGGAAGTCCCTACGCGGAGCAGGTCCCGGTTGGACGGGGGCGGGGGAGGCCCCTGCACGGCCACGGAGGCGGGGGGCTCTTGCGTGGCAGTCGGAGCCTTGGGCCAGAAGCTCAACACGAGAATCAGGGCCGTGACGCACGCCACGACGATCCCTATCGCCATCCTGGTTCCGCGGAACTTCGACACGCCCGCGGGCGTCGGACCGACGTGTGACTGCACCAGATGAAACGGTTGCGTCGTGCGCTCCGTCGTGCTCGGAGGGTCGACATCGACATCCGGCGCGGTGGTTGTGGATCGGTCCACGCCGTCGAGGGGTTCGAGCGCCAGCGGTTCCGGGGATCCGGTCACCCAGGACGTCCTCGTCCGGAGCAGCGCGCCGATGTGGTCGATCTCGTAGGCACAGCACGTAGCAAGAAAAGCGCTCACGGCCGACGTGTGCGGTTGCAGGCCTGCCTCGAGCGCGGCCTTCCGGAGCGCCGACGCCAGGTCCGCTGCAGTCGGGTATCGGCTCGGAATATCCCGCTCGAGCGCGCGCTCCACCACCAACGCCACTTGCTCGGGGACGTCCTTTCTCAGGGTGTCGACGCGCGCGATGGGGTCCTGCATCACCCGCGTGAGCGTGCGGACGGGATGGTCCGATCGGAACAAGCGCTCGCCCGTGAGGATCTCCCACGCCACGATGCCGAGAGAGAACACGTCCGAGCGCCGGTCGAGCGTCTCGCCCCGAGCTTGCTCCGGGGAGAAGTACGCCAGCTTGCCCCGCAGGTGATCGCGCGTCCCCTCGGCGGAGGAGTCCAGCGCCCGCGCGATGCCAAAGTCGGCGACCCGGGCCAGCCCATCCTCGCCCACCAGGATGTTGTGGGGCGAGACATCGCGATGCACGATGCCCAGCGGGGTCCCGTCGCGCGCTGTGGCCTCGTGCGCGTCGTGCAACCCCTGGCACGTGTCCAACAAGATGCTCACCGCCACGTCCACCGGCACCTGGAGCGAACGCTCCGCCGCCCGCTTTGCGAGCTTCGCGACGCTCGCCCCCACCACCAAGTCCATCACCAAATAGGGCGTCCCCTCGTCGCTGCGGCCGAGGTCCAGCGTTTGCACGACATGGGCGCTGCGGATCTGGGCCGCGAGCTTGGCCTCTTGGAGGAACATCGTGACGAATTCCTCGTCTTGCGCCAGCGCCGTGGCCATGCGCTTGATCGCTACCACGCGCTCGAAGCCCGCCTCGCCCTTCACGCACCCGGCGTACACGTCGGCCATGCCCCCGGAGGCGATCCGTCCCAGGAGACGGTAGCGCCCCAACGCGGAAGGACCTGACGTGACCAGAACCACCGAGCCAAGCTATCACCCCGTCTCCCGAGCGACAAGCGCGCCCTCGGAACACTCCGCGCCCACGACACGTCGAATCGCACGGACGGTCAAGAAACGTCCCCTGGGTATCGGTAGGATCGAGTCGATTCCGAGGTGACGACGTGATGACCCGGTGGGACAAGATCAAGGCTGTGGAGCGGATGCAGGACCATATCGAGGCCCACCTGCGCGAGGAAATCACCATGCTGGCGCTGGCCCGTGCGGCTCGCTACTCCCCCTGGCACGCGGCGCGCCTGTTCAAAGACCTCACCGGCAAGTCCCCCTTCGAGTACATCCGGTCGCGGCGCCTCTCCGAGGCAGCGGCGAACCTCAGGGGGTCGCAACGCCGCGTCCTCGACGTGGCGCTCGACTTCGTGTTCGACTCCCACGAAGGCTTCACGCGCGCGTTTGCACGGCAGTTCGGCGTGTCGCCGAACCGCTTCCGAAAGTCGAGGACCTCCGTCGAGCTGTTCCTGCCCCCACAGCTCCGGGATGGGTACCTACGGAGGCAGCAAGGAGAGACTCCCATGGCTCAGACCCCCATGCAAACCGTGTTCGTTCAGGTGCTGGACCGCCCCGCACGACGCATGATCGTCAAGCGAGGTGTGAAGGCTACCCATTATTTCGAGTACTGCGAAGAGGTTGGCTGCGACGTATGGGACGTGCTGTCTGGCATCGACGGCGCGGTGCAGGAGCCCCTGGGCATGTGGCTTCCCGAGGCGATGAGGCGGCCGGGGACCTCCACGTACGTGCAGGGGGTCGAGGTGCCGATGGAGGGGACCTTCAAGATTCCAGCCGGGTTCGAGGTCATGGACCTGCCCGCCTGCAAGATGATGGTGTTTCAGGGCCCTGCGTTCGACGAAGCGCACTTCGAGCAGGCGATCGAGGCGTTGTGGGACGTCATGAAGTCGTATCGCCCCGAGACCTACGGGTTCGCGTGGGCAGATGAGGACGGGCCGCGATTCCAACTTCGCCCGGAGGGGTATCGCGGGTACATCGAGGGACGGCCGGTGAGGGTGGTTGGGTAGGGGGGAGTTCGTTTGGTGCCTGCGGTTGGGTGACCCCGGGTCAGGAAGCGTCTTGTGTCCAGGCACGGCGTTGCCGTGCGCATGGTCATTCATCTCCTCGTCCCAGGCACGTTCTCTCGACGTGGCAACAACCTGGCCTACGGCGTGCACGTGGGCGCGCCAAGGAGCGCTCTCAACTCCCCCGCATGATCGTCGAGGCGGAAGCTCTCCCAGACACCGGGCGGCGCGAACGTGTAGAGCAGCGCGCCACGTACATAAGAGTCCTTCGCAATCTCGCTCTCGAACCAGGCCAGCCAGGGGCCGTAGTCGCTCCACCCCCCGTTGGCCAGGTAGCCGTCGAGCTGCGCGTTGCCCCCTTTGTCGAACCCAGCCTCCGTGAAGATGAGCGGAACCGTGGCGAGGTCCGGGAAACAAGCCACCAGCTTTCGGTAGCGGAATGCCAAGTAGGGCATCATCCCGGCGGTTGCGTCGTAGCCCCAGCTATCCGTGTAGGCATGATACGCCCACCCCCCGCCCGCGTCCCGCGCCTTCAACAGCGCCGGAACCATCGCTCCGAACGTAAGCATCGCGCTTCCCGTGCAGGATTCCATGTCTCCGCCCGGGCTCCCCACCGAGAAGTTGCCCACCAGCGGCTTGAACCCGTGCGCGACCGCCTGATCGATCCACTCCGAGAGGAAGGTGGCATAGTCTTGCATGGCCGCTACCGAAGGGGAGTAGGTCGGGTCACCCGCCTGGAACCAGCACCGGCCCGCGTCGCACTCGTTGTCCGACTCCAGATAGTCCACCGCAGCCTTCTGCCAAGGCGTCGCGGACTCGAGGAACTTGTACCTGGCATTCCACAGGTCGACCCCAGACGTGTAATTGCCCGGGGCCCCATAGATGCGAAGCACGGTGGTACCCCCACACGCGCACTTGTACGACGTCATCTCGTCGAACTGGGCGAACCCCGTGCCCGGCGCGCTGCCTTCGCCGCCCAGCCACTTCGCGATCCGAGGGCATCCCCCCAGAAAGTCGTAGAACGGACCCGTGTCCGCGATGTTGTGGGCGCCCAGCTTGCTGCAAGCCACGGACGCGCCCATGGGGCAGTCCTGAGGGCATGAGAGGCAGTTCTCGGACCCGTTGCACGTCCCGTCGCTGCAGCCCGCAGCGCAGGACCCGCAGTCTCCCTCGCACGTCTCGCAGTTCTCCGAGGGCGCGCTGCACACCTCGTCACCGCAGACCGTCGAGCACGCCGTCGCATACTCGCTGAACCCACGGACCCAGTCCGCGTCCGCGAAGTCGCCGTCCCCGTTCGGGTCGCAATACCCTCCGGGCGAGAGCATCTCGCAGCCCGCGATGTCGTGCGGGAAGTAGAGACAGAAGTTGTCGACCCCGTCGAGACAGGGGCAAACCGGACCCGCGTCGACCTGGCTCGTCCCCCCGGTCCCGCCGCCCCCCGACGCGTCGGCATCGCTCCCTCCGTCCGGCAGATCCGGCCAGGGTCCCGCGTCCACGCCCTGTCCCCCTGTGCCGCCCGAACCGCCCGTCTCTCCACCACCCGTGCCGCCCTGACCCCCGCTCGCAGCCCCAGAACCGTCCGAGGTGGAGCAAGAAACCATCACAAGCACGCTCCACGCGAAAGGTACGCACGCCGCCAGCGTGTGTTTCGTCCCCCTGGGTCGTCCAGCCCGTCGGTGCTTGTCGCGCATGGCTCTTCCTTAGCACAGACTTGCCGCCCCGGGGACAGCGTGCGGGTATGCGCCTTGCCTTCCGTCGCGCGTCAGAGGATGATTCTTACCATGAACCGTTGTGCACCCCTCGCGCTGGTTGCGCTCCTCGCCTGCTCCCCAGAGGCCACGGATCCCACGCCCGCGGCGGTCGAGCAAGCCGTCGAGTCGCCCCCCCCGGGCCTTCTCGTCACCTACGCCGACCCAGCGTCGCGATGGCGCTTCGCCGTGCCAGCCCCACTGCGCGTTCGCGCCACCCGATTCGACCCGACCACGCCTGCGCACAAGGTCAAGGAACGGTTCGAGATCAGCCAGGACGACCACCTCGTCGTCCGCGTGGACGTGTGGGACAACCCCGAAGGCCTGGCGCCCAATGCCTGGATCGATGCCCATGCGGCGTACCTTCGCAACGGAGGCGTGACCCTCCACGAGCGCAAGGTGGGCAAGGAAGGACGACTCGCCGTCGTGGCCGACCCACCTCGGTCGTGCCAGGCCCCGAACGTCGTCACCGCCGTCTTTGGGACGGGCACGCACATGGTGGCCGTCACCTGCGCCGACGGCGAAAACCTCGCGGCGCGCGAGGCCTTCGACACCGTGCTCGGGTCGTTTGCGAAGGGAGAAGGGCGATGAAACGAACCCTCCTCCTCCCGTGGCTCGTCCTCGCCTCGGGCCTCGTCGTCTCCCCGGCACACGCCGTCTACCAGTGCGGGCCCGAGACGGACGACTGCACCTGCGGGGGCCCCAACCCGTTTCCCTGCTGCGACAACGGAGGCAACTGCACGTGGTGGGCGTGGCAGTCCGCTTGCTGTCATTGGGGGGTTGTCGTGCCCATGCTCGGCAACGCGAACACCTGGGCCGGTGTCGCGGCCAACGATCCCGCCTACGAGGTCCTTGACCACCCCGTCGTGAACAGCATCGCTTGCCGGGCCTCCGGCACCTACGGCCACGTGGCCTGGGTGACCTCCGTGAGCGGATCCACGATCACCGTCAGCGAGATGAACTGCTGGGGCAACTACGGTGTGCGGGATTGGACGTATGATGCGTCGTACTTCGACGGGGGCTACATCGTACTCAAGAGCAGCGTATGTGATTGTTCCCCGGGAGAAGAGCAATCGCAGACGTGCGGGGACTGTGGGAACCAGACGAGGCAGTGCGGGTCGGACTGCAAGTGGGGAGGGTGGGGGGCTTGCGCGGGGCCTGACCCCGGAGGGGCATGTGACACGGGGCTGCTCGGGGCGTGCAATTCCGGCGAGCTTCGCTGCGTGGAAGGCAATACGCAGTGTGCCGAAGTCACGAGTCCGTCCGAGGACGTCTGCGACGGCGTCGACAACGATTGCGATGGGACGGTGGACGAAGACGACGTTTGCGCGGAGGCCGGGACGGGAGGGGCGGCAGGGGCAGGAGGGGCAGGAGGCAGTGGCGGTGGCGATGCAGGCGGCAGCGGGGGTGTCGGTGGGCTAGGGGGCAGTGGCGGAACGCAGGGAGGGAGCGGCGGGGTCTCCAGCCCCGACGGCGGAACCGAAGCGGGAGAAGCCATGAACTTCGACGACGGCGGGGACCCTGCGGGATGCGCGTGTGCGGCGGTCGGGGGCTCCGGTTCGTCCGGGGTCGGGTGGTGGGGACTCCTGCTCGCGGCTATCGGGTTGTGCGCCGTTCGTCGTCGCGAGGGCTGAGGCACCGGTCGAGCGTGGGCGAAGTTGCTCGGAACGCGAGGTCTCGGCTAGGCTGCTCCGGACTCACACGGAAGGGTACCCCATGGCGAAGGTGGCAGTGGTTGGAGCGGGCATGATGGGGACGGCGCTGTGCACGCCCATCGCGGATGCAGGGCACGAAGTTCGGCTGGTGGGCACGCACCTGGACGCGGCCTGGGTGGAAGGGATGAAGCGGGACCGCGTGCACCCGAAGGTGGGGTCGCCGTTGCCGGAGGGGGTGAGACCCTTCGGTCTGGAAGAGCTTGACGAGGCGCTGGACGGTGTGTCGCTCCTTTGCGTGGGGGTGAGCTCGGCGGGGGTGCGCTGGGCCGCCGAGGTCCTCGGCCCGCGGCTGCGTCCTGGCGTCCCGGTCATTGCCGTCACCAAAGGACTGGAACAGAGCGAGCCTGGCGTCCTGCGCGTTCTGCCCGACGTCTTCCTCGACGCGCTGCCCGAGACGGCCAAGGGGGGATTGCACCCTTGCGCGATCGGAGGTCCGTGCATCGCCGGCGAGCTGGCCCGACGCGTCCCCACGGCGGTCGTGTTCGCTGGGCGGGACGAAGCGGTTCTCGAGAGATTCGCGACCGCGTTTGCCACGCCCTACTACCACATCCGCACGTCCACCGACGTGGTTGCCGTGGAGGTGTGCGCCGCGTTGAAGAATGCCTATGCGATGGCCGTGGGCATCGGGGTCGGGGTCCACGAGCGTCTGGGTGGCACGGCGTCGCCGGTCGCGTACCACAACTACGAGGCGGCCGTGTTCGCCCAGGCGTGCCTCGAAATGGACCGGGTGGTCCGCATGCTCGGCGGTGACCCCAGCCACGTCCCGCACCTCGCCGGCGCTGGCGACATGCTCGTGACCACGAGCGGGGGCCGATCGAGCCGTCTGGGCCGCTGGCTCGGACTGGGGCTCACCTTCGAGCGAGCGCGCGAGAAGATGCGAGGCGATACGTTGGAGAGCGCAGACCTCGTTCGCGTCCTGGGGGGCGCCCTGCCGACCCTGGTGGCCCAGGACAAGCTGCCCGAAGGCGCCCTCCCCCTGCTCGCGCACTTGCACGAGGTGATCGTCGGCGGCAAGCACATCGACATGCCTTTCCACCTCTTCTTCCGACCGTAGCGACCAGGCACCCGCCGACTGCAGATTGCGCAGGCTCGGTGCGGATTCCGCACCCAGCCCGGCGATTCCACCGACAGAACCTCACCAACACACGCCCTGCCGTCCGGGCACGGGCATTGCTCTGCGTCCCGCCATGAGGAACACCTCCCTTCTCCCGCGCAGCGTGATCACCGTCGCACTGTCTGCCATCCTCGCGCCCCTGGGGTGCGCGAACACGCTGGAACGCCCCGACGGGTGGACCGAGGCGACCCACGGGAAGGACACCCCACCCAACTATGCGCTGCTGTTCGACGCGACTCGCGTTCACGAGGTGCGCATCACCATCGGCACATCCGACTTCCGCAGGATGCAAGAGGACCTGGCGTCCCTCGTCGGACCGGGAAACACCCGGCCTCCCACGCCTCCCCCGGAGGTGATGGAGGCCTGCTCTGGCCTTGCCATCGACGCCCCCTGCTCGTTCTCCCTGGACGGCAACCCGATGTCCGGGACTTGTCAGACGGCTCCCGACGGACAGGTCGCTTGTACGCCCGGCTCGGGACAGCCCCCCGGCGAGGAGCGGGACGTGAGCCTGATCGACGACGACCCGATCTACGTGCCCGTTCGGGTCGAGCACGACGGACACGTCTGGACCTACGTTGGAATGCGCTACAAGGGAAACTCGTCCCTGGTGACGTCCTACCAGCAGGGCATCGGGAAGCTGCCATTCCGTCTCGACTTCGACGAGTTCGAGGGCGCCCACCCGGAGATCGACGACCAGCGGTTCTACGGGTTCAAGAAGCTCACGTTCTCTTCCAACTGGGGCGACGAGTCGCAGATCCGCGAGTGCTTCGTGAAGGAGTTGTTCCGGGACCGGGGCGTTCCCGCGCCCGCGTGCGCGTTCTACCGCGTCACGGTCGACGTGGGGGAAGGGCCTTCCTATTGGGGGCTTTACGCGGCAATCGAGGACCCTTCGGACGGGGCAATGCTCGACGCGCAGTTCGGCGGACGGGGTGGTAACCTGTACAAGCCCGAAGGGGAGGGGGCGGCTTGGACCCACTTCGACCAGGCTTCCTTCGTCAAGAAGTCGAACGAGGCCGAAGGCGACTTTTCGGACGTGCGCAGCGCCATCGAGGCGTTGCACGCCGAAGGGCTGGCCCCGGAGGCGTGGAGAGCAGGACTGGAGGCCCGCTTCCAAACCGATCGCTTCCTGCGTTGGCTGGCGGTCAACACCGTGATCGTGAACTGGGACTCCTACGGGAAAGGACCCCACAACTACTATGTCTATGGGGACCCCGGGGACGGCGGCCGCTTGGCCTGGGTGCCCTGGGACCACAACCTCGCCATGATGTCCGGGCCGCCGGGCGGGGGCCCCGGTCCGCAAGGCCCGTCGGAAGCCCCGTCGGAAGAGGTGTCGACCGCTGCGGAAGAGATCTTTCACACCCAGGTGGGAGCGGATTGGCCACTCATCAGCAAGCTCCTCGCAGACGAGACCCTGGCCGCCAGCTACCGCCGCCATGTGCAAGAAGCGCTCGAAGGGCTCGGCGGCGAGGCAGCCGCCGTCGAGCGCATGAAGCAGATGCATGACCTGGTTCGCCCGCACGTGGTGGGGGACGAGGGCGAGCTGGCCACCCACACGACGGTCACCTCGGAGGAGGCGTTCCTCGATGCGGTGGAGGGGCCTTCGGGACTCGCCACGTTCTATCGGGGCCGGCACGTGCGTGTGAGAGAAGCGCTGGAAGGGCAGTGAAGGAACCGAACGAGGGAAAGACTGCGATGAGCTCCTCTGTTGCGACCGCACTCGACCCGGACATCGACATCGCCTTGCGCGGGTTCGACCCCGTGTCCCCCGAACTGCTCTCCTCCCGCGCCCTCCAGCAGCGCATCGACACGAAGTTCCTTGGGCGCGAATCCGCTCTCCGTCAGTTGCTCCCGTCCCTGACTCGCGGGTACGCCTTGCTCGGAAGCCCGGCCACGTACCTGACGCACTACTTTGACACGCCCGGCCTCTGCCTGTTTCACGACCACCGGCGGGGACGCAGGCCGAGGCAGAAGGTGCGTATTCGCCACTACCCGGACCGGCGGGTGAGCTTCCTCGAAGTGAAGACCAAGCACGGGCCCGCGCGGACCCACAAGCAACGAACGGAGCTTCCCTTCGGCCTCTCCCGACTGCGCGAGGAGGAAGACGCCTTCCTGGCGACCTGCACGCCCCTGCCGCCGGCCGAGCTGCAACCCACCCTGACGACCGCGTATCGACGCATCACCCTCGTCGGCAAGCACACGCAAGAGCGCGTCACCCTGGACCACGACCTCGTGGTCTCCACCGGCAACCTCAGCCGGTCCTTCGCCGGCGCATGGATCATCGAGGTCAAGCAAGCGCGGTTTTCGCTCTCCACCCCCATCGTCCGGGCCCTGCGGGACGCCGGCGTCCGTCAAGCGCGTGCGAGCAAGTACTGCACGGGCGTCATGGTCCTGTTCCCAGCCATCCGCTCGCACCGCCTTCACCCCTGTCTGCGTGCTCTGGAAGGAGTCCACCATGGCTGACCTGTTCGGCGTCGACCTCATCCTCGACCCAGGGGACCTCGCGAAGCTCGTCCTTCGTCTGGGCCTCAACCTATTCTTCGTCTGGATCGTCTTGCGGGTGTACTACCGCTATCACGCGCGACGCGACTTCGCGTTCTCCTGCGTGATGCTCAACGTCATCACCTTTGCCGTGTGTCTGCTGCTGCGCAAGGTGCCGGTGGACATGGGCTTCGCCCTCGGCCTGTTCGCCGTGTTCGGCATCCTCCGGTACCGGACCGAGCCCATCGGTGCGAGGGACCTCACGTACCTGTTCGTGTTGCTCGGCATTGGCATTCTCAACGCCGTCGCCAACAAGAAAATCAGCCTCGCAGAGCTGGTGCTCATCAACGCAGCCGTCGTCGGCATTGCGGCGTTCCTCGAGCACAGGCCGCTGGGCGGGCGCAAGGAAACGCGACTGGTCGTCTATGACCGTCTGGACTTGCTGCGGCCCGGCCGAGAGGACGAGCTGGTCGCAGACCTCCGGACGAGGTTGGGCATCGAGGCCACCGCCTTCGAGCTCAAGGACGTCGATCTGCTTCGGGACACGGCAAAGCTCCTGGTCACGTCGTCGGCGAGGCTGCCTTCCAGCCAGGCGGTCCCCTCGACGCCCCCGGAAGCGAGCCCGTCCCTGCAACTCCACCACAAGGGTGTGTGAGGAGGATCCGATGCGGTGGATACCATGCCTTACAGCGATGCTTCCCGCGGCGCTGGCCCTGACGCTTACTGGCACCCAAACCCACGCCGCCGAGCCCCTCGAGGCGTGGTTCGAGACAGGGTTGCGCTTCGAGCCCGTCAAGAGGTGGCGCGTGGACACCTCTGCACACCTCCGGCTCGACGAGGATCTTTCTCGGATCCAGCGGGTCATGCCCGAGGTCGCGACGAGCTACCGCGTGGTGGGACCGCTGCGGCTGGGGGCGGGATATCGGTTCATCTGGGAGAGGGACAATCGTGGTGAGTTCGAGCCCGGGCACCGTGTTCACGTCGATGCTGCGGTGGCAGTGCCCCTTGGGCCCTTGCAGGCTCGATACCGTCTGCGGGGACAGCGGTCCTGGGAGTGGACGAGGTGGGGGGAACGCGAGGAAGAGCAGGTCGTGCGAAACCAGATCCGACTGAGCTATCGAGGGTCGAAACGCGTTCGGCCGCTCATCTGGGCGGAGCACTTCCTCGATACCTACCACCTCGACGACCAGCCCACGAACAAGTGGCGCTTCGGGTTGGGGGCGGAGGTCCGGGCGGGCAACACCGAGGTAGAGCCCTTCGCCATGGTGGAGCTCGCGAGCCGGGACGAGGAGCGCGTGACGACCTACATCCTCGGCGCATCGCTCGTCTGGGAGCCCTTCGGGCAATGAAGCGTCAACGCGCGGCTACCCGCTCGATCTCGCGCTCCGCTTCCCGCAGCACCGTTCGGACGTCCTCCGTCGCGGGCAGGAAGGGCTCGAGCCGGGTGAACATCCCGCGCTCGAGCACCAGCCGTGCCGACGCCCCGAAGTGCAGGTTCCAGGCCCACGCAACCGCCACGAGCACGAAGTCCGACAGCGTCCGCATGTTCGCGTAGCTGCCCCGGTGCTGCGTCCTGATCTCCTCGATCATCTCCGGACTCGCTGCCAGCTCCCGCGACAGCTGAGGCTGGGTCTCGTGCAGCGTCCCGTCGACCAGCATCCGGTACGTCAGGTCGAGGATGTCGAGCTTGTCGGCGTCACGCACGAGTTGGCACAAGGGCAAGCTGTCTTCCGCCAACCCGTCAGGCAACTCCCGCTTGTTGTGCAGAGAGATCGCGTCGAGCAGGCGTCGGCGTGCGTCGTCGCGCAGCCCATCGAGCACGGTGCTGCCCGTCAAGATATCGCAACCGCGCTGGGCGTGGTCCACCGAGATGTCGTCCCGGTAGGTGCGGAACTCGCGCCACTGGGAGAACCTGCCGACGTCGTGCAGCCACCCCCCCACTTCCCCGAGGCTCGCCGCGTCGGAAGACCACGCGCTCGCGTCGGCGATAGCACGGCAGTAGGTCGCGACCCGAGCCGTGTGGCCGAGCTTGAGCTCGAGCATCGGGTGCAACGCCTCGTCCTCGCGGAAGCCATCCACGTAAGCGAGGAACCAGCGCTTCACTTCCTGCTCGAGGGGCTCGTGCATGAAGGCATCATGACGCTGCCCCGTGCCGCGGGGCAAGAGAGGTCGTACGCCCTGATCCGGGGCGAAGCGCCGGCCGGAGAGCGTTCAGTCCCTCACGGCCACCCGCGCGAGCACAGGCTGGTGGTCCGAATGCGCGAAACCCAAGTCGAGCCCCCGAACCTCCCGAAGCTCGACGTTCGGTGACAGCAGGAAGCCGTCGATGACCGTCCTGTGGTTCTGTCCCTCACGGTACGGCTGGTCGTTGGTGCGCACCGAGGGCACGGAGACGTCTCGCGCCCAGGTCCATCCCTCCGGCGTCCAGCCTTCGGGAAGCGATTTCAGCCAGGAGAGGTTCTCCTCCGACGTCGTCCACGGGCCGAACGCGTCCCGCGCCACGCCCGGCAAGACCATGTTCCAGTCGCCACCGAGCACGACGTAGTGTCCCTTCTCGTATAGTTCGAGCATGCGGCGTCGGAGGAAGTCCGACTGCTGCTGGCGAAGGGAGCCGTCGTCGAACGCGGACAGGTGGAGGTTGACGAAGACCCAATCCTTTCCCTCGTTCGCAGAAGGGACATGGGAGAAGACGGCGCAACGCTTGAGGTGAAAGACGCGCACGGGCCAAGGGTGGGAGCCCGGAAGCTGCTCGCGTGTGGAGGCGCGTGCAGCGAAGCCGAGGAGCGTGAGGACGCCTGCGTCCACGCGACCGATGGGGGACGAAGGGGGGGACGGAACGAAGGGTGACTGGAAGTTGACGCCGTACCATCCCTGGTGGTCGGGGAGGGCGCCCCGCAGCACGGCGACCTGATCGATGTCGAAGGTGCGGGCCGACGCGCGATCGACTTCTTGCAGAAGCAGCACGTCCGGCCTGCGGCGGAGCAACTCCGTACGTACGGCCTCGAGGTTCTGCTCCACGGCATGTCGGCTCCGCGGGCCCGACATCTGGCCGCCGTCCATGAAGAAGTCGGTTTCGCGGTCGAGCCCGGCGTACCCGATGTTCCAGCTGAGCAAGGTGAGCTCTCGAGGAGTGCCGCTCTTGGCATGGCCGATAGGCGAAAGGGGGAGTGAGTCCGGAGGCGCGAACTCGGTGCACTGGAAGTAACCGACGAGCGCCGCTGCGAGCGCGGCCAACGTTCCGAGCCCCAGGGCGACGACTCGGCCGAGGCGACGGAGCGAGGAATTCTTGGGCTGCACTCCCTTGGACACGCTAACCACCGTCCACGGATCTCAGGTCTCGAAAACGTCTCCGAGGCAATTGGCCGTTGCGGCGCGCTCGGCCCATCGGTCGAGATGACGCTCGCGCGCTGCGCGAACTCGTGGCTCGACCCAGTCCGGTAGCCCCGGAAACCGCGCTGCGAGCACCCTGAGCAGAAGCTGTCGCTTGCCTTCGTCGAGCCCGATGGCTTTGCCTTCGTCGAGCCCGATGGCTTTGCCTTCGTCGAGCCCGATGGCTTTGCCTTCGTCGAGCCCGATGGCTTTGCCTTCGTCGAGCCCGATGGCTTTGCCCTCGTCGAGCCCGAGTGCCTTCCCGCGCCGGAGCACTTCCCTTTCCCATTCCTCGTATAGCTCTTGCGCACCCATGATCGCCTCCTCTTCCGCCGTCCGTTCCCTCGGGTCCACCGACTTGATCTCCAATTGATATCGCACCAGCCAAGGTCTCGCGAGCCGCACCTCCCATGCGTCGGACGGAAGCACTCGTACCTCTTGTAGCGCACCGAGGAACGTTCGCCCAGCGCCCAAGAGTCGAAGGACCAGCGTACGACGGGTCCGAGGCAGCGCTGACAGGACGACCAGACGCAGTCGGAACCCTGGCGCCGCTTCGAACACGCCCGCGGGAGACCTCCGGACCGGTCTGAAGCCGAGTTGCTGCAGCGCCTTGCGAGGACGGCCTGCGGACACGATCCACAGCATGGGCAACGACGCTCGGTTGTCAGTTCGTGTGATCTCCCCACGCACCGATTGTTGCTTGCTCACGCATCGCAGGATGTCCTCTACTCCCGGCGTGTTGCGGAAGACCTCGACAAGAGCCGGGTGACGAGCGATCGAACCGAGAACGGCTTGCGTCCGCACCCAGTGACTCGGACCCCGACCATCCGTCGGCGTGAACCATACGTCGACGGATTGCAGGTTCGAACTCACTTCCCGTTCGGTTTCGACGGCTCCGGCTTCTGCCAAGCAAGCGGCGAGCACTCTTTTCGCAAACTGGTCGAATCGCGTTCGCATACCTACTGGTTCGGACGCAGAATGAATTGGTTGCGCAAAATCGGACCTTGCCCCGCGCCAAAAATCGACCTCACAGGAAGGACCCACGGGTGAATCGACGCTGGCTCGACCTCGCACGCTTTCTGCGCTGGACCCCATCGGCCTCTCTCGTCGTCGCCCTCGCGTCGCCGGCCTGCACCAAGCCCCGTACTCCGCTCTACCCCGAGGAGCCCGTGGAGGAAGCACCGGCGCAACCTGTGCCGACCGCGGCCATCGCGGAGCCGGGACCGTCCCCCCTCGCGAACGTCGCGCCCACCGCCGACGGATGGTTCGACCCCGCGCCCCTGCTCGTCTCCCTGCGACCTTCGGAGCGTGTGGATACGGCGCGTCGTGCCGGACTCGACTCGCTCGCCTCCCTTCCGCTCTACGACCTTGCGGTGTCGATCGACCCGCACGCCGGCACCTTCGATCTCGAGCAGGAAACCTATGTGACCAACGCGTATGGGGCCGGGCTCCCCAGCCTCGTGTTTCGCTTGTACGGCAACCCGAGCAGCGAAGGCGGCGGGCCGACTCGGGTTCGCTTGGTCTCGGGAGAGTGCTTGGGTCGCGCTTGCCATGTGCGTCAGGGACCACCGTCGGCGATCACCGTCTCGTTCGACCAGCCGTTGGCCAAGGGAGAGCGCGTCCGTGTCCATTTCTCCCTCGCAGGCGTCGTCGAGCGGATCGACCCCGCGCAGACCGGCCTCATCGCCCAGAGCCTGGCGGGCATCCTGGGCATGGGCGCCCCGTCCGCCGATGTCACCTACGGCATGATGTCCGTGTGCGACGGTTTCGTGTCCATGGGCGCCTTTTTCCCGGTCCTCGCGAGGAGGGATGACAAGGGGTGGGAGCGCGTCGAGAAGGCCTCCGTCGGCGACTTCGGCTCGGACGATCTCGCGCACGTGCGTGCCCAGATCGAGACGCCGCCTCTCGTGCGGGTGGTCACCCCCGGTGTCGCCGTGCGAAGAGTGCTCGTGCCGGGCAAAGACGGAGAGCCGCGCCAGCGCTCCGACATTGCCGCCGCCATGGTTCGCGACTTCTCGGTGTTCGCCGGCGACGGGGTGGACTCCGTGGAGCGACGGGTGGGGGACGTTGCGGTGCGCTCCACGTTCCTTCAGGGCAACCGCGACGTCGGGGAGCGCGTGGCGGACGTGGCAGCGTCGGCCTTGTCCGTGTTCGAACGTCGATTCGGTCCCTATCCGTATCGGGTCCTCGAGGTGGTGGAGGCGCCGCTGACGGGCGGTGCGGGCGGCATGGAGTTCTCCAGCATGATCGTGGTGTCGAGCATGCTGTACCGGCCCTTCGGCAAGGACGACCCGCTGGGGGCGCTGTTCGGCATGCTCGGTGGTGCTGGGGAGGGGAGCCCTGCGGCGGGCTTGCTCGACGAAACCCTGGAGTTCACCATCGCCCACGAGGTCGCGCATCAATGGTGGCACGCGTTGGTGGGGAGCGATTCGCGTGCGCACCCTTTCGTGGACGAGTCCCTCGCGCAGTACAGCACGCTGATCTATTACGAAGATCGCCACGGCAAAGAACGTGCGCGGCGCGTCGCCGACTCCCAGGTACGGTTGAACTACGTGGGCATGCGCTTGATGGGACAGCCCGACGGTCATGTGACGGGCCCCGCATCATCGTTCGAGCCCCTGTCCTACGCCGGGCTGGTGTACGGCAAGGGACCGTTCTTCTTCCGGGAAGCGCGTGGGAAGATGGGGGACGCGGCGTTCTTCGACGCCCTGCGACGATACGCGGACGAGTATCGCTTCCGCACCGCGTCGTCGGAAGGACCGCTGCCGTATCTCGCGGCAGGCAAGCAGGAGCGGGCCGTTCGCCTGTTGGCGCGCCGTTGGCTGGATGAAGCCCACGGGGACGCGGACCTTGGGCCCGTCGACATGCAGTCGGTGCTTGGCGCCGTGCTGGGGCCCGACGCTGCGAAGATGGCGCCCGAGATCGAGCAACTCCTCCGGGTGCTTGGGCCTTCCACGCCTGGGGCATCTCCCTCGAAGCGTTCTCAAGATCCGAAGCAGATGCTCCAGCAGATCGAGCAGATGCTGGATTCCTTCTGATCAACACGATCGTGCGAGCCGATCTGGAAAGGCCCTGATCTGGAGCGAAGCGAAGGGCTGAGAGAGCAGGCTGTGGATCCTGCTCTGCGAATGGCAAGGTGGCCTGCCACCTATGAGGTGTTCGGCGCGTGAGATGGCTCCTTCCCCCGTCTGGCGGCCGTCTGGCGGGGGAAGGCTGGGATGGGGGTGTGCCTCCGGATCTGGAAAGGGAACCATGCTTGCGCTGCCGCGCTGCCCGTGCTTGGGTTGGCCACCATCCCAACCCCAGGAGCAGCCACTTGAATTGTCCGTGTGGACGAGGCCCAGCCCTTTCGGAGTGCTGCGGCCCCTATCTCAAAGGAACCAAGCGACCCACCACCGCCGAGGACCTCATGCGGTCCCGCTACGCGGCCTACGTGGTGCAAGACGTCGACTATGTGATCAAGACCCACGCGCCGGAAACCGTCCACACCGTGGACCGCGACGGCGCCGCCACGTGGTCCCAGGATGCTGAATGGAAAGGTCTCGAGATCGTCTCCACCGAAAAGGGCGGTGCGGATGACGACGAAGGCATGGTCGAGTTCGTGGCCCGCTACGTTCTCGACGGCGAGCTGCACACCCACCACGAGCGGTCGCGGTTTCGAAGGGTCGACGGGGCCTGGTTCTACCTCGACGGTGAGATGGTGAGGCCGGAGCCGGTGGTGAGGTCCACGCCCAAGGTGGGACGCAACGACCCCTGTCCTTGCGGGAGTGGCAAGAAGTACAAGAAGTGCTGCGGCAAGGTGGCCTGAGGCGACGACGCACAACCTTCTCGTCCCCCCGGCACGCAGGGTCTGGTAGATCGAGATCCCTTGATTCCGGAGGTCCCCATGGCTCTGCATGAGCTCGCTGGCAAGCCCGCCCCCCGTGACCTGCTCGTTCACATCCCGCGCCTCGTGACCGCGTACTACACGCACCGGCCGGACCCACACGTACCGTCCCACCGTGTCTCCTTCGGCACCTCGGGGCATCGCGGGTCTTCGATCGAGCGCAGCTTCAACGAGCAGCATATCCTCGCCATCGTGCAGGCCATTTGCGAGTACCGCGCCTCCCTGGGCGTGACCGGACCCCTGTTCCTCGGCATGGACACCCACGCCCTCTCGGAGCCCGCTCAGGCCACCGCGATCGAAGTGCTCGCCGCCAACGGCGTCGACACGCGCATCAGCCAGGACTTCACCCCGACCCCCGTCATCTCCCACGCCATCCTCACACACAACCGAGGCCGCACCTCCGGCCTCGCCGATGGCGTCGTGATCACCCCTTCCCACAACCCCCCGGGCGACGGTGGCATCAAGTACAACCCACCCGAGGGCGGACCCGCGGACACGAAGACCACTGCCGTCATCCAGGACCGCGCCAACCAGATCCTCGAAGCATCCCTCGCCGACGTGAAGCGCATCCCCTTCGAGCGCGCCCTGCACTCTGCCTGCATCCATGAGCACGACTACGTCACCCCGTACGTCGATGACCTCGGCAGCGCCATCGACATGACCGCGATCAAGAACGCAGGCTTGACGATCGGCGTCGACCCGCTCGGCGGCTCCGGCATCCACTTCTGGGATCCCATCGCGGCTCGCTACGGACTGAACCTCGACATCGTGAACCGCGTCGTCGACCCGACCTTCTCCTTCATGACCGTGGACAAGGACGGCAAGATCCGGATGGATTGCTCCTCCCCTTACGCGATGGCGGGGCTCATCCGGCACAAGGACCGGTTCGACGTCGCCTTCGGCAACGACCCGGACTTCGACCGGCACGGCATCGTGACGCGCACGAGCGGACTGCTGAACCCCAACCACTACCTGGCGGTGGCGATCTTTTACCTGTTTCAGAACCGCCCTTCGTGGAAACCCGGCGCGGCGATCGGCAAAACGCTCGTGTCCAGCTCGATGATCGATCGGGTGGCCTCGAGCCTCGGGCGGAAGCTCTGTGAAGTCCCGGTGGGCTTCAAGTGGTTCGTGGACGGGCTGCTCACGGGGGATTACGGGTTTGGCGGGGAAGAGAGCGCGGGCGCGTCGTTCCTTCGCACGGATGGGACGGTGTGGACCACGGACAAGGATGGGATCCTGCTGGACTTGCTGGCCGCGGAAATTACGGCGAGGGTGGGCAAGGACCCGGGGGCAATCTACAGGGAGCTGGAGGCCGTGCACGGAAGCCCCGTGTACGAACGGATCGACGCGCCCGCGTCCCCCGTGCAGAAGGCGGCGTTGAAGAAGCTCTCGCCTGAGCACGTGCGTGCCGAGTCCCTGGCGGGGGAGCCCATCGTGTCGAAGCTCACGAGGGCCCCGGGCAACGACGCCCCCATCGGCGGGCTGAAGGTGGTGACGCGCAACGGATGGTTCGCCGCGCGGCCCTCGGGGACGGAAGACATCTACAAGATCTACGCGGAGAGCTTCCTGGGGAGCGATCACCTGCGGGAGGTCCAGCGGGAAGCGAAGCAGATCGTGCAATCCGCGTTCGAGGCAGCAGGCGCCTGAACCGAGCCAGGGGGTCATCATGCAAGACGAGAAAATTGGCTATCGGGACGTGAGTGCGGACGAGTTGCGGGTGCTGATGCAGTCGCGGGGGGAGAGCGGTTACGAGCTGATCGACGTGCGAGAGCGCGACGAGTACGAGGGACGGCACCTACCGGGGGCCCGACTGATTCCGCTCAGCGAGCTGGAAGCGCGCGTGGGTGAGGTGCGGGCCGATCGGCACACGGTCTTCTATTGTGGCAGCGGCAAGAGGTCGGCGCGGGCCGCGACGTTCGTGGCCGAGGCCCGCAAGCTTCCCGAACTGTTCTCGCTCGACGGTGGGCTGGCGGCTTGGGACGGCGAGACGCTGCCGAGCTTTCCGAAGCTGCACGTCTTCGACACCACGGGCACCGTGGAGCAGATCGTGATGCGAGCCATGGACCTCGAGAAGGGAGCCGAGCGTCTCTATGGCGCATTGATGCACGCGTTCGAGGGCTCCTCGGTGCAAGGGTCCTTGCGCAAGCTCCTGCACGCGGAGGAAGGCCACGCGAAGCTGCTGTTCGGGTTGCTCCCGCAAGAGGCCGGGGCGGTTTCCCGGCCTTTCGACGAGTTGTACGGCGCGATGACCGGGGACCTGCTCGAGAACGGCGAGACCTTCGAACACACGGCCGCGCGCATCCGATCGGTCCCTTCGGGGAAACGCTACCTGTTGCTCGAGCTCGCCCTCGACATGGAGTTCCAGGCCTTCGACCTGTACCGCAACCTCGCCGCCCTGCACCCCGGGACGGACCTGGAAGATACGCTGCTCAAGCTTGCTGCGCAGGAGAAGCTCCACTTTCGCATGGTCCTCGACGCCCTTGGCCTGCTCGCCGCGGAAAACCACGACGCCAGCACGGCGGGTTGAGCGCGGGCTGTCCTTGGCCTATGGCGCGTTCTTCGCGGAAGGCGAACGGGCCAACAGCTGATCCACGACCTTCACCAGGGCGTCGAGAGAGAACGGCTTCTGCAGGAATCCTGCGGCCCCGAGGGCCAGCGTCTCCCTCGCCTCCAGATCCACGGAGTGGCCCGAAATCAGAAGCACGCGGACGTGCGGGTTCATCGTGAGCATCTCCCGGAAAACCTCGTGTCCCCCGCGCTTGGGCATCACCATGTCGAGCACGACCAGATCGAACTCCCTCCACCGCTGCCGGTACAACCCGAGCGCTTCGCCGCCATCCTCACACGTCGTGACCTGATGGCCTAGCTCGCGCAACATCTCCGCCATCGTCTCCCGAACCAACTGCTCGTCGTCCACAACCAGAATTCGCGCATGGCGCGACGGCGCGCTCGACCTGACCTCGCTCGCTTCCGTGCGCCCTGCCTCCTGCACGTGACGGGGCAGCCACACACGGAACGTCGTTCCCTTGCCCAGGGCCGAGTCCACCTCGACCCGACCCCCGTGGTTCTTCACCGTGCCGTACACGGCCGCGAGACCCATCCCCGTCCCCTTGCCCGGGGGCTTTGTGGTGAAGAACGGCTCGAACACCCGCATCCTCGTGGCTTCCGACATGCCCGTGCCCGTGTCCTTCACCTCGATCACCGCAGACTCCGTCTCCGTCCCCTCCAGTGGTGCCCCCACGGACACCGAAAAGGTAATGCAACCCCCCGTGGGCATCGCGTCTCGTGCGTTCAACGCGATGTTCAACAAGGCACTCTGGAGCTGGGTCGGATCCGCCCGCACCACGACCGCTTCCTCCGTCGGCGTGACCACCAGCTCAATGCGCTTGTCGATGCTGTGCGAAAGCAGCGAAACCACCTGCCGAACCACCTCCCGCACGTCGATAGCCACCGTCTGGTACCGACCCCGACGGGCGTAGGCGAGCAGCTGCTGCGTCACGTCGCGCGCTCGCACGCAGATGTCCGCGACCTGCCGGGCACGCCGCTCGGTCCGTCGCGCCGCGGCATCCTGGTCCTGCGGCCCCGCGTTCGCGAGGTCCCGCACCATCAGGTCCGCGAGCCCGAGGATTCCGGCCAGCTGGTTGTTCATGTCGTGCGCGATGCCGCCCGCGAGCTGCCCGATCGCTTCCATCTTCTCCGACTGACGAAGCCGTCCGAGCATGCGCTCGCGGTCCGTCATGTCACTCACGAGCGCCAGCACGGCCCCCCGACCGCTCGCTCTCTCGATCCGCGACGCGGAAAACGACAGCAGCCGATGCTCCCCATCCTTGCGCACCACCTCGCGAACGTCCCCGTGCAGAATGGCCCCGTCGTGTACCAGCTGGAATTGTTCTCGGGCGTGCTCCTGCTGCACCGCGTCCGGCCACATCGTCTCGAACCACCCAAGCTCGTTGATCTCCTCCATCCGGTAGCCCGTCATCTCGACCATGCGATCATTCCACACCGAGAACTGGACCGTGCACCCGTCCTCGCTCGCGTGGCACACGATGATCCCCTCGGCGGCATGGTCGACAATGGCTTGCCTGAGCGCGTCCTGCTGGCGCATGGCCTCCTCGGACCGCTTCTGCTCCGTCAGATCGTGGAAGACGCCAATCTGGCACCGATGCCCTCCCAACATCGATTGCGAGCCGTAGATCGCCACCGGAACTCGCCTCCCGTCCGCACGGATCACCGCCGCCTGCACCGAGACGACTCGGTCCATGCTCACGTGCCTCCGGAACATCTCGACGTATCGCTCAACCTCGTCCGGCGGATGCAGCTCGGACTGATGCACGCCCACCAGCGTCGCCCGGGAGCGACCCACCAGGCGTTCGGCGTCCGTGTTGACGTCCAGCAGCACGCCCGTCTCCGCATCGGCGATGAAGATCGCGGCATTCGCCCCCTCGAACAGCGCACGGTACCGATCCCGGGACTCCGCCAGCTCACGCTCGAGCTCGTCTTCCGCCACCGCCCGTACCATCGCCTCGATCCCGCCGCCCGGAAGCGGAACCGCACGCATGCGCACGCGATGCGACTCCCCGGTGCGACGCCGGACCTCGCACGTCACCTCGATCGGATCGCCGCCGAGCAACACCAACCTCTTCAAGGCCCGCTCGTCTTCCGGCTCGAGGGGAAGCGAGGAAGTGACGGGGGCGCCGAGCAGCTCGTTCCTCGGCAGACCGGTGAGCTTCTCGTAGGATGGCGACACGACCTCCATCCGTCCGTCGCGGGACGTGCGCACGTACGCGAACCCGAACCGCCCTGCCGTGCGGCACACCTCGTCCAGCGACTCTGTCTCTGGGCGTCCTGACTCCGGAAGTGGATCCATGCCTCTCATCCCGGAGGTCTCCCCTGTCCTCCGTGCTTCGTGCCGCATGATAACAGGAATCACGAGAATCCCAATCCCTCTTCTGTTGGGCCTTCCCGCTCGAATCGGCGCACATCGAATTTTCCGAGACACAGACGAGGCACGAGGATTGCTCCCCCTCGCGGCGTGAATCCTCATCCCCCCACCCTCGCCATCGACGCGCGATACGTTCGCGAACGTCCAAGCGGGATCGGCGCCATGGTGGACGCCCTCCTGCGACGCATCCCCGCCCTCCTGCCTGACGTCTCCTTCCTGCTGTTGCGCCATCCCCTCGCAAGACGCCCTCTGTCCATCGAGCCCAACGTTCGCGAAGTGACCGTGTCCTGCGAGGCCAACGGTCCGGCGTCCTTGTTCGCCTTGCCGAAGCTCGTCGACCTGTCCCGGGTCGACGTATTTCACGCGCCGTCGAACATCCTCCCAGCCGCAATGCCCGTGCGTACTGTGGTCACCGTTCACGACCTCATGTGGCTGACGGACCCGCGGCTGTGTGGGGCCTCGGGGCTCTGGGGCCTCGTCCAAACCTGGTTCTACGGAAACGGACTTCGGCGCGCTCTCTGCCAGGCGGACCACATCATCGCGATCAGCGAGGCAACGCGCGAGCAGATCGTTGCGTGGGCGCCGTCGGCGGCCCATCGCTGCACGGTGATCCCGCACGGGGTGGACCCTCGCTTCCGGCTTTCGGCGGACCGCGCCGACGGGGCGCGCGTGCGACACCGCTACGCTCCCGGAGCCCGAGCCCACGTCCTCGTCGTGGGGCGCGCTGCCCCGTACAAGAACCAGCACCGGGCCGTGCGCGCCTTCCTTGCAGCCTTCGCGGATCGACCCGACATCCACCTCGTGGTCGTTCAACGTCTCGGCCTCGACGCCGACCGGTTGTTGCGGCTGGCTCGAGACGCCGACGCTGGTGATCGCGTCCACGTGGTCCCGCCCATGCCCGATGCCGACCTCATCGAGCTGTATCAGAGCGCTCTGTGTCTTTGCCATCCCTCCCTGCAGGAAGGGTGGGGCATGCCCATCGGCGAAGCGTTGGCTTGCGGTTGCCCCGTGATCACGTCTCGCACGTCGGCCATGCCGGAGGTCGCGGGCCCCGCCGCCCTCTATGTCGACCCGACAAGCGTGACACACATCGCTCTCGCCCTGCGGTCCTTGGCAAGCGACGGCGCGCTGCGCACCTCACTGGCCAGGGAGGGCTTGCGTCGCGTCGAGAATCTCAGCTGGCAACGTTGTGCCCTGCGCACGGCCGAGGTGTATCGCGAGGCTCTCGACGCGGCTCGAACCCACTAGGGAGTGTTTGCATACTCTCTCCTCGTGCTCGTGCTCGCCGCTTGCATCGATGCCCTTGTGGTACGGAGGCTACTGGAACCAGAACGAGCGCTTCACCGGATCGTGTCCATGTTGCGCAAGCTTCGCTCCAACATCACCCCCGGGAGCCGATGTTCCACGGTCGCATTGGCGGATCGAGCACGAGCACGAGCACCGCTGTCGCTGAGCACGAGCACGAGGGGTTTGCAGACGCTCCCTAGAGCCCACACGTGAGCTCACCCCGCCGTTCCCTCGCGTAGACCCTTCCGCAGCCCCACATCCTGTCGCAACACCGGGTCAGGCAAGCAGCGATCGAACCGTCCTCCCCACGCGACGTTCTCTTCGACCACGCGTGCACACCAGCACTGCCGGCAGGTCACCTGTGGGAGTCGCTCGAACGCTCCCCGGACTCCGTGCTCGAGGACGGAGACCCCACCGTGCTGACGCGGCAGCTGCCCGCAGGCGTAGAGCATGCCCGCAGGGTCGAGGGTCGCGTTGATCCTCCCTGCCGCGCACGGCAGTGGGGTGTCGAACGGGAACGACCGGAAGTGTCGAAGGCTCGACCAGCGGTTCGCCACCACCTTGCCGTTGTGCTTGTGTCGCTCGAGGCGCCCGAAAGCATCCCGTACGGCACATGCAATGGCGCCCGGGTGCCCGGCCCGGAAGAGGCCGTCTCGCTCCGGTTGGAAGACCACACGAAGACCGAGCCCCTGCGCCAACTCCACCAGAGCATCCATGGACCCGACGTTGTGCGCCCCGACCACGCAGGTGAGCTCCACCGCGATGCCCTCCGAGCGGGCAGTCACGATGCCTCGGAGCGCCCGCACGTACGAACCTGGCCCGCGCACGGAGTCGTGAACGGACTGCGGACCGTCGAGGCTCACCTTCAACTTCGACAGCTTGCGCACGGTCCCGAGCTTGCGCGGAACCAGCAGGCCATTGCTGTTCATGTTCACGCGTACGCCCCGTTCGACCAGTCGCTCCACGAACCGATCGACGTGGGGGTGCGTCAGGGGCTCCCCACCATCCAAGCAGATGGTTCGCATGCCCGCGTCGCAGAGGGCGTCGAGGACCGCGATGACGTGCTCGGGTGCCATTTCGTCCGGTCCCGGCGCGTGCCGGTCACAGTAGGCACACGAAAGGTTGCAACGGTGCGTGAGCTCGTAGCTGACGGACAGGGGAACCGGACGTGCACCGAGCCGCACACCCAGCGCACGGAGGGCAGGGGGAAGACGCATGCGTCACTCGTTCTGCAATGACCTCGCCAGCGACGTCTCGCAGCCCCACACCCCGTGAGAACCGGCCTTCGCACCCACGACGCATCGAGCCGACCCCGAGCAGTGTCGTCCGGACGCCACAGGTGTGGCTCGAGGAGACGGTGCCATGCGGTCAGAATGGCCCACCGGCCAGGAGCCTGAGGTCTTCACCTCCGCCGACGCGAGAGAACCAGCGCAGCTGCCGCGATCACCACCGCCACCGCGGTGCCCGTGCCCCTATGACCTGGGGCTCGACAACCACACCCGTCGTCCGACGACGACGAGGGCTTTGCGCTTGGCGGGGCTGTTCCCGCGTCCGAACCCCCACTCCCAGCGCTTCCCCCAGCGCCCGCATCCAAACCTGCGTCCACGCCCGCGTCCGGCGTCACGACCGGACCGTCCGTCACCTCGACCCACACCACCGCTTCGTCGATCCGCCCCTGGGCGTCCCGCGCTCGAACCTTCGTGGGGTAGCGGCCGGGTGCATCGTACGAAACCGTTCGCGGCGCGAGCGGTCCGTAGGCGATGTCCCACGTGCCATCGTACCCGTCGTCCCACTTCGCTTCGAGGTCGCTCGCGCTGCCGTCCGAATCGGTCGCCGTCACGGTAAGCGTCACGGGCCCGCCCGTCGTGACGAGCGTAGCCGATGCCGTGAGCTGCACCTCGGGCGGGTACCCCGCCGCGAAGGCGCCCAGCGCAGCCGCTGCGTCGATCCTCCCCCACCCGTACTCCATGTTCGGCACCGCACCGGTCGTCCCGTCACGCGCCGCGCTCGACCGCAGCGCCTCGCGCGCCTCGAGCCCACGAAGCCCCGCCTGCGCCATCAACGCGGCCACACCCGTGACGTGAGGCGTGGCCCCCGACGTCCCCCCGAACGGCCACACCGCGCCGTGCGGAACGATGTCGCCGTCATAGTCCCGGTCGTTGGGCGCCGCAGACCATGGGTTGTCCGGCGCGAGCACGTCGGGCTTCTGCACGCCGTCAATCCGCGGTCCCCGGCCCGAATAGTCCCGCACCTCTCCCACCGCTCCAGCCTGGTTGAACCATGGCGTCGTGCTCGACATCGGGTGCCCCGTATGCGCACCCACCGCGATGCAATGATCGCTGACCGACGGGATTCCCGCCGTGCTCGCGTCCGTCGCAATCGAAGCGTCCCAGGCCGCGCCGACGCCCCACCCGGACACCTCGTCGAACGCATACGCGTCCACCGTCACCGGGGCCGTGCCCTCGTTCGTCACTTGCACCTGCCAGCCTCCCGTCGGGACCGGCTTGCCTGCCTCATGCTCGTACAGCAGCGTGTCCCAATACGATGTGCCGCGGTCCGACGTCTTGTTTCCAACGTAGTACAGGGCGCCCGTGCTCAGGTTGCCGTAGGCGGGCCCGTCCGTGATGTCGTGCGTGGTCCCGCCCGGCTCGTGCAGCACGATGCTCACGCTCGAGCCGCCGCGAACGTTGAGGGCCGCCTGCACGTAGGCGGCGCCGATCGCGGGCACGTCGAGGTCCGCCGTGACCGTCGCTCCCGGCCCGACCTGCAGGAACGCGTGCTTCCTCGAACCACCGAGGTTTCCTGTCGGACACGTGTGCGTCATCTCGTCGACCTGCACAGACGTGTCCACCATCGACGAGTACGCGTCGGACCCGTCCATCGGTTCGCCCGTCCACGTGGCGATCTCGTGCAGCATGACATCGGGCTTCTGGCCGAGCGCCCAGGTCAGCGCCTTGGCGCCCTCCTGCGCGACCTCGAACCCCAGCAAGAGGTCCGCGTCCGGAGCGATCCCCACCCAACGTCGCCCCACCAAGGGCACGTCCCCTGCCACGATCGATAGCACGCCCGTGCCGTGAAGCGCATCGCTGTAGCCGTAGGCACCACCCGTGAAGTCCTGCTTGTGCGAAGACATGTCCACGCCCCGCACGAACACGCGGTCCACCTCTGCGTAGTACTCGACGTGTACGTACACCTTCTTGAACTTCGACGTGCCGAGCCGAGCCACTCGCTCGCCCACGTCGATCCGCCCGTTGCGGTTCACGTCGTCCGGTACGAAGAGCGGTTCCCCGAAGGCAGGCACACTGTCGTTGAAGCCGTTTGCAGCCCCATAATCCCGCTGGCCGTTGTCGTTCTCGTCGAGGTACACCCAGTCAATCGACGGATCGAACGCGTCGCCGCGCGCCGGCACCTCGTCGCCGTAGTGAAGCAACAGGGTGCGCGCCTTGAGCCACGTCGCCGTCTCCGTAGGGCCTGCCGCCCCGTCCCGATCCATGTCTACCGCGTCCACCCCAGGCTCGAAGACCCCGTCTCCGTTCACGTCGATCCAGTCGTGCCACCCCGCGTCCGCTCGGAAAAACTGAGGATGGAACACGTCGGCGTTGCTGTCGAGGTCGGCCACCACGATGCCCTCTCCAGTGAGCAAGTCGAGGGCGGGACGGGAGCCGCGCGCCCCGGCGAGGCCCATCAACGCGGCGGAGTGGTCGAGAGGAAGCAGGCCCGTGGGAGCCGGTGAGTTGCGCACGCGTCGCACGTGGGGAGAAGCCAGCACGGCTTGCAGGGCCGTCGGGTCGAGCACGGCTGGGACGAAGCGGTCGTACCAGAGGGGCTCCCCTTGGGCTGTTCGCAGTCGTGCGCCGCGCGCCACGAGGTCACCCAGCGAAGCCGCGGAGGCAGGAGCCGTGAGCTCGAGGATGACCGGCGCCTTGCCCGGCTGGAGGGGGCCCATCTGCGCCGACCGAGGACCCACGATCCCAGTGGCCATCGCACGCATCACCGAGGGATCGACCCGGCGATCCTGCGCGTCGGTGACCGTGGCATGGGTGAGAGCGGACAAGGACACGAGACCAGCGACGATCAAGCGGGTGCGGGCGGGCAACGGAACCTCCAAGGGCACGGGCGCGTCGTGCGCCGCGAACACAACATCTTGCCCGGTTTCGTGGTCAGCGCCAATGCGCAGGGAAAGCCGTGCGCGCCCATGCTGGCATTCGTGCGGTCCGCTCGGATCGCGCCCGGGTCAGCCGGAGAACCACAGAGGACGCAGAAAGCACAGAAGGGTTTGTTGCGGAGGTTCGCAGCGCGGGCGAAGCTAGGTCGGTACAAATCCGCGGCCGCAGGGACTCGGCACCGCCGAGTCCAGCCTTGCGCGCGGCAAGCCGCGCCCATGATCGTTACAGCTCGCGTCGGTGCAGATCCGCGCCCATGATCGTCACGGCACGGGTCGGTACAAATCCGCGCCCAAAGGACATCCCATACGGGCGCCCGACCGCTACTCCGCTACGGATGGTTGCACATCCGGATGGTCTGGGTTCCCGAGCCGGAGGGGGTCGACATCTGCACGTCCGCGCAAACCTGGTACCCCGTCGGGCAGTCCGCACCCGTGGTGCAGGGTGCCGTGCAGATCGCATCCACCAGCTGACCGCTGGCGTAGTTCTGCAGACACAGCCCCGACGCGCAATCGTTGGTCCCCTGGCAGCTCGTGCCGACAGGATCGCTCCCCCATCCGGGCCCGCAGATGAACCGGTGCAGGTTGCTCGCGGAGTCCGTCGCAATCATACAGGTATTGCCGGTCGGGCAATCCGCCATCCGCTGGCAAGAGGGCGCGCAACCGGCCACGACCGAAGAGCCGTTGTTGAAGATGTCGACGCACGCCTGGGGCGAAGCGGCGACGCAATCCGCGCTTCCCGAACACACCTCGGTGCAGAACCCGAGCCAGGTGGGGCACGACAGCGACGCGCAGGCCCCGTCGGTCGCGCATGCCGTGCCGAGCGCGGCTCCGCCGAGGTTTCCTTGGCGGCAGTAGGCGACCAGGTTGGTTCCGTCGCTCTGCAACTCGCTGCAGACCTCTCCGGGGTCACAGGCGGCCGTGTTGCCGCACGGAGCCACCACGCACAGGTCGAAGGAGCCGGACAGGGCGCCGACCGTCACCGTCTCCGTTGTGCAGGTGCCTGCCTGGGTACAGTCGAGTGGGGTGGAGCAAGGCGCGCTGCACTTGCCCTGAATACACAGTCCGGACCGGCAATCCGAAGGCTGGGTGCAGGATGCCCCCGTGCCGCTCGGACCGACGAGGGCGGCGCACGCCAACTCGAGTGTGGTCTGGGCTGCGTTGGGGAGGATCTGGCATGTGGTCCCGCTCGAGCACTCGTTGTCGGTGGTACACGGTTGCCCGGTCGTGCCGCCCGACCCGCCCGTGCCGCCCGACCCGCCCGTACCGCCTGACCCGCCCGTACCGCCTGACCCGCCCGTACCGCCTGACCCGCCCGTGCCGCCGGAGCCGCCGGTGCCCCCTGTGCCACCACCCGACCCGGCCGTACCGCCGGAGCCCCCCGTTCCGCTGGAGCCCGCAGCGCCGCTGTCGCCGCCCGATCCGCCCGTGCTGCCCCCCGTGCCCGCTGCGCCAGCGGATGCGCTGGCGCCGTCGACAGAGGCATCGCCCGATTGTCCCCCCGAACCGCCCAGGCCCGGGTTCGAGTCCGTGGTGACCTCGCTGGTTCCGCACCCAGCCGAGACGACAAGCAAGCCCATTCCCGCGATGACAGCGACGCGCATGACGGCACCATAGCGCATGCCCGCGCCTGCTCAACCCGGATCGCGGTCTGTTCGAACGACCAAGGGCAAGGCAATCCTGCCCCCCTCACCAAATGGTTCCACCTCCGAGGGACGTATGCCCCGACCCGTTGTATGCTACCCATCGGTATGCGCGATGGGTCCCAGGAGTTGAGCCACGAACACGTGCGTCGGTCGTTCGCGCGTCCGAGGCTCGGAGGCAAGCGGAGATGAGTCCAATCGGGTGGCGGAAAGCGTTCGTGTTGTCATCCCTGGCTCTTGGAGCGGCTTTCGCTCTCGCCTGCAGCCTGGACACGGAGGGACAGTTGTCCCCCGACGCCAGCTTGGGTGGGTCGGGCGGTGCCGGCGACGGCGGCGTCGATGTTGACACGCCGGACATCGACATCCCCGACGGGTGCGTCTGGCCGAACAAGACCTGCGGGGGCAAGTGCGTGGCTTATGACGATCCGGCCTACGGATGCGGCCAGGACACCTGCGACCCGTGCCCGGGCGCGCCGCACACCCAGTACGGCTGTGTGAACAACGAGTGCGTGGTCGTTGGCTGCGACCCCGGCTTCTACAGTTGCAATGGCGACCCGACGGATGGCTGCGAGGTGGACATCTGGTCCCTCGGAAACTGTGGCACCGACTACGAGGCGTGCGGCAAGCCGTGCGCTCCCGGCAACACGGAAGTGGCATCTTGCGACCAGGGGCAGTGCAACATCGTGAAGTGCGTCGACTTGTTCGACGACTGCAACGACAACCCAAACGACGGTTGCGAGACCAACCTCAGGGATGTCCACAACTGCGCAGAGTGCTACGAGGAGTGCATCGTCGACCCCGGGTTGGAGCCGACCTGCGGCGCGGGGGTCTGTCGGCCGAACAACTGCCCCGACGATCGGGAGGATTGCGACTCCAACCCCGCGACCTGCGAGACCGACATCACGACCGTCGACAACTGCGGATCCTGCGGCTTGAAGTGCAGCGGGCCCAACGTGAAGACGTGGGCGTGTGCGTTGGTTGGCGGTGCGCGAACCTGCCAGGTGGTGGAGTGCAATAGCGGGTGGGGCCACTGCGACGGCGACCACGCCAACGGGTGCGAGCTGGATCTGCTTAGTTCCGTTGCCAACTGCGGGCAGTGCGGTGCCGGGTGTTCAGATGCGAACACCCAGGGGCTGGCATGCTCGAACGGGCAATGCGTGCCGACCTGTGTGAACGGGTCCGCAGACTGCAACGGGCCTCAGCCAGGCAACGGGGACGACGGGTGCGAGACCAACACGAGGACCCCGTCGGACTGCGGCGCTTGCGGCGACATCTGCAACCCCGACCACGCCGTCCCCAACTGCAGCACGGGCGTGTGCGGCATCGGCTCCTGCCTTTCGGGCTGGGGCGACTGCAACAACAACCCCGCGGACGGGTGCGAGACGCCCCTAACCTCCTTGACCAACTGCGGTCAGTGCGGCGTGCCTTGCGACATCCCCAACGCAGGGGAATCGTGCGCGACAGGGTCCTGCCAGTCCACGGGATGTGCCACGGGCTTCGCGGACTGCAACACGTCCGTGCCCGGGTGCGAGACGAACATCCTCACCACGACGGCCCACTGCGGTGGATGCAACAAGGCTTGCAGCAGCAACCATGTGCCCTCCCCGGTTTGCACGGGCGGGTCCTGCACGGGGACTTGCCAGGCAGATTGGGGGGACTGCAACGGAAACAAGCTCACCGATGGGTGTGAGCGCAGCCTTCTGACCACGAGCGACTGCGGGGCTTGCGGGACCCAGTGCACGGGACTGTACGCGATCTGGACGTGCGACTCTGCGACCAAAAAGTGCCAGGTCGCGGATTGCGACCCGGGCCGGGGCGACTGCGACGGTATCGACACCAACGGTTGCGAAATCAATACGAACACGAACCCGGACGAGTGTGGCACGTGTGACATCGTGTGCAGCGACGTCAACGGGACGGGTGTGTGCGCCGCGGGCACTTGCGACACCATTTGCGTGTCGGGCTACGACGACTGCACGACCGCACCCGGCTGCGAGACGAGCATCACGACCACGAGCAACTGCGGCGCGTGCGGGAACATTTGCAGCACGGTGAACGGCACGGCCTCGTGCGTGGACCAGAAGTGCGAAATCGCCTGCTCGAGCGACTACCGCGACTGCACGACCGCCGCCGGCTGCGAGACGAACATCACGACCACGAGCAACTGTGGCACGTGCGGCAACGTGTGCAGCAGCGTCAATGGCACGCCCTCGTGCACCGGAGGAACCTGCAGCATCACGTGTTCGGACGGCTACGACGACTGCACGACCTCTGCAGGCTGCGAAACCAACACCGACACGAGCGTCACGAACTGCGGAGCCTGCGGCTACGTCTGCGCCGACCACGTTCCCGCCAATGCGACGTTCGATGCGTGTTTGGACGGGAACTGCGAGTACACCTGCAGCAGCGCGGATTGGACCGACTGCGACAACAACGAGGCGAACGGGTGCGAATGCCCGACGTCGGGCTTCGTGTGCGTGACCAACGCTTGCCGCTGCCAGAACAACCCGTCTTGCGGGACCAGCGGCACGTGCAATGCCTCTGGCCTGTGCGTGTGCGGGTCGAACACCTGCGCCGTCGGCGAGATCTGCGTATCCGCCAACACCTGCGGAGCGAACGGCTAGACCACCTTCTTCTCTCGGATCCACTCGTTCGTGAACGTCGCGCCCCGCTCGAAAGACCGGGTCATGTCCTTCGCGATCGAATCCTCGATCAGCTTGCCCACCACCATGATCTTCACCTCCAGCGTGAAGATCGCGATCCGCCGCGACCGCTTGTCGTCGACCCGCTCGAGCCAGATGTCCCCCTGGATATGCGTCTTTTCCTTCACCACGTTCGACTCGATGTCCACGTGGTAGCGCTTGGTCTTGCGGTCGAACTTCCCGTGCTCCTTGTACCCGAAGTTGTCACCGAGCACCTTGCGCACCGCCGTCGGTACCTCGCCCACGGGCGGCCGGACCACCACCGTACGCTCGATCACCGCGTCCGTGCTCTTCGTCACCGTGTCCTTCCACTCCGCGAACTGTAGCGTCTGGTGGAAAAGCTTGTGGTTGAAGGCCTCGTCGAAGAAGATCTTGTCCCAGTACGTGTCGATGCCGCACTCGAAAACGTGGTCGAACTTGACTTCTTTCATCCTGCCCTCTCTCGAGCTCCATGGGGTTGGCCTCGGCGTCGAGGCGCCATCGGGTTTCCTTCGGCTCCGTCTGCCTAGTACAGGTCCCTTCAGGTTGGTACCCACCCGGCAACGCGCGCGTTCGGCAGACGCCGTCCCCCTCGCCGTCCCCCACGGCCCGGAGGTCTTTTCCGTCCTGCCGATCCCACCCACCCCCACGGGGCACCCATGACCTCCTGGCTCCGCCACGCCGCGCTCATCGCCCGCAAGGACCTGCGCATCGAACAGCGGACCCGGGAAATCACCACCACCAGCGCGTTCTTCGCCGCCCTCGTCGCCGTCACCACCTCCGTCGCCCTGCAGTCGGGTCCCGATACCCAGACCCGCGTCGCACCCGCCGTCATCTGGATCGCCACCGCGTTCTCCGCCGTGCTCGCCGTCGGAAAAGCCTGGCAGCGCGAACGCGAGGAAGCCGCCCTCGACGGCCTGCTCGTGTCCCCCGTCCACCGCAGCGCCATCTTCGCAGGAAAATCCGTGGGGATCGTGGCCTTCCTCGTCGTCGTCGAGCTCGTCACCATCCCCCTCGTGGCCGTGCTCTTCTCCATCGATTTGCTTTCCGTCGCCCCGGGCATGGCCCTCATCACGGCCTGCGCCTTGCCCGGCATCTGCGCCACAGGGACCCTTTTCGGCGCCATGACCGTCCGAACCCGCGCCCGGGACCTCGTGCTCGCCAGCGTCCTGTTCCCCTTGCTCCTGCCCACCCTCCTTGCCGCCATCGCGGCCACTCGCGAACTCTTCTCCGGCGCCCCCGCGAGCTCCCTGCAGGACTACTTGCTCATCATGATCGTCTTCGACGTCGTGTTCACCGCCGGTGGGCTGGCCTTGTTCGGTCCGTTGATCGATGGGTGACCGAGCACAACCCGTCGCCTCGCAGTCCTCCACATCCGCACAAGCAAGGAAACCATCCGCGGTTCTCTGCGGAATTTTCGGCCAACTCCGATGGCTCTGGATCTGGGAGCGCGCGCCTTCTCTATGCCCGCATCCGTGATAGTCTCCCCCAAGCATGCGTCTGGCACTCCTCGGCCCCGCGGACGAAAACCGCGCTGCTTTGCGCAGCCGGGCCCAGTTCGCGCTCGATCGGCTCTCCCCCGATCGCGTGATGTACCTCGGCGTCGACGACATCTTCGACGATGTCCTGCAGCAATGGGCCCGGGAGATCGTGTTGGGGGACCCCTCGGACGCGGCGGTGTGGGACCGCGCGGTCCAGGCCTGCGCCACGGCCGACCACAGGGCCATCGACGTGTTCCTTCGCCGGGAGAGGCAGCGGACCAGCTTGCGCAAGGTCACGTGTTTGCCGCACGCCAAGGCGAGGACCGTGGAGCTGTTCTCCGGCATCGTGACGGTGATCATCCATGACAAGGCGCTGCTGGACGAGGAGGACATCCTGCCTGCCGCGCTGCTTGTGTTCGGCAAGGCGCGTGACCCGATGATCCATCGTGTCGGGCAGCGAACTTTCATTTCGCCGGGGCCCCTCGCGCACCCCCAGGGCGGCGTGGCCTTGCTGGCGGAGGAAGCCGGAGAGATCGCGGTGTCGCTCTATGACCAGAAGGGAGAACGGGTCCGGCAGGAGACGGTGGCCTCTCTCTCGCGCGGCGCGCGTCTCACGGTCAAGGGAGCCGACCCGTGACCACGGTGGCGATCTTCGGCGGAAGCTTCAATCCCCCCCACATCGCCCACGTGCTCGCCGCCGTGTTCGTTCTCAGCATGGAAGCCGACGTCGACGAGCTGTGGGTGGTCCCTTGCTTCAAGCACCCGTTCTCCAAGTCCCTCGCATCCTTCGAAGACCGCCTCGCGATGAGCCAGCTCGCCTTCTCCTGGCTGCCGCGTGTCACCGTCAGCACCATCGAGCGCGACCTGGGCGGTGAGAGCCGCACCATCCGCACCGTCCGCCACCTCCGCGCACTGCACCCCGACTGGAACCTGCGCCTCGTGATCGGCACCGACATCGTGTCCGAAGCCCCCCGGTGGGATTCCTTCGACGAGATCCAACGGCTCGCGCCGCCCATCGTGCTCGCGAGGAAAGGCTTCACCGACGCGGACGCGCGCAAGAGCGTGTTCCCCGAGCTGAGCAGCACCCAGATCCGTCGCGCGATGCAACATGGCGATGTCGAACAGGTGCGCGGATGGGTGCCGTCGGCCGTCCTGGGCTACATGCTCGACCGCTCGCTGTATCGAACGAAGGACGAACCGTGATGGCGGACGCCCCGCGCGTCCACGTCCAGGGTGCCGGGAAGATGGGGCGCGCCCTGGCTCGTGCGTTGCGAGCCGCCGGGTGGAACGTCTCCTTGCGCGCCTCTCGCCGCGGGAGACCTCGCCACGTGGACGCGGACATCGTGCTGCTCGCGGTGCGCGACGGACAGCTGCCTGCCGAAGCAGATGCGTGGCAGCGGATCGTCCCGCCCCACGCCGTCGTCCTTCACGTGGCTGGGGCTCTCGGTCCCGACGTGCTCGCGCCCCTTCGTTCTTGTTGTCGCGGCGTCGGCCAGATGCACCCGCTCTTGTCGGTCGCGTCGCGACGGGGTCCCGTGGGCTTCGAAGGAGTGCATGCCCTCGTGGCGGGCGATGCGTCTGCGCGACGATGGGCACGCCGTATGGCACGCGCCCTCGGCATGAAGCCGTGGCGGAAGGACGATCTGGATCGGGTGGCGTACCATGCGGCGGCTTGGCTGGTGGCGGGCGGCGCTGCTGCCCTTTGTATCGCCGCGAGGGACATCCTGGTCGGTGAGGGGATCGCACCCCGGCAATCAGAGAAGATGCTGGCGCCCCTGCTGCGAAGCGTGGCCGACAACGTCGGTCACGTGGGGCTGCCCGAGGCGCTTTCGGGGGTAGTGCGTCGCGGTGATGTGGCTACGCTGCGCAAGCACGTGCAGGTGCTATCGACCGCCACACCCGAGCACCTGGCACTCTACCTCGCCGCGGCACGCGCGCAGATCGGCATGGCGCGTGAGCTCGGGGACACTTCTGCTCGCGACCTAGAGCAGGTGGAGCGGGAGCTCGCTTCGGTGCTGTGGCCCACGGCAAAGTGACGATCCTGTGCAAGCGGTAGGACGCTAACTCCCGACGTCAGCTTGCTTGCACCAGGGGGCGTGCGCCGCACCGCGCTCTGCTCCTCCAGCTCCAAATTCGAGGGTACGTTGGCACAAGCGTTGCTGCGTGGCGCAGAATGCAGCAACGCGTCGTCGAGCATCGATATGAGCACCCCTGCTACAGCATTTCCTGCGAGGCGCGGCCCCAGGGATTCGTAGGTCCCCAGCACGCCTGTCACCTCGACGCCCTGGAGCTCTGCGTCATCGAAGCCGGGATCGAGACCGTGAGGCTCGACAAGCTCACCGCCACCGCCGGGAAAGGCTACTACGGCACGATCCGGCCCGGCGTGGACCACGCCAGTTGGGTCGGGGCACGGGCGGTCCTGGAGACCAATCTGCACCTGCGAACGGAGTGGCTCCGGAGCCTGTGTGACGAAAGCGGCGCACCCCCCATTTCCGAGTGGAACTCGGGCATCTTTGCCGCCCCGCAAGAGCTTCTCGATACGACCCGAGCGCTGCGTCAAGCCGTCACCCGTCCCGACGGCTGTGGCCGAGACCTGATGATCTCGTCGCTCACAACCTACCTGGGAGCGTTTCTCCTTCGCGTGCACCATGATGCTCCAGGCCGCCCCGATCGATCGTCCGTGAGCTCTCGCCTGCGCGGGACAGCAGAGTGGATGCGCGAGTGTCTCGGCGAGCGATTCACCATCGAGATGCTGGCCCGCTCCGCCGGCATGAGCCAGTACCACTACCTGCGTGCGTTCAAGAAGCAGTATGGCATCTCGCCGTACGCGTTCTTGTTGCGAATCCGAGCGGACCGCGCCGCCGAGCTGGCTCGGTCCACGGACATCCCCTTCACCCAGCTCGCCATGGACCTGGGATTCGGCTCGAGCTCACGCCTGACCGAAGCCGTCAAGCGTGCTCACGGCGCCACGCCGTCGGAGCTTCGGCGTCCGACGAGCTGCGCGTAGTACCGGGTGCCTGAGGTGAGTACCGCGATCGCAGTCCGGAGAACCACAGAGGACGCAGAAGGCACAGAAGGGTGGTGCGGAGGGAGGCCGTGCGTGTTGCGCCTGACACCGCCCGTTCCTGGTTCTCTGTTCGCCTTCCGTGTTCTCAGCTCCTAGTTGATGTCCGTCATCCGTCACTCGTCGTAGCCGGGCCTCAACCCGGTAGGGACTTCGGGGACGCAGCAGTAGTCCCCGAACCATCCTGTCGGTCTCACCACGAAGGCATGGGGGCACGGAGTGCTTCGATGGCTCGGTTGTCCGTCACCGAGAGAGCAGGATTCGGAAAGCAAGTGCGCAGCATCCGAGAAGCGAGGCCAGGTACCGGACGCTAGCGTGGTTTTCATACCGCAGCGGGACCCGCGCTCCCCGCGCAGGCGCTGCCACCGACAAGGGAGAACCACGATATGCGTCGCCTCCTCGCATGGCGCAGTGTCGCCAGCCTACTGATCGCTTCGTCCTCGATGCTCGCCTGTTCCTCCGACGACCACGCATCTGCCGCGTCGCCGGACCCTGCCACCCTCGACGCGAGCGACCCACCCGAGCCCGATGCGCCGTTTCACGAGCCGGACTCCGCCCAAGCGGAGGATGCCGAGGCGATCGACAGCTCCCCCGTCGACGCTGCGCCCCCTCCGCCACCGGATCGCGTCGATCCTGATCGCCTTGCGGACACGCTTCGCTGGTTGAGCGCGGACGACATGGCGGGGCGGTTGACGGGGACCGCGTCTGGGGATCGCGCCGAGGCGGCCATCGTGGACTTCCTCGTCGCGAGCGGTGCGGATGTGAAGACCCAGGAGGTGCGGTTTCCGCTGTACGAGGTCGGCTCTCCCATCGAGCTCTCCGTGCTCGACGACCAAGGGGAGCGCTCCCTCGCCTACGTGGACGAGTTCAGGGAAGTCGACTTCTCGGGACAGGGCCTCGTGGAAGGGGAGCTGGTCTTCGTGGGGTACGGGTTGACGCTCGACGCGCACGACTCCTACGCGGGCCTGGAGGTACAGGACAAGGTTGTCGCCGTCTTGACCGGAGTGCCTTCGGGTCTTGGCTTGGAACCCGAGGACGATGGCCGCCTGGACGAGAAGATTCATGCAGCGTGGGAGCATGGGGCGAAGGGCGTCGTCTTCGTGCCTTCGGGCAGCGACCTGACACGCGACACCCAAGACGAGGAAGGAATGGAGCTTTGGGCTGTGGACAAGTACGGCCAGTTTGACGAGGGCCTCTTCCACGACGACTTCCCGTCGCTGTTCATCCATGGCGCCTCGGCGGAGGCGTTGTTGGGGAAGACGCCGCAGAAGCTCGCATCGGACCCGACACCGTTCGAAACGGGGACGCGAGTCCGGCTTCGGGCAACGGGCACCGTGCACCGCGAGGCGAAGTGCAACAACATCTTCGTGGTCCTCGAGGGACAAGACGCGACCCTCTCCGAGGAGGTCGTGCTGCTGGGCGCTCACTACGATCACCTCGGCGTGGGCGCGGACGGGCGCGTCTTCAATGGAGCGGCCGACAACGCATCCGGAACGGCCATCGTCATGGAGGTGGCGGCCACCCTCGCCGCGTCCCCTGCCGTCCCGAAGCGGACGTTGGTTCTCGCCCTGTGGTGCGCGGAGGAGCAGGGACTCCACGGTTCGTTCGAGTACGGGCATTACGGCACGCCGCTTTATCCACTTACGGATACCAAGCTGATGATCCAGGTCGACTACCTCGACAACGAGGACGGTCCGTACATCACGAACCTCGATGACAACCCGTTGGTGACGGCCTTCCTGGGGGACGCCGGCGAGCACGCTTCGTATCCCGTGAAGGGCGAGAACTGGTTCGGGCAGTGTGCGAGCGACGACTGCATCTTCCTGTACAAGAACGTTCCTGCCTATCGCTTCCTTTCCTATGGGCAGCATCATCATCGGGACAACGATGACTACGACGCGCTCAACCTGCCGATCATCGAGCGGGTCGCGGAGGTGTGTCTGCAGGGGATGGGAAGCGTCGGGTACTGAGTGCAGCCGGGATCGCACTCCGGAGAACCACAGAGGACGCAGAAGGCACAGAAGAAGACGCCGCCGGTTGAAACGGACGGCTGGTTGGACCTCATGAACGGAACCCAAGGCCCTGCGGGCTCCCGTTGTGCGTTCGACGGGTGTTGGCGGCGAATGCCGGGGTGGGGACGATTGGGGAGCCCGCGGAGCGGGCTTTGAGATGTGTCCAATCGGTGAACGTAGCCGTCGGTTTCAACCGGCGGCGTCACTCCACGAAAAGCATCTCCACCCGTCCGCGGCTCTTGACCTCGACGAGGCCTCGTGACGCAAAACGGAACGCCCCGCCGCACGCATTCGCCGTCGTTCGAGACACGTTCACGCGTCCCGGCTCGCTCGCTTCCTTGAACCGCGATGCGAGGTTCACGGTCTCCCCCCACACGTCGAAGGTGAGCTTGCTGTGCCCCACGAGCCCGCTGACGAGGGGGCCCGTGTGGATGCCGACACGTAGCTGCCACCGCGTTCCCGTCGGCGCGAGGTGACGCTCGTTGCGCCTCGTCGCAGCTATCATCTCGAGCGCCGCTCGAACGGTGGCGACCGGTCCCCCGCGACCGTCCGACGAGCGGCTGAAGAGGCTGCCGACGCAGCGATAGGCGTCGCCCATCGTCTTGAGGGGTTCCAAGTCGTGTCCGGTCGCGATCGGGTCGAACAGCGAGAACATGTGATCGAGCGCGGCGACGATGTCCGCGGGAGCCATGCGCTTGGCCATGTCCGTGAAGTGCACGAAGTCCGCGAACAGGACCGTCGCAGACTCTGCGATGCGCGCTTCCACGCGCCCGTGTTCCCGAAGCTCGCGCACGGTGGGGCTGGGAAGCAGGTTCTGCAGCAGGTCGTCCGAGCGTCGGCGTTCTGCCTCGAGCCGGGCGTTGAGCTCCGCTAGCTCGGCGCTCTTACGCTCGATCTCGACCCGGGCTTCCTCCTCCCGAACGAGCACGTGGTCGAGCTTGTCCTTGAGGTATCCAAGCTCCTTGCGGTTGCGCTGGCACTGCTCCAGCCGTCGTGCGACCACGCGCAAGTCCTTGCGCAGCTTGGAGAGCTCCGCATCGCGCGCGTCCGTCACCGCGTCACTCCCCCACCACGACGCTGAAACACGTCATGTTGTGGAACTCGGCGTCGCCCCCCGCGTGCAGTGGGCCCATCTCGCCGTACGTGTAGAACCCGACCACGGGCAAACCGGGTGGGAGTTTCGCGCAGATTCGCTCGACCTCTTCCCCTACGCGGTCTCCGAGCAGCATCCGACGGGCCGCGCAGGAAAACACCAACACGCCCGCAGGTGTCTTGCCGGAAAACGCCGCCAGTGCTTGCTCGATGGACGCGAGCGACCCAGCCAGCACGTCTTCCCGGGACCCGTTGGCGATCTGAACCGTCGCGCCCTCGGGAATGTCGCCGAGGCAATGCACCACACCCGCTTCGAGGTCCACGGTGAACGTGGACCGGAGGTAGTAGCCATCGCCTCGCGACACCGCCAGCGGATAGGACACCACCATGGCTCGGAGCTCGGCAGGGGTCGAGAACTTGCCGATCCTCTCGACGTAGAAGTCCGCCGCGCGTTGATCATCGATCGTGATCAGCACGTTTCCCGATGCCTTCGTCACGACGCCGCGGGTGCCGATGGGACGCCACCCTGAGGAGATGCCCGCACCGAACTGCAAGGGCCCGCCGATGAGCAGCACGGGGAGGCCGTCCTTCACCACGGATTTCCCGCAGAACTGGTAGGTGTACTCGAGGCGGAGCTGATCGCCCGCGGTGCCGCCGAACACCGGGAACGCTGGGCCGAGTTGCTCCTTGATCGCTTCCAGCACGCGAACGCCGCTGACGATCAGGCTTGCGGGGGTGGCAATGCAGAGGGACGCGGGTTGCGAGAGTTGCTCGCGTGCCTGCCGGACGGCCTCCCGGGCCGCGCCCTCCGGGTCGGACGCGACCCCCGTGCCCATGCCGACCCCGAACGAGAGCCTCTCCGAGACGAAGAGCGCGATGGCGATCGAGTCTTCCTTGAACTGACCCACCGAGGTCAACTCGCCGTCGGTCGTGCATCCGATGACGGGCATGTCCGGCCACTGCTCGCCGATCCGTTCGAGCAGTACGCGATGGTCGTGGTCGATGCCCGCGAAGACGAGGGCGGCCCGGGGGGTTCGTCCTCGCAGCGAGAAGGTGCACTCGGTGAGAACTTCGGTGACGGCGGCCTCCGTGTCGGGGTCGTCGCTATGTCCCACGACCAACTCGAGGGCGGCGGGGAGGGCAGTGCTTCCGGACCTCCAGCTGGGAAGGGTCCCGCTCTTGGGTTCCTCCGGCGGCGACGGGGCTGGGCTCTGCCGATTCGAAACGACCGTGGTATCGGTGCTCCCGATCGCGGACTCTTGCGGCTCTCGCGGGAGCGGTGCTGACGGCGCCAGGCTTGCCCGCCGCCACACGGATTGCACCGTGGTGATGGACCTGCGTCCCTGATCGTTGGTGAAGGGCGCCAGCGCGCTCGCGAACTCCGCCACGTTCGTGTATCGCTCCTCGCGGTTTCGCCGGAGGCATCGGGCGATGATCGCGGAGAGCCCCACGGGGGCGTTGGGCAAGACCTCTTCCAATCGGTCCGGGTGGCCGTTGAGGATGCGGGCGAACACCTGGGGCAGGGAGGGCGCGTGGAAGGGTTGCCGTCCGCTCACCAACTCGAAAAGCACGACCCCGAGCGACCAGATGTCACTGCGCGGGTCGACGGCACGGGCGGATTCCAGCTGTTCCGGGGGCATGTAGGGTCCCGAACCCATCACCGAATGCGTATCCGTCAGCGAATGGGTGCCGGCGCCGCTCGCGGACTTGGCGATTCCGAAGTCCAGGACCTTGATCAGCGGTTCACCGTCGGCCCCTGTGGTGAGGAAGAGGTTGGCCGGCTTGAGGTCGCGGTGGACGATGCCCAGGGAATGCGCCTCGGCGAGGGCCTCGGAGACTTGCAGCACGTACTGCGTCGCCTGGTCGACGGCGAGGGGGCCGTGCTGCAGGATCCTGGCGAGATCGGTCCCCTCCAGGTACTCCATGATCATGTAGGGGGTTCCCGAGTGAAGCGTACCCATGTCCGTGATTTGCACGACATGCGGGCTGGTGATTTTGCGAGCCACGCGCCCTTCGAGCAGGAATCGCTGAACGAGCTCGGGTTGGGAGGCGGCTTCGGGGAAGAGGACCTTGATGGCTACACGGTCGCCGAAGCCGATATGTGTGGCGGCGACGACGTAGCCCATGCCCCCGCGGGCGACGAGTCGCTCCACGAGATAGCGGTCCGCGATGATGTCCCCTGGCTCGATCCCTCGTGCATACATGGCCGCTCCCTTTCGAGGGTGGACTGTAGGGCTGGGGATGGGCAATCGGGAGTGGGGCAGCCGCGGGGGTCGGGGTGGGAGAGTCTGCGCCAACGTTTTGCGGCCGAGGAGGCTGCACGTTGCAATCAGATTGCAAATCGACGAAGAGTCCATGGGTATTTCGACGTGGAGGCACGAACGAAGTACAATGATCCATCACCGCGGGCCGACAGCATTTGCCCCAACGGGGTGCGTCAGGTGAAAGTAAGAAATCTCTCCTTTCAAGCGTTCTCGATCGTGTGGCTGGCCTTGGCGGTCGCTGGGCCGGCCGCGGCGCAACCCGATGGGAAGCCGTCTGTACTCCTCGAAGCTTCCAAGGCATGGGAGTCCGCGGACCTGAATGCCGCCGCGGACTTGTATGACCAGGCCCTGAAGCAGGGAGGGATGTTTCCAGCCGACGTGCTGGTGGCCTACGTGCGCATTGGAACGGTGCGCGCGGCGATGGGCCAGAACAATGCCGCCCTCAGTGCGTTCCGCGTCGCTGCTGCCCTCGACCCGTCTTTCGAATTGCCGTCGGAGGCCGGGCCCAAGGCCAAGTCCGTCTACAAGCAGGCCCGCAAGGATGCCGAGCGGCAGGGCGGGAAGCTCGAAATTTCAGCGGAAGTCCCCACCCAGAGCGCCCCGGGCACCGAGTTCGTCGTGGTCGCGAGGATCGACGAGGCCTTCGCCCCTCTCATCGTCGATGTCGGGATCAGCGTGCAGGACCCCTCCGTGTCCACCGCGACCATCAAACCGTGGACCACGAAGAAACCTGCCGACACGCAGGTGCAATTCGAGGTCCCCGGGAAGGTCGTGATGGCGGGGGCGAACCTGCTCGTTCGGGTCGACGCGTTGGATTCTTACGGGAATCGGTGGGCGTCGACGCAGGCGCGGGTCAAGGTCGAGGGATCGTCCGCCAGCTATGGCGGTCTCGATGACGAGCCGGTCGATGACGAGCCGGAGACAAAGAAGGAGGACGAGGACTCCGGTGGGTTCTGGGCTTCGCCGTGGCCGTGGGTCATCGGCGGGGCGCTCATCGTGGGAGGGACGGCAACGTATTTCATGGCCCGTCCCGGGGACGAAGTGTCGGTCAGCGCGCCGGCATGGAAGTAATCCCCTGTTATTGTAGTATGTTGCAGTGGAGCTTTGCTCCCGACAGGATGCGTACCGCATAGCGCCATGGTTCAAGGTCGTCCCCCCACGCAGGAACCCTCTTTTCAGGGGAGCGATCTGAGCTCGGCGTCCTCGGATGCGGCCTACGGCACCTATTTTCTCGGTCGCTACCGGGTAGTGGACGAGATCGGCGTCGGGGGCATGGCGAGCGTTCATCTTGCCCGGATGGATGGTGCTGGAGGGTTCCAGAAGTGGGTCGCCATCAAGCGAATCCACCCGCATCTCATCGAGGATGAGCAGTTCATCCACATGTTCCTCGACGAGGCGCGCATCGCCGCCCGGATCTCCCACCCCAACGTGGCGCAGGTCTTCGACCTCGGGGTGCACGAGAACACCTACTGGATCGCGATGGAGTACCTTCACGGCGAACCGCTCCGCGAGGTCATGCGCTTCAACGAGGAGAAGGGGTTCGCCACCAACCCCGACCTCGCCGCGAGGATCATCGCCGACGCGGCCGAGGGCTTACACGCCGCTCACGAGCTGCGGGGCAAGGACGGCGAGCCCCTCAACCTCGTCCACCGCGACGTCTCCCCCCACAACTTGTTCTTGACCTACGAAGGCATGGTCAAGGTCGTGGACTTCGGGATCGCCAAGGTCTCCGGCAGGCTCTCCAGCACACGCGCTGGCACGCTCAAGGGCAAGCTCGCCTACATGTCCCCAGAGCAGGTGCGCGGAAGCACGATCGACCGACGCACCGACATCTTCGCGCTCGGCGTCGTGCTCTGGGAAATGACCACGGGGCAGCGTCTCTTCCGGATGGATAGCGACCTCGAAACCTTGGAAAAAGTCCAGGCTTGCGTCGTGCCCCCGCCGTCGACGGTTCGTCCCGATTTCCCCGCGGAACTCGAGTCCGTCATCATGCGCGCCCTGCAGAAACGGCGCGAGGTTCGCTTCCAGACCGCGCGCGAGCTGTCACGCGCGCTCCAGCAGTACCTCATGCGGGTCGGTCAGTTCGTCGGTCCCGAAGAGGTCAGCGTCTACGTCACGAAGATCTTCGGAGATCGCATCCGCAAGCGGGAGGCCCACCTGCGTTGGGCCGCCGAGGTGACGCAGACCATCTCCCTGCAAGACATCCAGCAGGCCGAACCCTCGAAGTTCGACGAAATCTCTCTTCTGTCCTATGACGACGGCTCGGATGAGGTGGCCACCCGGTGCGATACGGCTCCTCAATCGGCGGTCACGGCGCGGTCCCCGCGTGCACCGCTTCCGCCGACCGACGGGGATGACGACGGCGGAGTCACGCGGGCGGCGCGTCCCCCGCGGCGGGACATCCCAGCGCCGAAGCTCCCGCCTGCGCACGGCATCCACATGCCCGCGCCGCGCCTTCCCCCCGAGAAGGTGAACCAGCCGCAGAGCTCCGTCGTCATCAGCGGCACGCCCCCTGCCAATCCCCTTCCGGGATACGACGAGGACGACGAGGACGAGGACATCGCCACGATCGTCGTGCCGTCGCGCGCCGCTCTCGATCAGGGGGGGGTGATTCCCGCTGCCGGTGCCCCGCCGCCTGCGCCTGTGCCTGCGGCCGGATCGCGGTCTGTTCCCCTCTCGCGCATTCAGCAGACCATGCCCCCAGGCCAAGCTGCCATGCGCGGTTATCCCAACCCCTACGCACCGGCTCCCACGCCGGGCCCGATGCCCGTCTCCGCCCCCGGAGGCTATGCCCCGCAAGGGTTCATGCCGCCAGGCGTGTCCGCTCCTCCGCCCCAGCCGGCCTACGCCATGCCCCCGGGCATGTACCCGGTACGCACCGACGAGACCGTCCAGCTGCCGCCCGTCCGAGCGAACCACATGCTCGTCTACGCTGCCGCCGCCCTTGGCACCTTCTTCGTGGTCGTGGGCGTGGCTGGCGTCATCCTCCTTCGCTCACGCTCGACCGACTCGACGGCGGCCAACGCCTCGGCCCCAACGGTCACGGGCACCGCCGACCCTCGTCCCGTGCCCTCCCCGACCGCCACTCCTCCGACCGCCACTGTCGCGGCGACCGCCACCCCCGCGACGGCAACGCCGACAGCCACGGCTGCGCGGACGACCGCCACGATCCCCACGCAGACGGCTCCCGCCACCACCAAGACGGTGCCTCGGAATACCGCTCCTCCCGCCACCACCACCGCACCGGTCGCCAAGGCCGAGCCCGGATTCCTCACCGTCGTGTGCAATCCCTTCTGCGACAGCGTCTCGGCGGGAGGGCGAAACCTGGGCCCCTCTCCCGTCGTCAACGTCCCCCTGCCGCCCGGCCAGTACAGCGTCGTGCTTCGGCGTGCGGGGGGCTCCACCAAGGTCGTCCCTGCTGTCATTGTTTCCGGCAAGACCACGTCGCACCGTGTGTCGATGAACTGAGTGCCATGCGAACTCCGATCGTTGCCAGATGCCTGCCCGTCGCCGTACTCGGCACCCTCGCCTTCGCTGCCGGGTCGTGCGCATCCACGCCGGTGGTCGACGTCGCGCTCGAGGACCCTCTCGATCTGCGAGAGACGGCGAAGTATGCCCAGCTTGTCGTGTTCGACGGGGGTTGTCCCGACAAGGCGAAGCTGGCGGAAGGGGACGTGTCGGGGAATCGCTGGATGCAGTCGGTCGAGATGGGAGGAAACTTCAACGAGATCGGGACCCTCGAGAAAGGGCCCTTCGGTTTCGCTGCGGTCCTTCGCGACGACCGCTGTGGTGTGCTTGGCTTCGGGTGTACTCCGGTGGACCTGAGCCACCATCGTCATGTGACGGTGGCGGTCAATGAGCTGGTCTCTCCGCCGAGGGGGGCGTGTGATGCGGACGAGACGTGCGCCAACAGCGTGTGTGTTTCCGGGGCGCCGGACGCTGGTGCGGAAGCGGACGTGGACGCGGGGCCGTTGACCTGCGAGCTCGACCTCGTCGCCACTGGAAGCTTCGAGCTGCCTCTCGAGGTCGGGTCGTTGTTCACGGGGCCCGCGGTCGTTGCGACCCCGAACGGGTTCGTCGTCATGTATCGGAGAGTCGAGCCGGGGGGGGTGGAACCGATGGGGGTCCGTCTGAAGCTCACGGACCAGGGAGATGCAACCCAGGTCGAGATTGAACTTCCGTCGTGCGGCGACGACATCGCGGCGGACGGCATCGCTGGCGCTTGGAACAACACGTTCGGGGCCGGGTTGATGGCCGTGTCGCTTCCTCCTTGCGGCATGGACAAGCCGCGGCTTCACGTGTCGAACTTCGATCGCGACGGCAAGACCCTTGCGGAATACACCTACGTCGACCTGCCTTCGCAGTTGGTGTTGAGCCCCGTCAAGGCCATGGCGCCTGCTCCTGGGGCCAAGGAATTCCAGCTCGCTGCCATGGCAGGACCCGCGCCCTACCTCTACGTGTTCGACGGCCTGTCCGTGCAGGCGAACCCCCCGCCCGCGGAGATCCACAAGGGCAACGGGACGGCGACCTTCACCCAGATCAGCTCCGGTTCCACCATTCGATCTCTGCTCACCGATTCCGATCTCGAGAGCGGGCAGCTCGTCGTCAGCGTGACCGACACGGGCTCGGGTAGCTCGTCCACCACCTTCTTCGAGCGGACCACCGTGACCAGCCTGCTCTCCTGGGCCGAACGTACGGCGCTTGTGCAGCCTTCCGCCTCGGCTCTTGCGTGGAAGGTGATCACCAAGTCCGGGTCCTCCGTCAAGGAAGGCTCCCTCACGGGCGGACCGTACACCTCCGTCGACGCCGCCCAGTTGCACGACTACCTGCTCATCGCGGGAGCCCAGGCCGGGTCTGTCACCGTCTTCCGTCTCGACGACGCCAATGGCACGTTCTCGGGGTCGTCGACCTTCCAGGCCAAGCTCTCTTCCTCCCTTGGCGTTTCCGCCATCAAGGACTTCAAGGGCGAGCGCGTGGCCGTGGCGGCGGCGCGTGGCCGCGTGGTGGTGGCTTGGCTGACCAGTGTCGAGCCGGTCGACAGCACCACGACCGTGCCGGGGGGCTGGGCCGTGCTTGCCTGCGATGGCTAGCGGCAAGCGGACAGCTCCTGTGCGCGCGCAGGTCGTTGCCTTGGCCAAGGGCGGCGACGGCGTGGCTTCCGTTGTATCCACAAACGGACATAAGTCCTTGCTCGTGCCGCGCACGGTCCCCGGCGACGTTGTCGATGTTTTGGAGGAGAAATCGGGGAAAGGTAGGCTGCTGCGGGTCCTGGAGCCTTCGGCACGGCGTGTCCAGCCCCCATGTCCGTATACGGATACGTGCGGCGGGTGCGACTGGATGCACATCGACCTCGACACCCAGCGGTCGGCGCGCCCCACCATCGTGGGCGACGAGATGCATCGTGCCGGCGTTCCCGTGCCAGAGATCGCGTCCCATCCCGCGGAGCAGACCCTTCGGTACCGCGCTCGCGCACGGCTCGCCATCCTCGCGACCCCACGAGCCGTCGTCGTGGGCTTTCGGGCGCCCAGAAGCCACCGTGTCGTGCCCGTCGACACGTGTCTGGTTCTCGTCCCGGAACTGGACGAGGCGAGAGGTGAGCTGGCGGCGTGGTTGGCCGGAAGCGTCGGGGCTGGGGAGGCATCCCTGTGCAGGGGCCATGGCGGGCGGCCTGCCATCCACTTGGCGTGGGAGGGTACCCTGAATCCACGCGTGTTCGCGCACGCAGAGCAGCAGGTTGACCGGGGGCGTTGGGCCGGCGTGAGCGTCCTGCTCGAAGGGGCCACAGCGCCCGCGACCTTGGGCGATGCTCGCGGTGTGACGCTCGGCGGCGACGGCCTCCCGCTGGTCGTTCCCGCAGGAGGATTCATGCAGGCCCACGAGCAGATGAACGGCCACCTCGTCCGGCATGTGGAGGCGATCGCCGGCATCGACGGCGAACCCGTGCTCGAGCTGTTTGCCGGTTCGGGGAACTTCACGGTAGCGCTGGCCCGTCGCACCGACGGACTGGAGACGGTGGAGCAGAGCGCGGCGGCGGTGGATGCTGCTCGGGAGAACCTCGAAGGCAGGGGGCTGAAGGCGCGCTTGCACGTGGGGGATGCGGAGGGCGCGCGGGTGCGGCCTGGCGTGCGCACGGTGGTGCTCGATCCCCCTCGGGCGGGGGCGAGAGGGGCGGTGGAGCGCATTGTGGCGAGCCGTGTGCGGACGGTGGTGATGGTGTCCTGTGACCCTGCCACGCTGGCGAGGGACGCGTCGATCTTGCTGCACAAGGGTCGCTTTGCCCTGGAGCGTCTCGACGTGTTCGAGATGTTTCCCTGCACCAGTCACGTGGAAGCGGTGGCGCTGTTCCGGAGGGAGCGATGATCCAAAAGGTCGACGAGCGGCTTCGGCAGGAGGCGACGAGCTACCGCTTGCGGTTCACCTGTGAGAGTTGCGCGTGGTTCGATGCCGAGGGGGGGACGTGCTCGCATGCGTACCCGAACGAGGCTCACAAGGGCATCGACCTGAACGTCGCGGACCGGGTGGCTTTCTGCAAGGAGTTCGAGCTGGCGTGAGCAAGCGCAGGAGTCACCCGCCGACGTTGATCCGCCGAGCCGAGCGAGAGATCCGGGAGGGGGGGCTGATCGAGCGTGGGATGCGGGTGTTGGCGGGGGTATCCGGCGGGCCTGATTCGATGGCGATGCTTCACGTGCTGTCCGTGCTGCGTTCGAAACTCAGTTTCGAGCTAATTGCGCATGCGGTGGACCACGGGCTTCGAGCGGAGGCGATGGGCGAGGTGGGGCTTGCCGAGGAGCAGGCGAGGCTGTTGGGGGTCCCGTTCGGGGTGTCGCGACTGCGCGTCGAGCCGGGGGGCAACCTGCAAGCGCGGGCGCGAGCCGCGCGGCTCGGTGCTTTGCGTGAACAAGCACGGCTTCGCGGGGCGGTTCGGATCGCGCTGGGCCATCACGCGGACGACAGGGCTGAGACCGTGCTACAGCGGATCCTTCGAGGTTCGGGGCCTGCCGGCCTAGCGGTACTGCCGCCTCGTGCGGGGGATCTCATCCGGCCGTTCGTTCGGGCGCGACGATCGGACGTGATCGACCATCTACAAAGGCATGGCATTCCGTTCGCGCAGGATCCATCCAACGAGGACCGGAGGTTCTTGCGGGCGAGGGTTCGAGCGGACCTGTTGCCGATGCTCGAGTCCTTGTCCCCTCGCATCGTCGAGCATCTCTGCAGTCTCGCGGACGACCTTGGAGCGCTCGGCTTGCCCACCTCACCTTTGGGGCGTGCGCAGCTTCGGGAACTCGGACGCGCTGCGTCGCAGCAGCGCTCCGGGGTTCGCGTCTCCGTACCCGGGGGAAGGGTCGCCACCGTGGACGTTTGCACTGGACGCATCGTCGTCCAGGCCCCAGAAGATGCGAAAGGCGCGCGAAAACCTCGACAGCGACCAGATGACGCTTAAGCTGCGTAGTCGACGGCTGGAAGAAGAGATGGCAAACTGCAATTGGAACGCTCGGAACGCTTCCTTGGATCTGGACCGTTGGACCGGATCGAAGGGCGGCGATAACTGTCCTGACGATCACGTCGGGAGGCTGATGTTGTGAAGCAGTCGCATAAAACGCTCCTACTGTGGGTCCTGCTGATCCTCATGTTTCTCGCCATCTGGCAGTTCGTGAGCCCGGACGCTCCGCGGGCTACGCAAGTGCCCTTCAGCGAGTTCGTGGCTCTCGTCAAGGCGAGCCCGGAGGATACGCACGTCGAGTCGGTCACCATCAAGGAGAGGGAGTACACGTTCACGGTGTACGACCCGGTCTCGAAGCAGCGGAACAAGAAGGTGACGCTGGGACCGGCGCCGACGGACGAGGTGATGAAGCTGCTCGACGATCGCAAGGTCAAGCTGGCGTTCGAGAAGGAGGAGGGAAGCCCCTTCTGGTCGAGCGCGCTGATCACGATCCTGCCGATGATCTTCTTGTTGGTGATGTTCTACCTGTTCATGCGCCAGCTGCAGTCCGGAGGCGGAAAGGCAATGAGCTTTGGCAAGTCCAAGGCGCGCATGCTCAACGAGACGCAGAACAAGGTGACGTTCGCGGACGTGGCGGGGATCAACGAGGCCAAGGACGAGCTCGAGGAGATCATCGCGTTCCTGCGGGACCCCAAGAAGTTTCAGCGGCTCGGTGGGCGCATCCCCAAGGGTGTTCTCATGATGGGACCGCCAGGAACCGGCAAGACCTTGCTGGCCCGCGCCATCGCGGGGGAAGCAGGCGTGCCATTCTTCTCCATCTCCGGCTCGGACTTCGTCGAGATGTTCGTCGGGGTCGGCGCCAGCCGCGTCCGAGACCTGTTCGAACAGGGGAAGAAGCATGCCCCCTGCATCATCTTCATTGATGAAATCGATGCGGTCGGGCGTCACCGCGGCGCAGGCCTCGGTGGAGGTCACGACGAGCGCGAGCAAACGCTCAACCAGTTGCTCGTCGAGATGGACGGGTTCGAGTCCAACGAAGGCGTCATCATCATTGCCGCTACCAACCGCCCCGACGTGCTCGACCCCGCGATCCTTCGACCCGGTCGGTTCGACCGTCGCATCACCGTCCCTCGACCCGACGTCGTGGGTCGGGAAGGTATCCTTCGGGTTCACACCAAGAAGGTTCCTCTGGGTGAGGACGTGGATTTGGAGACCATCGCCAGGGGCACCCCAGGCTTCGTCGGCGCCGACTTGGAGAACCTCGTCAACGAGGCGGCCTTGCTCGCGGCCCGGCAAGACAAGGACTCCGTCAGCATGGCAGACATCGAAATGGCCAAGGACAAGGTCCTGATGGGCACCGAGCGTCGGTCCATGGTGATGAGCGAGCAGGAGCGACGTATCGCCGCGTGGCACGAGGCGGGGCATACCCTCGTGGGCATGTTCATTGAGGGCAACGACGAGATCCACAAGGTGTCGATCATCCCGCGTGGTGCGGCGCTGGGCGTGACCCAGTTCTTGCCGACCGAGGACCGGCACATGATGAGCCGCAAGCAGGCGCTTGCGCGCATTTCGATGGCGCTGGGCGGGCGGAGCGCGGAGGAGCTCGTGTTCGGTGAGATCACGACCGGTGCTTCGAACGACATTCAGCGCGCCACGCAGCTTGCCCGGATGATGGTGTGCGAGGTCGGCATGAGCGAGAAGCTGGGACCTGTCAGCTACGGCGAGCGTGAGGACTCGATCTTCCTCGGCCGTGAGTTCGCTCAGCACCGACCGGACTACTCCGAGAAGACTGCCGTCGACATCGACGATGAGATCAAGCGCATTATCGAGGACCAGCACGGTCGTGCGAAGGGTGTGTTGACGGAGCGGCGCGAGGCGCTGGACCGGCTTGCCCAAGCGTTGCTCGAGCGCGAGACGCTGGATCACGAAGAGATCCGCGCCGTGATCGACGGTCGCGAGCTTCCGCAGCGGGAGCGCGTGATCATCCCCACCTGGGCGGAGCGCGCTGAGCAGTCGAAGGAGAAGAGGCGCGCGTCCAGCATCTTTGGCTCGCCCAAGCCCGCTACCTCGGGCTGACCGGCGTGAACCTGCCGGACCCGACCGCATTCCAAAAAATCTTGACCAGCATCGTGGTGGGGGCTCTGGTGGGTCCTCTCTCCGCCTTCCCCATTGCCCACGAGCCGGGGCGTCCTTCCCAGGGCGTTGCTCAGGACCTGCGAAAGCTCTCCCCTCCGAAAGACGACCACGACGGGCCTGCGTTCGAGCCTGCCGTCACCCTTGGCGCCATCGTCAGCTTGCGGGAGAACGAGATCCTCGTTCTGTCCGATGCGGAGCCCTCGCCCGAACAGTTCTCGAGGCTGCTGCGCGATCGGGTGACGGGCGACGTCGCGAACATGGCGCCGAGACTTCTTGGTCTGCTGCGCGATGTGGCAAAGGGCAACGATGCGGTGCGCATCGAGGTCATCTCCGGGTATCGCAGCTGGAAGCTCAACGAAATGCTGCGCAAAAAAGGGCGCAACGTCGCGGCGCACAGCCAGCATAGCCTGGGGACGGCCATGGACTTTCGCGTGGAGGGGATGAGCTCCAAACAGCTCGCGGATGCGATCGAGAAGATCGGCTGGCGGGGCGGCTTGGCCCACTACCCCGGGGACACGGACCGATTCGTCCACGCCGACGTGGGTCCTCACCGAAGATGGCGCGGGAGGTGACACATGCCTGCCAATGAAACCGTCCGTTCGAGCGTTGTCCTCGGCATGCGTCCCAGGACCTTCTTCCTCCTTCTCCCGCTGCTATCCGTCGTCGTTGGTTGTCGGGAGGCCCCTTCCCATCCACCTGCTGCCCCCGCGTCTCTGTCGACTGAGCCGGCGGCCGCCTCTGCTGTCGTGCCCGGCCAGCCTGCTGCGGTAGCGTCCGATGTCGTCCCTGCAGCCGATTCCATGGTTCCGGCGATGACCGACGCCGAACTGGGGGACCTGATCAACGCGCTGTCCGAGCCGACGGGGGAGTTCCCGAGCGACAACTTCGTGTCCAACGAGACGTCGTACCTGGACGTTGCCCCGGCCCTGCTGGACGAAAAGATGCGAGGCAAGGCCTACGTTGGGGTGGGGCCCGAGCAGAACCTCACCTACGTGGCGATGATGCAGCCCGCGATGGCCTACATCGTGGACATCCGTCGCCAGAACATGCTCCAGCACTTGCTCCTTCGTGCGCTCGCGGAGGATGCGCGGGACAGGGCTGCCTTCCTGGAGCGTCTCACGGCGCGGCGTCCGGGCTGCTGCGGGGTGGCGAAGCCCGAGTTGGCGTCGTTCGACGAGCTTGCGGATGCGTTGGCGAAGACCGACGCATCGGACGAAGCGGTGCAGGCGGAAGTGGAGCGGACGCTCGCGCTCATGGGGCGGCTCGGTGTGGTGCGAAAGCCGGGGGACGAGGGGAGTCTGCGCAAGGTCTTGCAGGCCTTCGCGAAGGGCGGGCTCGACCTTGCTTACTCCATGAAGGGAAGCGGGAGGAAGTACCCGTCGATGCGCAAGCTGCTTGCGATGGAGGACGACGAAGGCAAGCAGCGAAGCTTCCTGTCGGACGAGGAGAGCTTCTCGAGGGTTCAGGGGTTGCTTCGGGCCAATCGCGTGGTGCCTGTGGTGGGCGACTTCTCGGGGGACAAGGCCTTGCGAGGTGTGGCTGCGGACATGCGCCGCCGCGGGCTCACCCTGGGAGTGTTCTATACCTCGAACGTGGAGCAGTACTTGTTCGAGGGGGGGAGCTACGGCACGTTCGTGCGGAACGTGGAGACCTTTCCGATCGACGAGACGAGCACATTCCTACGGGTCTGGTTCGACCAAGGGCGAGCGCATCCCAAGCAGCGGGAGGGGCATCGGACCACGAGCATGGTGATGCCGGTGGGGGCGTTCCTGGCGAGGCACGCCAAGCACCCCTTCGCGACGTACTGGCATGTGACCACGTTCGAGCACGAGGTCCCGTAGACAGAGCCGGTTTGCTTTCTGTGACCGCGCTTGACGCCCCAGGGGACGGGTCGTAATCTGGAAAAATTCATGGTCTCACCGGTTCGGGAGGGCGGCCTGGTTGCGGACAAGTACCGCGTCGAGCGCGTGATTGGCGTGGGCGGGATGGGTGTGGTCGTCGCGGCCCAGCATGTGGAGCTGGACGAGCGGGTGGCGTTGAAGTTCTTGAAGGAGGAAGCGGCCAAGAAGCCTGAGCTGGTGGAGCGCTTTCTTCGGGAGGCGCGTGCGGCCACGCGCATCAAGAGCGAGCACGTTGTCCGTGTGATGGACGTGGGCCGTTTGGAGGACGGACTTCCGTTCCTCGTCATGGAGTACCTGGACGGGGCTGACCTGGGCGAGACGCTGGCTCGCCAAGGCGCCATGGCGGTTTCCGACGCTGTGGAGTGCGTGTTGCACGCCTGTGAAGCCCTTGCGATCGCGCATGCCCAGGGGATCGTGCACAGGGATATCAAGCCGGCGAATCTGTTCAAGACGAGTCGTCCGGATGGCACGACGCTGGTGAAGCTCGTCGACTTTGGGATTTCGAAGGCTGCATTGACCGGGCGGCTCGGCGAGGACGTGTCGTTGACGCGTTCGCAGTCGGTGGTGGGGTCCCCGCTGTACATGTCCCCCGAGGCGATGGAGTCGGCTCGTCGGATCGACGCGCGCTCGGACATCTGGTCGCTCGGCGTGGTGCTCTACGAGTTGCTTTCGGGGCAGCTGGCCTTTTCGGGTGAATCGATCACGCGGGTGTGCATCGCAGTGTTGCAGGAGGAACCGCGGTCCTTGCGGGAGCTCGATCCGGCCATTCCGGAGGGGCTGGAGCGGGTGGTCCGTCGCTGTCTCGCGAAGAACCCTGACGAGCGATACCAGACGGTGGCGGACCTTGCGGAGGCGCTGTTGCGCTTTGGGCCTTCGCGAGCGGCCGTGTTGGTGGAGCGTGCGCGGGCGGTCACGACCGGTCGGAAGACGGCGGGCGAGTCGGACCCGCAGCTGTCCTTGGACCCGGGGGCCAGTGCCTTGGCGGTGGCGAGCAGGGCGAAGGCGGAGACGTGGGGTGCCGCCTCAGCGTCCCCCGCGCTCGGTACGGAGGTGCTGCTCACGCCCTTGGGGATGGGGGGGGAAAGCGTGCTGCCGGGTGGGGGGACCGCGGTGAGCGCGCCTCCCACGGAACGGGCCCTGGCGAGGTCGGCGAGCCACCGTAAGGCGGGGCGCTGGCGTGCGCCGGTGCTTGCGCTCGTGGCCGTGACCATGGCTTTCGCGGCGTACGTGGCTGCTCGGGTTTCCGCGGACGCGCGGCCGGAGCCCGTGTCTTCCGCCCCCGTCGTGAACGCTTCGGACCCGTCGCCACCTACCGTGCCGTTCACGCTTCACATCGACTCGAACCCGCCCGGTGCGCTCGTTCTCGACGGGGAGCGTGAGGTCGGCACGACCCCCATGCAGATGGTCTTGGACCCCGCCTTGGTAGGAACGCAGCCCAAGCGCCTGCTTCTTCGCAAGGACGGGTACTTGCCGTACATGGTCGTGCAGGGCACTTCGGAAGCTGACGTTCGCCAGGTGATCGTGCTGGTGGCTGGGCCGGCGGCTGTGCCCGTGGTGGCGAGTGGGGAAGCACCAGCCTTGCCCCCGGTTGCGACGATTCGTTTGCCGTCGTCCGGCTCGAAGGGGCCGAGCAAGAGCGCGCCGGCGGCATCACCGTCCAGGACGGCCCCCCAGATCCGGGTGGAGCGGTGAGGCGCAATCTCACGGCACCCCGCTCCCTTCTCGTCGCGACCTTGGCTTTGGCCGTCTCGTGGCTCGGGACTACCCGCATCGCCTTTGCCACGGACCTTGCGGACGAAGCGGACTTGCACTTCCGCTTGGGTAATGAACGTGTCAACGCCGGCGACTACCGTCAGGCCCTGGTTCACTACCTGCTCTCCAATCGGCTCGCCCCCAACAAGAACGTCGTATTCAACATTGCGTCCATGTACGAGGAGCTGGGCCAGTACCCTGACGCCTATCGCTACTACGTGGAGGCGCTGGCCGCAGAGACCGACCCCGGTCGCAAGTCCTCCCTGGACGCCGCCCTCACCCGCATTCTCCCTCGTATCGCCGTCGTTCACGTCACGAGTGACCCCCCCGGGGCCACCATTTTCGTCAACCGTCGCGACCTTGGGCCGAGGGGGGTGACGCCGCAGACTCTCGCGTTTGCGCCAGGGGAGTATCGCATTCTCCTGAGCGCCCGCGGCTATCACGACAACGAGTCGGGCACGATTCAAGCCTCTGCCGGATCGACGGCTCGGGTGGCCTTGCATTTGGAACAGGTCCTCGGCCGTGTCGTGATCGAGGCGAGTTCTCCGGGGTTGACGGTGCGCGCGGCCGAGTTGGGATTGGCTCCCACGCCCTTACCCGCCACGCTCGCTCTGCCCCCCGGCGAACACCTGCTCTCGGTGGAAGGCCCCCTCCACGACAAGCAGCCCCTGCGGGTGGCCGTCGCCGCGGGGGCATCATCCCGGCTCACCGCGGACCCCCCGCGCAAGCGGGGCAGCGTTCTCGTTCTCGGTTCCCATCGTGGTGCAGTGATTGTGGTGGACGGCCAGCCCAAGGCCTTCGTCCCAGCCGTTCTCGACCTGCCCGTGGGCAGACATGTGATCACGGTCTCCCAGGACGGGTATCGGAACGAGAGCTTCGAAGTGGACGTTGTGCCGAGGGTGCAGCGTCAGCTCGAGGTGGCGCTTTCGCCGCTGGACCGCGTGGTGGCGGCGTCGCGCCAGATCGAGGAGGTGGACGACGCGCCGGGGTCGGTTTCCTTGATCCCCTCCTGGGAGCTTCGGGCGATGCAGTACCCCACGATCCTCGAGGCCTTGCGGGGGGTGCGGGGGGTGTTCGTGGGGGACGACCGGACGTACGCTCACGTGGGGGTACGGGGGTTCGCGCGGCCGGGGGACTACGGCAACCGGCTGGTGGTGCTGCTCGACGGTCACCCGCTGAATGATAATTACTTGGGGAGCTCGTACGTGGGATTGGACGCGCGCACGGACCTCGAGGACCTGGAGCGGATCGAGGTGGTTCGAGGGGCGGGGTCCGTGTTGTACGGGACGGGCGCGTTGTCGGGGGTGGTGAACCTGGTCACGCGCTGGGGGGATGAGCCGGAGCGCGTGCGTGTGTCCATGTCGACAGTGGATGCGGGATTGATGAGGGCCAATGCCCGGGCATCCGTGCGTCTGGGGGAGCGCTCGGGGGCTTGGGTGTCCGTCGCGGGCGTGCAGGGGCAGGGGCGTGAGTTCGAGTTTCCCGAATACGCGCAAGACGGTGCAGATGGGAGGTCGCGAGGGCTGGACGGGCTCGAGGCGGGGACGATCGGTGGCAGGGTGTGGTCCGGACCGGCGACGGTGCAATGGTTCCTGCACACCCGTAAGAAAACGATCCCGACCGGGGCGTATGACACCCTGTTTCCCGATTCGAGGAACGTCGTGCAGGACACGCGGGCGGCGCTGGAGGCCAAGGTCGAGACGGGGGTGGCGCGTGGGCTTGACGTCTTTCACCGGGCGTATGTGAATGGGTATCACTTCGAGAGCACGCGGCCCTATGCGCCCGAGGATGGGGGCTTGGCGCTGGACGACTTCGTGGGGGTATGGGCGGGGTTGGAGGAGCGGGTCGCTTGGCAGATCGGGGACAGGTGGCGCGTGACGGTGGGGGGTGAGGCCCAACGGCACGTGCGGGCGCGCCAGTTCGGTGAAGACGACGACCAAGTCTATCTGGATCGGGACGATCCGTACACGGTGCTGGCTGGCTATGTGCTGCTCGACGCGGACCCGCACGAGCGGGTCCGGTTGTCGCTGGGCAATCGGGTGGACTGGTTCAGCTCTTTCGGTTTGGCGGTGACTCCGCGGGGGGCTTTCAACTGGCAACCCTACGAGGCTGGGCGCGTCAAGCTCATGGGGGGCAAGGCGTTCCGGGCGCCGAGCGTGTTCGAGTTGCACTTCAACGACGGGGGGTTGACCCAGGTCGCGAGCCCAGACCTCGCGCCGGAGAGCTCGATCTATGGGGAGCTGGAGCTCTCCCATCGGTTCACGCCTGCCGTCACGGCCCTGCTGGCGGGATATGTCACCTCCTACAGCAACCTGATCGTCGCGCTGGGGGACGGTACGGAGGAGTCCCCATCGTACTTCGAGAACTCGGAGGCAGACGTGCTGGCGACGGGCGTGGAAGCGGAGGTGCGCAGGGAGTGGCGGGAGGGCTGGGCGATGTCGGGGAGCTACACGTACCAGCGATTGCGCTACGTGGGAGACACGGCGGGGTTGCGGGAGGTCCCGAACACGCCGCAGCACCTGGCCAGTCTGAAGCTCACCGTGCCTTTGCTCGCCCGAGCGCTTCGCGCATCGAATCGACTCTCCGTGGAAGGGCCCAGGTTCGACCGCAATGAGACGGACGAGGACCCGCCGCAGTCCAGGGTGGGCGGGTCCGTGACCTGGGACTCGGTGCTGTCCACGTCGACGGTGATCGGGGCTGCCACGTGGTCTTTCTCTGCGGGGGTCTACAATGCGTTCGACCGTCGCCAGTCCATCCCCTTGAGCAGGGAGTACCGACAACTCTCGATCGTTCAGGCGGGAAGGACGGTGCTTCTCTCCGTGGCAGCTTCCCTTTGAGGGGCCGGGTCATCTGCGCTTCGAGACCCGTCGCTGACGAAGCATGTTTTCCGGGCGGAGCAGGTCGTCGAGCTGCTCCTTGGAGATGATGCCCTCTTCGAGGGCGATTTCCGCCACACCCTTGCCGGTCTTCAGCGCTTTGTGGGCGATCTGGGCAGAGCGATCGTAGCCGATGACGGGGACGAGCGCGGTGACCAGCCCGATGCTCATCTCGACGTGGCGCCGGCACACCTCCTCGTTGGCCGTGATCCCGCTGATGCACCGACGGGCGAGGGTGCGGCACGCCTGGGTGAGCATGTCGATGCTGCGGTACAGCGTGAACAGGATGACCGGCTCCATGACGTTGAGCTCGAGCTGGCCGGCTTCGGCTGCCATCGAGATGGTGACGTCGTGCCCGATGACGAGGAAGCAGATCTGGTTGACCACCTCCGGGATGACCGGGTTCACCTTGCCGGGCATGATGGAGGACCCTGGCTGCATGGGGGGCAGGTTGATCTCGTTGAGGCCTGCGCGCGGGCCGGACGAGAGGAGACGCAGATCGTTGCAGGTCTTCGACAGCTTCACGGCGAACCGCTTGAGCACTCCGCTGAGCTGGACGAACACGCCCGTGTCTTGCGTGGCCTCCACGAGGTTCGTGGCGGTGACGAAGGACAGGTGCCCCAGGTCGTTGAGGTGCTGTCGGACGACGTCCGCGTAGCCCTCCGGCGCGTTAATGCCCGTCCCGATCGCCGTGGCCCCGAGGTTCATCTCGCGCAGGAGCTTTTTCGCCTCGTGCATGCGCGAGATGTCCTCTCCTATGGTCTCCGCGTGCGTGCCGAACTCCTGGCCCAGCGTCATGGGCACCGCGTCTTGCAGCTGCGTCCGACCCATCTTGAGGATGTCCGCGAACTCCACCTCCTTGGACTCGAACGCCGTCTTCAGCTCGGCCATCGCCACCGTCAGGTCGTCGATCTTCGTGTACAAAGCCAGCCGCATCGCCGTCGGGTACGCGTCGTTCGTGGACTGGGCGAGGTTCACGTGGTCGTTCGGGTGACAACGAGCGTAGTCGCCCCTTGCGCAGCCAAGGTACTCGAGCGCAACGTTCGCGATCACCTCGTTCGCGTTCATGTTCGTCGACGTGCCCGCACCTCCCTGGATGACGTCGACGACGAACTGGTCGTGGTACTTGTTGCTGAGCAGATCGTCGCACGCGCGGCAGATGGCCTGCCCGACGTCGGGCGCAAGAATGCCCAGGTCCATGTTGGCGTGGGCCGCAGCTTTCTTCACCAGGGCCAGTGCGCGAATGAGGTGCGGAAGCGAGCCGATGGTCACGCCCGTGATCGGGAAGTTCTCCACCGCGCGCTGCGTCTGGATTCCGTAGTAGGCGTGTTCGGGGATCTCGCGCGAGCCGAGGCTGTCGTGCTCGATGCGCGTGCCGGTGTGGCCGAGAGACTCTTGCTTCATGGATGCTCTCCAAGGGGGCGTCGTGCCCTTCATTCGATTCTGCATCGACGCGTGGTCGTGGGACACTGCCCAACGCGGTGCGTTCGGTCAAGGGCAGCTCGACGCCAGCGTGGAAACGTGACAACGTGCTGTCGTGCCATGGTTCGGATGCGGGACGAAAAACGAGTCGTAGGCGTCGCGCTGTGCGCAGTGCTCCTGGGCTGTGCGCGCTCCTCGGAGGCGCCTGCTCTGCATCCGGAACCGGTGGAGGCGGCGAACCCCTCGGCCGTCGGCGCTCCGTCGAACGCGAGGGAGAACGCCGATGCGCTCGGAGGGGAATCCACGACGGATATCGACGCGCCGTCGTATGCGATCATGGACGCATTGTGTCGTCCCGAGGCGATGTGGCGCGTGTTGCCGCACGTTGCGAACGTGGAATCGTTGGGTGAGGACGGGGGCGAGCACGTCTGGCGCGTGACGCACAGTCTTGGCATCTTTCGCGGAGGGTACGTGTTGCGGGTCCGTCCCGTGTGGGGGGACGACGGGCATCAGACCCTTGGGTTTCGTGTGGACAAGCGCTACGCGCGAGATGTGGAAGACGCCTGGGGGCAGTTGCGCCTCGAGCCGATCGGGCCGAACCGGACGCGGTTGCACTATCGCGTGCGTGCGGTGCTGTTTCCTGGGCTCATCCGGTGGCTGTTCACGCAGAAGATCCAGTGGTCGTTGATGGTGGTGCCGGAGAGAGTGCAGGGGTTCATCGAGCGGCAGCGCGGGGGCGAGCGAGCTTCCCCCGTGGTGCTCGCAAAGCCGGGTGATCATGGCTGAGGAAGTTTGCTACAATGGCTGGATGATGCGGAACCTTCCTGTTGCCTTGTGGCTGGTCACGACCCTCGGAGTGGCGTCCTGCGGCTACGACTATGACTCGTTCGAGTCGAACCCTGGGGGCGGGAACGTGGGAGGGGCCACTGGCGGTTCTGGCGGCGCAACCGGTGGGACAGGCGGCACGGGCGCAACCGGTGGGACAGGCGGCACGGGCGCAACCGGTGGGACAGGCGGCACGGGAGGCGCGACGGGCGGCACGGGA
>Ga0209575_10000154_pt1 | contig 70894 bp, 65 predicted proteins | sample Medcelwee11metaG_FD_187172 | JGI IMG/M metagenome (GOLD analysis project Ga0209575, IMG submission 187172) | Freshwater pond sediment microbial communities from the University of Edinburgh, under environmental carbon perturbations - Medium... | ecosystem: Environmental > Aquatic > Freshwater >... | reverse complement strand
TCCTCTGGCGGAAAATCAAGTATGAATGGCTGCCTGTAACGGCTTACCAGAGCTTCCCGTCACTCACCAGCCATGTGCTCCAGGTGCTGTCGGGTTACGGCGAAAAATATCGAATTAATTTTGTATAGCAACTTATCGGATTCCCGAACCACGAAAGGAGATCGTGCGTGACCTTTAAACGCGTACTTGGTGTGCTTGCCGCTGGCATTCTGGTCGGCAACGTCGCTCTTGCCGCTCGCGCTCCCACACTCCTGACGGAGCTGATGGAGGCCTCCAAGGATCAAGGCTGGTTCAAGGCCTGCCCGCAGATCATGGCTGACATCGGCGACCTGAAGGAGCCCGACGATCAGGCCAGCGAAGAATGGCGTGACTATGTGATGCTCAAGGCCGGCTGTCTGTCGGAGGTATATCGTGATGCCGAGGTCGTCGCCTTCCTGAAGGCCAAGCTGGTCGACGGTCACCGTGACCCGGAGCTGCTGGACTTCCTGGGAACCAGCCAGCTTCGTCTCGGCAAGAATGTCGAGGCTGCCGCCACCTTCGAGGAGGCGCTCAAGGGCGGTCTACCTGACAAGGCCATGAAGAGCGTCTACGGCAAGCTGGCTATCGCCTACGCGAAGCAGGCTTCTGCCGGCGGCAAAGTGCCCGACCAAGCTGTGCTGGTCAAAGCTGAGAGGTACGCCAAGCTGGCGGTGGAGAACGACCCGGCCGGTGAGGCCGGTGCTGATCCGATGGCTCTGGCTCAGTGGGGCCATGTGAAGCTGCTGCAGCAGGACTACGACGAGGCGATCCGCCTGTTCGATGACGCCCTGTTGAAGAGCGCTTCTTATCCCGGCTGGCCGTCGTCTGCCGAAATACGCAAGGCCATGGAAGCCCAGTTCACCCTCAGTCTGGGGCAGGCCCATTACCGCAAGGGTGACAAGGCATACGGCGAGGACCTGATGAACAAGGCTGTCGAGATCGCCCCGACCGAAAAGCTCAAGACCGTGATGCGCGCTATTCGTGACACTACCGTCAAGCCCGCCCCCGACCGACCAGGCGCCTGAAGCGCTTGGGGCCAGCGCCTTGGCCGCACGATCCGCGAAGGCACCAACGGAAGCCAGCCTCAAGCCCGGAGCGGGCGGGCCGTCAGGGCGATGCTGCAATCGTCGCCGCTGGTTTTGTCGGTGAAGTCTTCGGCGTAGAGGCGCTGGGTCAGGCTGCGGCGCTTGAGGCGGTCCTCGCGCAGTGCCTGAAACCACAGGCCGAGCTGTCCCGACAGCTCGCGGCCATTCTGGTAGACCATCGGCCGCTCGCCGCTTCCCGCTGCGGCAGCCTGCGTCCGTTTGATCACCAGGGCGCCATCGCCGATCTTCAGCCACAGCAGGTGGCGTTGGCCCAGCACCGCCAGCAGCAGGGCGCTGGCGACGGCGCGCTGAGCCCTCTACCGGGCCTCCCGGGTTGCCACGGGGGCGACTCGGACACCGCGCGCTCCTGATCGCTGGCCGCACGAATCCGGATGCCACCGTTTTCCCGCAAAAGAGCGGCGATTTCCGCAATCAGGACGCTTTCCAGCCGATAAATCGATCAATTTTTATAAAAATAAATGATTTATTGATTGATATAAATAATAAAAAATTATAATTAATTTATATCTAAAAAGACTTTTACAGCATTCTTTTATATGAATAAGGTCTTTCTAGACCGACCACCCGTCAGGTGGAGGCGATCTGGATATCCAGTGTGCTTCCGCCTTGCCACTGCATCCAGAGCCCATGTCCTGTCGCAACTTTCACGGCGAAGGTAGTCCATGAGTCTTTCAGTGCAGAAGCCCGGCGTTTCCCCGGCAGCGGGCGATCGAGGTCCGACCGGGGCCTGGAACCCGGACGAGTTCCTGAGCGAGCTTACCCGCGTCCTGGCCGCAACCGCCGCGGAATACGACCGCTCCGGAAGCTTTCCCCGGGCGAATTTCCAGTACCTGCATGGGCACGAATTGCTGGCCCTCACCGTCCCGCGCGCTCAGGGCGGTGCTGGCGCCGGCCTGGGCGAGGCCCGGCAGGTCGTCTCGGCGGTCGCCAGGGGCGAGCCTTCGACCGCGCTCATCCTGGTCATGCAGTACCTGCATCACCGTACCCTGCAGCACAGCGCCTCCTGGCCCGAACACCTGCGCCAGCGGGTGGTGCGAGAGGCGGTGCGCGACGGTGCGCTGATCAACTCGTTCCGCGTCGAGCCGGAATTGGGTACGCCGGTGCGCGGCGGGCTGCCCGCTACCCTGGCGCGGCGCACCCCCGACGGCTGGATCATCGACGGCAGCAAGATTTATTCGACCGGCAGCGTCGGCGTCACCTGGTATCTGGTCTGGGCGCGCAGCGACGACCCGGAGCCGCTGGTCGGCGCATGGCTGGTCCGCCAGGACACCCCCGGCATCCGCATCGTCGAGGACTGGGATCACCTGGGGATGCGCGCCACCTGCAGCCATCGGGTCGAATTCAGCAGCGTGCGAGTGCCGCTCGACCATGCGGTGAACGTCAGCCCCTGGCTGGCGCCCGTCGCGGAACTGAACGCCGACGGCGCCCTGTGGATGGCCGTGCTGCTGTCTTCGCTCTATGACGGTGTGGCCCAGGCCGCCAGGGACTGGCTGGTCGCCTGGCTGCAGACGCGCAGGCCGTCCAACCTCGGCGCCCCGCTGGCGAGCCTGCCGCGTTTCCAGGAACTGGTCGGCCGCATCGACACCCTGTTGTTCGCCAACCGCAACCTGCTCGATTCGGCCGCCGCCGGGCAGGTTCCGCCCGGCCATGCCGGACAGATCAAGCAACTGGTGACCGGCAACGCCATACGCGCCGTCGAGCTGGCCGTCGAGGCGGCGGGCAATCCGGGGCTTTCCCGCAACTATCCGCTGGAGCGGCATTACCGGGACGTGCTCTGCGCCAGGGTGCATACCCCGCAGGACGACGTGGTCTTCGGCGGGATCGGCAAGGCGGCATTGCACACAACCGAAGGAGCGAAGGCATGAGCGGAATCACCATCGCCAGCCAACTCGACGCCGAAGCGAACCAGTACCTTCAGGCGCACTTGCCGGACGAGCGGATCGTCCAGCTGGAAAACCAGTCGCTGGCGGGCATTCCCGCCGAAACCCGGGTGCTCATCGTGCGGCCGCTCAATGTCCGCGGCGTGTCCCTGACCCATCCCCCCGAGGGCTGGCCGTTCCGGCTGGAGTGGGTGCAACTCTCCTCGTCCGGCATCGACGCCTATCCCGACTGGCTGTTCGAGCTGCCCCGGGTGACCAGCGCCAGGGGAACGGCGGCCCATGCCCTGGCCGAGTTCGCCCTGGCGGCGATCTTCTCGGCGGCCAAACGCTTTCCGGAGCTGTGGGTCAAGGACGAGCGCTGGGAACTGCAGCCCCTCGGACAGCTCCGCGGCAGCACGCTGGGCATCCTCGGTTTCGGCGCGATCGGCCAGGTCCTGGCGGAAAAGGCCCTGGCGCTGGGCATGCGGGTGCTGGCGCTGCGCAAGGACAATCGGCCCATCGACCATCCGGGCGTCGAGTCGGCACGGGACATCCTCGCGCTGGCCGAGCGTGCCAACCACCTAGTCATCGCCGCGCCCCTGACCCCCGCCACGTGGCACCTGGTCGACCGCGACGTGCTCGGGCGCGCCAAGGCGGGGCAGCACCTGATCAATATCGCCCGCGGCGGCCTGCTGGATCAGCAGGCGCTGCTGGAAGCCCTAGACGCCGGCCGCCTGAGCCTGGCCACGCTCGATGTCACCGACCCGGAACCGCTTCCCTCGGGGCATCCGCTCTACCAGCATCCGCGGGTCAGGATCTCCCCGCACACCTCCGCCATCTCGGCGGACAGCCAGAAGAACGTCGCCGACCGCTTTCTCGAGAATTTCCAGCGCTTCAAGGCGGGGCAGGCGCTGATCGGCCTCGTGGACAGCGCCCGTGGCTACTGATTAGACAACACCTCCACAAGGAAGGAATGAAACATGACCGTACTGGTGAAACCCGAAATCGCTCGCCGCTCCGATATCGCTCCCGAGGAATGGGAGGTTCGCGTCAAGCTGGCGGCGGCCTACCAGCTGGCCGCCCTGTACGGCTGGACGGACCATATCTACACGCACTTTTCCGTGCGCGTGCCGGGAGCCGAGGAGCATTTCCTGATCAATCCCTTCGGCCTGCTGTTCGAGGAAATCACCGCCTCGACGCTGGTCAAGGTCGATATCGACGGCACCCTCATCGACGACCCCCTCGGGCTGGGCATCAACCAGGCCGGCTATGTGATCCACAGCGCCATCCACCGGGCCCGTCCCGACCTGAAGGCCGTCCTGCACACCCATACCCGCCACGGCGCCGCCGTGTCGGCGCAGAAGGAGGGGCTGCTGCCGCTGTCCCAGCACGCCCTGGCCTACTACGGCCGGGTGGCTTACCACACCTACGAAGGGGTCGTGCTGGATCTGGACGAGCAGGAGCGGCTGATCGCCAACCTGGGCGAGCGCAACGTGCTGATCCTGCGCAACCACGGCCTGCTGGCCGGCGGCGTCAGCGTGGAGCACGCCTTCCGGCTGCTGCACGGTCTGGAAAACGCCTGCGCCATCCAGATCGCCGCCCAAGCGGGCGGCGACGATGGCCTGCTGTTCGCTCCGCAAGCGGCCATCGACAAGGTGCGCCGTCAGGCCGAGGTGTTCGCCGACAGCGAAAACCCCGGCATCGCCCGCCACTGGAACGCCGCGATCCGGCAACTCGAACGGCGCGGCAGCGATTACAAGAGCTGAACGGCGGCCGGCCATCCGCCGAGGCAGCGCGCGCTCCGGGGTGGCCGGCCATGTCGGACCGGCATACCTGCACATCGGATCCTGCAGGACATGGAGGTAAGCATGACTGGAAAAACCAACGGATCGTCGTTTCCGGCGGGCTGGGGCGCACGACAGCGGATCGGGGATTGCCTGGCCAGGTACGCGACAGGCTGGAGAACGCCCGATTTCGCCCGGCGCCTGGCCAGCCCGCTGGCCATCCTGCTGCTCTGGGAGCTGGCCTCGCAAACGGGCCTGCTTCCCGTGCGGGTAATCGCGGCTCCCAGCGCCATCGGCGAGACGTTCTGGGAACTGATCGCCAGCGGCGAGTTGGGCAGGCATCTGGCGGTCTCGCTGCAGCGGGCCGTGTCGGGCCTGGCCATCGGCGTCAGCATCGGCACGCTGGCCGCCCTGATCAGCGGGTTGTCCCGGCGCGGCGAATTCGTCCTGGACTCACCCATGCAGATGCTCAGGACGGTGCCGTCGCTGGCGCTGGTGCCTTTGTTCATCCTCTGGTTCGGCATCGGCGAGTTCACCAAGATCGCCCTGATCGTGATGGGCACGACCTTTCCGGTGTATCTGAACCTGTTCGCCGGCATTCGCAATATCGATCCCAAGCTGGTCGAGGCCGCCCATACCCTGGGCCTGAATCGTCGGGAACTGATCTGGCATGTGATCCTGCCGGGTGCCTTGCCGTCCTTCTTCGTCGGGCTGCGCTACTCGCTGGGCATTTCCTGGCTGGCCCTGGTGTTCGTCGAGCAGATCAACGCCACGGCCGGCATCGGTTACCTGGCCAGCGATGCGCGGGACTTCATGCGCACCGACGTCATCGTCATCTGCCTGCTCATCTATAGCGTGCTGGGGCTGCTGATCGACGGGTTGATCCGCACCCTCGAACGCTTCGCCCTAGCGTGGCGTCCTTCTTTCGTCAGGAATTGACCCATGACCCTTCACACCAGCCAGTACCTTCCCGAACGGCCGGCAGTCAGGCTGCAGCGGATCGTTCGCCAGTTCGGCGGCAATCGAGTCATCGACAACCTGGACCTGGATATCGCTCCCGGCGAATTCGTCGCCCTGCTCGGGGCGAGCGGGTCCGGCAAGACCACCCTGTTGAGAGCGCTGGCCGGCCTCGACAAGATCGACGGCGGGCATCTGGAGGTTCCCGAAGCGCGCGCCGCGGTTTTCCAGGAGCCGCGCCTGATGCCCTGGAAGCGCACCTGGAAGAACGTCACGCTGGGGTTGCGCGCGAGCGACGCCAGGCAACGGGCCATCCAGGCCTTGACCGAGGTGGGACTGGCCCATCGCCTCGAGGCCTATCCGGGCACCTTGTCTGGCGGCGAGGCGCAGCGGGTTGCCCTGGCGCGCGGGCTGGTCAGGGAGCCGGAGCTGCTGCTGCTCGACGAACCCTTCGCCGCGCTGGATGCCCTGACCCGGATCCGCATGCACCGGCTGATCATCGATCTCTGGCAGACGCACAAGCCCGCCGTGCTGCTGGTGACCCACGATGTCGACGAGGCCATCCTGCTGGCCGATCGGATCATCGTGCTGAAGGAGGGGCGCATCGCCAAGGAAATCCGGGTTGCCCTGAGCAGGCCTCGGGACAACGGTCAGCCGGGCTTCAATGCCATCCGCACCCAACTGTTGGGCCTGCTCGGCGTGGCTGCAGGCCGTGAGGAAGCGGCCGCGCAGGAGGAGAGGGCGGGCGGAGAGCCTTTTCCGCTGGCCGCCCCCAGGCAGGTGATGGCCGGATAGCGATTCTCCGCGAGCAAAGCCCGATCCGCTGAGCCTCGCCCCGGCCCGCGCGCCGGAGATTTCCACGGCTTTCAACGGCGCCCGCCCGGCGCCTCGCTGGCCAACGGCCTGGTGGGGCTCGGCACGGAACCTGGCGCTCGGCCGGTCGGTGCGACGCCGTGCCCCTGCGCCGAGCCCGGCTGTTCGCGCAGGGCCGCCTTGCCGCCCGCTGGGCCATCCAGCGAATTGCCTACCTTTCGAAGGCCGACTTCCGGCAGCGCCAAGACGGCTCCCTGCCGTTCGCCTGGCGCGCTCATGCCCTGTGCAGGCTGCGCCTGCATTCCCCGTGATTCCCTTTCTTTTAATAATTTATTTTTATTTTAAATTAATAAAAATAAATTATTTTGATATTACAAATAGTGATTTCACTTGGATTTTTTATGCAATTAGTCTGCTTTCACGCACCGACCACTGACGCTGTGGAGGTTTGAAGAAACAGGAACTTTGAAGTAAGGAACGATCTTCCATGCCGTACCCATTGCATCGGTTTTCTTCCGCAAAGGCGCAGACCAGGGCGGAACAATGCTTGTCCAGGCGCCTGATCGACAGGGAACCTATCTGTGCGCGCTCCGGATTGAGGCTTTCCGGACTGCTATTGGCGGTCGGCCTGTGCCCGCTGGCGCAGGCCGATGAGGCCACAGGCGATACGCAATTGCAGACGGTGACGGTCACTTCCAGCAAGACAGCGGAAAAGGCGCGAAGCAACCTGCGCACCGTGGTCGATAGCGCGACCCCTATCGACATCATCAACAGCGAACAACTGCTGAAGACCGGGCGCGCGGAATTGTCCGAAGCCATTTCGAAGCTGCTGCCGTCGTTCAACTTCGGTACCAACATCGCCGGTTACCAGTCGACCGTCCGCCCCCTGAACAACCGCAGCCTGAATCCGGCCTATACCGTCGTGCTGGTCAACGGCAAGCGGCGTCACAACGGATCGGTTCCGGCCAGCGGTTCGACCGACAACAGCGGCCACAACCCCGTGGATATCGACATGATCCCGATCAGCGCCGTCGAGCGCATCGAAGTGCTCAAGGATGGTGCCGCCGCGCGCTACGGTGCCGACGGTATCGCCGGGGTCATCAACATCATCCTGCGCTCGGACCCTTACGGGACGCATGTCGGCACGAGCTACGGGCAGTTGTATTCCGGTCAGGGCGAAACCGCCAAGTTCGAGGGCAATACCGGTTTCGCCCTGGGGGACGGCGGTTTCCTGCAGATCTCCCTGGATGCGCGCAAGCGCGGCCAGGCCTATTGGCTCGACAAGGCGGATAGCGGTTACCGGGCGTATTTCGAGGACGACCGGCAGGCCGCCTGGGACCATCGCGCCCTCAAGAACGGCGATCCCAAGCTCAAGGCATACAACTGGGCCTACAATGCGGAACTGCCGTTCTCGGACGCGTTGAAGCTGTACTCCTACGGTACCTATGGCGAACGCCGGGCCAGGGTGCAGAACAACTTCCGCCTGCCCAACAGCAACGCCTCCATCCCGGAGCTGTTTCCCGACGGTTATTTCCCGCTGAACAATATTGAGGACACCGACTATCAGGTCCTGATCGGCGGAAAGGGCGCCTTGAACGCTTGGGACTGGGACCTCAGCACCACCTATGGCCGAAACCGGAACAGCCATTCCAGCGACTTGACCATCAACCCGTCGTACGGGCCGGAGTCACCCACCTCGTTCGACGATCTGGCCACCTTCCAGTTCGAGCAACTTTCGACCAACTTCGATCTCCGTCGCACCTTCGAGGCCATTCCTCTGTTGAGTTTCCCGGTGGAGATGGCGATGGGCCTGGAAAACCGCTGGGAGCGTTTCAGAACCTTCGATGGCGATCCCCTGGCCTACACCGTTGGCCCCTACACCTATCCCCAGTATCTTGCCGACGGTTCGCCGAATCCCCTGTATGCGGCTTATGGCGGGCGAACGGCGATTGGCGCTCAAGCCGCGGTGACCATCCGTCCCGAGAACGAAGCCGATCAGCAACGCAACACCACCTCGGCCTACCTGAGTTTCGTGTTCAAGCCGACCAAGCGCTGGGACATCGGAATCGCCGGTCGTCTGGAGCACTACGACGACATGCCCGAGAACGAAAACTTCAGTTTCAATCTGACCTCCCGCTACGAATTGACCGACACCCTGGCCGTACGCGGAAACGTCGGCACGGGATACCGGGCGCCTTCGCTGACCCAGATCGGCTATAGCGTGACCGACAACCGTACGGCGGTGGATGCCGACGGCAACGTGGTTCCGGCCCTGCGCAGGACCGTCACCCCGAACAACGCGCTGGCCAAGGCGCTCGGTGGCGGCGATCTGGAGTCCGAGCGCACCAAGAACCTCGGCCTCGGCCTGACCTGGCAGCCGGCTCCACGCACCAGCGTGACGCTGGATGCCTACGTGATCGATATCGACGACCGCATCATGCTTTCGGAAAACCTCTACGACCGCCAGGCCGGCAACGGCGCGTTCGGAGACGTACTGGCCAGCCAAGGCTTCGCCCGCACGGACTGGATCAGCTTCTACACCAACGCTTTCGACACGCGCACGCGAGGCGTGGATCTGGTGGCCGACCACTGGACTCCGTTCGGCCGTTTCGGCGATGTTCGCTGGACGCTGGCCTTCAACTGGAACAACACCACGATAAGAGGCCGGGCCTCCAGTACGCCGGCTGCGCTGCAAAGCCAGGGCATCGAGCTGATCGGGCATGCCAGCGAAGGCACGCTGGTGTCTGCTTCTCCCCATACCAAGCTCATCCTGGGCGCCAACTGGACATTGGGGAATCTGGCCGTAAACCTGCTGAATACCCGTTACGGCTCCGTGGAAACCTGGCAGCAAAACGAAACTCAGGACCGCTCCTTCGGGGCCAAATGGCTCACCGACCTGGACATCTCCTACACCCTGTTCAACAGCCTGACCTTGAGTCTGGGCGGGACTAACATCTTCGATGTTCGCCCGGACAAGAACGGCATCGACAACCCCAACGGCGGACAGGCCGTCTACGGCAACCCGCCTTTCCACCCGGCGGGCGGTGCCTGGTACACGAAACTCGCGTACGACTTTTGAGCAGCGTCGGCTGGCCGATGCGGCGTTATATTTTTCCCGAACAGGAGAGGTAGGGAATGCCGAATGAATATCCTTGGATGAGTCGCCGTCGCGTCCTGCTGGCGGGGAGCGTGCTGGCGGGGGCGGCGCTGGCAAGCCGCTGGGGCGTGGCCGCGGGCGGCCCGCTGGATCTGTCGCGTACCCGGCTGGGAGTCGGTACCTACAAGGGCGCCGCGCCTTCCTTTTTCGAGGAGGCCGGTCTGGCGCCGCCTCCCTACGAGGTCAGCTACGCGGAACTGGCCGGCGGCAATCTGATCGTCGAGGCATTGGCTGGCGGCAGCCTGGATGTCGGCAGCATGAGTGAGATCCCGCCCGTGTTCGCCATCCAGAGCCAGGCGCCCATCAAGTTGATCGCCGTGTTGCGCGGCGATGTGAACAACCAGGTCTTCCTGGTGCCCCAAGGCTCCGGCGTCCGGGAGATCGCCGAATTGAAGGGCAAGCGTGTCGGTTTCGTGCGTTCGACGACATCCCACTACTTCCTGATCAAGGCATTGAAGGAGCAGGGCTTGAGCCTGGCCGATATCGAGCCGGTGGGGCTGACGCCGCAGGACGGCTTTTCCGCTTTCCAGAGCGGGCAGCTCGATGCCTGGGTGATTTATGGCATCTACATCCAGATTGCGCTCGCCAGGACCCATGCCCGTATCGTCAAAACCGCGCTGGGCTACCTGTCGGGCAACTATGTGATCGCCGCCCGTGCCGAGTCCTTGAAGGACCCCTACCGGGTAGCGGCGATCAAGGATTACCTGGTCCGGGAACAGCAGGTATGGGATTGGGTGCAAGCCAACCCGGAGTCTTGGGCGAAGAAAAGCGCGGCCATCACCGGCATCGATGCTTCCCTGTTCATGGATCAGTTCCGGGCCCGCAGCGAACCCTATCGCATGGTTTCCGTCGACGAGGCGGCGATCAGGTCCCAGCAGGAAGTGGCGGACCTGTTTTACGAGGCCGGGGTGTTGAGGCAGCGGCTGGATGTCGCTCCCTTATGGGCTAGGGGCGTCTGGCCTTAGGCTTGTTTTGGGATCGGATTGTCGGCCATCGGTCAATGGCATAATCATCATTTATTTATAGCTAAAAATAACTTCAAATATATTTTTTATAGTAATAGTGTTGCTTCAGGCCGACCCCATTCCTGGTGGAGGCGAACCCTGCCGATTCGTCCGAAGAGGCCTTGCGGGCGATCTGCCTGGCCATGACAAGATGGTTGCAAGATCGCTCGTGGGGATGCCTTGGGTTAAGGATGTGCCTGGAAACGCTGGAGCCTGTCATCGATTGCTTCCCTCCTTGCAACCGAGCCTGTCTGGGCACGGGGCGACGCAGCCCTTATTCCGGCTTGTGCTCGAGTGAAGTCCTTGGCAAGGCCCTGCAGTGGGCCATGATCATTCGCTGAGTCAGCCCGCAGCCTCCTTGACCCAAGACTGAATGCTTTGGCCGATATCGGTTGCTTTCGATAACGGGAGAAATAGCTATGGGTGGCCTGAGGCAACTCAAACTGGGTGCAATCATTCATGGCGTTGGCCACGGCTGGGGCGATTGGCGCCATCCTGATGCCGTGGCCGATGCCAGCGTCAATTTCCGCTTTTATCGGCAGCAGGCACAGCTGGCCGAGGCGGGCAAGTTGGATTTCCTGTTCATCGCCGACAGCCTGCACATCCACGAGAAATCCAGCCCGCACTATCTCAACCGCTTCGAGCCCCTGACCATTCTCTCCGCCCTGGCCACCGTAACCGACCATATCGGTCTGGTCGGCACCGCTACGGTCAGCTATACGGAGCCTTTCAACGTAGCCCGTCAATTCGCCTCGCTCGACCATCTCAGCGGTGGGCGGGCCGGATGGAACGTGGTGACCTCCTGGCTGTCCGGCACGGCGGACAACTTCGGTCGGCCCGAGCATGCGCCGCATGACTTGCGTTACCGGATCGCCAGGGAGCACCTCAACATCGTCAAGGGGCTGTGGGATTCCTGGGAAGACGATGCCTTCGTCCGCGACAAGGCAACCGGCGAGTTCTTCAATCCAGGCAAGCTGCATACCCTCAACCACGAGGGTGAGTTCTTTTCCGTCAAGGGGCCGTTGAACATCGCTCGTTCGCGACAGGGGCATCCGGTCATCTTCCAGGCCGGCAGCTCGGAGGAGGGGCGCAATTTTGCGGCGCAGAATGCCGATGCGGTCTTCGTCAATCCCGAGTCCCTCGATGAGGCGCTCGCCTATTATCGGGACATCAAGACGCGCACGAGCCGTTACGGCCGGGATCCGCAAAAGCTGTCGATTCTGCCGGGCATCCGGCCGATCGTGGGACGCGACCCGGGCGAGGTCGAGCGGCGTTACCGGCAGGCCATCGATCTGGTTTCCATCGAGGATGCCCTGGTCGCGCTGGGACGCCCCTTCAACGATCACGACTTTTCGCACTATCCCCTCGACGAGCCGTTTCCCGAGCTGGGCGATATCGGCAGGGAAAGCCAGCAAGGCGAATCCAACCACATCAAGCGGGTGGCCAAACAGGAAGGGCTCAGCTTGCGCGAGGTCGCCCTGCGATTCGCTCGACCGAACCGAGCGTTCGTCGGAACCCCCGAGCAGGTTGCCGATACCCTTCAAGACTGGTTCGAAAAGGGCGCAGCGGATGGTTTCACGCTGTACTCCGTGCTTCCCGACAGCTTGCAGTACTTCACCGAACTGGTCGTGCCCGTATTGCAGGAGCGCGGCTTGTTCCGCCGGGAATACGCCGGCCATACCCTGCGCGACAACCTGGGCCTGGACGTGCCCGTCAACCGCTACAGCGCGAGACGCCTGGCATGAGGCCCCGGCCGGCGCCTGTCGTCTTCCGCCCCCTGCGGCGAGCCGTCCTGTCGCACTGGTCCGGCAGAAGGAATGGAACTATTATTTTTAGACATTTTCCTCTTCCTCATTATGTTCATACCGAATGAAGCTTGATGACATAACGGCCTTCATGTCGGCAGTCCGCTGCCAGTCCATCATTCACGCTGCCGAGTCGTTGCAGCTGACCCAGCCGGCGATCACGCGGCGCATCCAGAATCTCGAGCATGACCTGGGGGTCGAATTGCTCGACCGCAACACCAAGCCGCTCAAGCCGACCGTCATCGGCTTGCGTGTCTACAAGCAATGCCTGGCGATCCTGCGCGAGATGGAAAACCTGCGCGAACTGGTGGCCAGCGACCGGCCGCCCAGCGGCATGTTGCGCATCGGCGTTCCGCAGACCCTGAGCGATGCCGTGCTGCCGCATGCCTTCAAGCAACTGAAGGCGGCCTATCCGGACCTGCACACCCAAGTGTCCACGGATTGGGGAAGCCATCTGCTCGGTGGCATCGAAAAGGACGAACTGGATGCGGCCGTCGCGTTCTTCCCATCCCGCAAGGTGTTCCCCGGCAGCGTGGTGGCCAACAGCGTCGGCAGCATGAACCTGCTGGTGGTCTGCGCGAAGGACCAGGCGCCCAAGCGTCCCTGCAAGCTGGCCGACTGCTACCAGAACGGCTGGGTATTGAATCCCGACGGTTGTGGCTTTCGCTCCAGCCTGCAGCACACCTTGATGGAGCAGGGGCTCGAACTGCGGGTCAACCTGGAAACCTTCGGCGTCGAGCTGCAACTGGGCCTGGTTGCCGATGGTCTAGGCCTGGGGCTGGTTCCCGGGCCGCTGCTGGAGCGCAGCACCCATTACGAGCGGCTGGCCGTGGTGAGTCTCAAGGATTTCAAACCGATGATCGACCTGTGGCTGTTGCAGCCGCGCTTTCTGGGAAACTTGCAGGGACCTGTCGACTTTTTTCAGAAGCTGATCAGCCAGATGCTGAACTTCCTTTGATCGTTCCTGGGGAAAACAAGGCCGCTTTTCCCTTGCAGGAAGAAGCGGCCTGACCACGGGTGCATCCGGCGCCTTGAGGCGCACGGAGTCCAAGGCGGGCCGGATGGCTTCAGCTGGCCAGACTCTTCGGTGCGGCGGACCGGTTGTTCACCAGGTTGCGGATCCGCGGCAGCAGCTCCTGTCCGTACTCGACCGCATCGCGCAGCGGGTCGAAGCCACGGAACAGGAAGGTGGTCACGCCGACGTCGTAGTACTCCAGTGCGGCCTCGGCGACCTGATCGGGCGTTCCGACCAGGGAGGTCGAGTTGCCCGCGGCGCCGGTCAGCGCGGCGATCTCCGTCCACAGGCGCTTGTCGTGCACGGGCTTCTGGCGCGAGAAGTCGACCAGGCGCTCGGCGCCCACGTTGCTCTTGCCGCCCTCCTTGAAGCGGCGCCAGCCGCCCTGCTGGTCCACCAGCCGGGTGGCGCTTTCCAGGATGCGCCGGGAGCGCGCCCAGGCTTCCTCTTCGGTCGCGCCCAGGATCGGGCGCAGCGACAGGCTGAAGCGGATGTGCTTGTCCCGGCCGTACTTGGCCGCCGCCTTGCGTACCTGGGCGATGCGCTCGCGGATGTTCTCCACCGGTTCGCCCCACATCATGTAGACGTCCGCGTGCTTGGCCGCGACTTCCACGGCGGCATCGGAGGCGCCGGAGAAGAAGATCGGCAGGTGCGGCTTCTGCACGGGTTTCACCTGGGTCAGGTTGTCGGCGATCTGGTAGTACTTTCCCTGATGGTCGAAAGGCTCGGTGCTCGTCCAGGTTTTCTTGAACACGTCGAGATATTCGTCGGTGCGCCGGTAGCGCTCGTCCTTGTCGGCGAGCAGTTCGCCGTCCCGCTGCAGGTCGCCGCTGTCGCCGCCGGTGATCACGTTGATCGCGGCGCGCCCGTTGCTCAACTGGTCCAGCGTGGCGAACTGGCGGGCCGCGAACGTGGGGGCCTGGAAGCCGGGGCGGTGGGCGACCAGCAGGCCCAGCCGTTCGGTATGGGCCGCGGCGTAACTGGCCAGCACCAGGGAATCGGGTGCGCTGGTGTTCACGGCCAGCAGGGCCTTGTCGAAGCCGCCGTATTCCTGCGCCTGGGCGAAGGCCTTGATGAATTCCCGGTCGACCTGGGGGCCGCGTGCGGCCAGGGCTTCGCTCGCTTCCTGCGGGCCGATGAAACCAATGAACTCCAGACTCATTTCACATACTCCTCATTCTGATGATGCCTGCCGGGCATGCGGCAAGGCGGACTTGCAATGCCGTTGTGATGCTAGGAAAAGCCGCTTGAATATGCAAAAACATTATAGAAATATGTATATAATAATTTAATTTTATATAAGCAGGGCGCATGGCCCCCTCGTAGCGCTGGGCGGCGGCATGTGCGGGCTGGATTGCATGGGGAGAGAGCCCGGACGTTCCGCTGTGCAGTGGCGGGAAAGAGGCGCGCGGACAACTCCGCCCGGTCTGGCGGGGCTGTCTGCGCGGGCCTGGCGCGTGATGCCTGGGGAGGCTTGCTCAGCCGGCCTTGGCCGGCCTGACGCGATGGGGAATATCGTCGTCGGCGATCAGCACGCGCTCCATGACGCGCGGGAAGTCGCCGTAGTTGTGCACGGGATAGTGCAGGGTCGAGCGGTTATCCCAGAAGGCGACCGAGCCTTCCCGCCATTTGAAGCGGACGTGATATTCCGGATTGCTGAATTCCTTCAGCAGATAATCGGTCAGCTCGCGGCTTTCTTCGGGCGTCCAGCCGAGGATGGAGGGAAACATCGAGAAGTTGATGAACAGGGCATCCTCGCCCGTTTCAGGGTGGGTCCGAACCAGCGGATGGGAGACGATCGGATAGTTGTAATCGACCTTGTCCAGGGACGGCTTGAAGTTGTGGACCACATAAAGATCGTCGATGCGCGCCTTGACCGCTTCCGGCAGGTTCCGGTAGACCAGAGCGCTGTCGGCCCACACGGTGTCGCCACCCAGCTCGGGCAGAGACACCGGCCGCAGCACCGCGCCATAGGTGGGCTTGAGCAGCCAGCTGGTATCCGTGTGCCAGCGGCCCTTCACATTGTCGCCATAGAGCTGCCTGGCCTGCTCCGCCAGGATCAGATGCGCCTCGGGCAGATTCTTGTCGTTCTTCTCGGTGGTGGGGTGCTCGTACAGCTCGCCGAAATTCCGGGCGAAGGCAAGCTGTTCCTCGCTGCTGATGTACTGGTCCCGGAAGAACAGCACCTTGTATTTCAACAGCAGGTTCTTGAGTTGATCGCGGAGGACCGGGCTCAGGGGTTTCTTCAGATCCACGCCCGCCACTTCGGCTCCAAGGGTGGGTTCCAACGCTGTGACTTTGAGCACTTCCGGAAGGCTGACGATGTTTTCGATGGCCATGACGCTTTTCTCTGCTCTCTGGTTGAGTTGATTACGAGGGGAGTCCTGAGTCGTTCAGGGGGAAGGCAAGGCTCTGAGGTGTGTTCAGCGCACTGCCCGGACAACATTGGGAGCCGCCGCTTCCAACAGCGTCCGGACCGCCTCCAGGAGGGGGTCCGCTTCGGTGCGCACCAGCCAGTCGGGGCTCACCTCGGCGAAGTGGACGCGCCGGTCGCGGCCGATCACGATCACCGCCGGCTGCGGCAGCTCCCAGGTACCGGTGCCGGTCACCGCACCGATGCCCGGACCTTTGGCCAGGGACGCCCGGCGGGAGGGCTCGTCGAATTCGTAGAGAATCCCGAAGCGCCGGCCCAGGGCGTTGTCCTTGTCGCTGGCCACCTCCAATGTCAGCCCGTGGCGGGATTTGATCTCGCCCAGGCGTTCCGGAACCTGCGGGCTCACCGCTACCAGGGGCACGCCCCAGTCGTGCAGGGTCGGCTGGAGGTTGCGCTGGTAGTAGGGGATGGCGATGTTGCAGGCCGGGCAGCCGGCGAAGCGGAAGAACACCAGCACGGCGGGGCCGTCGGCGACCAGCGCGTCCAGCGTCAGGCGGCCGCCTTCGACCTTGAGCAGTTCGAACGGCTCGACCCGCTCGCCGGCCTTGACGAAGCGTTCCGGCCGGGCTTCCTCGACCAGACGGCGGCGCTGGTCGACGTTCACCTGAAGCGCCGCCGGATCCCAGGTCCGCTCCCGTTCGGCATGCAGTTCGGCCAGCAGTCGGTTGAGGGATTCGCTCATGTCGCCGCTCCCGCCTCGTTGCCCACGCTGTATCCCCGGCTGTGGCCGACCCCAGGGAGCATGGGGGCCGGCTTGAGTTGTCCTGTACTCATTGTTTGTTTGCCTCTTTGCATGGAAGGGGGTGCCTGACCGGGGGCCGGATGGACGGCTTTCAATGGGCCGCCAGGAAGGGGTAATCGATGTAACCGTGATCCCCGCCGCTGTAGAAGGTGGCTTCGTCCGGGGTATTCAGAGGCGCTTCGCGGCGGAGGCGCTCGACCAGATCGGGGTTGGCGATGAACAACCGGCCGAAGGCGACGAAATCGGCGCGCCCTTGCCCCAGTGCGCGGATCGCGCTGGCGCGGTCGAATTCGCCGGCGAGGATCAAGGCGCCCCGGAACAGTTGGCGCAGGCGCGGCGCCAGGCGCCGGGCCGGCTCGATGCTGTCCGGCTCGATCAGGTGCAGATAGGCGATGCCGCGCGCCTGCAACTGCTCGGCGACGTGGGCATAGAGCGCGGCGGGATCGCTGTCGCCGATGCCGTCCAGCGTGAAGTGCGGAGAAAGGCGCACCCCGATCCGGCCGGGGCCGAACACGCCGATGAGCGCATCGACGATCTCCAGGAGAAAACGCGCCCGGTTCGGCACGCTGCCGCCGTAATCGTCCCGGCGCCGGTTGCTGCCGTCGCGCAGGAACTGGTCGACCAGATAGCCGTTGGCGGCATGGATTTCCACGCCGTCGAAGCCGGCCAGCAGGGCATTGCGGGCGGCCTGGCGGAACTCCTCGACCAGCGCCGGGATTTCCGCGCGTTCCACTGCCCGTGGCACGGGAAAGGGCTTCACGCCCTTCGGGGTTTCCGCTTCGCCTTTGGCGGCGATGGCCGAGGGCGCGATGGGCAGGGCGTTGCCGGGCAGGCAGGCGGGGTGCGCCTTGCGGCCGAGGTGGAAGAGTTGCTGGAAGATCCGCCCGCCGGCGGCATGCACGGCGGCGGTCACGGCTTTCCAGCCCTCGACCTGTTCGGCGCTGTGAATGGCCGAGCCGCCGGGACGGCTGACGCTGTTGGGCGACACATGGCTGGCTTCGGAGACGATCAGGCCGGCGCCGGCGCGCTGGCTGTAATAGGTGGCCACCCGCGGCAGCGGGCTGCGGCTTCGCACATCCGAGCGTGCCCGCCCGAGCGGGGCCATGACGATGCGGTTGGCGAGCGCGAGACTGCCGAGTTCGCCGGGCTGGAAAATGCTCATCGTTGGGATCTCCTGGAAAAGACTTACCGGTGGCCGGAGGCCTGGGAGGGAGCGGGCAGCAGCGGTCCATCGGCCGCCTCGTTGAAACGCTTGTCGAAGCCCTGCGAAACATCGATTCGCTTGCCGGTGATGCCCTCCTCGAAATAGAGGTCGGCGGTCGCCTGCAGGCCCTCGATCACCGCGTCGTCGATCGGGACGCGCTGGAAACGGGTGTTTCTGGCCGACTCCAGATGGGTCTCGCGGGGCAGGCCGGTGACCCTGGACTGGGCGGCGGCGTAGGCATCCGGATGCCGGTTGGCCCATCGATAGGCGCGCTCCAGCCGTTTCACGAAGTCTTCCAGTTGCGGGCGTTTGCTCTCGATGGCCTGGCCGGTCGCCGCCAGATAGGCGTTGTTGCTGAGCAACCGGCTGCCGTTGACCAGCACCCGGGCGCCCTGGGTGATGGCGATGGCGGTGTACGGATCCCAGGTCGACCAGGCGTCGGCGCCGCCGCTCTCCAAGACGCCGCGGGCGTCGCTGGGCAGCAGGTGGATGAATTGCACGTCGCTGCTCTGCAGTCCCGCGCCGCGCAACGCCTTGAGCGCCAGGAAATGGCCGATCGAGCCGCGCCCGGTGACGATGCGCTTGCCTTTCAGGTCGGCGACGTTTTGCAGGGGCGAGTCCTTGGGCACGACGATGGCCGTGCTCAGGCGACCGGCCGCATGGACGATGCTGATGACCTTCAGGGGCGCTCCGGTGCCCAGGGCGAAGACGTAGGGAGCATCGCCGAGGCCGCCGACATCCACGGCGCCGGCGTTCAGCGCCTCGCCCAGCGGAGCGGCCGCCGGAAATTCGGAAAACTGGATGGAGTAGGGCACCCGCTCCAGTTCCCCGGCCGCCTCCAGGAGCAGCCTGATGCCGGATTTCTGATTGGCCACCCGCAGGGGTTGCAGGTCCTGCGCCCAGGCGACACCCGACCAGGACAGCAGCCCGGCCAGGGCAAGCTGCAGATAGCTAGCGTTTCTCATCGGTTTCTCCCGTGGTACGCGGGGCGGCCGGCGCCAGCAGGCTGTAGCCCAGGGCGAAGATGGCGTCCATGCGCCAGTGCTGGTTGGCGTAGCGCGGGTCGGCGGCCCATTCGTCCCAGCCGGAATCGCGGCGGTACTGGCCGAGCAGGCCCGACTCGCGGATTTCCTGGGCGTTCAGCGCTACCGGGTGCTCGCAGTCCGGATCGACGTAAAGCGCATCGGCGGTGCAATACAGCTCGCACATGAAGCAGGTCTGGCAGGCCGCTTGGTCGCGGATGAGAGGCTTGCCGTCCGTATCCAGACCCAGGGCATTGCTCGGGCATATCCGAACGCAGCTTCCACAGCTGGAACAACGGTCCTTGAAGATCAGCTCGATCATGCGTGGTGGCTCCTGTTCTCGAAACCCGGCCAGGCGATTGCCGGCAGACCGTCACGGCGCACCCATGGCCGATCCAGACCGCCGCTGCGCAGGTGCAGGTCGAACTCCGCCCGTTGCGTCGGCGCATCGGTGCGCTGATGCAGGCCGCGAGTCTCCCGGCGCTCCTGGGCGGCGCCGTAGCACCAGCGAGCCACCGCCGCCAGCGCGGCGGTTTCCCGGACTCGCAGGGGATCGCCGCCGTGGCCCTGCGGGGCGTGGCGCAAGTGGTCCCAGACGTTTTCCAGCACCGCCAGCGAACGGGTCAGCTGGCTGGCGGTGCGGAACAAATTCTTGTCATAGGGGTGCATTTCCTCCTGGATGCGCCGCACCAGGCTTCGGGTATCGGGAGTCCTTTCACCCGGTTGGCGCGGCATGCCGATTCCGCCCAGTCCGAGCAACAATCCCCGGTTCCTGGCGAAAGAGATGCCGCGTGCATAGCGGGCCGCGCCCTGGCCGGCCCATTGTCCGGAGGAGAGCGCCCAGGCCGCGTTCACCGCGCCACCGCCGGACATCGCGCCGGTGACGAACTCCCGGCTGGCCGCATCGCCGGCGGCGAACAGTCCCGGCACCCCGGTCTGGCAATGCGCGTCCACGACCCGCAGGCCGCCCACGCCGCGAATGGTGCCTTCGGCATGCAGCGTCACCGGGAACTTGTCGCGGTAGGGATCGATGCCGCGTCTGGCGAACGGCAGCAGCAGGTTCGGCTGGACGTAAGGCAGGTGGGCGCGCAGCGTTTCCGGGACGCGCTCCAGCCGGCAATACACGGGCCCCTGGAGCAGTGCCCGGGCCAGGGCATTGGTGAAGTTCGGTCCCGGCACGATCTCCAGCCGCCGCCCGGCGGCGTCGAAATAGCTGCCGAAGGTGTACACCATGGAGCGGGTCATGGTGCTGTCCAGCGGGGCGATGCAGTAGTAGCTGGAGAATTCCATGCCGGACAGCTCGGCACCGGCCTCCACGGCCATGAGATGCCCGTCGCCGGTGTTGGTCTGGCTGCCGAGCAGACGCGAAAGGAATCCGCAGCCACCGGTCGCCACCACCACGGCCGGGGCGCGAACCTGCCAGTCTCGCCTGGCCTGGCGCTGCCAGCCGCGTGCGCCGGCCAGCCTTCCGTCGGCGTTGCGCAACAGTTCCATGGCCGGACTCTGGTCGAGGATGCGCACGCCGCTGTCCTCGGCCAGCCGGCGCATGCCGCGCATGTATTCCGGGCCGCGCAGGCCGCGATACTGGGGCACGCCCTGTTCGTTGCGGGGAAAGTCGTAGTAGCCGGTCAGGGTCGGCAAAGTGCGCCAGGTGCAATCCAGGATCCTTGCCATCCAGTGCGGATCGGCCAGACCTTGGGCGCTGGCCAGGCGCTTGTCGATGGCGGCCCGCCGTTCCTCGGGGGCCACCCACCAGTGTCCGGGGCCGGCCGTGGCGGTGACGCCGCTGGCGCCGCACCAGCCCTTGTCGGCGAGGACCACCCGTGCACCGGCACGGGCTGCCGCGATGGCAGCCCAGGTTCCGGACAGGCCGCCGCCCAGAACGAGCACGTCAGCCTGCAATTCCAGGCTCTGGCTGGCCCCCGTGGCACTGTAGAAACTCGACGCGGCGCACATCGGCACATCTCCGCTGGTGGATGGCAGTTTGTCTACTGCCTCCGCCGGAGAGGGGGTCGGCTGATCACAACCGTATTCTCATAAAAAAACGCTGTGAAATTATTTTTGGTTCTATATTTATTATTAATTTTTTAAATTTTATTAAATATAATATAAAAATATTGAATTGAAGGCGGGTCCAGAAAAGGACGGAGCGTTCATGCAGCCGTCAAATGCCGGGCGTTCTGTGTGCAGCTGCCAAGGTGTCCGCCGGACAGAGGCATCGCCGGCATCCTCGGCCGGAGAAGGGCGGAAACGCCGAATGTAGGGGCGCAGTCGGCCTGCATACAGAAGGCATAGGCGCTACACGTAAGGCCACAAGTGCAATTATTATAAAATTGCATAATAAATATATTATTTATCAGTATTTAGCAGTTTAAGCGCAGTGTCATAGGCTTGCCCGCCTTGCTTTCGAGGCGCTTCCCCGGCGCTGGCCATGCCCTCTGATCGCGAGGCAGGCAGCGGCTTGGTGGTGGAGGAGGCCGTTCCGGTGCCGCAATGCACCTTGGGTGACACGCCGGGTCCCGCGAGGCCCGCCAATCGTTTCGACTTTCGGGAGGTTCGTGCATGACCGCGTTGACTGAAGGCGCTCGCCTTGCATGGGGCCTCGATCGCCTGCCGAGCGAACGATCCCGATGACATATACCTCACTGCATTGGGGGGCTTATCGGCCCCTGGTCGAGAACGGCCGACTGGTGGAAATGCGTCCGGTGCCCTGGGACCGCGATCCTTCGCCGATCGGCAGCTCCTTGCCGGGGGCCATCGACTCGCCCAGCCGGATCCGGCGTCCGGCCGTGCGCCAGGGATTCCTGGAGCGACCGGGCCGCTCCGGCGAAGGGCGGGGATGCGAGCCTTTCGTCGAGGTCGACTGGGAGACGGCGCTGGATCTGGTCGCCGCCGAGTTGCAGCGGGTCCGCCGGGAATACGGCAACCGGGCGATCTTCGGCGGCAGCTACGGCTGGAGCAGCGCGGGCCGCTTCCACCATGGGCAGAGCCAGCTGCATCGCTTCCTCAACGGCTTCGGCGGCTACGTCTCCAGCCGCGACAGCTACAGCCTGGGCGCCGGGCGCGTGCTGATGCCGCACATCGCCGGCGACATGGACTGGCTGCTCGCGCAGCACACCTCCTGGGACAACCTGGCCGAGCATTGTCAGTTGTTCGTCGCCTTCGGCGGCCTGCCGCTGAAGAACGCCCAGGTCAGCCCCGGCGGTGCCAGCGATCATCTGCTGCGCGAGGCCATCGGCAAGCTGTCGCGGGCCGGCGTCCGTTTCGTCAACGTCGGCCCGCTGCGCAGCGACCTGCAGGGGGCGGCCGAGTGCGAGTGGTGGCCCCTGCGGCCGGGCAGCGACACCGCACTGATGCTGGCGCTGGCCTATGTGCTGGTCGACGAGGGCCGGCATGACGAGGCCTTCCTGGCGCGCTACACGGTGGGCTTCGAACGCTTTCGCGACTATCTGCTGGGGCACTCCGACGGCCAGCCGAAGGACCCGCACTGGGCGTCCGCGCGCACCGACACCCCCGCGCCGCGCATCGTCGAACTGGCCCGGCGCATGGCCGCCAGCCGCACCATGATCAACGTCGCCTACGCCCTGCAGCGCGCCGTGCACGGCGAGCAGCCGTTCTGGATGACCGTGACGCTGGCGGCCTTGCTGGGCCAGATCGGCCTGCCCGGCGGCGGTTTCGGCCTGGGTTATGGCGCGATGAACAATACCGGCAGCGGGCGCAAGCCGTTTTCCGGTCCACGCCTGGATCAGGGCAGCAACCCGGTTCGCGATTTCATTCCCGTCGCGCGCATCGCCGATATGCTCTTGCAGCCGGGCGTGCCATTCGACTACGACGGCCAGCGCCACCACTACCCGGACATCCGCCTGGTGTACTGGGCGGGCGGCAACGCCTTCCATCACCACCAGGACCTCAACCGCCTCGTTCGGGCCTGGCAGCGACCGCAGACCATCGTGGTCCACGAGCAGTACTGGACGGCCCAGGCCAAGTACGCCGACATCGTGCTGCCGGCGACCACGGCCCTGGAGCGCGACGACATCGGCAGCGCCAGCTCGGACCGTTTCATGCTGGCGATGAAGCGAGCCATCGCCCCCGTCGGCGAGGCGCGCCACGATTACCGCATCTTTCTTGATCTTGCCCGGCGCCTGGGCTTTGCCGAAGCCTTCGGCGAAGGGCGCGACGAAATGGACTGGCTGCGCCACACCTACGAAGGCTCGCGGCAACGCGCCCGGGAGCAGGGCATCGAGCTACCGGACTTCGACGATTTCTGGGCGGAGGGCTGTTTCGAGGTGCCCCGTCCGGCGGAACAGACCATCCTGCTCAAGGCTTTCCGCGACGATCCGCAGGCCCACCCGCTGGGCACGCCCTCCGGCAGGCTGGAGCTCTACTCCGAGCGCATCGCCGGGTTCGATTATGCCGATTGCCCCGGCCACCCGGTCTGGTTCGAGCCGCCGGCGCCCGGCTATCCGCTGCACCTGATCTCCAACCAGCCGAAGACCCGCCTGCACAGCCAGTACGATCACGGCGCCTACAGCCGCGCTTCGAAGATCCGCGAACGCGAGCCCTTGATGCTCAACCCGCAGGATGCCGCCGCACGGGGCATCGCCGACGGCGATATCGTGCGCGTGTTCAACGCGCAGGGTGCGCTGCTGGCGGGAGCGATCGTCAGCGACGAGGTGCGGCCCGGCGTGGTGCAGCTGGCCACCGGCGCCTGGTACGACCCGCTCGATCCTGCAGCGCCGGACAGTCTGGAGAAACACGGCAACCCCAACGTACTGACCCGCGACGTCGGGGCTTCCAGCTTGTCCCAGGGTTGCAGCGCGCACACCGCGCATGTGGAGATCGAACGCTGGAGGGGCGAACTGCCGCCGGTGAGCGCGTTTCAGCCAGCGCGCTTCGTGGCGCGCTGAATGGCACGACAGGCCGCCCGGTACTGCGCGCTGCAGTACCGGCGCGGTTTCCTCAGGGACGCCACACGGCAGCGGTGACCTCCACCCGCTTCGGCAGCAGGCGATTTTCCAGGAACAGGTCGGCGGTGCGCTGCTGGGCGGCGACGATCTCGTCGCTCACCGGCAGGATCGGCGACACCGGGCGGTGGCTGAAGGTGTGCTCGATCACCGCCTCCGACAGCCCCGTGAACCCGGCGAGCAGGCGGACGCTGCCGGCCCTGTCGTCGCGGATCAGCGCCTCCGCGCGTCCCAGTTCCTCCAGCAGCGCCCGCACGAAGTCCGGATGGGCCTCGGCATAGGGGCGCGCCGCCAGCTGGAACGGGCCGATCAGCCCCAGTCCTTCGCCGTTGGCCAGCAGGCGCGCGCGCCCCTCCAGCTCGATGGCCGAATAGAACGGGTCCCAGATCGCCCAGGCGTCCACGCTGCCGCTTTCGAAGGCGGCGCGGGCGTCGGCCGGCGACAGGTAGACCGGCTGGATGTCCCTGAAGGACAGGCCGGCCCGGGCCAGCGCGCGCAGCAGCAGGTTGTGCGCGCTGGAGCCTTTCTGCAGGGCCACCTTGCGCCCCTTGAGTTCGGCGACACTGTGGATCGGGCTGCCCGGTGCGACCAGGATCACCTCGGCTTGCGGCTTGGCCGGCTCGGCGCCGATGTACAGCAGGTCGGCGCCGGCCGCCTGGGCGAACAGCGGCGGGATGTCGCCGGTGGAGCCGATGTCCAGGCTGCCGACGTTCAGCGCCTCGAGCATCTGCGGACCGGCGGGGAATTCGATCCAGTCGATGCGGGTCTGCGGGAAGCGCCGCTCGAGCAGGCCGTGCTGCTTGGCCAGCACCAGGCCGGTCGAGCCCTTCTGGTAGCCGATGCGCAGGACCGCCGGGTCCGCCAGCGCCACATGGGCGAAGGCCAGCAGTCCCAGCAGGAACGAGCCGAGTCGGAAGGTCTTCATCGTCACTCCTGCCAGTCCGTGGAGGGTTTCTCCCAGAGGTTGATGCCGCCCTCGACCGCGTGGCGGTCGATCTCCGCCAGCTCCTCGGCAGTGAACGCCAGGTTGTCCAGCGCGGCGACGTTCTCGACGAGCTGCTCCGGGCGGCTCGCGCCGATCAGCGCCGAAGTCACCCGCGCATCGCGCAGGGTCCAGGCCAGGGCCAGTTGGGCCAGGCTCTGGCCGCGCCGCTGGGCGATTCCGGCGAGCGCCCGGGCGCGCTCGATGTTCGCCGCGGCCAAATGCTCCGGGCGCAGCGAGGCGCCGCCGGGGCGATTGACCCGCGCATCGGCAGGCACGCCGTTCAGGTACTTGTCGGTGAGCAGCCCCTGGGCCAGGGGGGTGAAGGCGATCACCCCGGCGCCCTCGGCCTCGGTGGCCTCCAGCAGGTCCTTCTCGATCCAGCGGTTGAACAGGTTGTAGGCCGGCTGGTGGATCAGCAGCGGCACCCTGTGCTCGCGCAGCAACGCGGCGATCTCCCGGGTCTTGCCCGCCGAGTAGGAGGAGATGCCGACGTACAGCGCCTTGCCCTGGCGGACGATGTCGGCCAGCGCGCCGGCGGTTTCCTCCAGCGGCGTGTCGGCGTCGAAGCGATGCGAGTAGAAGATATCCACATAATCAACGCCCAGGCGCCTGAGGCTCTGGTCGAGGCTGGAGATCAGGTATTTACGCGAGCTGCCGCCCTGCCCGTACGGCCCTGGCCACATGTCCCAGCCGGCCTTGGTGGAGAGGATCAGCTCGTCGCGGTAGGCGCGGAAATCCTCGCGCAGCAGGCGGCCACAGTTGATTTCCGCGCTGCCGTAGGGCGGCCCATAGTTGTTGGCCAGGTCGAAGTGGTTGATCCCCAGGTCGAAGGCGGTGCGCAGCAGGGCGCGCTGGGTGTCGAACGGCGTGGCGTCCCCGAAGTTGTGCCACAGCCCCAGGGACAGGGCCGGCAGCACCAAGCCGCTGCGCCCGACGCGGCGGTAGGGGATGCGCTCGTAGCGCTTCGGGTCGGCAAGATAGGTCATGGGCGTTTCTCCGGAAGGGTGAGTGGGCAGCAGCGCATGGCCGGCTGCCCGCGAACGGGTTCGATCACGCGAAGAAGGGGTTGTTTGGCCGCGCCAGGCCGAGGTGCTCGCGCAGGGTGCGGCCCTGGTATTCGCGCCGGAACAGACCGCGTCGCTGCAGTTCCGGCACCACCTGCGCGGCAAAGTCTTCCAGGCCGCCCGGCAGGTGCGGCACCAGTACGTTGAAGCCGTCGGCCGCGCGCTCCTCGAACCACGCCTGCAGCTCGTCGGCGATCTGCCGGGGCGTGCCGATCAGGCTGTGGTGGCCGCGTCCGCCGGCGATGCGCCGGCCGAGCTGGGCCAGGGTCAGGTTTTCCGCACCGGCCAGCTCGGTCAGGAGCTGCTGGCGACTGCGCTGGCCGCTGTCGGTCGGCGGCAGTTCCGGCAAGGGGCCGTCCAGCGGGTATTCGGAGAGGTCGAAATTGCCCAGCATGCGCCCGAGCAGGGCGACGCCCACCTGCGGCTCGACCAGCGCCTGGAAGGCCTCGAACTTCTCTCTGGCCTCGCTCTCGCTCTGCCCGGGCACCACGAAGACGCCAGGCATGATCTTCAGGGAGTCCTCGTCGCGTCCGAACGTGCCCAGGCGCCCCTTGAGATCGGCATAAAAAGTCCGGGCGCCGGCCAGCGAGGTCTGCGCGGTGAACACCACCTCGGCGGTTTCGGCGGCCAGCTCGCGACCGGTCTCGGAGGAGCCGGCCTGCACCACCACCGGCCGGCCCTGCGGCGAGCGCGCCACGTTGAGCGGGCCGCGCACCTTGAAATGTTCGCCCCGGTGGTCGAGCACATGCAGCCGGTCCGGATCGTAAAAACGCCCGCTGGCCTTATCGCGCAGGAAGGCGTCGTCCGCCCAGCTGTCCCACAGTCCGGTGACCACGCGGTGGAACTCGCGGGCGCGGGCGTAGCGCTCGGCGTGCCCCAGGTGTTCGTCGCGGCCGAAGTTCTGTGCTTCGGCCGCGAGATCGGAGGTCACCAGATTCCAGCCGGTACGACCTCCCGATAGGTGGTCCAGCGAGGCGAACTTGCGGGCTACGTGGTAGGGCTCGTTGTAGGTGGTGGTCGCGGTACCGACCAGACCGATCCGCTCGGTGATCGAGCTGAGCGCCGAAAGCAGAGTGAGGGGCTCGAAATAGGTCGAGCGCGCGGTATGGCTGGCGAACCCGTCGTCGAAGGCCGCGACGCTGTCGGCGACGAACAGCGCGTCGAAGCGGGCCGCTTCGGCGACCTGCGCGACGCGCCGGTAGACGGAAAAGTCCAACGGGTCGGCCGGTACCTCCGGATGCCGCCAGGCGGCCACATGGTGTCCGGTGGCCATGAGGAAAGCGCCGAGGCGCAGTTGTCGGGCGGAATCTGCCATAGGGATATCCTTGCTATCGGAGCGGCCATCCGGTCGTGGTATCCCGACCGGGCGGCATGGTGGTTGATGAAAAATCAGAAATCGAGGTGTGCCTGCACGCCGAAGTAACGCTCGTCGTCGCGCGGCACGAAGCGGTAGATATAGTTGCTGCCGGCGGCCATCGCCGTGGCGTAGGACTTGTCGTTGAGGTTCTTGCCGAGGAACGACACACGCCAGCCACGGTTGTAGTCGGCCAGGGCGACGCTGGCGTTCCAGATGCCGTAGGCACCCTGCTTGGTGTCCGGGTTCTGGTCGAGGGTGAATTGCACTTCGTCCTGCCAGCTGTAGTCGGTGGTCAGCTCGACGTCCAGGCCGTTGTCCAGCGGAATGCTGTAATCGGCACGCGCATAGGTCTTCCAGTCCGGGCTGAAAGGCAGTGGCTTGCCGTTCACGTCGCAGTTGGACGCAGCTCCCGCCGGGCATTTGAAACTGTCGATGCGCGCCTCGGTGTAGGCCAGGGCGCCGGACAGCTTGAGCTGGCGGGTGACCTGGAAGCTGGTATCCAGCTCGACACCCTTGGTATAGACCTTGCCGGCATTGACCAGGCGGGTCACCACCTGGCCGGCCACGCTGTCGTAGAAGTTCGCCTGGTAGTTGTCGTAGTCGGTGTGGAAGACCGCCAGGTTGGCGATCAGGCGATTATTCAGCGCCGAGGTTTTTAGGCCGATTTCGTAGGCGTCGGAGGTTTCCGGCTTGAGGTGTTCGGTATCGCGCGGCTGCATGTTGAAGAACACGTTGTAAGCCGGGCCCTTGTAGCCGCGCGAGTAGGTCGCATAGCCCATCAGATTGTCGGTGAAGTCGTACTGCAGGCCGAAGCGACCGCTCCAGTCCTCTTCGTCCACCGAGCCGTGGCTGGACGTCGAAGGCTGGATGCCGGTGACCGCGACGGGCGAGGTGGAAACCCGGCGATGCTTGTATCCCAGGCCGTCCCGAGTCCAGCGCAGGCCGACGATGCCGCGGAAATCGTCGGTGAAGTTGAAAGTGTTCTCGCCGAACAGAGCGAAGCTGTTGCTGGTCACGCTGTAGTTGGCTTGCCCGTCGTTGGCGATCCCGCCGTTGACCGAGAGGCGCCGGTAGGTTTCGCCGGTATGGCCATGCATGTAGTAGACACCCAGCACGTATTCGAGGAACTCGCCCTTGGGCGAAGCCAGGCGAATCTCTTGAGTGTACTGGTTGTAGTTCACCTTGCCGTTGTCGTGGGAGGCGGTCAGTGGCAGGGCGGCGAGGCGGTCGCCGTCCTGATATTGGTGGTTGAGCCAGCGGCGCCAGGCGGTGATGGAGGTCAGGGTATAGTTGCCCAGTTGCCAGTCGAGCTGCCCGGAAATGCCGGCGCTGGTGTCCTCGGTGCGGCTTTTGTAGTCGCTGTTGATGTGTTGGTTATGGCGGCTCGGCGACACAGGCTTGAGCGCGTTGGCAAAGGCCGTACTGCTGGTCGAGACGACCACCCCGTTGGGGATGTCGTCGTCGCTACGCGCATAATCGCCGATCAACGTGAATTTGATGTCCGTGTTCGGTTCGAACTCCAGCCTGCCGCGCATGCCGGTGCGGTCGTACCCATTGACGTCGTCACCGTTCTTGACGTTTTTCACGTTGCCGTCGTACTTGCCGAGCAGACCGCTGAGCGAACCCTTGAGACTGTCGGTCAGGCGTCCGCCAACGCCGAAGCGATAGCGGTTCTCGTTGCCGTTGCCGAAGTGCGAGTAATCCAGATAGCCCCGGAATTCTTCCGGTGCGGCCCGGGTAACGACATTCAGCACGCCCGCCGAGGCGTTCTTGCCAAACAGCGTGCCCTGCGGCCCGCGCAGCACCTCGATACGCTCCAGATCAAGCAGATCGAGGGTCGATTGGCCCGCGCGACCGAACACCACGCCATCGATCACCGTGGCTACGGTCGGCTCGATACCCGGCGAGGTGGAGATGGTACCGACGCCGCGGATGAACAGCGTCGTGTCCTTGTTCGAGGCACTGGTGCGGAAATTCAGGGTCGGCACCTGCTGCACGATGCTCGACACGTTGTTGCGGTTATCGCGCTCCAGTTGCTCGCCGTCGACGACCGAAACCGCCACGGGAATCTTCTGCAGCGACTCTTCGCGACGGGTGGCGGTGACGGTGACGGCCTTGAGAACCGGCCCGCTCTGGGCGTCAGCCGGCGTCTGCGCGGTCGTGGCAGCGTCCTGTTCCGCCCAGGCGGAGCCTCCCAGGGAGGCCAGCAGGATCGTCCATGCCAATGGATCGCGATAACCGGCGAAACGCTGTTTGCTGCCCTGCGCGGCAGCGCTGTGATGATCGATTTCTTTCATGCTCTTGCTCTGCCCTGGCGAGACCGGCGACGGTCTGCTCGGCTACTGGGTCTGAACGAAGCGCCTGTTCTGGTCCCGTTGTGCGAGTGGCAGATGACAAGAGACAACCTCCAATGTCAGCGCTAACATCGCTAGTATCGAAGTCTCCCAAATAGATCGTCAAATAATTAAAAATTACTTTTATATTCATTTTTTAAGAGGAAATCTTGTGAGCGATCCATCGCCTCCCCGCAAACGGCGCACTGCCGGGCGCATCACGCTCAACGACGTCGCCCGCCAGGTGGGGGTTTCGGCGCTAACCGTCTCGCGCTTCTTCAATCACCCGGAGCGGGTTTCGGAAGAGCTGCGCCAACGCATCGGCGAAGCCGTCTCGGCCCTCGGCTACGTACCCAACCTGGTCGCCGGCAGCCTCGCCTCGGCGCGCAGCCGCATCGTCGGCATGGTCATCCCGAACATCTCGGGACCGATCTTCGCCAGCACCATCCAGGGCTTCAGCGACACCCTGGCCCGGCATGGCCACCAGTTGCTGCTGGCCTCCAGCTACTTCTCACCGGAACAGGAGGAAAGCGCCGTGCGCGCCTTCCTCGGCTGGTCGCCGGCAGCGCTGGTGGTGACCAGCCATTTCCACAGCGAGGGCACGGAAAAGCTCCTCGCCGAGACGGACATCCCGGTGGTGGAGATCTGGGATTACCAACCCGAGCGCGCGCCCATCCAGGTGGGCTTCTTGCACTACGACGCAGGGGTCATGGCGGCGCGCCATCTGCTCGATAGGGGCTACCGGCGCATCGCCTTCGCGCAGAACAGTGCTGCCGGCGACTTCAGCGCTCTGGAGCGACGCGATGGCTGCGCCGCCACCCTGCGGGACGCCGGGCTGGAACTCTGGAGCTTCGCGCCCAGTGCCGGCAGCGCGCCCTTCGAAGCGGGCCGGGAGGCGATGGAAAAGCTGATGCAAGGGGCGCAAAGGCCCGATGCGATCCTCTTCGCCAACGACAACCTGGCGGCTGGCGGCCTGCTCGCCGCCCAGCGCATGGGCCTACGGATACCCGGTGATTGCGCGGTCATGGGGTTCGGCGATTACGCCTTCGCCGAAATGCTGCTGCCGAGCCTGAGCACCATCCGGCCGCCCTCGCTGGGGATCGGCGAGACGGCCGCGCTGCGGGTGCTGGAAAGTCTCGGCGTGATAGCGACGGAGGCGCCGGTACAGCGCCTGAACCGGCTCGAATGCCAGTTGATGGAGCGGGAAAGCACCTGAGCCGCGCCTCGCGCCCGGCAAGCCCGGTGGTACGCATGCGTTCCTGAATGAAAAAAGGCCGCTTCCCCTCGTCAGCCGGGGAAGCGGCCCAAACCACACCTCAACGTGCGGTGATCACCGCCAGCTTGGTGATGCCCGCTCGCTCGATGGAGGCCATGGCTCTGGCCACCACGCCGTAGTCCACCTGATCGTCCGCCTGCAGCTGCACGCGCAACTCGGCGTCTTTGGCCTTGGCTGCCTGGAGGTTGCTTTCCAGCAGGCCGGGCTGGATCTCGTCCTTGTTGATGAACACCTTGCCCGTGTCGTCGATGCTCACTACCAGCGGGTCCTTCTGGTCCGGCGGGGCGACCGCCTCGGTCTTCGGCAGGTTGATGGGGATGGCGTTGGTCAGCATCGGTGCGGTGACGATGAACACCACCAGCAGTACCAGCATCACGTCGACCAGCGGGGTGACGTTCATCTCGCTGAGCACTTCGTCGCTGTCCTGGGTCGAGAAGGCCATGTCAGACGGCCTCCTTCACGTTGTGCGGGTGCGCCGGCGAATTCGCCCGGGGATGGACGATCAGCTTGAACGCACTCTTCTGCGCCAGGCTATAGAAGTCGTGGGCAAAGTCGTCCAGGTCGGCGGCGGCGAGCTTCAGCTGACGGAGGAAATAGTTGTAGACCAGCACCGCGGGCACGGCCACGGCGATGCCCACGCCGGTGGCGACCAGCGCCGCGCCGATCGGGCCGGCCACGGTTTCCAGGCTGGCCGAGCCGGCTGCACTGATGCCCTTGAGCGCTTCCATGATTCCCCAGACGGTGCCGAACAGGCCGATGAAGGGCGAGGTGGAGCCGATCGAGGCGACCACCGCCAGGCCGGACTCCAGGGAGCGACGCTCGCGCTGAATCTGCTGGCGCAGAGCGCGCTCGAGACGATCCTGGTGGTTGATCGAGTGGGCTAGGTCGTGCTGGCCGCCGTCCTGCACCTGAATCGCCGCGAAGCCGGCCTGGGCCACGTGGGCCGTGGCGCCGGCATGGCCCTGCAACAGACCGGCGGCGCCGTCCAGGCTGGGGGCGCTCCAGAACAGCGTCTGGAAGCGCCGGTCCCGACGCTTGAGGCGGGCGAACTGGACGATCTTGACCAGGGCCAGGCCCCAGGTGATGACGGAGAGGCCGATCAGCAGCCAGATGACGACGTGTTCTACCGAGGCGAACGGATTGCTGAGCAGATCCATGGTGAAACCCTCTTGCGGCAATGATGAGTGAATGGAGTCCCGGCCGGTGCCCGGCTAGTTCAACTTGAAATCGATCGGTACGCTGACCCAGCCGTCCTGCGCCACCTCGCCCCGTTTCGCCGGGACGAAGCTCCAGCGCCTGACGGCCTTCACCGCCGCCTCGTCGAGCAGATCGCGGCCGCTGGATTTCTGGACCTGGATCTCGCTCGGCGTGCCGCTGGCCAGCACATGCACGCGCAGCAGCACGGAGCCCTCCCAGCCGCGCCGCTGGGCGATGGCTGGGTACTCCGGGGCCGGGTTGCGCAAGTAGCCGGCACTGGCCGAGGGCGGCGTGAGCGGAGCCGCAGCCGGTGCGGGTGCAGGCGCTGGCGCGGCAGACGCCGGGGGTGCTGGAGGCGCGGGCGGCGCGGGTGGCGTCTCGGCCCTGGGCGGCGCCGGCCTGGACTCGACCGGCTTGGGTGCGGCTTTCGGCTTCGGCGGCGGCGTGGGTTTCGCGACCGGCTTGGGCGGCGGCTTCGCCGCCAGCTCCTCGACCGCCGGAGGCGCAGGCGGCTCGGGAAGCGGCGCTGGTGCCGGCGGCACCGGCTCGACCCTGGGCGGCGCCGGGCTGGCGAACTCAATGGTCATCGGCGGGATCTGCACGGGAACCTCCGGCAGGGGCGGCGTGCTTCTCTGGCCGAGCCAGTACAGCCCGCCAGCGTGCAGCAGCAACGCGAACACACCGAGCAGCACTGCCTCACGGCGGCCCAGCATGCGTGGGTCCGGCGCATTGAAGCGCAGGACCTCCTGGACGCGCTTCACCGGCGCGCCGGGAGCGAGCACCTCGCCGGGACCACGGACTTCATGCCACAGCTCCGCACCTGAGCCAGCGGCTACAAGGACATTGCCCATCGGCAAAACTCCTGAACAAGAAACGTCCGGTACGTGACCGGACATCGAACGGACTGCAGCCGCCAGGGCTGCACGGGGGCCGTCCAGAGCGGACGGCCTTGGCGGGGATGATTGGATCTATCGCTTAGATCTCAAAGTAATTTTTAATAATTTATTTATTTCAATAAGGAATATTAAGCATTAACCTTTTGAAATATCGAGAAATGTGCTTTTGGCAGATATTGAATCATAAAAAGCATATTAATTTTTTTAATATAAAATATAAGAATATTATGGTAGTTAAGGCAGACTCGGAAAAATCACGCTTGACGGAGCCAGGACGTCTGATCTTGCCCGGATTGTGCGTGCCGGCTCGGGTGTTGCCGCCATACCCGAGCCTTCGCAGAGCGGCGGTGGTCGAGATGGCCTCGATGAGTTCGGGTTGGTCGCGCGGCCAGGTGCTCGGCAGTGGCCGGGACGGGCTATGGCTGGCCCGGACGTGCTGCTGGGGCATGGAGGACCGGAGGTCGGCCGATACGTCTGCACTGGCTGCGGCCGGGCAACGACGACTGCTGGATTGGCTTTGCCGACCTGCGCTGGGACGTGCCGCGGGACGAATGCCGGCCCTGTTTCGCAGGCATTGCCGAACGCGCCGAGAAGGCTTTCGCCTTCCCTGATCGATGCGCCGGCTGGCGCTCCGCCACGCCATAGCCATAGCGCAGCGGACGCGGGCTACTCGATCTTCGCCCCGGACTCGGCGGCGATCTTGGCCCACTTCGCACTGTCCTCGCGGATCAGTCTGGCGAATGCCGCGGGCGTGGTGCTTTCCACGTCCAGGCCCTGCTCGGCGAACCTCGCGCGGGTCGCCGGCTGACCGGCGATTTCGGCAAGCTCCCGGCCAAGGCGCTCCACCACGGGGGCGGGGGTGGCCACCGGCACCACTATACCGAACCAGGAGGACACCTCGTAGCCCGGCAGGCCCGCCTCGGCGGCGGTCGGCACGTCCGGCAGGGCCGGCGAGCGCTTCGCGCTGGTGATCGCCAGCCCCTTCGCCTTGCCGGCCCTGATCTGCGGCGCCAGCACGGTCAGGGTGTCGAAGGCCACGTTCACCTCGCCGCCGAGCAGGGCGGCGACCGCCGGCGCGCTGCCCTTGTAGGGCACATGCAGCAGTTCGGTGCCGGTCAGGCTGCCGTACAGCGCGCCGGCCAGATGGCACAGCGTGCCACTGCCGCAGGAGGAGTAGCTGACCTTGCCCGGATTCGCCCGCGCATGGGCCGTCAACGCTTGCAGGCTGTTTACCGGCAGCGTGTCGTTGGCCGCCACCACATAGGGCACCGAGGCCACCACCGATATCGGAGCGAAATCCTTGAGCGGGTCGAAGCGCAGGTCCTTGGTCAGGTGCGGCAGGATGGTGAGCTGGCCGGCCGGCGCCAGCGACAGTGTGTAGCCGTCCGGCGCGGCCCTGGCCGCCGCTTCGGCGGCGATCGCGGTACCGGCGCCGGGCTTGTTCTCGACCACCACGGGTTGGCCCAGGCTGCTCGCCAGGCGTTCCGCGTAGAAACGCCCCACCGTGTCCGCCGCGCCACCCGGCGGGAAGGGCACGATGAGCTTGAGCGGCCTGTTCGGCCAGTCGCCGGCCTGGACGCCCAGGGGCAGCAGGGCGATGGCGCCAAACGCGAGGAGACGCCGCAGGGGGCGACGGAACAGGGATTTGCAACTGCGATACGACATGCATGACTCCAAGGATGACTTCCACAATGGAAGGGAATTGGGCGCCTGGACAAACGCCGCTCAGAACGGCGCCAAGGCCGCCGCCGGGATCGAGGCGGGGATCTTCCCGCGCACCCGCGGGAGCAGTTCGCCGCCGTACTGCAGCGCATCGGCGAGCAGGTCGAAGCCACGTACCAGGAAGGTGTCGACGCCGAGCCGGTGATAGGCAACAAGCGCGTCGGCGACCTGCTCCGGGGTGCCTACCAGAGCGGTGGAGTTGCCGCCGATGCCGGTGCTCGCCGCCGCACCGGAGGACGCGCCGGTCAGCGCGGTGATACCGGTCCACAGGCAACTGTCGAGCACCTCGCCACGCGCGGCGAACTCCAGCAGACGCTGCGAGCCGGTGTTCTGCGGCATCCCGCCAGCCGGCCGGGCGCTGCCCAGGCGGGCGCGCACCGCGTCGCGGACGCGCTCGGCGCGCGCCCAGGCCTCGGCCTCGGTGGCGCCGAGGATCGGTCGCACCGAGAGGCTGAATCGCACCGCGCCGGCACGCCCGTGGCGGGCAGCGGCGGCGCGAACCGCGGCGATCTGCTCGGCGATGCCGGCCAGCGGTTCCCCCCACATCATGAACACGTCGGCGTGCCGGCCGGCCACCTTCAGGGCCGCCGGCGAAGAACCGCTGAAATAGATCGGCAGATGTGCCTGCAACGGCTGCACCTGGGCGAAATGCTCCTTGACCCGATAGTAACGGCCCTCGAAATCGAAGGGCTCGCGGCTGCGCCAGGCGTGCTTGAGGACGTCCAGGTACTCGTCGGTGCGCGCATAGCGCTCGTCGTGATCGAGAAAGTCGCCGTCGCGCCGCTGTTCGGCGGCGTCGCCGCCGCTGATGATGTTGATTGCCGCGCGTCCGTCGCTGAAATGGTCGAAGGTGGCGAACTGGCGTGCCGCTACCGTCGGCGCGATCACGCCTGGCCGGTGCGCCACCAGCAGGCCGAGGCGGCGAGTTTCTTGGGCGGCCTGGGCAGCCACCTGCAGGCCGTCCGGGGCCGTGCTGTGGTAGGCGATCAGCGCCCGGTCGAAGCCGGCGTGCTCCTGGGCACGGGCACAGGCGCCGAGAAAGGCCTTGTTCACCAGCGGACCGTCGCCCGGCCGGGCCTCGCTGGTTTCCCGATGGGAAAGAAAACCGATGAACTCGACGCGATGGGTGGCGCTCATGGTGGGGCTCCTGTGGGTAGGGGCGGGCGCGCTCGCCTGGCCCGGTAGCTATTGCGCCTGCGCCTTCAGGTTCGCCTTCTCGATGATCTCGGCGCTGACGTCGTGGGTCTTGCGGATCAGCCGGGAAGTCTCCTCCGGCTGCAGGCGCTGCGGGGACACCCCCATCGCCTGCAGCTGGGCGATCACCGGCGCCGAGGCGAGCACCTTGTCGAAGGCTGCGCGCAGACGGGTCACCACCGCATCGGGAGTGCCGCGCGGGGCGACAGCCAGGAAGGCACCGGAGAAGTTCCACTGCGGGTAGGTGTCGAGCAGGGACGGGACACCGGGCAGGTCGGTGGCGTCGGGCGCGCCGAAATAGGCCAGCCCGCGCAGGTGCCCGCTCTTCACCGCAGCGTTGGCCAGCGGGTCGGAGATCAGGTCGACGTGGCCGGAAATGACGTCGCTCAGGGCCGGGGCCGAGCCCTTGTAAGGCACATGGACGAGGTCGATGCCGGCCAGCAGCTTGAGGTACTCCAGCGAGATGTGGCCTGGAGTGCCGACGCCGGAGCTGGCGTAGGTGAGCTTGCCGGGATTGGCTTTTGCGTAGGCGACCAGTTCGCTGAGGTTGGTGACCGGCAACTTCGGATTGACCGCAATGACCGAGCGGGATTCGCCGATATTGGCCAGCGGGGTGAAGTCGGCGAACGGGTCGAACTTCGCCGGGATCAGCTGCGGGGCTATCGCCAGGTTGCCGACCGAGGCGTTCAGCAGGGTGTAGCCGTCGGCCTTGGCGTGCGCGACATGGGCGGCGCCCAGGGTGCCGCCGGCGCCCGGCTTGTTCTCGACGACGACGCTTTGCCCCAGCTCTGCCGCCAGATGCTCGGCAATCACCCGGGCAATGCTGTCGTTGGTGCCACCCGGCGCATAGGGAACGACATAGACGATGGGCTTGTCGGGATAGGCGGCGAGTGCGCCCGGGGTCAGTCCCAGGGACAGGGCGATGCCGATCAGGCCGGAAAGGAGACGCTTCATACGGTGTGCATCCAGTGCAAAGAATTCGGGAGTGGATCGGGGGGCGACGGCGGACCCTTGGCCTGCTCGGTGGCAGGTCACCTAGCCGGCCGTCACTCGATCGACGAAGGCCCCGGCCAGACCGGTGTAGGCCTTGGGATCGAGCAGGGCATCGATCTCGCCGGCCGACAGCCGGCTGGCGACGGTCGGATCGGCGAGCAGCGCGTCCTTGAGCGTGCCTTCGCGCTCGAACACCTCCATGCAGATCCGGTAGACGACCTCGTGGGCCTCCTGGCGCCCCAGCGCATCGCTCAGGCGCATCATCACCGCCTCGGAGAGCAGCAGGCCGCGCTGCAGGTAGAGGTTTGCCTCCATGTGCCCGGTGCGGACCGTCAGCCCCGCCGTGACGGCGCGGGTCTTGGCGATGGCGGCGTGGCTCAGGCCGAACAGCCGGGCCAGGTACTCGCGCTCGGTCTGCAGGACGATCTTGTCGCGCTCGTGCTCGGCCAGCACCCCTTCGAGGGCCAGGGGCACGATGCTGCGCACCGCGCGGGCCAGGGCGACGACCGTCTCGCAGGCGGCGGGATTGCGCTTGTGGGGCATGGTGCTGCTGCCCACCTTGCCGAGGGAAAACGGCTCTTCGAGTTCGCCGATCTCGGTCTTCTGCAGTGCATAGATCTCGTGAGCGATCTTGCCCACCGTGCCGGTGCAGATCGCCAGCACGCCGGCCAGTTCGGCAAGGCCGTCGCGCGAGACGTGCCAGGCGATCGTCGGGCAGCCCAGACCGAGTTCGCGAAACAGCGCCTCCTGCACGGCGAGGCCGCTGTCGGCCAGCGCCGACAGGGTGCCCACGGCGCCGGCGAACTGGCCGACCAGCACGCGCTCGCGCATCTGCCCGAGGCGCTGCAGGTTGCGGCGGACTTCTTCGGCCCAGACCGCGACCTTGTAGCCGAAGGTGATGGGCAGCGCCTGCTGGCCATGGCTGCGCCCGACCATGACCTGGTCGCGGTAGGTTCCCGCCAGCTGCAGCAGGTTCTCCAGCAGCCCGCGCAGGTCGCGCTCGATCTCGTCGAGACCGTCGCGCAGCTGCAGTACGGTGCCGCTGTCGACGATATCCTGGGTGGTCGCCCCCCAGTGGACGTATTCGCCGGCATCCCCGTCGCAGACCTTCTTGATCGCCCGCAGCAGCGGGACGATGGGATGTGCGGTGCGGTCCATCTCGGCCTTCAGCTCGCCGAGGTCGATCAGCTCGACCCGCGCCTTGCGGCGGATCTCGCCGGCCGCCGCGCGGGGGATGATGCCCAGCTCGGCCTGGACTTTGGCCAGCGCCGCCTCCACGTCCAGCCAGCGCTGGACCGTGGTTTCGTCGCTGAAGATCCGGCGCATCGCCGCCGTGCCGAACTGATCGCGGAACAGCACGCTGTCGATCACATAAGCGCTCATCGCGGTTGTTTTCCTGCAGTTGTCATCAATGGAACTCCTCGGCATGGGAAAAGCGCACGGCCGCAGACCGGACGAGGCGCCTCAGCGCTCCGGTCCACTGGCCCAGATCGTCGAAGGTGTCGACTGCCAGCGCGAGCGCCTGCAGTTCGTCGATCGCCGCCGCCTCCAGGCGGCCGGCGAGTAACTGCGCGGACTTGGCGCACAGGCGCCGCCGCTGTTCGAGAAAGTCCTGTTCGGGACGGCTGGCGTCGACGCTGAATTCGAGGTTCGGCCCCGCCCTGAGCCGTGCCTGGGCGCGCGGCAGGGCGGGATCGGCGGCGACATGGAGGTGCTGGCGCAGCGTCGTCAGTTGCGGATCGGCAAGCGCCGCGGCGGAGAAGCTGCGCTCGTCCACCGTGCTCCAGCCGGCCAGCGCCAGGGCGACCATGTGGCGGATGCTGAAACGCGCCTCCATCGCCGTGCGCGGCTCGGGCAGGTTGCATACCGAGAGGTACTGGGGCTCGACCTCGACGCTCACTCCGCCCGCCGGGATGTTTCCCCCGAGCGCCGCGCGCAGGGCGAGCGCCGCCTCGACGGGCGCCTGGGTGCCGTAGCAGGAGGCGTGGTACTTGAACAGCAGCTCGCGGGTCGCCCAGCGCCCGGCGGTAGCCGGCAATTCCTGCCGGGTATTGCCGGACACCAGGGCGGGATAGCCGTCGGGGCGCTCGAGGATATCCTCCACCGCGGTGAACCCCCGCCGCGCGAGGTCGGCGGCGGTGATGCCGTTGGCCGCGGCCCGTCCGGCGTGGAGGGGCTTGCAGGGCGTGCCGAAGACGGCGCGTAAGCCGCCGGTCAGCGTCGCTGCCAGCCCCAGCGCATGGCGCAGGGCACCGCCCTCCAGTTCGAACAGCCGACCGGCCGCCAGCGTTGCGCCGAAACTGCCGAGCGTGGCCGTGCTGTGCCAGCCGCGCCGATAGTGGTCGTTGCCCACCAGCTCGGCGATGCGCGCCTGCACTTCGAGCCCGGCGACGAAGGCGGTCAGCGCCTCCCGCCCGCTGCTCGCCCGGTGTTCGCCGACGGCGACGACCGCCGGCCACAGCACCACCGAGGCGTGGACGCGCGAGGCCAGGTGGGCGTCGTCGAAATCGAGCACATGGGAGGCGGTGCCGTTGATCAGCGCCGCATCGACGAGGTCAAGGCGCTCCGCACTGCCCAGCAGCGTCGCGCGGGGTCGTGCGCCGCGCTCCGTCGCCTGCGCGACGAGAATCTGCACCGCGGGATCGGACCAGCCCGCCAGCAGTACGCTGAGCCAGTCGAGCAGGCTGTGCCGGGCAATGGTCCGCACGTCCTCCGGCAGTTCCGCATAGCGCAGCGCCTGGCCCAGCTGGGCCAGCGCCGCAGTCGGAGAGGTATTCCGGCAATCCATCGGCTAGTCCTCGGCGAAGGCGACTTCGCGGGTCGCCCGAAAGCGCGGCAGGGCTAGCAGCACGAGGAATCCCACGCCGAGCAGCAGCAGCGTGGCGCTGATCGGCCGGGTGAGGAACACCGAGGGGTCGCCGTGCGACAGCAGCATGGCGCGGCGCAGGTTCTCCTCCATCAGCGGCCCGAGCACGAAGCCGAGCAGCAGCGGCGCCGGCTCGCAGCGCAGCTTGATGAACAGGTAGCCGAGCAGGCCGAAGCCCACGGTCAGCAGGACGTCGAACAGGCTGTTGTTCACGCTGAACACGCCGATGCAGCAGAACAGCAGGATCGCCGGATAGAGCATCCGGTAGGGCACCGACAGCAAGCGCACCCAGATGCCGATCAGCGGCAGGTTGAGCAGCAGCAGCAGGGCATTGCCCACCCACATACTGACGATCACCCCCCAGAACAGCTCGGGGCGCTCGGTCATGACCTGCGGACCGGGCACGATGCCGTGGATCATCATCGCGCCGATCATCAGCGCCATCACCGCGTTGGACGGCAGGCCCATTACCAGCAGCGGGATGAACGAGGTTTGCGCGCCGGCGTTGTTGGCCGACTCGGGGCCGGCGACGCCCTCGATGGCCCCCTTGCCAAAACGCGACGGGTCCTTGGCCAGGCGCTTTTCGAGCATGTAGGAGGCGAAGGAACTCAGCATCGCGCCACCGCCGGGCAGCACGCCGAGCAGGGTGCCGAGCGCGGAGCCGCGCAGCACCGGCTTCCACGCGCGGCGGTAGTCGTCGCGGGTCGGCAGCAGCGGACCGACGGTGCGGATCACGCCCGCACGGGTATGCTCGTGCTCCAGATTGGCGATGATCTCGCCGATGCCGAAGATGCCCATCGAGACGACCACGAAGCCGAAGCCTTCGGCCAGCTCCGGTATGCCGAAGGTGAAGCGTTCCGCGCCGGAGTTCACGTCGACGCCGACCAGCCCCAGCAGCAGGCCGAGCAGGGTCATCGCCACCGCCTTGAAGATGTCGCCCTGGGCCAGGACCACCGCGGCGATCAGCCCGAGCACCATCAGCGAGAAATAGTCCGCCGGCCCGAAACGCAGCGCGAAATCGGCCAGCGGCACCGCGGCGACAGCTACCACTAGGGTGGCCAGGGTGCCGGCGAAGAAGGACCCCAGGGCGGCGATGCCGAGCGCCGCGCCGGCACGACCGCTCCTGGCCATCGCATGGCCGTCCAGGCAGGTCACCAGGGAAGAGGACTCGCCCGGCAGGTTGACCAGGATCGCCGCGGTGGAGCCGCCGTACTGGGCGCCGTAATAGATGCCGGCCAGCATGATCAGCGCGGCGTCCGGCGACAGGCCGTAGGTGACCGGCAGCAGCATGGCGATGGTCGCCACCGGACCGAGTCCGGGCAGAACCCCGACCAGGGTGCCGAGGGTGACGCCGACGAAGCAGTAGAGCAGGTTGCTCCAACTCAGCGCCGACTCGATGCCGATGCTCAGGTGCGACAGCAGTTCCATTTGACCCACCCGCTCAGCGTGGCAAGACCGGCAAGGGCAAGCCCAGGCCGAAGGAGAAGACCGTCACCCCGAACACCGCCAGCGCCGCGCTCAGACCGAGCAGCTCGGGGACCCGGGCTCCGCGCCGGGCCAGGCCGCTGAGCACGGTCAGGACCACGGTGGCGAGCAGCAGCCCCTGCTCTTGCGCCAGCAGGGCGAAGGCGATCACCCCCGCCACCACACACAGGGCCGGGCGCCAGGACAGGCTGCCGGCCAGGCCTTCCCGGTCGGCGCCCAAGCGCAGGCCGCGCAGCAGCAGCGTCCCGCCCAGGGCGGCCAGCACCACGCCGAGCAGAAGCGGGAAATAGCCCGGCCCCATGCGCATCGCGTTGCCCAGCGGATAGGCGGAGGCCAGATAACTGCCGGAGAGGCCGGCGGCGAGAAACAGCAGCCCGGCTAGGGAGTCACGGCTGTTGATGATCCTGATCGGCATTGGGTCCTCGCCCGACTTCATTTCTGAGGAGGGCGAGCCTACCTAAGCGGATTGTCCAACACCAAAAAATCATTAATTATATGAATATAATTAAAACAATATTTTGCGTAAAATTCATGTTAATGGGGCTTTCCCGAGTGGGGGTAGCGGCCTCCAGCATCCTGCTCGATGCGACAGGTGAGCAAGTTTTGCCCGGCGATATCGAGAGGTTTTGCAACGCCAAACGCTGAGCTGCTTGCAACGTCGGCGCTCGCTGATCGCGTTGAAAAAGCCCTGTCCCCATGCATGGGGAGGGGCTGAAGCCGGGCAATCAAGCTGCGCTGGTCGATTGCGGGTCCGGTATCAATAGGCAACCTCGTGATTGCTACGGATAAGGTCGTAGGCCTTGCGTACCAGGGGATTGTGCGTATTCGGTCGAATCCACAGGTGATAGGTCACATCCGGCAGGCGCGGCAATCCTTCTTTTTCTCCCAGGACACGCATGTCCGGCCCGAGCAGCTCCATGCTCCGCGCGGTGACGCCCAGGCCGGCGCGGATGGCCGCCTTGACGCCGATCAGGTTCGAGGCCAGGTAGGCCTGGCGCCAGGGCACGCGGTGCTGTTCGAGCGCGTCGAGGGCGTAGCGGCGATAGATGCTCGGTTCGTCGACCAGGATCAGCGGCAGGGGCGCATGGGGCATATGCAGGTACTGCGCGGAGCAGATCCACCAGACCGGCGAGGTACGCAGGGGAAAGCCTTCGAGGTTCGGGTCTTCGCGCGTGGAAATGACCATATCGATCCGGCCACGCTGCAGGTCTTCCATCAGGAAGGGGCTGCGGCCCACGTCGATTTCCAGGCGCAGCCGCGGTGCCGAGCGGGCGATGCGGCTGAGGATCGGCGGCAGGATGGTGTCGGCGATATCGTGCGGCGAGCCGATCCTGAGCACGCCGCTCAGGTCGTCTTCGCGCAGGGAATTCAGCGCATCGTCGTTGAGTGCGAGCATTTCCCGGGCGCGGCGCAGCAGCTGCCGGCCGGCGTCGGTGAGCTGCTTCTGGCGACCCTGCTTCTGGAACAGGGCGACGCCGACCGAGTGCTCGAGACGCTGCATCTGCTGGGTGACGGACGATTGCGTCCGGGCCAGTTGCTGTCCCGCTTCGGCGAAGCTCTGGCTATCCGCCACGGCGATGAAGGTTCTCAGCAGTTCCAGGTCCAGGGTCGAGGAGGAGGGCATGGGCGGTTCCCGGTTCGGTATTCATCATGGCTTTTACGAAAAACATTATATTTCATGATGTATTTTTGAAGGGGTTGTGTTGGTGTTTTTTAAAAAATCCAATAAATACAAACACTTGATTTTTATTTAAGTGAATAAGAAGTTTATTAGATATAACCATATTATTTAATAGAATTTCACTGCCTTAACTGTTGTTCCTAGCATCCCTCCGATTCGATCGACCCGCACCGATCTGGCGAGAGGGAAATTCCATGTTCTTCAGGCACGCCCATCCATCCTCCGGCCGCCCCGCGCTCAAGGCGCTGGCCGCCCTGTTCGGCGCGACGCTGCTGGCCGTCGCCGGCAGCACGGCGCACGCCGATGCGACGCTGGACAAGGTCCGGGAACGCAACAAGATCAGCGCCGGGGTGATCCTCAGCGGGCCGCCGTTCGGCACCATCGATCCGGTCACCCGCGAGCACCTCGGCTACAACGTCGAGCTGGCCAAGGGCATCGCCCAGGCGCTCGGGGTCGGCCTGGAGACGGTGTCGGTGCTGGCGCCCAACCGCATCCAGTTCCTGCAGCAGGGCAAGGTCGACATCCTGATCGCCAACATGCAGCTGACCGAGGAGCGCACCCAGATCCTCGACTACGTGCCGACTCCCTACGAGGAAGTGGGCGGCGCCGCGCTGATCCGCAAGGGCAGCGGCATCGCGCGCTGGGAAGACCTCAAGGGCAAGCCGGTGTGCGTGTCCCAGGGCAGCAACTTCATCAAGCCGCTGGTGGAAACCTACGGTGCCGAGATCAAGGCGTTCCGCAGCCAGTCGGAATCGCTGCTCTCGCTGCGCGGCAACGGCTGCGTCGCTTCCGTGCACGTCAGCCCGACCATGCACACCCTGCTCGAAGAGCCGGAGTGGGCCGACTACGAGATCCCGCTGCCGAACGACCTGATCCCGTCGCCTTCGGTGATCTGGGTGCGCAAGGGCGAGCGCGACATCCAGGCCAGGCTCGATGCCATCGTGCGCGACTGGCACCGCAGCGGCTGGCTGATCGAGGCCGGCGAGCGCAACGGCATGCACCCGTCCCAGGCGCTCCGGGACCTGCACGCGAAATACCGTAACGCCGCGCCTCTGGCGGATAGCCGGCAATGACCGGGCAGGCCATGACGAAGGTCAGCGCCGAATCGTTGCGCGCGCTGACGGCGGCCGTCCTCGCGGCATGGGGAATGCCGGTCGCCGCCGCCGGAGAAACGGCAGCGCTGATCGTCGAAACGGATCTGTCCGGCGTCGACTCGCATGGCGTGTCGATGCTGCCGTTCTACGAAGGCCTGCGCGATGCGGGCGACTGGGTGCCGGACGCCGAGCCGCGGCTGGTACGCGAGTCGCCGTGCACAGCGCTGCTCGACGGCGGCCACGGGCTCGGTCACCGCACCGCCATGCAGGCCATGCGCCTGGCGGCCGACAAGGCGCAAAGGATCGGGCTGGGCGCCGTGGCGGTGCGCAATTCCAATCACTTCGGCGCGGCCGGCCTGTATGCCCGCGCGGCGGCCGAGCGCGGACTGATCGGGCTGGTCGCCAGCACCACGCGCAGCCCCATGCTGGTGCCGACCCGCGCCAGCGTGCCGGTGCTGGGGACCAATCCGCTCGCCTTCGCCGCGCCGGCGCGGCGCAACCGTCCGTTCGTGCTGGATATCGCCACCACCACGGTGGCGGCGAACAAGGTCAAGGTGTACGACCTGCAGAACAGGGATATCCCGGCGGGCTGGGTGGTCGACGAGGCGGGCCGGCCGGTGACCTCCAGCGCGCGCGCCATGGATTATCTGTTCCGGCGACCCGAGGGCGGCCTGACGGCGCTGGGCGGCGTCGCCGAGCTGGGCAGCCACAAGGGCTATGGCCTGGGCATGCTGGCGCAGATTCTCGCCGGCCCCCTGTGCGGCGCCGCTTTCGCTCCCCTGCGCGGGAAGGATGACAAGCCGAACATCGGGCACTTCTTCCTGGCGCTCGACCCCGCGGCGTTTCGCGGCGAGAACGCGTTCGAAAGCGAGCTGGACGCCATCGTCGATGCCCTGCATGCCACGCCGGCCGCCGATCTGGCCCTGCCGGTGCTGGTGGCGGGCGACCCCGAAGCGCAGACCCGCGAGGCGCGGCTGCGCGACGGCATTCCCCTGCCGGACAAGTTGCAGGCGCAGTTGCGCGAGATTTGCCGGCGCGCCGGCGTGAGCCATCGGCTCGAAGTCGCCGCGCTTTCGGCGGAGGTCGCCCGATGACGCTGTTCGATGAATTGCAACAGCTCCTGGGCGCCGCCCAGGTGCAGAATTCCGCGCAGGCCGAAGCCTTCCTGCGCGACCGGCACGGACGCTTCGTCGGCCGGGTCGCGGCGGCGGTGCATCCGCGCGATACCGCCGAGGTCGCCGCCGTGGTGCGCCTGTGCGGACGGCACGCGGCGCCCATCGTGGTGCAGGGCGGCAATACCGGGCTGATGGGCGCGGCGACGCCCGACGCCAGCGGGCGGGCCGTGCTGCTGCTGCTCGACCGGCTGAACCGCGTGCGGCAGATCGATACCGACAACGACACCCTGACCGTCGAGGCCGGCTGCATCCTGCAGCAGGTCCAGGACGCGGCCCGCGCCGCCGGCCGGCTGTTCCCGCTCAGCCTGGGCGCCGAGGGCAGTTGTACCCTGGGCGGCAACCTGGGCACCAACGCCGGCGGCGTCGCGGTGCTGCGCTACGGCAACGCCCGCGAGCTGACCCTGGGACTCGAGGTGGTCACCGCCGACGGGCAGATCTGGGACGGTCTGCGCGGCCTGCGCAAGGACAATACCGGCTACGACCTGCGCGACCTGTTCATCGGCAGCGAAGGCACGCTGGGCATCATCACGGCGGCCACGCTCAAGCTGTTCCCCTTGCCCGCGGCGCAATGCACGGCCTTTCTCGCCTTCGCTTCGCTGGCCCAGGCGGTGGCTTTCCTGTCCCAGGCCCGCCAGGGATTCGGCGCCGGTCTGACGGCCTTCGAACTGCTCTCGGTCGATTGCCTGCGCCTGCTGCGCGAGCAGTTTCCCGCCAGCCCCTTGCCGTTCCCGGATCTGGAGCAGCCCTGGTATGCCCTGCTGGAGCTGTCCGACCATCAGGACGAGGTCCATGCCCGGGCGCTGTTCGAGCGGGTGCTGGGCGATGCGCTGGAAAGCGGCCTGCTGGTCGATGCGCGGATCGCCGAAAGCCTGGCGCAGAACGCGGCGCTGTGGCGCCTGCGGGAAGCCATGAGCGATGCCCAGAAGCGCGACGGACAGAACATGAAGCACGACATCGCGGTGCCGGTTTCGCGGCTCGTCGAGTTCGTCGAGCGGACCGACGCGCTGCTGCAGCGGCATTTCCCCGGCGTGCGCAACTACACCTTCGGCCATCTCGGCGACGGCAACCTGCATTACAACGTGGCCCATGCGCCCGGCCGGAGCGTGGCCGAGCACATGGCCGACTACGCGGCGCTGAGCCAACTGGTGCACGACAGCGCGCATGCCCACGGCGGCTCGATCAGCGCCGAGCACGGCATCGGCCAGCGCAAGCGCGACCTGCTGGCCCGCTACAAGAGCCCGGTCGAGCTGGACCTGATGCGCCGCATCAAGCAGGCGCTGGACCCGCGTGGGCTGCTCAATCCCGGAAAGGTTCTGCCGGAGGCCTCTGCATGACCATCCCTCTGTCCCGGCGCGTCCGGCGCGTATCGCTGTCGGCCAATGCCGCCGCCAAGCTGAAGACCACCGCGCTGCGCGAAGCCGGCCGCGACATCCTCGACCTGACCACTGGCGAGCCGGACTTCGACACGCCCGAGCACATCAAGCGGGCGGCCTGTGCCGCGATCGCCGCCGGCGCCACCAAGTACACCCCGACCGCCGGCGTGCGGGCCTTGCGCCAGGCGGTGCAGCGCAAGCTGTCCGGCGAGAACCGGCTGGACTATCCGCTGGCCGGCATCGTCGTCGCCAACGGCGCCAAGCAGATCATCTTCAATGCCTTCGCCGCGACCCTGGACGAGGGCGACGAGGTGCTGGTGCCGGTTCCCTACTGGCCGTCGTTCCCGGATATCGTGCGCTTCAACGACGGCACCCCGGTGTTCCTCGAATGCCCGCTGGAACAGCGTTACAAGCTGACCCCGGCGCAACTGGAGGCGCACATCGGGCCGCGCACCCGCTGGCTGATCCTCAACAGCCCGGGCAACCCGAGCGGCGCGCTCTACGACGAGGCCGAGCTGGCGGCCCTGGCCGCCGTACTGCGCCGCCATCCGCAGGTGCTGATCCTGCTCGACGAGCTGTACGAGCACATCCGCTTCGACGCGCGTCCGCCGCAGGGACTGCTGAACGTCGCCCCGGACATGCAGGCGCGCAGCCTGCTGGTCGGCGGTGTCTCCAAGACCTACGCCATGACCGGCTGGCGGATCGGCTTCGGCGCCGGTCCCGAAGCCCTGGCCACGGCGATGACCGTGGTGCAGTCGCAGGCCGCCTCCGGCGCTTCCTCGGTCGGGCAGGCCGCCGCGCTGGCCGCCTTCGAGGGCGGCCTGGCGTTCCTGCCGGCTCAGGTGGCCGCCTATCGCGAGCGGCGCGACCGGCTGCTCGAGGCGCTGGCGCCGGTGGAGGGGCTGGAGGTGCTGGCGCCGCAGGGCGGCTTCTTCGTCTTCGTGCGCTGCGCCGGCCTGCTCGGCCGCCTGCGGCCGGACGGGCGCCGCCTGGACAGCGAGGCGGACGTGCTGGACTACCTGCTGGAGTCCGGCGTTTCCGGAGTCGCCGGCAGCGCCTACGGGCTGTCGCCGTATTTCCGCCTGTCCATCGCCACCGCGACGGACAGCGTCGTCGAGGCCGGCCGGCGCATCGCCCGGGCCTGCGCGGCGCTGCGCGCGGAACTGCCGGCATGAACGCCTGGCTCGACGCCTTCGTGCAGTGGACGGCCTGGCTGGGGCTCGACTACCGCTTCCTGCTCGATGCCTACGAACGCGGCTCCTTCGCCGCCGGCGCCTGGGTCACGATCCAGCTGTGCCTGTTCACCATGGCCGGCAGCTTGGCGGTCGGCGTGGCGCTGGCCGCCGCCCTGGTTTCCGGCCGCTCCTGGCTGACGGGGCCGACCCGGCTGTTCGTCGAGGTCACCCGCAACACGCCGACCCTGGTGCAGCTCTATTGTGCCTTCCTGGTGCTCAACATGCTGATCAGCGAAGTCATCGGCGGCGCCAATCCGTTCACGCCCTTCGCCTGGGTGGTGATCGTCATTTCCCTGCACAAGGGGGTGTTCCATGCCGAAGCCCTGCGCGCCGGCCTCGAAGCGGTGCCGGAGGTGACCCTGGAAGCTGCGACCTCGCTGGGTTTCAGCCGCCGCCAGCGGCTCTGGCGGGTCGAGCTGCCGCTGGCCCTGCGCTTCGCCCTGCCGTCTCTGGTGAACAACCTGATCGAGCTGGTGAAGATGACTGCGGTGGCTTCGGCCATCGCGGTGGGCGACGTCACCTATGCCTCGATCCTGATCTGGACCCAGCGCGACAACGTGCTGGAGCTGATGATCCTGATCCTGCTGTTTTTCGGTCTGCTGAGCTTTCTCGTCAACTGCCTGGGCCGCCGCCTGGAGACACGCCTGAGGATGCCCGGCTATGGCCACTGAACTGTCGCTGTCGAGCCGCTGCGCGCCCGACTGGCTGCGCCGCCATCCGGGCAAGCTGCTGGCCCTGGCCGCGCTGCTGGTCTGGCTGGCCGCCGGGGCGCCGCCCCACAAGGTGTTCGCACCGCTGCTGGAGTGGTCGCCGGCGCTGGCCAAGGGGTTCGCGCTGAACATCCTGATCAGCCTGCTGGCCATCGGCCTGGGCACCGTGCTGGGGCTGCTGATCGGCGCGCTCAACCTGTCGCCGCTGAGACTGCTGCGGCTGCCCGGCCGGCTCTGGGTGCAGGTGTTCCGCAACGCGCCCTGGCTGGTGCTGATCTATTTCACGACCTATGTGTTCCCCTTCGAGATCCGCGTTGCCGGCCATTACCTGCCGTTTCCCGACTGGCTCAAGGTCACCCTCGGCCTGGCCCTGCCGGCCAGCGCCAACGTCGCCGAGGTGTTCCGCGGCGCCGTCGCCTCGATTCCCGCCACCCAATGGGAGGCCGCCCGCTCGCTGGGCTTCGGCCGCGGGCAGATTCTGCGCGCGATCATCCTGCCGCAGTGCTGCAAGCGCATGCTACCGCCGTGGATGAACCTCTACGCGGTCATCACCATGGGCACGGCGCTGGCGTCCCTGGTGGGCGTGCACGACCTGATCGACACCGCGCAGATCGCCACCAACACGGTGAACCGGGTCGGCTTCACGGTGCTGATCTACGGCTGCGTGCTGGGCCTGTTCTTCGCCTATTGCCATCCGATTTCCCGATTCACCCGGTATCTGGAGCGCCGCTATGCCTTCCGCTGACCCTTCCGCCCCCCTGATCGCGCTGCGCGACGTGCATCTGAATTTCGCCGATAGCCGGGTGCTGCGCGGCATCGACCTGGACGTGCAGCGCGGGCAGGCGGTTTCCATCATCGGCCCGTCCGGCTCCGGCAAGTCCACCCTGCTGCGCTGCATCACCGGGCTCTTGCGGCCGCAGCGCGGGCAGATCCGCGTGGGCGACACGGCGGTGCACGCGCTGCGCAGCGATGCCGAGTTCATCGCCCTGCGCAAGCGGGTCGGTTTCGTGTTCCAGCAGTACAACCTGTTCCCGCACCTGTCGGTGCTGGAAAACCTGACCATCGCCCCCTGCAAGGTGCTGGGGCGCGACCGCCTCGAGGCGGAGAGCGAGGCCCGCCGCCTGCTCGGCAAGGTGCGCCTGGAGCACAAGGCGCACGCCTATCCCGGCGAGCTGTCCGGCGGCCAGCAGCAGCGGGTGGCGATCGCCCGGGCGCTGGCGATGCGCCCGGAGCTGATCCTGTTCGACGAGGTGACCTCGGCGCTCGATCCGGAGACGGTCGGCGAGGTGCTGCGGACGATCCGCGAGCTGATCGAGGAGGGCATGACCTGCGTGCTGGTCACCCACGAAATGCGCTTCGCCGAGGAGATCAGCGATGCGGTGTATTTCACCGAGCACGGCGTGATCGTCGAGCACGGCAGCCCCCGGCAACTGTTCAACGAGCCGCACAGTCCGCGCACCCGCGCCTTTCTCCAGCATGCCCTCGGACGCGGCGAGCGGGATCGGCGGCCGTTCGCGCCGGCCGCTGCGGCCGTGCGCTGAAGGGCCGCTTCGAAGATTTCACCCGATGGCCCGCGAGGGCCGTCGCCACCCCCACCCAGACAAGGAAACAGCCCAATGAGCAACAAAGAAGTCGGTAGCGCGGTCGCCGCTCTGATCGAACAGGTGCGTGCGATCCAGGCGCGCGGCATCGACCGGGAGGCCCTGGGCGAGATCGCCGGCCTGCTGGAGAAACTGGCCGAGCGCCGCGATTTCTTCAATTTCGCCAGCTTTCCGCCGCCGGCCGCCAGCGCAGGCAAGACCGCGACCCGCTATCGCCTCAACGACGACGGCGACGACAGCCCGACGCTGTATCTGAACTCCCTGCTGCCGGGCAAGAAGACCGTCCCGCACAACCACGAGACCTGGGCGATCATCGTCGCGGTCGAGGGCGCGGAATTCAATCGGGTCTACCTGCGCACCGACGACGGCAGCGATCCGGAATTCGCCGAACTGCAACTGGAGCGCGAAGTCACCGTGCAGCCCGGCGTGCCGATCGCCTTCCTCGGCGACGACATCCACGACATCCGCGTCGAGGGCGAGCGGCCGACGCTGCATTTCCATCTCTACGGCCGCCCGCTGGAGGCGCTGAGCGGACGCTACGGCGTGCAGCCCGACGGCAAGGTGCAGAACTACAACCGCAACCAGATGGAACCCTCGACGCCGGTCGTCTACGCATGATCGACCTCTATTACTGGCCGACCGCCAACGGTCTCAAGGTCGGCATCCTGCTGGAGGAGCTGGGGTTGGAGCATCGCCTGCTGCCGGTGAACATCCGCGCGGGCGAACAGCGGGACGCGGCCTTCCAGCGCATCAGCGCCAACGGGCGCATCCCGGCGATCGTCGACCATGCGCCGCAGAACGGCGACGGGCCGCTCGCGCTGTTCGAGTCCGGCGCCATCCTGGGCTATCTGGCCGACAAGGCCGGACGCTTCCAGGACGATCGCTACCGGGTGCAGGAGTGGCTGTTCTGGCAGGCCGGGCATATCACGCCCTACCTCAGCCAGTTGCAGGTGTTCCGCGAGCGGGCGCCGGAGCCGCTGCCCTACGCGCTGGAGCTGCTCGACAAGGAGGCCGAGCGGCTCTACGGCGTGCTGGAGCGGCGCCTGGGCGAGGTGGCCTACGTCGCGGGCGAGTATTCGATCGCCGACATGGCGATCTTCCCGTGGATCCAGCCGCAGCGGCAGGGCCGGCGCCTGGCCGACTTCCCGCGGATCGGCGCCTGGCGCGAACGCCTGAAAGCGCGACCGGCCGTCCAGCGCGCCTATGCCAAGGGCCGCGAACTGGCACCGGCGGAGCGTTCCCTGGCCCTCGAATGAGGGCCATCCTTTTTATGCGGACGAGATTCTCATGACCCAGACCATAACGCCGCAGCACTTGCAGCAATGGCTGCACGACGGGCGGGAAGTCGCCCTGTTCGATGTGCGCGAGCACGGACAGTACGGTGCGGCGCACCTGTTCCACGGCGTGTCGCTGCCCTACAGCCGGCTGGAGCTGGATGCCTTGCGGCTGGCGCCGAATCCGGCGGTGCGCCTGGTGATCTGCGACGAAACCGGCGGCGCGCTGGCCGAGCGTGCCGCCGAGCGCCTGCAGGCGCTCGGCTACCGCTGGCTGCACATCCTCGAAGGCGGCATCCGGGGCTGGCGGGCCGCCGGCTTCGAACTGTTCGCCGGCGTGCACGTGCCCTCCAAGGCGTTCGGCGAACGAATAGAGGAAGCCTGCACCACACCGCATATCTCGGCGCTCGAACTGGCCGCGCGACAGGCGCGCGGCGAACGGCTGGTGGTGCTGGACGGCCGGCCGTTCGAGGAATACCGCAAGATGAGCATTCCCGGCGCGATCTGCTGCCCGAACGGCGAGCTGGGCTATCGGCTGGGCGATCTGGTCGCCGACGAGCGGACCACCATCGTGGTCAACTGCGCCGGGCGGACGCGCAGCATCATCGGCGCGCAGACGCTGATCAACCTGGGCGTGAAGAATCCCGTCTATGCGCTGGAGAACGGCACCCAGGGCTGGTTTCTCGCCGACCTGCCGCTGGAGCACGGCAGCCGGCGCCGCTATCCGGACTCGACCCATCCGGCCGGCCTCGCCGGGCGGCGCGAGGCCGCGCAGCGGCTGGCGGCGCGCGCCGGGGTGCGCGCGCTGGCGGCGGAGCAGGTGGCGGCCTGGGCGGACGATCCAGAGCGCAGCCTGTTCCTCTTCGATGTACGCAGTGCCGAGGAATTCGCCGCCGGCAGCCTGCCGGGCGCCAAGCATGCGCCGGGCGGGCAGTTGATCCAGGCGACCGATCTGTATGTCGGCGTGCGGCAGGCGCGGATCGTGGTGTTCGACGCCGAGGACATCCGCGCGCCCATCGTGGCCAGTTGGCTGCGCCAAGCGGGCCATGACGCCCATGTGCTGGCCGGCGGCCTGGGCAGCGGGCTGGCGCTGGCCGCCCGTGCGCCGGCATTCGAGCCGCCCGTGGTGGCGGAGGTGGAGGCCGCGACCCTGGCCGGCGAACGGGCGGGGGATGCCGTGCGGCTGTTCGACCTGCGCCCGAGCATGGCCTACCGGGCCGCGCATATAGAAGATGCGCGCTGGTCGATCCGCCCGCTGCTGGCCGCCGCGGCGGCCGGCGAAACGCGCCCGCTGCGGCTGCTCGCCGACGACCCGCAGGTCGCGCGCCTGGCCGCCCTGGAGTTGCCCGAAGCGCAGCGCAAGACGCTGCGGATCTGCAGCGCCGCTCCGGCGGCCTGGCGCGCCGCCGGACTGCCGCTGGAGGAGGGCGGCACGCAGCCGCCGGATGCCGAATGCATCGACTTCCTGTTCTTCGTCCACGACCGCCATGCCGGCAACAAGGCGGCTGCGCGCCAGTACCTGGCCTGGGAGCTGGGCCTGCTGGCGCAGCTCGATGCGCGCGAGCTGGCCGCCTTCCGGCCGCTGGTCGCGGAGGAACGGCCATGACCGATACGCCGCGTACCCGCCTGGTGCACGCCGGCCGCCCGCCGAAAGGCCCCGGCGGGCGGCCGGTCAATCCGCCGCTGACGCGCCTGAGCACCGTGCTGTTCGACAGCGTCGGGGAAATGCAGGAAGTCCGCCGGCGCCGCGACGGCGAACGCCTGCTGAGCTACGGCGCACGCGGCAATCCGACGGCCTTCGCCCTGGAGGATCTGGTCAGCGAACTGGAGGGCGGCTACCGCACCCGACTGTTCCCCACCGGGCTGGCCGCGGCGGCGCAGGCGCTGCTGAGCTACCTGCGCCCGGGCGATCACGTATTGATCACCGAGTCGGTCTATGCGCCGGTGCGCCGCGTGGCCCGCGAGCTGCTCGAACCCTTCGGCATCGAGGTCGGCTATTTCACCCCGGACGGCCGGGATCTCGAAGCCCTCCTGCAGGCCAACACGCGCATGGTCTACGCCGAAGTGCCCGGCTCGCTGCTCTACGAGCTGTGCGACCTGCCGGCCATCGCCGCCCTGTGCCGGCCGCGCGGCATCCTGCTGGCGGTCGACAACACCTGGGGCTCGGGCTATCTGTACCGGCCGCTGGCGCTGGGCGCGGACCTCTCGATCATGGCGCTGACCAAGTACCTGGGCGGACACGGCGATGTGGTCATGGGCAGCGTCTGCACCCGCGAGGAGGCCTGGCAGCCGCTGTCGCGCATGAGCGATGCCCTCGGCATCACCGTCAGCCCCGACGACGCCTGGCTGGTGCTGCGCGGCGCGCGGACGCTGGCGGCGCGCCTGGAGGTGCACGAACGCCAGGCGCTGGAGATCGCCCGCTGGCTGCAGGCGCGCCCGGACGTCGGCCGCGTCTACCATCCGGCCCTGCCCGAACACCCCGGCCATGCGCTCTGGCGGCGCGATTTCACCGGCAGCAACGGGCTGCTGTCGTTCGAATTCGCCGAGGACGATCCGGCGCTGGCCGCGCGCTTCGTCGATGCGCTGCGCCTGTTCGGCATCGGCGCCTCCTGGGGCGGCTACGAAAGCCTGGCGGTCCTCGCCGAGCTGAGCGGGCGCGGCGCCTTGCCCACGGCTTCGCGCAGCGTGGTGCGCCTGCATATCGGGCTGGACGACAGCGCCTCCCTGATCGCCGATCTGGAACAGGCGCTGGCGGTGGCGATGGCTTGCTGAGTGGCACTGCCACGTTGTCGATGTATGGCAGACCGAAGCGCAGCGCGCGAGGATGGCGAACTCATGCGGCGGGGCATCGGGGCGCGCGTCACCCTTGCCCACGCGGCGAGGCTTGGGGGCGTATCTCCCGTTTCTGCTGCGCGTTCAGTGGTGGGAATCCCCCATTCTTCAGGGTAGCGAGGACGTTAATCCTGGGCGTTGTCGTCGCCTTCCTTACCGGCATCGATGCCGGTGATCAGGGCATTCAGGGCATCCGGTTTCTTGCTGAATGCTTTGGCGAAGACATCGCGGTTCTTTGCCATGTAGATGCCCAGTTCTTCGGCTTGCTCTTCGCTGATGCTCGGAACCGCCTTCAGGATGACGGCCTGCACACTCTCGGCCAGTTCCAGCATCCGGTCGTGGGCATCTGCTTCAGCACGATCCATGAACAGTTTCTCCGGGTCTCGACTGCTGCGATACAGTATTTCTACGGCCATTCACTGGCACTCCTTCCTCTCGATAGGCCCGGCCGGGCTTGATGGGTTTCCGCCTGCTATACAGCAGCTCTGCCGGGAACGCCAAAGCCGATGATCGCTTTCTGTGTCGTTGAATAAAACAGGCAGTGATCTTGCCCAGCTAGATGGTTACCAGCAAGCGCGGCCCCAAGGTGGACGAGCCCAAGGTCCGGGGCGAGGTAGCGACGGCTCGCGCCCATGTCTCACCGAGCGCCGCATCAAGGCCTCGAAAGGCAAAAGACCTTGAAAGGGGGCGCCGTTAGGCCCATCGAGATGCCGGCTGTCAGGTACTAGAAAACGGCCCTGACAGGCCTGTTGTGGTGCAGGCCAGCGCACCCTAGAATTCGAGCCGTCCGGCTGTCTCCCCCATACCCATAATAAGTCTCCTAACTGCGCGCTATGCCGCTGCGCCCTGGCTTCAAGCCGTGGGCGGCGGGCTTTGGCGTGTCTGCGTTTTGGCTATGGGTGCGTGTCCCTATTTTGCGAACAGGCGCTTGGTGTGTGCTTCCCATGCCCGGCGGACGGCCCCTGTCGCCTCCCTTTTGAAGGTGCACGTCGTTAAATGAACACTCCATCGAATGCCTCCGCCAGCAGTTGGCTGAGCGTGGTTGCACTGGCCCTGGCAGGCTTCATTTTCAACACGACCGAGTTCGTTCCCGTTGCCTTGCTGAGCGCCATTGGCGGCAGTTTCGACCTGTCGACCGACCGGGTCGGCCTGATGCTGACGATCTATGCCTGGGTGGTTACCCTCATGTCGCTGCCGATGATGCTGCTGACGCGCAATATCGACCGGCGCAAGTTATTGATATTCGTGTTCGTCTTGTTCATTGCCAGCCATGTTCTTTCGGCTGTGGCTTCCAGCTTCGGTGTCTTGCTGCTGGGCCGGATCGGCATTGCCCTTGCGCACGCCGTGTTCTGGTCGATCACTGCTTCCCTGGTCGTGCGTGTAGCGCCAGCGGGCAAACAGACGCAAGCCCTTGGCCTGCTGGCAACCGGCACCTCTCTGGCCATGGTGCTGGGCATCCCTCTGGGGCGCGTGGTGGGCGAGATGCTCGGCTGGCGCACGACATTCGCGGCGATTGCCGCGGTCGCCATGCTGGTCCTGGTGTGTCTGGCCAGGACGCTGCCATCGCTGCCCAGCCAGAACTCGGGTTCGCTCCGCAGCCTGCCGGTGCTGTTCAAGCGCCCGGCACTGGTGGCGTGCTACGCGCTGACCGCCGTGGCGATCACTGCGCATTTCACGGCCTACAGCTATATCGAGCCTTTTGCCGAGACCGTCGGGCATCTGACCGGCGAGGCGACGACGATCCTGCTGCTGCTCTTTGGCGGTGCCGGCATCATCGGTTCCCTGGTGTTCAGCTGTTTCTACAATAGGACCCCGAACGGCTTGCTGGTCACGGCAGTCTCCGCCATGGCGCTGTGCATGCTGCTGCTGTTGCCTCTGACCCAGGACGCTTGGGCGCTCGGCGCGCTGAGCCTGGCATGGGGGATCGCCATCATGTGCTTCGGGATGGTACAGCAGTCCAAGGTCATGGCCTTGGCCCCGGACGCCACCGACGTGGCGATGGCCCTCCATTCGGGCATCTACAACATCGGCATCGGCGGCGGAGCCTTGCTCGGCGGCGTGGTGAGCAGCCAGTTGGGGCTGGCGAATGTCGGCGTCGTTGGCGGACTACTGGCAGTGGGTGGACTGCTGTTGTGCTGCGCGACGGTCTATCGCTTCAGCAAACCGCTGCCCTCCCAGGCTTTTGCCGTTGGGCAGTAGCAGAGCATGCACAGTATGAGAGTAGGGGCGCCAGTTCAGGCGCTGCTCTTTTTTCTTCTGCCGGTGGCGAGATTTAATTGTTGGTTTTCATATGAGAAATTGGGGGTGCGCTATGTGGAGTAATCAGGTTTCACCTGGATTTTGGTTGTTTTACTCTTCCCTGTTCTGGTTTTCCCGTGCCAGATGCCTGTTGGTTGATGCGCTGGTTTTAATATCTTGTATCGGTTTTATGTTTTTCGTGGCGCCACGAAGTGAAGCCCTTTTGGCCGTCGGTCTTGGTATGTAGTTGGCTGATCTTGCTCTCCCGATCGATTATCGGGAGAGGTTACGCAGAGACCTTGAAGGGGGAGCCTAAAGTCATGTCCACGGTTGCTGGGAAAAATCACTCGGCATCGGTGGAGAAAGACAGCTTCATCGGGATACTTGCGCAATGGGACGGGCTTGTTTTACTAACATGGCGAAGTCTTTTTTAGGGTTTCCTTGAAGATTTTGATTTCACCAAGAAATGCTGCCAAAAGTGGCGATCTGTCATCTGATCGAAATATACAGCTCAAGTCGATGCAAGCCTCCTTGGGGAGGCGCCTGAGAGGGCGATATACAACTCCGGGGAGAGCTAGAACCGATGTGGTTTCGGATACAATGCAAACGCCAAATCCACTGGCGACCAAGCTAATGGCTGTAACAACGTCTTCTACTTCTTGCGATACTTGCGGGGTAAACCCAGCCTGTTGACAAAGCCCTACTACCTTATCGATAAAGCTAGGGCGGCCACCCGTTGGAAACAATATGAAAGGATGATCGATAAGTGAGTGCAACGTTATCTCCAGCTCTTTGGATAATGGATTGTTTTCATTGATGGCCAGAAGTAGCGACTCGCTGCTTATCAACTCCGAAGATATACCGGGTATCGGGGTGAGCATTCTGTTGAATCCCAAGCTAATGCGCCGCTGAAGCAGTGCCTCGATTTGCTCGTTCTTGTTCATGGTATGCAGCACGATTTTGACGTCAGGATAGTTTTTTCTGAAAGCCAAAAGCAGTTTGGGAATGGTATCGAGTATTCCGGAGCCGAAGGTCGCGATATCGAGTCTTCCAAGCTTGCCTTGCCCTGCAAGTTGCGTGCGCTCCATCGCCTGTTCGATGATGGAGTAAATATTGCGCGCTTCTTCGAGAAATAATTTTCCTGTCGAGGTAAGTTCCATTCCTCGTGGGGTGCGGATGAATAGTTGTACGCCCAGTTCATCCTCCAATTGCTGAATCTGGCGTGTCAAGGGAGGTTGCGACATGTGTAGGCGAGCAGCGGCACGCCCAATGTTTTGTTCTTCGGCAACGGCGATGAAGTACTTGAGATGGCGTAGATCCATGGGGAATTACCTGATGCTTGGCTCCAAGATGGAGCGGCCGGGAGCGTCGTTGAAATACCGAGCAGTCCATGTCAGTGCCACGGGATGTGGCATCGGCCTGACTACCTGCGGAAAGCGGCAACTCGTGCGGATCTCGGCTTTGCCGGCCTGCCTCGAAGCTTCGTCGATCTGGGTAGCCGGCATCGCCCATTCCTATCGCAGACGTGCTATCCGCGGTGATTGCTTCTCGCAGAGTCGCATCCTCATTTTTCCTGATCTTCGGAGAGTCTACGTAAGATTCGCGATACTTTCCAGGTATCGGGGGCCGTGTCCAATGGTATTGGACATCAAGGACTGTGCAGCAATATGTTGTCGGCAATTCCAGGGTAATCAATCAGGGTAAAAGAAATATCGGTATAGGCAGAGACTATTTGTTGTCGATTTTTTGGTGTCCGAGCAAGCCTGTGGTTTTGTTTGCGTAGCGTTGGTCTGGAAGTATGGGTCTGCGTTATGGATTGAGTCGATTATAAAAATAAAATCAGGTGTCGATATATTATGGTGTTTCGTAAAACAAGAATAAGTCTGGCGTTGATTTTAATCGTTGCGCACCATGCTGCGGTGCTGGCCACGGAAAATGGTTCGGACTCCTATCCTTCGGGGGCGGAGGGTGTATTGGCTGGCGCCTTGCCTCCTCCCGGGTTCTATGGGCAGACTTTTTATGTGAATTACCATGCATCGCGCTTCGTCGATAAGCACGGAAAGTCGATGATTCCTGGATTCGGTCTGAACTTGAATGGCGTGGTGGAGCGTCTGATCTATATGACAGACTACACCCTCATCGGCGGGCAACTGGGCTTTTATGTCGCTCAACCCGTTTTCGACCTGCGAGTCAGCCAAGGTGGCCAGCGTGGCGATAGAAAAGGCATTAGCGATACTCTGGCTGCGGTAATGCTGGGCTGGCATAGCGGTAATCATCACTGGGCCGCGGCCATTGAGGGGGTCTTTCCAACAGGAGAGTATGACCGCGATCGCATGGTAAATCTGGGCAAGAATTACTATACCGCGCGCCCCATCTTTGTTTATAGCTATCACCAGCCAGACGGCTGGGATCTCTCAACAAAATTATCCTACAGTTTCAATACGGAAAATCATGATACCGATTATCTCTCCGGTCAGTATTTCGCCGGGGATTTCAGTCTGGGTTACAGCTTTGCGCCGGGTTGGATTCTGGCCCTGCAGGGTTATGCTTTCAAGCAACTGACTTCGGACAAGCTGAACGGCGACAAGATTGGTTTCCGCGGGCAGTCAATTGCACTGGGACCGGGTATCCAGTATCAGGGAAAAAGATGGTCGCTGGAGGGGCGATACACGTCAGAAACAGCCGTGGAAAACCGCTCGCAAGGTAATTACACATGGGTGAAGCTCACTCTGGCCTTCTGAGTTTTCTTCTGGAAGGGCGGGGGATAGGTTTACCGTCCAGCCATGCCGGATATGCAGACATGAGCCGATTGGGGCTGCCTTTAAAAGGATTCATATCGATGAATAAAGCCAGCGACTTGTCCATACGCCGACTGAGTACGATTACCTTGCCCCTGGCCATGGAGGCCATGCGGGCGGCCCTGGACAAGGCCGGCGAGCTTTCCGTGCGCGTGAGCATCTCCATCGTCGATGCGGCGGGTGGTTTGATTCATCTGGCGCATATGGATGGTGCACCCCTGCAGTGTCGTGACATCGCTCTGAACAAGGCCTTGACGGCCGTCGGCTTCGCCGTTTCCACTGGGAGCTGGGAAGATCGCCTAAAGGAGATGTCCACCTCTGTCCGCCAAGGCTTGCCGTTGCAGCCACACATGGCGTTATTCGGTGGAGGTGAGCCTGTTTTGTTGGATGGGGCAGCGGTGGGGGCGATCGGTGTTTCAGGCGCATCCGAGCAGGACGATGTACGTTGTGCGCTGGCAGCGGTTCAAGCCATCCTTTCATTGTTGGAGCATCCATCAGGCCATTTCGGCAACTGAGCGGCATCTTTCATCAGTCGGTTACCTGCCAATGATGCCGGCTGGCCATTTGAGCCAATGGCACACTGGTACTCGAATAACGTAAGTTGACGGCCGCCTGCTCCGGCGCTTCTGCTGGGGCCATGAAGATAAAACTGGCCAAGAGCCGGGTAGGGGGCCGCTGCCCGCCGTGCCTTGCCCGATCGCTCGCGAGCCGGTCGGGAGATGATGAATATGGCAGTACAAGGGGAGATCGAGCGCTTCAACCTGCGTTCGAGGCTGCGATTCAATATCGATGCCGGACAGATCTGGCTGGACGAAAGCCGCATGCTCCTGCTCCACGCCAAGGCTCTCGGTGCCTTGCGTCGCGAGCTGTTCGACTCGCTCGGCGCCAAGCGGGCCCAGGGCCTGCTGTTTCGCATGGGTTTCGCCGCCGGCCAGCAGGATGCCGACCTGGCCTCCAAGCTGCTGGGCGAGGGCGATAACTTCGACGTATTCCAGATCGGCCCCGCACTGCATGCCTTCGAAGGGCTGGTCAAGGCGACCATCACCGAGGCGCATATCGACTGGGAACAGGGCTGCTTCTTCGGCGAGACGAAGAGCGAGAACTCCTGGGAGGCCGAATCCCATCTCCAGCAATTCGGTATCGGCGAGGACACCGCCTGCTGGACGCTGTCCGGCTATGCCTCCGGCTACGTCACCCGTTTCTTCCGGCGCTTCATCGTCTTTCGCGAAACCCAATGCACCTGCCGTGGCGATCATCACTGCGTCATGGTCGGCAAGCCGGTCGAGGCCTGGGGCGACGACGCCTATCTCGAGTATTGCCGCCCGGAAGAGTTGGATACGTCATTCCAAGCGCTGCAGCAGGAGCTTTGGCAATTGCGCGGGCGCCAGCGCGAGCAGCACGTTCCCGGCAAGTTGGTCGGCAGTTCGCCTGCGTTTCGCATAGCCTTCGATCTGCTGAGCAAGGCGGCCAAGAGCCCGATCACCGTCCTGTTGCTGGGTGAGACCGGGGTCGGCAAGGAAGTATTTGCCCAGTGGCTACATGAGAACAGCGGCCGCGCCGACCAGCCATTCGTGGCGGTCAACTGCGCGGCCATTCCCAACGACCTGATCGAGTCGGAACTGTTCGGCGTGCAAAAGGGGGCCTTCACCGGCGCGCAGCAGTCGCGTCCCGGCCGCTTCGAGCGTGCCGACGGCGGCACGCTGTTTCTCGACGAACTGGGCGATCTATCACCTTCTGCCCAAGTGAAGCTGTTGCGCGTGCTGCAGACCGGCGAGGTCGAGCGTCTGGGCGACGACAAGGCACGCAAGGTCAACGTGCGCTTGGTGGCGGCAACCAACGTCAACCTGCAACAGGCGATTGCCGATGGGCGTTTCCGTGCTGACCTGTACTACCGCCTGGCCACCTACCCGGTGGCGATTCCACCGTTGCGCGAGCGTAAGTCGGACATCCCGGTGCTGGTGACAGCCCTCTTGGAGAAGTACGCCCCGGTCTACCACAAGAGCCTGCTCGGGCTGACCGACCGTGCCATGCAGGCGCTGATGGCCTACCACTGGCCGGGCAACGTGCGCGAGCTGGAGAACCTAATCGAGCGGGCCGTGTTGCTGGTGCCCTCGGGCGCGCAGATCGAAGTCGAGCATCTGTTTGCCGGCGCCGCGCCGACGGCGCTGCCCGGTGCCGCCATCGACCGCCAGGGCCAGGTGGGCAATGCCGACGAGGCCCGTCGCGAACTGCTCTACGATACTCTGCTCGACGACGGTTTCGACCTGCAGGCGCACGAAACCCGCCTGCTCGAACTGGCGGTGCGCCGCGCCAACGGTAACCTGACCCACGCCGCGCGCCTGCTCGGCATCACCCGCCGGCAACTGGCCTATCGCCTGAAGCAGGCCACCGGAGAAGCCGGGCCAGGGGCACGGCACGGCATGACAAAATCGAACAGCGACCGCTGACGATCGCTAGCCGCCCCGACCGCCTCCCTGCCGGCGCTACCAGCGCCGGAAAACCTCTCCCTGCCGATAGGGGGCTTGGTCGGCATTTTCCTTCTCCATTCGCGCGGCTTGCCGCGCTTTCTGCCGCCATTTCCATTTTCCGGCCTCGCCATCCACCGCACGCCACCGTGCAAGCGTGTCCTGCCGTACGATTTTTTTGCACTGCACCTTGACGTTTTTGTCATGAGCCAGGGGGAGCCAGACAAAAACGTCAAGGACAGACTGTCCTTCCGGCATCCTGTAATTCAGATAAATTCTTTTTAAATCAATAGATTGAAGTATCTGGCATTGTCCCTGCATTGTTACTGGCGTAGCTCGCAAGATCAGTCTGTCGGAGCAGCCCAAGGGCGCCGCACAGACTTCAAAACCGCATCAAGCCAAATAACGGAGACAACAAATGGCGATGACAGGTGTACTGCGGCCGGGCCATGCCCAGGTGCGCGTGCTGAATCTCGAAGAAAGCGTCCGTTTCTACCGCGACGTGCTGGGCCTGGTGGAAACCGGGCGCGATGCCCAAGGAAGGGTGTACTTCAAATGCTGGGACGAGCGTGACCATCACAGCTACGTGATCCGCGAGGCGGACAGCGCAGGGCTGGACTTCTTCGGCTTCAAGGTGTTGGACAAGGCCACCCTGGAGCAACTGGATGCCGACCTGCGGGCCTATGGTCTGCAGACCACTCGCATCCCGGCCGGTGATCTGCTGGAAACCGGCGAGCGCGTGCGTTTCGAACTGCCGTCGGGGCATCTGATCGAGTTGTATGCGGAGAAGACCATCGTCGGCAACGGCGCCGGCCTGGTCAATCCGGCGCCCTGGACCCAGGCGCGCGAGAAGGGCATCGGCCCAGTGCGCCTGGATCACGCCCTGTTCTACGGACCGAATGTCGCCGAAGTGCATAAAATTTTCACCGAGGTGCTGGGTTTCTACCTGGTCGAGCGTGTGCTCACCCCCGACGGCCAGGGCAACGCGGCGATCTGGCTGTCCTGCTCGCACAAGGTCCACGACATCGCCTTCGCCGAGTATCCGGAGAAGGGCAAGCTGCACCACTGCTCGTTCCTGATGGAGAGCTGGGAGCAGGTACTGCGTGCCGGCGACATTATGTCGATGAACCACGTCGCCGTGGACATCGGCCCGACCCGCCACGGCGTCACCCGCGGCTGCACCATCTACGCCTGGGACCCCTCCGGCAACCGTTTCGAAACCTTCATGGGCGGCTACCAGCCGTACCCCGACTACGAGCCGCTGACCTGGACCTTCGACAACTTCGGCCAGGGCCTCGACTACCCGCAGCGCAAGCTGCACGAAACCTTCCTCACCGTGGTGACCTGAGGAGGCCGGTCATGACCCGCCCCGATGAGCTGGTGGAAATGGTGCCGGCCAACCTCGACATCCGGCAGCGCTGGGTGCGCGTGACCGGCGAGCGCGGCAACGGCTTCGTCGAGTTCGACTTCGCCATCGGCGAGCCCGACCTGTGCGTCGAGATGATCCTCACCCCCGAGGCCTTCGCCGAGTTCTGCGCGGCCAACCGGGTGGAGGTACTGCCGCCGAGGGCGCCGGGCGCGGGAACGGAAGGGCCGAGCGACTGGGACTGGCGCCTCGCCGACGCCACCCAAACCCGCTTCAAGCCGTAGCAATAACCACAAGAACAACAAGAACCGGCGCTGCGTACCGCGCAGCGCCTGCAGGAGAGACTCCATGCAAATCGATCTTCGCACGGTCAGCATCCAGCCGCTGCGCAACACCTTCGACCACCTGGTCCGCCGCTTCGGCGACAAGCCGGCCTCGCGCTACCAGGAAGGCAGCTACGACATCCAGGCCGCCGAGAACCTGCACTACCGCCCGACCTGGGACCCCGAGCAGGCGCTGTACGACACCCGCATCACTAGGATCGTCATGCAGGACTGGTACGCCCTCAAGGACCCCCGCCAGTTCTACTACAGCACCTACACCCTGGCCCGCGCCCGCCAGCAGGACAGCATGGAGGCCAACTTCAGCTTCGTCGAATCCCGCGGCCTGGCCGAGCTGCTGCCGGCCGAGCTGCGCCAGACCGCCCTCGACCTGCTGGTGCCGCTGCGCCACGCCGCCTGGGGCGCCAACCAGCACAACACCTTCATCTGCGGCTACGGCTACGCCACCGTCTTCACCCAGCCGTGCATCTACCACGCCATGGACAACCTCGGCACCGCGCAATACCTGTCGCGGCTGGGTCTGCTGCTCGGCGGCACCGAGGCGCTGGACGCCGGCAAGGCCGCCTGGATGGACGGCGAAGCCTGGCAGCCGCTGCGCCGCTATGTCGAAGACTGCCTGGCGCTGCGCGATCCGTTCGAGCTGTTCGTCGCGCAGAACGTCGCCCTCGACGGCCTGCTCTATCCGCTGGTCTACGAGCGCATCGTCGACGACTACCTGTCCAGCCGCGGTGGCTCGGCGGTGGCCATGCTCACCCAGTTCATGAGCGACTGGTTCGACGAAACCAGGAAGTGGGTGGACGCCGTCCTCAAGGTCGCCGCCGCGGAATCGGAGCACAACCGCGAACAACTGCAGGCCTGGACCGGCGCCTGGACCGACCGCGCCGCGGCGGCGCTGCTGCCGGTGGTCGGGCTGGTGTTCGGCAGCCACGCCGACGACGTGGTCGGCGAACAAGTGGCGGCCTTCAAGGCGCGCATCGAAAAAACCGGCATCGCGCTCTGAGAGGCTCCCATGTCCACCGTATTCATCGCCCTGCAAGCCAACGAAGACACCCGCCCGATCATCGAAGCGATCGAAATCGACAACCCCCACGCCGTGGTCAACCGCGAGCCGGCAATGGTCAAGATTGACGCGCCCAACCGCCTGGTGATCCGCAAGGACACCATCGAGGAGCAGATCGGTCGCCGCTACGACCTGCAGGAGCTGCAGATCAACCTGATCACGCTGTCCGGCAACGTCGACGAAGACGAAGACACCCTGACCCTGACCTGGAACGAGTGAGCGAGGACTCCGCCATGGATATGAAAACTGCCGCCAAGAAGCTGAGCCTGAAAGACAAGTACAAGCTGTTCACCCGCGATCTCGGCTGGGAGCCCACCTACCGCAGCAAGGAGGAAGTGTTCCCCTACGCGCAGTACGAAGGCATCAAAGTCCACGACTGGGACAAGTGGGAAGACCCGTTCCGCCTGACTATGGATTCCTACTGGAAGTATCAAGCTGAAAAAGAACGCAAGTTCTACGCGATCATCGACGCCCATGCACAGAACAACGGCCACCTGAACATCACCGACGCCCGCTACCTGTCGGCGCTGAAGATCTTCCTGCAGGCCATCAGCCCCGGCGAGTACAGCGCACACAAAGGGTTTGCCCGCGTCGGCCGCGAGTTCCCCGGCGTCGGCACCCAGGTCGCCTGCCAGATGCAGGCCATCGACGAGATCCGCCACGCGCAGACCCAGATCCACGCGCTGTCCAACTACAACAAGTACTACAACGGCTTCCACGCCTTCGCCGAACAGCGCGACCGCATCTGGTACACCTCGGTGGCCCGCTCGTTCTTCGACGACGCCATGTCCGCCGGGCCGTTCGAGTTCATGATCGCCATCGGCTTCAGCTTCGAATACGTGCTGACCAACCTGCTGTTCGTGCCGTTCATGTCCGGCGCCGCCTACAACGGCGACATGGCCACCGTCACCTTCGGCTTCTCGGCGCAGTCCGACGAGGCGCGGCACATGACCCTGGGTCTGGAGTGCATCAAGTTCATGCTCGAGCAGGACCCGGACAACCTGCCGATCGTTCAGGGCTGGATCGACAAGTGGTTCTGGCGCGGCTTCCGCGTACTCGGCCTGGTCAGCACCATGATGGACTACATGCTGCCCAAGCGCGTGATGTCCTGGCGCGAGGCCTGGAACATCTACGGCGTGGAGAACGGCAGCGCGCTGTTCAAGGATCTGGCCCGCTACGGCATCCGTGCGCCCAAGGGGTGGGACCACGCGGAAGAGGCGGTGGACCACATGTCCCACCAGTTCATGCTCGGCCTGTACCAGTGGAGCTTCGGCACTTCCTTCCACGCCTGGATTCCGTCCGACGAGGACATGGACTGGCTGGCGAAGAAGTACCCGACCACCTTCGACAAGTACTACCGCCCGCGCTGGAACCACATCAAGAAGCTCGCCTCCGCCGGCACGCCGTTCAAGAACTACGGCCTGGCCAAGCTCTGCCAGTGCTGCCAGCTGCCGACCGTGTTCACCGAGCCGGGCGACCCGACCCTGACCTGCCATCGCGAGGCCGATTACAAGGGCGACAAGTATCACTTCTGCTCCGACCACTGCCAGGAGATCTTCGAGAACGAGCCGGAGAAGTACATCCAGGCCTGGCTGCCGATGCCGCAGCTGTTCCAGGACCCGATCAACGGCGATCTCGGCGCCTGGATGGACTGGGTGTTCCTCAAGGACGGTCAGGACAACGGCGACTACGCCGACTCCCAGGACAAGCGCAACTTCGAGCTGTGGCGCGGGATGGCCACCAACAACCAGTAACGCCCGGATCGTGGCCGGCACGAGCGCCGGCCGCTTCCCCAGAACAACAAGAAGGAACACCACCATGTCCGTAGTCGCCCGCAAAGAATACGTCGCCGTTCCCCGCGACCGCGTCGAGAATTTCCACGGCAAGCAACTGGTCTACGTCAGCTGGGACCACCACCTGCTGTTCGCCGCTCCCTTCCTGCTGTGCCTGCCGCCGCAGACCGCCTTCGGCGAACTGCTCGACAGCGCCCTGCAGCCGCTGCTGCAAGCCGACCCGGATGCCACCGCCATCGACTGGGGCAAGGTCGAGTGGCTCAAGGACAACCAGCCCTGGGTGCCGGACTTCGAGCGCAGCCTTGCCGACAACGGCATCGCCCACAAGGGCCAGCTGCGCATGCGCACCCCCGGTCTCAACAGCCTGTGCGCGGTGAGCTAAGGGGAGGAGGGCACGTCATGAGCTACGAACTGACTATCGAGCCGCTCGGCCAGATCATCGAGATCGAGGAAGGCCAGACCATCCTCGACGCCGCGCTGCGCGCCGGCATCTACCTGCCGCACGCCTGCTGCCACGGCCTGTGCGCCACCTGCAAGGTGCAGGTGGTGGACGGCGAGATCGATCACGGCGAGGCTTCCAGCTTCGCCCTGATGGACTTCGAGCGCGAGGAACAGAAGTGCCTGGCCTGCTGCGCCACCGCGCAGGGCGACGTCACCATCGAGGCCGAGATCGAGGAAGACCCGGACGCCGAGAACCTGCCGGTGCGCGACTTCCCCGCCACCGTCAGCCGCATCGAGCGCCTGACCCCGACCATCAAGGGCGTCTGGCTCAAGCTCGATGCGCCGCAAGGCATGCACTTCCAGGCCGGCCAGTACGTCAACCTGGTGCTGCCCGACGGCATCGGCAGCCGCGCCTTCTCCATCGCCAGCGCGCCGCAAGCGGGCGGCGAGATCGAGTTGAACATCCGCATCGTTCCCGGCGGGCGCGGCACCACCTACGTGCACGAGCAGCTCAAGGCCGGCGACCGCTTGACCGTCAGCGGCCCCTACGGGCGCTTCTTCGTGAAGAAGTCCGCCGATGTGCCGGTGATCTTCATGGCCGGCGGCTCCGGCCTGTCCAGCCCGCGCTCGATGATCCTCGACCTCCTGGCCGAAGGCTTCGCCAAGCCGATCACCCTGATCTACGGCCAGCGCCACCTTGCCGAGCTGTACTACCACGACGAGTTCCTCGCCCTGGCCGAGCGGCACCCCAACTTCCAGTACGTGCCGGCGCTCTCCCACGAGGCGGAAGGCAGTGGCTGGCAGGGCCTGCGCGGCTTCGTCCACGAGGCAGCCAAGGAATACTTCGCCAACGACTTCCGCGGCCACAAGGCCTACCTGTGCGGCCCGCCGCTGATGATCGACTCCTGCATAACCACCCTGATGCAGGGGCGCCTGTTCGAGCGCGACATCTACACCGAGAAGTTCATCTCGGCGGCCGATGCGCAGCAGGTGAGAAGTCCGTTGTTCAAGGCGATCTGAGTTCACCGTCCCCATACACGGCCGCCCAAGGGCGGCCGTGCCTTTTGGCGCTTGTGGCAACCACATCCCCGACGCCGGTCAACTCCTTGAAGCCCTCGCCCGGACAAGCAGCAGCCCGCGGTCTTGCCTCTGTCAGGTCAAAAAGACCAATATAAGGACCTGAAAAGGAGTCCTTATCATGCAAAGCGTACTGGCCGACAAGGCCGTCAGCGTGTCCGAGCTGAAGAAGAACCCCTCCGCAGTGATCGGCGGCGCCGATGGCGGGCCGGTGGCGGTGCTCAACCACAACCGGGTGATGGGCTACCTGGTGCCGGCCGAGGTATACGAGGCGATGATCGAGCGCCTGGAAGACCTGGAGCTGGCCGAAGTCGCCCGCGCCCGTGCCGGCGAGACACCCGTGCCGGTGAGCCTGGATGACCTATAGCCTGGAGTTCCTGCCGTCCGCACTGAAGGAGTGGGAGAAACTGGGCCACACGGTGCGCGAGCAGTTGAAGAAGAAACTGCGCGAGCGCTTGGATCTGCCCAGGGTGCCGGCCGACGCCCTGCGCGAGATGCCGAACCACTACAAGATCAAGTTGCGCGCCTCGGGCTATCGGCTGGTCTACCGGGTGGAGGACGAGCGCGTGGTGGTGGTCGTAGTCGCCGTGGACAAGCGCGAGCGCGGTGTGGTCTACGAGAGGGCAAAGGGACGGTAGTCGCCGCTCCGCTTATGCCATCAAGCAAGAGGCGGACGCAGACAAAAATCCTTGCGTTCACACGGATTCTCTCTTGTCTCATCGTATCCCGCGTGAAATCCTTGCAATCACAAGGATTTTCAACAGGACAATCCGGTGCTGGTTAGAAATCCTTGCAAACATAGGGATTCCATCATGCACATCGAACTCGATTCCGCCGACGCCATCGGCGCCGTCGTGCGGGCTAGCCGCAAGGCCCAGTCCATTCGCCAGGACGACGCCGCCGGCAGCATCGGCGTCAGTGAGTCCTTCATGGGCAAGGTCGAGAGCGGCGGCGAAAGCGTGCAGTGGGGCAAACTGTTCCAGGTGCTGGAAGGACTGGGCGTGCGGGTGATCCTCGATGTCCCGGACGAAGCGGCAGACCAGCTCGCTGCGGCGCAGCAACTGCAGGCTCGCAAGCAACAAGGCCGGCGGCCCCGAGGGTAATCGCTGATGGAGCGCAGGCTACTGGCCTGGATCGACTGCCAGCAGATCGGCACCCTGCGCGACCGCGACGGCATCTGGTCGTTCCGCTACGCGCCGGCCTGGCCGGCGAGCTGCGCTGCCTGCGGACCATCCGCCATGTGGTGATCGCCGAGCAGGTGGCGCGACTGCGATAACGCCGAACCGTGTCCGGCCCGCAATCAGCCGCGCAACAGGCCGACAATCGACTCGAACATGTGGTCGGCCGCCGAGCGGCCATCGTGCAGTGGACTGCAGAACAGCGCGCAGGCATTGGCATGGTTGGTGTCCACTGCCTCGTCGATATCCGGCTCGCCGGCGACATGCCACTTGCGCCCCAGCTGTGCCACCAGATCTGAAGCGTTCGACCGTCCCGGCTCGGCGCGCACGTTGATCCACAAGCGGCTGCGCGGCGCCGGGTGACGGTAGGGAATCCGCGAGCCCAGCCGCACCAGCAGGCCCGAACCCACCGGGTCCAGGGTAACCAGCATCTCCACCCGGTAGCCCCATTCGCTCAGCCGATTCGACAGATGCGCCCCGTTCCAGGCACCGATGCTGTGGCCGACGATATAGATGGGCGTGGTCTTGTCCGGGATGGCAGGCAGGATCAGCCGCTCGATGGCCGCCGCGCCATGCACCTCGTGATAGCCGAGATACAGCGAGCGACAGGCGCCCGCCAGCCCGGCCTGCGCGATGCGCCGCTCGAACGGCACCTGCGCGTAGGCCATGTTGCGGTAGGGGCCGGCGCGGTAGTAGGGCTGCTTGTCGCCGGCGCCGCCGATGAACAGGGCGAGGGCGCGATGCTCGGGGCGCGGAACGCCGTTTGTTCCGCTGGGATGAAGGCTTGAACTACTCATCGTGGATTCTCCCTGGACGCGATGCGTGGCTCAGTCGGCGTAAAACCATGGCCCATCGAGCACGGCGCAACTTGGCGTGATTCCCCCAGAATTGACCTTGGCGATCGCGCACAGGTGACGATAGTAGGGTGCAACTCGCGTAGCGATTACCCACATTGGTATCGGTAGACAAGGCTGCGCCGTTGTCTACCCTACGGGCTTTCTAGAACGGTTCTACACACTGAAAAGTGCCAACAAAATTTTTGTCCTTGCAGGTCAGAGTCATAGAGGCCCACCATGAACCAGCGCTCCAAAAAAGTAAACATAAACAGGGATTGGATGGCGGTTTGTTTGCACTTTTCTGAATCGGCTCGTTGCTGTATATGCTTTCTCAGGTAACCCACACTGCCGACCAGAGGATCAGTCAACGGGATAGATCATTTGATGGACAGCTTCAAGAAATGTAACGTATAACTTGTCAAACAGCGGAGAAACCTCAGAGGCGCGTTCCAAAATTCGCTCATGTTCGTCTATAAGTTTATTTAGACTATTAAGCGAAAAACAGCTTTCCAAAACAGCGATATCCGAAATGAAATTACACGAACAAACAATATGCTCGGTGAGACGCCACTCAATATTTACCCCTTGCTTTCCGAGCGCCAAGTAAACACTAGAGTCTAGGGGGTTACTTAGCACATCACTGCCACAGCCGCAATGACACAACAGAGGCCGATATTTCTGGCCGAAAGTTTTAGCTCTGGCGACCTTGATTTTTCTGAACAAACTTTGATGGACAGAAAAAGACACATCCATCATCTTTTCAAAGATCGATGAGCCATCAAGTATTATATACTCAACCCCGTCCAACTCTAAGCTCTCAGAAAGAGATTTACTCCCGGATGTTGAATAAAATCCGATAAATCTTTGAGCTCCATGCTGCACCAATCTGTCTAGGACTGAACACTCATCTCCAGCATAAACTGGACGTTGAGATCCGGAAAAGTGCTTAAGTACCTGAACGTAAATCTTCCTGCATAATAGGCACCCCGTCTCGGCAGCGCTTGGAATCGCCCTTGTGAAGTTTGTATCACCTCTCTCGGACACCGACCTCCAAGCCTTGATGGAAGCCTACGT
>Ga0209575_10000153_pt1 | contig 71120 bp, 54 predicted proteins | sample Medcelwee11metaG_FD_187172 | JGI IMG/M metagenome (GOLD analysis project Ga0209575, IMG submission 187172) | Freshwater pond sediment microbial communities from the University of Edinburgh, under environmental carbon perturbations - Medium... | ecosystem: Environmental > Aquatic > Freshwater >... | reverse complement strand
CCGGGCGTTGCGGAGCGTGCTACCCGAGCCACAATCCCCGTGCTGCCTCGGCTAGGGCCCCCATCCCAGCCTTCCCCCGCCTCGGGGGAAGGAGCCCTCTCACGCGCCGCCCACCTTGTTGGTGGCGAGCCGCCTTGCCATTCGTACAGCAAGATCCAGAGGTTGCCCCCGCGGTCCGTCGCTTCGCTCCGGATCAGGGACACCCGGGTGTGATCGCTCGGCCTTGGTGAACCTTTCGCGAAGGCAGAACGAAGGGCTATCGGCCGGGAACGCTTGAGCACGAGTCAGCCCGAGCCCGAGTCCGAGCTCGGGCTCGACGGATCAGAGCCAACCGCTGCTCGCAGGACCCAGGGGCGAGCTAAGCGACGGGGTGAGAACCTAGGTGCTGCACGCCCGACCTCCGCACCAACCCCTTCTGTGCCTTCTGCGTCCTCTGTGGTTTCTCCCCCATTCCTAGTTCGAATTCGCATTCCTGTTCACAGTTGATGTCTCTCCCTCCGCCCAAAGCCCCCAACCCGTCGAGCACGAGCACGAGCACGAGCACGAGCACGAGCACGAGCACGAACGGACACGGCCCCAACCCCTTCTGTGCCTTCTGCGTCCTCTGTGGTTTTCTGCAACCCGAGGGAGGCGCCCCTCCAAACCCGTAGCACGCCGCACGACGATCGCGCATGATGGTTGGGTCTCGCTCGCACGCGAGCCCCTTGCCCCCCGGACCAACGACCATGCGCAAGCTCCCCTTGGTTGCCACCCTGCTTGGCCTCCTTGCCTGTCCCATGCTCGCGATCTCCGCATGCAGCGATGCAGGAGGGAGCGGCGGCCCGGCCGGCTCAGGCGGCGGCTCGTCCACCGGAGGCTCGGGCGGCATCGAAGGCGGCCTGTTCACAGGCGGGTCAGGCGGCGGAACGGGCGGCGGAACCGGAGGCGCCACCGGAGGCTCCGGAGGCATGCTGCCCGGAACCGAAGGCGGCCTGCCGGAAGGGTGCGCCTCTGATAGCTACGCCGGTGAAATCGTCCCCCTCGACATGCACGTCATGCTCGATCGCTCCGGGTCCATGGGCTCGTCCGCGGTCGACGGCGGCACCCCCAGCTGGACCCAAGTCACCAGCGCCATCACCGAGTTCATGGCCCTGCCCGGCACGTCCGCCCTCGGCATGGGGCTGGCCTTCTTCCCCATCGAACCGTCGATTCCCGCGCCCGTGCAGTGCCAGGCGCCCGCGGATTGCCTGCCCTATTCGGACATGTGTTTCATGGGCAAGTGCATGGAGAACCAGTTCGAGGACGACTCTTGCCTCGCTCAGGACTACCGCAACCCCGCCGTCCCCATCAACCTGCTACCCGGCGTCGCCACTGCGGTCAATCAGGCCATGGCGAACACCGACCCCGGCGGCATGACCCCGATGGCTCCCGCCCTCTGGGGCGCCCTCGACTACGCTTCGGAATGGTCCAAGTCCTGGCCCGATCACGTCACGCTCGTGGTCCTCGCCACCGACGGCTACCCCACCCACTGCAAACCCGGCGAGATCGAAGACGTCGCCGCCATCGCAGAGGGCGGGTTCACCAACTTCGGCATCAAGACCTTCGTGATCGGCATCGGCACGGAACTGACGAACCTCAACCTCATCGCACAAAAGGGTGGAACGGACGCCGCCATCATGGTCGACACCGGCAACGCGGGAGCCGAGTTCCTCGCCGCCCTCAACCAGATTCGCGGGTCCGTGGGATGCACCTACAAGCTTCCCGTACCCGACGAAGGCAGCCCCGACCCCAACAAGGTCAATGTCGCCTTCACTCCCGAGGGCGGCGCCCAGGAGGTCTTTCCGAAGGTCGCTTCGGAAGACAAGTGCGAAGGCGAAAAGGGTTGGTACTACGACGACCCGGTCACGCCCAACCAGATCATCCTCTGCCCCGCGTCCTGTGATCAGGTCCAGCAAGTCAAAGGCGTGGTGGACGTCGTGATCGGCTGCGTGTCGGTCGTGAAGTGAGAATCGCGGACCCGATCGGACCGGCGGTGGGATAGCGCACGAACTAGAACTCCGGTCCTACAGATCGGCAACGCGCCGGTACAACTCCGCCACCGTGGCGACTCGGCACCGCCGAGTCCAGCCTTGTGCGCGGCACCGCCGCGCCTTGACCGATAGGAACGACTCAACCTGAGCCCGCTCTCACCGGATCCCACCGGACAGAAGAAGCCCCATGACCGCACCATAGATGGTCGAGATGTAAGGGTTCGCCGTGATGGGACAGGCCCCCGTCCGGCAGCCGATGAGCTTGTGGTAAGCGAAGCCCGCGAGGGCGCCGATCGCAACGAAGGCGAGGAGCTTGATGGTCATCTTCCAGCGGGGGGTAGGTTCGACCGGCGCATCCGATCCGCTTCCCCCTCGCGATAGACTCCCATCGGAAGGGGCGGACGCACGAAACCACCGGACAAGGGACGTCATGTGCCCGTTGGAGCTACGGACCGCGCGTTGGATTCCGACTCACGACCCCGCGATGAGCTCCTCAACCCGCTTGTCGATCTCCGTCGCCGTGATGCCGACCACGTCGCACACCGCGTGCAAGTATTCCTTCTCCTCGTCCACGTAGTGGCCGTCGATCGCGGCAGCTTGCACCAGCAAGTCCAACGCCTCGAACCGCACCTCGGGCGCCAGCGAGCGAAACTCCTCCGCCGCCTCCTTCGTGTCCATGATCGGAAACAGCGCGTCCCGCTCGTCGCTCGACAGATTGAACTGCGCAAGCATGCGGTCAATGAACATATCCTCACTCTCGTCGAGGTCGTCGTCTACCACCACGATCCCCGCGATCAGCCGACAAACCTTGCGACGGGTATCTTCGTCCATCGGATGCCTCCATGACACGCAGCCGAAGCTGCTCTCAACCCCTTTGGGTCCGTCTCGAAATCTAGCCGGGCTGCGACGGGAGGTCCAAGGGTAGTTCGCGGACGGACGTCTCACGCGGGCCCATCGTCGTCCATGAGGTGGTTTAAACGCTCGAGATCGAGCGCATTTCCGGTCAGGATGAGCACGTCGTCCGCCCGAAGCTCGAGCGAAGGGCTCACCTGCGCGGCGACGAACGCCCCCGTGTCCGTGGCCCTGCGGATTCCTGCACAAACCACCCCGAACCGTTTGCCCAAGTCCACCTCGCGCAGCGTCTTGCCGACAAACGACCTGGGGACGGGCAGCGCCACCACGTCGTGTCGCAGGGGCCGGGGCGACGTCTCGCTCATCGACGGCAGCTCCACACTGCCAAGGTGCAGGTAGTCCCGGAGCAGGTCGTGCGCGCAGAAGTCCATGAGGTCCGACCTCCACACGAGCCCGACCAGCCCTTCCCCTTCGTCCACGACCGGCATGGCCGGCGCGTCGTGACGCATGAACTGAACGAGCGCGCGCGCCACGGAATCGTCGTCACGAAGCGTCCCCGTGTCGGTCATGATGGCCGTCACGTCCTTTCCCTCCAGCTCGGCTGGCTCGTGACGCGATACGGCGCGGGTGGACAGGACCCCCACCACGCGCTTGCCGTCCGCCACGACCAGCACCGAGGATCGCGCGGCGGGAATGCGGTTCAGAAGCTCCACGGCGGGCAGAGCCGCCGGCACCGTGTCCCGCAACGGGTCGAGCAACGGCTGGATCGTCGAGGGGGTCAGCTCCGTGGCATGACGACCCGAGGGAATCCGCAGCCCCTGCCGGCCCAGCGCCACGCCATAGGCAGACTCGTCGCGGATCGCGCTGGCTAGCATGCTGGCGGCCACGCCGGCGACCACCCCGGGAAGAATGGCGTGATAGCCGCGCGTGCACTCGACGATCAGCACCGCCGCCGTGAACGGTGCGTGGGTCACCGCGGCGACCATGGCGACCATGCCCGCAGCCGCAAACGAAGCAGGGGGCGCAAAGGTACCCGGCGCGATCGCGTCGGCCCCTCGCCCGACGATCCAACCCAGCGCAGCGCCCACCACGAGAGAGGGGGCGAACACGCCACCCGCTCCGCGAGACCCGAGCGTGATGCCCGTAGCGACGAGCTTGCCCACGAGCAACACAGCGACGAGAGGCAAGGCCATGTCGCCCCGGAACACCTCGGTCAGCACCGGGTATCCGACCCCGAGAGCGCCGGGAACGAACAGCACGACGGCGCCCACGAGGAGGCCGCCGAGGGCTGGACGCAGGGGACCGGGGAGCGGCAAGCGAACCGCATGCAAGCGGTCGAGCCCGTGAATGAAGCCCGCCGCGAGCGCGCCGCAGACGAGCCCCAGCGCCAGGTGCACAACGAGGTCCACGGGCCCCTTCAGAACGAAGGGGGGTACGTCGAAGGGGGCTTCTTGCCCGGCCACCCATCGAACCACGACAGTCGCCGTGCCTGCAGAGACCACGAGGGGCGCCAAGCCTCGGATCGCGTAGCCGCCCAGCACGACCTCCGTGGCGAATACCACAGCGGCAATGGGCGTGTTGAACAGCCCCGTGAGGCTCGCAGACACACCGCAAGCCGCAAGAATCTGAATTCGGCTCTGGTGCAGTCCAAGCCGCTTCGCAAGCCATGACCCGACCGCCCCCGCCGCCCGCGCCACGGGTCCCTCACAACCAGCGCTGCCACCCGAGGTCGTCGTGACAGCGCACGCAAGGGCCCGAAGCATGGCGGTCGACGTCTTCAGGACGCCCCCGGTCGTGATGAACGACGCGCGAATCCCCGCCATGCCGTGGTCCCCGGGCACCGGCTCGTCCCGCAGCAGCAACCCGACCACGAGCCCACCCACGGCAGGAATCCCCAGCACCAAGAGCACGGACAGCACGCTGTCGAGCGCGCGAACGCGAGCGAACAGCCACCAGGCCACGTCGATGAGCGTGCGAAACCCGAGCGCCAGCAGCCCGCCGCACACCCCCACCACCACCGACGCGAGCACCGGTGAGATCCTCTCGTCGCGCAGCAAACGGCGAACGACTCCCCGAGGCACGGGGAGCTCGGGACGAGAGCTTCTCCAGGGGCGGGGGCGCGTCGACGGGTGCATGGGACTCCCCCGCGCTCCCCGCGGCTACTTCACCTTGAAGCGCGCGCTCGGCTCGTCCATCCGGGTACGGAAGGAGTCGTACCAGCGCACGCGCAGCGGGTCGTGCAGCTCGATGCTCACGCCCCGCAACTCCTCGGCGCGCTCGTGACGCCGGAGCGTCAGCTCCGCACTCGCGAACATCGACTTCTCGCGCCCCACCGCGTCGACCGACATCTCCGTCTTGAGGACTTCGTCCCCGGACCGAGCATAGTAGCGCAAGGGGAAGCGCTCGGGCATCCCGGGCCCAGGCCGCTTCATCTCCAGACGAAGCACCTCCGCCCCCTTCTCGGTCACCACCGCCTTCATCTTCGCGCGCTTGACGGACACGTCGATCCCGGCATGAAAGCTCGGAAGCCCCCAGTGCTCCCGGGAGGCTTCCACGGCGGCCTCGGAGGACATCGCGGAGAACTGGATCCAGTATCCGAAGTCGCTGGCCCGCCGCTCCAGCCAGAGCGCACCGAACGGGGGCGCGAGCCACGGCTTGGGCCGCGCCGCGAACGCGACGGCGAAGTGTTTGTAGCGGCCCAGGGACGTGTCCTCGCAATCAAGGAGGAACGCGGCGACCAGCACGCGCCCGCCCCGCAGCGTGATCGGCTCCAACGGCGGAGGGATCAACGCACGAACCGGGTTGAGCTGGCACCGGAAGAGCGCGAACCAACCGCGGGCCGCGCTGACGACATTCGGCAATTCCATGTTGAGAGTTCCCTGGATGGAGGCGCTACGTTAGCGGCCCCCGGGGAACGAGGGCAAGGGGCGTCGCCAGCCAACGGACTGGCGGCCGCCAGAATGGGGGTGACGCCCGCCACTTGACGAAATGCCTCGGGGAACCAGCACGGATTCCGTCTGAATGCCCTCGCGAGGGGTGGCGCGCCGCCACCCTGCGTGGCGCAATTTCACAGTGATTTCTCGCTTCGCTTCCTGGCCCGCGGGTTGCTCTACCGAACGGCAACAGCGCCAACCCACGGCACGGAGAGGCCATGCACACCCTCGACCCCACTCTCGACATCGTTTTCAAGCTCCTGTTCGGAGGGCCCAAGAGCCAGCAAATCCTCATCGCCTTGCTCACCGCCGTACTCCAACCCCAGAGCCCCATCACCAAGGTCACCATCCTGAACCCTGGAATCCCCAAGCAGAACGTGGCCGACAAGGGCATCGAACTCGACTTGCTCGTCCACCTCCAAGACGGAACCCAGGCCAACGTCGAGATGCAGGCCGAAGGCAGGACCGCGTTCCGCAATCGCGCCATGTACTACTGGGCCCGAACCTACGCCAACCAGCTTCACAAGGGCGACGCCTACACCCAGCTCAAGCCCGTCGTGATGATCGTGTTCACCGGCTATCGCGAGCTTGCCACCACCAACCGCTTACACTCGATCTTCCACGTGCTCGAGATCCATGACCACGTTCGCTTCCAGGATGCCTTCGCGCTACACTTGGTCGAGCTTCCAAGGATCGACGACCCCGACGCCGTGGCGGAGGCACTGCCTGCCGTGCGGCGCTGGGCCCAGTTTCTCGGGGCTCACACGGACGAGGAGCGAAGTGAGGTGGCGAAGGAGGATCCCATGGTGAACGAAGCCCAGAAGATCCTGGTGGAGTTGTCGAGCGACGAAGAGGTGCGAAGGCTCGCCGAGGACCGGGAGATTGCCCTCAAGTTCTGGGAGATGGAGATGGAGCTCAGGCACGAGAAGGGGCGCGAAGAGGGGCGCGAAGAGGGTGAAGCCAAAGGGCGAGCACAGACCCTCATCCGCCTGTTGTCGTCGCGCAACGTTAAGCTCGCCCCCGACCAACTCGAACGCATCGAGAACTGCAACGACGTGAAGACCCTCGACGCGTGGTTCGACCGCGCGTTGACGCTGGCGCCCGACGACCTGTTCGATTTGTGACGCCAACTACGGACTACACCCAATCTCCCCCGTGGCCTCCTCGCACGTGCAACCGCCGCAAGCCCCGCGCGCAAGCCACTGCCCGTCGCAACACTGGTAGCTCGGGGAGCACCCACCGTGGGCATACACGCCTCCATAGGTGTGAGCGCAGCTCGCCCCGGACGGCCCCGCGTCCGCCGACCCTTGCCCCTCGACCACCACCCCCACACTCTCCCGCCCGCTCCGGTCGATCGCCGAGATGGCCCACGTCCCGTCCGGCAACGAGAACGCCGTGGTGCCAGACGGTACGAGCCGCTCGACCTCCCATCCACCCGCCGTCTGACGATACACGGCCCAGAACCGAATCCCTTCGGGGCTCGAGGTGATGCTCGCACCCCCTTGATCCATGGTCACCGACGGATGAGAGGGCGGCGTGTCGAGAGCGTCGAGAAGCTTCGGCGTGGCCGCGGGACGGGCGAAGTACTCGGAAGCGAGCATGGTCGCCAGCCCCCCCGCGTTGTCGACGATCGGATCCACGGACCACCAAATCGCGCCACGCGTGGCCCCCACCCCTGCGGCACGAACCGCGTCCATCTCCGCCCTGTACTCGTCAAGACCGTAGTCGTTGGCCGCGGAGTTGCCCACCAGAAGCATCCTGCCCGTCTCGACGGCACGCGCGTCCCACCACGCGAGCAACGACTCGTAGGGCTGCCCCGAGGAGGTCGTGGGCCAGTACAACTGCGGCGCCACGTACTCGAGCCACCCTTCCTCCATCCACTTCAAGGGGTCCGCGTAGAGCGACTCGTACTGGTCCAGCCCGACCACACCAGGCGGCATCCCCGGACGGTAGATCCCGAACGGCGATATCCCCCAGCGAACGTCCCCACGCAGCGTGCGCACCGACTCCCCCACCGCCGCCACCATGCGATTGACGTTGTCGCGACGCCAGTCAGCGCGCGTCATGCCCCCCCCGTACGCCGCGAAGGTGTCATCGTCATCGAAGGACAGCCCGTCCTGCGGATACGGGTAGAAGTAGTCGTCGAAGTGGAGGCCGTCGAGGTCGTAGCGCGTGAGCAAGTCTTCGATCACGCTCAACGTGTGCTCGAACGCGTCGGGGTGACCGGGGTCGAGCCACCGCAGCGAGCCGTAGGACACGACCGCCTGAGGCATCTGGTGAATGACGTGGTTGGGCGCGCTCTCGCCGACGTCGCCCGCCCTCGCACGGTAAGGGTTGAGCCACGCATGAAGCTCGAGACCGCGACGGTGACAGGCTTCTATGGTGTAGGTGAGCGGGTCGTAGCCCGGGTCCACGCCCTGCGTTCCCGTGAGGTAGCGGCTCCAGGGCTCGAGGTCCGACGCGTACAAGGCGTCGGCCTCGGGCCGGACCTGGAAGAAGACGGTGTTGAGGCCAGCCTCCTCGACGGCATCGAGGATCGAATCCATCTGGGCCTTTTGCGCGGAAGCCGTGCTGCTGCTCGGCCAGTTGAGGCGCGAAACGGTCGCGACCCAGGCGCCGCGCAGCTCCCGAGAGTGCGACACCGCCACCGTCACGACGGGTTCGGACCCATCCGCTTCCTCCGCTGCGTCCGTTGGGTTCGCGGCGTCAACGTCCCCTGCGTCCCCATCCTGCGTGGCAGCGTCCCCAGGGTCGGCTCCGTCAGAACCACCCTCGGGACCGGACCCATCCGAGTCGGCCGAAGCGTCCGAAGCGTCCGAAGCGTCCGGCCACCACGCGCTGTCCGAACCCGCATCCTCGGAACACCCAACGAGTACGGCACAGACCGCGCACAAGAGCAATCGACGCATGGTCTCGCGCTTAGCATGAGCCCTTCCCGCAAGCCATCATGGCAGTGCGGGAAGGTACACGGAACTGGGTCGGAAGGTCAGTTGGCCGGGAGGGGCGCGTTCTGGGCGTCGGCGGGAAGCGGCTGAGGCATGCTCTCGAGGGCGTTCTCGAGCACCTGGTCCATGCGCTGAACGAAGACGAACTCGAGCTCGTCCTTGATCTCCTTCGGCACCTCTTCGAGGTCCGCCTTGCATCGCTCGGGCAGCAGCAGCCTGCGGATCCCCGCACGGTGCGCCGCCAGCACCTTCTCCTTCACGCCGCCCACCGGAAGCACCCGGCCCCGCAACGTGATCTCTCCCGTCATCGCCACGTCGTGACGGACGCGTATCCCGGTCAACATCGACACCAGCGCGGTGAACATCGTCACACCCGCGCTCGGTCCGTCCTTGGGCATAGCTCCCGCCGGAATGTGAATGTGCAGGTCACTCTTCTCGAGGAAGTCCCGGGAAATGCCGTAGCGCGCCGCGTTGGTCCGCACGTAGGAAAGGGCCGCCTGCGCGGACTCCTTCATCACGTCTCCCAGCTGCCCGGTCAGCTGCAACTTGCCCGTGCCGAACATCTTCGTGGCCTCGATGAACAGAATCTCCCCGCCCACGCTGGTCCACGCCAAGCCCGTGGCGACACCCGTCTCCTCCGTTCGCTCCGCCACTTCGCTCGTGAAGCGGATCGGCCCGAGGTACTCCCTCAAGTTGTCTTCCGTCTCGATGGTGCGGGGCGTGTCATCGCCTTCCGCCACCTTCACGGCCACGCCTCGGATGACGCTGGCGATCGAGCGCTCGAGGTTGCGCACGCCAGCCTCACGCGTCCAGTGATCGATGATCTCCTCGACCGCAGCGTCCGTGATGTTCACCAACCCCTCGCTCAAACCATGCTCGTCGAGCTGCTTCGGAATCAGATGGCGACGCGCGATGGCGAGCTTCTCCCGGCGCGTGTAGCCCGGCAGCTCGAGGATTTCCATGCGGTCCCGCAAAGGCGGCGGGATGGGGTCCGGCACGTTCGCCGTCGCGATGAACATCACGTGGGACAAGTCGTAGGGAATCTCGAGGTAGTGGTCCGCGAACGCGTTGTTCTGCTCAGGGTCGAGCACCTCGAGCAACGCAGCCGACGGGTCCCCGCGGAAGTCGTGCCCGATCTTGTCGACCTCGTCCATCATGAAGACCGGGTTGACGGTGCCGGCCTTCTTCATGCCCTGGATGATCTGCCCCGGAAGCGCTCCCACGTACGTGCGACGATGTCCGCGGATGGCGGCTTCGTCGTGCACGCCGCCGAGGGAGATGCGGTGGAACTTGCGCCCGAGGGCTCGCGCCACGCTCTTCCCGAGGGACGTCTTGCCCACGCCGGGAGGACCGATGAGGCAGAGGATCGGCCCCTTCTTGTCCTTCTTGAGCTTGCGAACCGCCAGGTACTCCACGATGCGCTTCTTGACCTTGTCGAGACCGTAGTGGTCCTCGTCCAGGACTTCGCGCACCTTGAGGATGTCCATGTTGTCTTGCGTGGACGCGCTCCAAGGGATGTCGAGGATCCAGTCGAGGTACGTACGCACGACGGTGTACTCGGCCGAGCCGACCTGCATGGAGCGGAGACGCTTGAGCTGCTTGCGGGCGACCTGGTCGGCCTCCTGCGGGAGGTCGGCCTTGGTGATGCGCTCCTCGAGCCCATCGAGATCACCCTGGTCGCCCTCGTCCTCGCCCAGCTCTTCCTTGATGGCCTTGAGCTGCTGCCGCAGAACGTACTCACGCTGGTTCTTGCCCATCTCCTCCTTGATCTGGGAGTTGATGCGATCCCGCATCTTGAGCACCTCGAGTTGGCGCGTGAGCAACCGAAGGACCTTGCGGATGCGCTCCTTGACGTCGACCGTCTCGATGAGCTGCGCCTTCTCCTCCACCGGGGCGTCGAGATTGGCAGCCACGAGATCGGACAGCGCGCCCGGCTCCTGGATCGAGTCGATGAGCGACGACGCCTCGCGAGGGAGCTCCGGCATCAGCTGGATGACCTGCTTGGCGATGTCTCGCAGGCTCATCGACAAGGCCTCGACCTCCACGTCCTCCGTGGGCGGCTGGTCCAACTTCTGGATCTTCGCGATGAGATAGGGCGCCGTCTGCACCATCGACGACAGGCGGATGCGGGTGAGGCCCTGCAAAATCAACGAGTAGTTGCCCGAGCTGTGCTTCAACGCCTTGAGCACCCGCGCGGCACAACCGACGGGATACAGGTCGTCGAAGCCCGGGTCGTCCGTGGCCGGATCTCGCTGCGCGAAGATCGCGATCACCGGACTGCCAAGGTTGTCCAGCTCCTCCACGAGCGCGACCGACTTCTCCCGCCCGACGTCGAACGGTGCGACCGCGCCAGGAAACAGCACCGCGTTGCGAATGGGCAGGACCGGAAGCTTCTCGTCGAAGCTGACTTCGTCTTCCGAACGATGCGGGTTCTTTTTTTCCGACATGATGTTTCCTTGGATGTCCGGCCAGCGTTCGAGGTCGCTTGGTCTTCTCAGTCGCCGGTCCGGGACCAGCATGTGCCGTTCAGGCCAGCAAGCTAATCACGACAGGCGTCGGGTGCCAGCCCCGTATCAGGATCTTTTTCCTCGGAGCGCGGCGGGGTCGGAGCGCGGCGACGCACCGATCCCAGCACCGAACCGGGCCCCCGCCGGGTAGCAGCCCAAGCGAGCGCCGAAAGGTACAGCCCCGCGGCCAGCAGGAACGTGCCGCGAACCCCCAGCTGCGCACAGATGGGAACGAACAGCATGGCCCCCACCACATTCGCCGCCGCGCTCATTCCCCACATCCACGCCAGGCTCCGGTCCACGCTGCTGCGAACCTTGAGAATCTCCATGTACCACGGCGTCCCAAGCCCCAGCACCGCCCCAAAAGGAACCACCAGCCCCACCGCCACCAGAAAGCGCCCCTCCATCGACCATCCCATCATCGCCGGCACCGCCCACCTCGCAAACGCCAGCAGCACGCCGAACGCTGCCGCGTACGCCACCATCAACCGCACCGCCCCCCCACGCGTCGCCGACGCGAACCCCAAGACCATCAGACTGCCCAGCCCGTAGCCCACCAGCAGCGACGGCAACACCACCGTGAGCGAGTACAGCGGCCCCCCCACGAAGAGCGAGAGCAGCAAGAACAGCCCGTTCTCGGCCAGGATGAAGCCAAGCCCACAAGCGAGGAAGAACGGCATCGCACGCAAAGCAGGTCTCACGTTCTCCCCACGACGCGCGAGCACCACACCAGGCAACGCCACCATCCCCACCGCCATCGCGAGCGCCAAGGCGAGCAACCACTGCGCCGAAGCCATCGGATAAAGCCATCCCCCCGGCCCCGGTGCCCCATCCTTCCCGCGAACCCAGTAGAAGTAGGGACGATCGTCCGTCACCGGCATCACGTCGTACGCGTACTGCGCGAGCAGCCGCTCCCGATCCTGCCGGGAAGCCCTCCCCAACACGCGGAACATCTTGTCCCCAGGACGCTTCTCCGGCGCATCCTCCGCCATGTAGGGGTCCCAAAGCACTTGGAACCCCGCTCGGTCCGCAAACACACGCAAACGCTCCACCTCCTGCTGCGTGTAGTCCTCGCCCTTCTTGAGGATCGCGTTCTCCCAGAACCCTTCGGAAACCACGCAGACCCGCCTCCCCGGGTCCTCCACACCCTGCTCGTCCAGCACCTCCAGATACGTGGCGAACATCCGCAGCGCAAGCGTGGGAGGCTCCAGGTGCCAGTGCGTCAACGCCACTTGCCCGCCTGGCGCAAGCACAGCCAGGTAATCCCGCACCGCATCCTTCGTGTACAGGTAGTTCTCGCTCAGCGCATTGCCCGCCGTCTGAATCGCCGTGAGCGTGTCCACCCCGCTCGCAAGCACCACGTCGAATGGCCTCGCTTCCCCACGCGATCGCACGAAGTGCCGCGCCTCCGCTTGGAACACCCGCACCTCCGTCGTGTCGTCCGTCTTCAGAAACCTCGTGTACGCCAGCCGCTCCGGGTCCTCAGGCCGACCAAGCAACAGAGCGTACATGTCCGGGTTGAGCTCGGCCGCCTCGATCTCCTTCACCCCGTACGCCTTGCCCACCAGGATGTCGATTCCACCCCCAGGCCCGAGCACCAACACGCGACTCGCTTCCGGACGCAGCACGTACGGGATCGCCCAAAGCGTCGTGCCAAGCATGCCGTCGCGCGTCGGCCTCTCCGCCAGCGCGAACTGCCGCGTGTTCGCACTGCCGTCGACGAGGATCATCCTTCCCAGAAGCGGCTCCGACCAGTCCTTTCGAGAAAGACCGTAGCGAAACCCTCCGATCGTGGACTCCCCCGTAGGGCTCACGTCGATCCGCGCGATCGGGTTCCAGTAGGTCTGGGCCGCGCCGCCAAAGCTCATGAACTCAGCCTTCAAGGGCGCGTGCTTGAACGACACCATGTCGAAGTGGATGCGAGACTGCAGCGCCCGGGGAACGGCAAGCACCACGTAGGACGCCAGCGCCACGGCCGCGAGCCCAAGCGCCAAGGCCCTGCGTCGCCCCTCGGGCTCGAGCACGCGGATCAAGACGGCCGCCACCAGCGCGAGCATGGAAGCCGCGACCACGCTGCCGTAGCCCCCCAGAGACGACAGCAGCAGCGGCCCGAGAACCGCGCCCAAACCCGCGCCGACGAGGTCCCAGAAGTAGATGCGCGTGGGGCGCATGCCGCGCGCCACGAGCATGGCGCTCACACACACGCCCGCCAAAAAGAACGGACCGGCGAAGAGCAAGAAGTACACGGGCAGGGAGACCGCACCCAGCGCGCCAGGAAACGCAGGGTCGAGCGGGAGCAGCACAAAAACCGCCACGCTCGCCGGAACGGAAGCCGCATAGCCCAGAGCCCAGGGCCAGATCCGCAACGGCTCCGCTTCCCTATCCGGAGAAAAGCGACGAGGGTTCAGGTGCACGAACACCCCGGCAGCACCGAAGCCCAGCAGCGCGATCGAAATGACTGCGAACGTGTAGTGGTGCTCCAGCTTGTTCGAAAACAGCTTGGTGAGCAGCACCTCGAAGTGCAGCGTCGATGCCGCAATGAGCGCCAGCGCCACCAGCATCACCATGCGGCGTCGTTGGATCGGATCGAAGGGCGGCGGAAGCATGCGACGGGCGGGCGAGCGTAGGAGACCCTCGATGCGTTGGCTAGCCCCAGATCAAGAACCGTCCGAAGAGCAGCGTTTCCAAACTCGACAACTCCACGACGACGGGACAGAATGGCAGTCCTTCGCAAGGGAGCTCAGCATGAACCGATCCGGATTCCTTGGCTTGTTCGCCACCTCTTTGCTGGCCGCCACCGCGCTGGCCTGCAGCAGTGAGGATGCATCCGACCCCCAGGGGCAGGACACACCGACCCCGGAGCGTGGACCGATCGGCAAGGCCGACGCCTACGGATCCTGCGCCGCCGCCTCCGGCAACCACTGCGACGGGCAGTCCGACGGCAACTGCTGGTGCGATGCTTCGTGCGTCGAATACGGCGACTGCTGCGAGGATCGCGATGCCGTCTGCGGCGAACCTTGCACGGCCCAGTTCACCTGGCTCCAGAAGGACGCGTACAAGGAAGAGGCCGGACGCACGGCCGACTTCTGGCCCCCCCACACCACGACGGTCATGACCGTGACATGCGGCGGCGAAAAAGTCGCCGAGGCCATCATGAAGAACCACGGAACCGGCCCCGAAGCCGTGGACGCCGAAGGAACCCCGATCCTCGTGGAGGTCAAGACCGAGGAGGCGCAAGGCGATCGCGCACAGCTCGTCGCCCTCGCGAGCGCACTGGAGTCCTGCGAGTGCGGCACGGAGTTCCTGAGCCTCGATGCCCTGCAGGGAACCGCCGTGCAGGAGATGCTGGGAGAGCTGACGGATTACATCGCGCAGAACCTCACCTGTCCGGGCGAGGGCGGAACGGATGCCTTGATCCAGACGCTGGTGGACGGGGACTTCGCGACGTTCCTGGGCAACGCGCCCACGTGCTCGTGGACCTCCGGCGCAGACTGGGAGACGGGATTGAACGCGGCCGTGCAGCACCTCGCCGATCAGGCCCAGAAGAAGCTCGCCGACTATCACGTATGCAACAATGACGCGGTCCTTCAGGCGAATCTCTGGCAATCGTTCAAGACCTCGGGCCAGGCAGGAACGTGCGACCCCAGCTCGCCGGTCTGCGCCGGCCCCAAGTGGCTCTACACGCCCTGAGCTCAGCCCATCGCGGCCCGAATGCGAGCCCTGGCCGAGTCGATCAACGCATCCACCACCCGCTCCAACACCGCCGCTTCGGTCCCCTCCCCCACGAACGGGATGTCGACACGCCCGTTCAACAGCTCGACCGCCCGCGCCTTCATCCCCCCGACCTCCCCGTCGTCCACCTGCCCGTCCGCGATGGCTTCGATGATGCCGTGGAACTCGGGCCCCACCTCCCCGAGCTTGCCATTGATCACCCCCAGCGCCGTCACCAGGATGTCCTTCTCCCTACCTTCGCCCGCGAAGGGGATGTCCACCATCTCGTTCAGCGTGTCCGCCAAACGCGCAATCTCTTCTTGCGTCAACATGAAAACCTCCCTGAGAGCTCAACTTGCCACACAAACGCGCGACCGTCGCGCAACAACCCCGCCACCCGGCCCTCGCCAAGAAACCGGACGTCCGCGATGTCCGCCGAGCTTTCGATGCGGCCCAAACACGTTCCCGCGTCCGTGCTCCACACCGATATGTCGCGATCGCCCCAGGTGACGACCCACCGTCCCGTCAACGACACGTCCGAAAGATACGCGCCCTGCCCCACCCGCCAGCGAGCCTGCTCCTCGCCCGTGTCCGCGCTCCATGCCACCACCTGATCCGGCAACCCTTGGGCGACCAGAACGGAGTCGTCTGCAGACCACGCGAACAGAAACCCAGCCTCGAGTGGGCTGAGAGGCCGACTCGTGTTCACACCGCGAAGGGTAACCCGATCCGGTTCGTCGAAGACCACCACCAGGTCCGAAACCGACGCGGGGGCGAACCAGCCTCGAGATGGCCCCGGCACCGCGAACAGATCCTTGCCATCCGCTACCCGGTACACGGACACTTCGAACGTGCGGGGATCGGCCACGGCCACGCGGGCAGGCGAACCGCGACTCACGCGGAAAGGCCACCCACGAATGGCCCGCATGTGGGGCATGACCTTTCCGCTCAGAAGGTCGTAGCCACGCAAACAAGGGTCCGCGTCGTCGTTCGCATTGCGCACAGCAAAGAGTCCGTCCGCCGTGATCTGGATGTCGTCCGAACAGGGGAAAGAAATCGCAGGGGGCGCCTGCTCGGTGCCGTGGACGGTAATGGTAGTCTTCCACGCCTTCGAGCTCGTGGTCACCACCACTAGCTGGGAGTCCGTTCCGGCGAGGCATACGCCTTCGACGCCAGCGCCGGGAGCAGGATAGCTTCGCTCCGGGGGAATGCTGAACAAAGAAGTCATGGGGTCCTTGACCATCTGCTCCACGCGTTCGTCACGACGTTGGCGAAACCTACCACCTTCGGCCGTCCGAGCGATAGGGCGCTACTCGTACTCCCGGACTTGCAAGCCCCCCTCACGGCCCGAGACGTTTACGCAACAGCGTCTTCATCTGCTTGGCTCGCACATCGAGCCGCTGTCGCAGCTCGACATCCAGCACCGCCGAGGTCTTCTCGGTCTCCCAGTCCCCGATGATCAGCCCGTATCCCCACTCGCTCAACTCGTCCCACCAGCACGCGTCCGGCGCCTTCTTGCACGCATCCCGCTCGTCAGCTCGCATCGCGCGCAATGCGTCCCCGAACAGGAACGTCCTCTTCACGTACTGGTCACCCACCAGGTCGAACAGAATCGGGTACGCAGGCGTTGTGGCGTACGACAGCACCGGATCGCCAGCGTCGACGTCGAACGGGGGGAACACCAGCTCCCAGCTCCGGATCTGCCATACGCGCCCTTCGCGGAGCTTCACTGGCATCAGCCCGTGCCCCCCATCCCCCTTGTCCCACATGAGCAGCCGCTTCGCGGGACGCGTCATCGACACAACGTAGTACGTGTAACAGCAGTGAGCGCCTTCCGTACGCTCCGACATCATGAGCTCAGGAACGCCGTCACCGGTCGTGTCCCCGCAGGACTCCACGGTCAACGACATCCGCACCGGGACGTCCTCGATCTTGTACTGCCTTCCCCTTGCTTCGTAGACCTTGTTTCCACTCCCGTCCCACACCCGCACGAACGGCGGATGGCCCGCCTCGAGCACGTTCTCGACGCGCAGCGCCCCGCACACGATCCCCTGGCCCGCATCCCAGGGGACCTGCACGAAACCGGGCGGCAGGGTCGTCTGGGGTTCCGCCGCGTCGGCACTCGGGACCGGAGCGGGTGTGGAGGCAACGGACGCACTGGTCTTGGGGACGACAGGAGATTCGGAGACCGACGGCTGTGCTGCCGAGGGATGCGGGGATGCGACCGCAGGCGGCGGGGGGGCAACCGTGGAACCCGGAGGCCCGCTTCCTGAACAAGCCACCGCGAGCGCCATCGCGACCAATGCGTGGAGACCATGTCGTGCGCGAAGCGTTGCCATCGTCATTGCTTAGGGAGCGTACGCCGATCGGTTTTGGTCTCCCACCGAAGTTTCTTAGTGGTTGAGGGGAAGACGTCCCGCGGCCGTGAGGATCTGGACGGCGAAAGAAACACGACGGCTAGCAAGGCTCAACCCTTGACCATTTGCCTTCTCTCAAGCAAGTACGCCAAGCTCCACCCCATGGCCCCTCCCACCCTCCGCTTCCTCAGCCTCTTCGTCCCCAACCTCGACGAGGCCAGGCAACGCTACGCGGCGATCTTCGGCATCGATCCCGTCGAAGGCGACGCCGACGCGCTCGCACACCACCCCTTCGCCAAACGTCCCCCCGTGGTCTTCGACCTTGGCACCTGCAAGCTCGCCCTGTACGAGTGCGACATGCGCACCACCCACCCAGGCGACGTCGGGATCGGGATCGACGTCGGTGACGACCTCGCGGCCACCGCGAAGCGCGCCTCCGCGCAGCAAGGGAAGGTATTCCACGGGCCCAAGCCCATCGCGGGAGACGCGCGTGATCTGGCCGTGTTCATGCTCCCAGACCGTCACTTCTTCGAGGTCGTCGGCAAGGCCGCCAAGACCCCCTGAGCCATGCCCCGCCTGCCCATCCATAGCATCGCCTTCGAGCTCACGTTGCAGTGCAACCTGCGCTGCTCCCACTGCTACAACGCCACCCACGCCGCTGCCGAGGCCTCGCGCGACCCGGAACGCGTCTTGCTCCGCATCGAAAAGGTACTCTCGGCGGTCACTCCCCGCTACGCCACCCTGACCGGCGGCGAACCCCTCTCGTTCCCACGTTTGTTCGACGTCGTCGCGATGCTGGAGCGCGAAGGCGTGCCCTGCCAGATGATTTCGAACGGCACGCTGCTCGACGCCGACCTGGCGGCCCGACTCGCCAAGGCCGGGCTCCGAGGCATCCAACTGTCCTTGCACGGCCCCAACGCCTCCACCCACGAAGACTACACGTGCAAGGCCGGCTCCTTCGACCGGACGATCGCCGGCGTTCGTGCCGCGCGCGAGGCAGGCCTGCCCGTCACCGGGTGCGTCGTGGTCACCCGGCGCAACGCACAGGTCGTGGGGGAAACGCTCGCGCTGTGGCGAAGTCTCGGCATCCGACGCGTGGCCATCAGCCGCTTCAGCCCCGCTGGCCTCGCAGCCGATCACGTGGCCGCCCTGCTCCCCTCCATCCCCGACGTCATCACCGCGTTCGACCAGGCCTTGCCCTTCGCCCGCGATGACATGCACCTGTTCTGCACCATGCCCGTTCCCCCGTGTGCCTTCGAATCCAAGGACTACGCCCCGATCCGCTTCGGGTGCTGCGCGGTAGGAACGTCAAAGCAAGAGTTCGCGCTCGGACCGAGCGGCGAGCTTCGTTTCTGCACCTTGCACACACAAGCCATCGGCGGCGTGCAGGACATTCTCGAAGCCCAGGACGTAGCAACGTTGTTCCAGCACGAGGACGTGACCCACTACCGCGACCACAGCCCTCCGTTCTGCGAAGGGTGCGTCCACATGAAAACCTGCGGGGGGGGGTGCGGGGCAGCGTCCATCTCCGTGCACGGCAGCCGCGCTTGCCCCGATCCGCTTCTTTGGCAGCACCTCGACGACGACTTCCAGGCTCGGCTCGAACGGTCGCGTTAGCCCGCCCTCACCCTCGCCTCCTCCGGCACGCAACGAGCGCCAACGACACCAGCGCAAGCATCCCCTCGGGCCCGCCCTGCGATCCCGCCGCACGACAAGCGCAACCCGATTCCTCCTCGTCTGGGTCGCTCCACCATTCCTCTGCCCTCTCCGCATCCTCTGCGCTCGGCGCATCCACGGGGCTCGCCGCATCCACCGGGCTCTCACTGTCCGTCCGGCTCCCGCCGTCCGCCTCGGTCTGCGCGTCCACAACACCGCCGTCCGATTCGATGATCTCGCCGATGGGAACGTCGTAGGCCTGCCTGTCCGTGCGCGCGTTCCGGTAGTAGTTCCCCGCGTAGGTGTCAGTGATCTGGAATCGGACCTTGTTCAGGGTCGTGCTCACCTGCTGGAAGGGCACGTTCCTCGCCGTCACCGTCTGCCAGGTCGTCTCGCCGTCCGCCCCGGTGCACTCGACGTCCTGCCATTCGGCCCACGTGACGCCAGCATCGGTCGAGTAGAAGGCCTTGGCGCTCGCGGGGTCGATGCCCGCACCAGGGCTGCGCACGTTGACCGATAGATCGGGGGAGCCGTCGCTCGCGCCGCTCACCACGAAGCCATCCCACTCGGGAAGGGACACTCGGTAGGGCGCCGTTTTCGCGGCGATGGTGGCCGCCCGGGCGTCCCAGTTGGCCGCGAAGGAGCAAGGATCCCCTTCCTGCTCCCGCGCGTCGAAGATGAACAGCAACGTCTTCCCAATCTTGTCGAAGCTGGCGCCGAACCAGCTGTCAAACTTGTTGTCCGGCTGCGATGCGCACGGCAACTCCGGCCACGCAAGCCGCTCCGGAAGCCACACCCACATCGCCGTCGCCTGGTTCGGATGCGCGTTCTGATACGCGACCGTCTCGTCGATGTATTTCACCCAATCGTCGAGGTAGACCTCCTGAATGAGGCCCTGAACCGACGGCCACCCTGCCACAGTAGCGTTGTAGAAGACGTCGGTGATGAGCACTGCGCAGTCGGGGTTCTTCTCGTGCGCAGCGGCCTTGATTTCGATGTACTGGGCCTCGGTCATACCCTGACCCACGGGCTCGTCGATCTGGATGAAGTCAACGCCGGCTTCAGCGAGCTCGCTCGTCACCGCGAGGGTGTCCTGCCATCCGATGTTCGGGCCCATCCCGGTGGCCCCGGCGACCCACATGCCGTGGCGGTGGGCGTCCGCGACGGTGTCGCGCCACTTGTATTCGCTTTTCAGGGCCGAGTGGCCGGGGCGGACATGCAGGCCGTTGATGCCGGCATCGATGGCCTCGCGATAAGTGAGCTGCAGGTTCGAGGCAGGGGCCTGGTCGGTCACGCTGTCCCAGTAACGCGTGTCGAGCATCACCATCTTGCCCGGCGGAACCGCTGCGTGCCCGAGGGTGGCGGTTCCCACGAGAGCACCGACGATGGGGAGGATAAAGGCCTTGCGCATGGGGATCTCCTGTTACAAGTCGTGTGCCATCGCCAAGATTGGCATTTCCTCTGGGGATACGGAGGACACGGTGAGACCACGAAGGTCCCAGGTGAGCAGGACGTGGCCCCGGTCGGATGCCACGCGGCTTGGCTTCAGCCCCCTTGCGCAAGGGTCAGAACCGCGTACTCTGAACAGAGCCAGGAGGCTGCATGACACAAGACGAAGCGAAGAAGAGGATCCTTGCACGCCGGGCTCGCTTCGTGGCCATCGCCGTGGCCAGCGCGGGGATTGCGCAAGGGTGCGGCGGGAACGTCGATCCGGACGACCCTCCGGCGAAGGACGGTGGCTCAGAGGCCTCCTCGGACGGCGCGCCCGAAGCCTGTCTCAGCCCACCCTTCGATGCGGGCGACGAAGAACCGCAGCCCTGTCTGGACCCGATCTATGACGCGATGGCCGAGGCATGCCTGGCCCCTCCGCCCGCTGACGCCAGCGACGAGGAACCCCAGCCTTGCCTCGACCCCATCTACGACGCGGCACCCGAGGTCTGCCTCTCGCCCCCGCCCGCTGACGCCGCCGAAGACTAGCCCCCGCGAGACCGCATGCGAGACCGCTTCCGCGTTCTCTTGATCTGGCCCGGCGGCCTGTTCGAGCACAGCAAGAGCTTCGGCGTTCCTCACCTGCTCGGCCTCGCGGGCGCATTGCGCAACAGCGACGTCGACGTCAGCGTCGTCGACCTCGACCTCGAGCGCGCGTTCGGTCCCGTGGACCTCGGTCGTATCGTGTCCCCCGCCTACGACCTCATCGGTCTGTCCTGCTACTCCTCCTTCGACTACCTCAAGACGATGGCGATTGCTGGTCGGCTGCGCAAGCTCGCACCTGCCGCGCGTCTCGCGGTCGGTGGGTATCACCCGAGCGCCCGCCCGCACGACTTCACGCGCGAGGACTCCCCATTCGACTACGTGGTCGTGGGTGACGGAGAGCTTCCCCTGCGACGCCTCGTGGAGGCCCTCGCGCAAGGGAAGCCCCCCGCGGATCGCGTGCTCCCGGTCGAGCCTACCCACGACATCGGCTCCCTGCCTCCCACGGACTGGAGCCTGCTCGCGCGGTACCGGACGGTGGCGCGGAAGATGGCGTCCCAAGCCCAGATCCACCTCTCCCGGGGCTGCCCTTTCTCCTGCTCGTTCTGCATGGAGAGGGCGAAGAGGTGCACGGCGTGGCGCGCGTTCGAGCCCGAACGCGCCGTGGAAGAGCTCCATCGCCTCGACGCGTTCCTCGACTTGTCCTCCTGGACGCTCTTCGTGACCGATGCACTCTTCGGCCTCACGAAGCCGTGGCGTCGTGCGTTCCTCGAAGCGCTCGTTCGCAAGCCGATCCGCGCCCGCAAGGTCTGGCTCCTCGCACGGGCGGACCTGCTCGATCGGGAAGACCTCACGCTCATGGCGCGGGCCAACGTGGCCCCCGGCTTCGGTCTCGAGTCGGGATCGCCCAGCCAACTCGCGCGCATCCACAAAGCAGGCTCCGCCGAAACCTTCCTCGACCACTTCCGAGACGTCGCACGCTGGGCGCGTGAGCTCGACCTACCCTTCGGCGCCAACGTCATCGTCGGCCACCCGGGAGAGACGGAGGCCACCCTTCGCGAGTCCCACGCCTTCCTCGAGGAGGTCTTTCTCCAAGGCGACCACACCACGGGCTTCCTCTCGATCGATCCCTTCCGCCTCTACCCCGGCTCCGCCATCGACCAGGACCTCGACGGTTGGGTACGAACCACCGGCATGCGCGCCCACCGCTACCCCTGGTGGGAGGACGGCGACCAGGACTTCCTGTCCGAGTGGGTAGACCCGTCCGCCGAGCTCGACTTCCGCACCACCCTGCGCCTCCGCTTCGAAGTGTTCGGACCGCTGCTACGCAAGATTGCGTCACACTTCGCCGTAGGGGACACCGAAGCACGCTACTTCCGAAGATCCGTCGACGAGGCAGTGGCGCAGCACGCGCCGCGCCGACAGCTCCGCATTCTCGGACTTTGGCACCTCTGGAACGAGCTGACGGAGACCGTGCCGGACGCGAGGGCGGCCGTGGCAAGGGACCTGGAGCTCGCGAGGGTGGCACGGGAAGCACGCAAACAAACGCTCGAGAACCCGCGATTCGACGGCATCTCCTCCGCCTTGCGGGAAGCGCTGGAGCATGTGCCCAGGGAGCGATTCGTGCGTACGGAAGAGATCGACCGGTCCGCGGAGGATCGCGCACTACCCCTCAGCGATACGAGGCAGTCGACAATATCTGCCTTGCATGCCTATGCGACCTCGTTTCGAGCGCTCGCTCTGGGCGAGGGGGACACGCTGGTGGACCTGGGCGGGGGCACGGGCTACGGGGCTGCAATTGCCGCGCAACTGGTAGGGGAGCGGGGGAGCGTGGTGACGGTCGAGGTGGACGGAGCGTTGAGCGCACTTGCCGAAGACAACCTCGCGGGGGCTGCCAACGTGCGCGTGGTGCACGCGGATGCGCATGAGGTGGCGTGCTGGCGCGGGGCGCTCAAGGTGACCGTAGGGTTCGCGGTAGAACGAGTGCCGGAGACTTGGGTGGACGCGCTCGCGGAGGGCGGCAAGTTGGTTGTCCCGGTAGGGGGAGCCGAGAGTCAAACGTTGACGTTGGTGGAGCGCGATACCGCAGGCGTGAAGACGACGGACTTGGGTCCGGTGCGCTACGTGCTGGATCGAGGGTGAGGAACCCCATTCACAATTCCCGGTTCCCCGTCCCCAGTTTGGCCGTCGGCACTTCGCCAACTCGATCCTGTCAGTCTTCCGGAACGCAAGCCTTCCGACGCACCGATGGGTCCCCGTAGCGTGCCATCTCCCGACACACGTACCCCTCGCGGCACTCCAGGCTGCTCTCGCACCGCACCACGCACTGCCCCCCGTCCGACGGGTCGAGCTGCACGCAGAACGTCGTGGGGCTCCCCACCTTGTCCGGGCACGTCTGCTCGCACGCCTGGCTGCACAGGCCCCCTGGCTCCTCGGTCAGGCACGTCGTTCCCCCGCACGTCGAGTCGTCCTTGCAGGACCCGCCTATCCAGCCATCGTGCGGGTGCGGCTGCACCGGTGGCACCCACGACGGGTCACACTGCGGGTTGGTGACCAGCGCCTCCTCCGGTGGCTGCACGTTCCAGGTGCCGAACATCCCGACCGTCAGCGCCCGGCTGTCCGTGAGCCCACCCACACGGTCGATCGCCTCCAGGGACATGCCGTCCGGGCGCGTCGTCATGTGCAAAGGCACGTACCGGACTCCGTTCACCCCCACCGTCCCGTCCTGGAACTTCGTGAGCCCCACGTACAACAGCAACGTCGACCGACGCGGCAGGTGCGTCTGCCCGCTCACGAAGTTGCCGAGCGAGTAGATCACGAAGGTCTCGCGCCCGTCGGACGTGACGAACTTCTCCCAGGGCTGCAGCACGTGCGGGTGACTGCCCAGGATGACCGTCGCTCCGGCGTTGAGGAATCGGTGGGCCAGGTCGGTCTGCGCGCGCTCCGGCGTGGCCTGGTACTCCTGTCCCCAGTGGGGGGTCACGATGACGGCGTCGATGTCGCTCCGCGCCGACAGGTCGCGCACGTGTTGCTCCACCACGCTCGCCTGCGAGAAGCACTGCAGCACTTGACCGTAAGGGTCCGAGATGCCGTTCGTTCCGTAGGTGCACGCGACCCACGCCAACCGCAGCCCCCCTTGCTCCGTGACGGCATACCACGGCGACGTCGTGTCGCCCTTCGCCCGCGTGCCCGTTCGCGCGAGGCCGGCTTCATCGATGGCACCCACCGTCCGGTCCACGCCGAGCGGCCTGCGATCCATCGAGTGGTTGTTCGCCGTCGATACCACGTCCACGCCGGAGGCGATCAGGTCCGTGACGAGCGACGGGTGGTAGTTGAACATCGGGTAGCTCGTGTACACGACACCGTCGAAACGCTTGCCGGGGTCCGGTACGTCCTTGCCCGCGGAGTTGACGCCCGCGGCCGTCGGCCCCTCGAGATTGGCGTAGGTGAGGTCGGCCCGCTCCATCAGGTCCCGTACGCCACTCCACAAGCTGATGAAGCCCGTCGACCGCGCATACGCCTGCTGCTGCAGCTTGCCGTGCAGCAGCACGTCGCCCACCGCGGCGATCGTCATCGACTTGCCTGGGTCACACGCACGGGTGAACTTGAGCGGCCCGTTGGAGAAACTCACACCGTCGGCCTTGCCGGCCGCGAAGGGGTCGTAGTCCTCGCCTTCTTCGCTGTCGTTCGAGAGGGCCTCGGAACCTCCCGGGTCGGCACCGTCGTCGGAAGCAGCACACGCGACGAACGCAACCGAGAGAGCAAGCAAGGGAAGGGCGGTCAAGGATCTGGCCATGGTCTCTCCCTTACCACAGGGCGAGGGGGATGGGAGCGGTCGACGCACGTCTCTTGGGTATTTGAAGCCCACCTCGCTATACTGCCGTCCATGGCGGAAGACATTCTCGCCTTCGTCATGGCGGGTGGAGTCGGAGGACGGCTCAGGCCTCTGACGGACGCACGCGCGAAGCCGGCGGTCCCCTTCGGGGGGGTCTATCGAATCATCGACTTTCCCCTGAGCAACTGCATCAACTCGGACATCCGGCAGGTGTACGTGCTGACGCAGTACAAGTCCCACTCCTTGAGCCGGCACCTGAAGTCGGGTTGGAACTTCTTGTCCCGTCGGCTCGACCAGTTCATCGACGAAATCCCTGCGCAGATGCAGCGCGGGCGCCACTGGTACGAGGGGACGGCCGACGCCATCCGCCAGAACATGCACCTGGTGCACGGCATGCACCCCCGGCACGTCCTCGTGCTGCCGGGGGACCACATCTACAAGATGGATTACCGGCTCATGCGTGACTTCCACGTGGAACGTGGGGCCACGCTGACCATCGCCGCAGTGCGCATCAACGCCGCCGAGGCGCGCGGCCGCTACGGCGTGATGGAAGTCGACGACCAGTGGCGCATCATCGGCTTCGAGGAGAAACCGGACCAGCCCAAGACGCTGCCGAACTCCACGGACTGCCTGGCTTCCATGGGAGTGTACCTGTTCGAAACGTCGGACCTGGGCGCGCTCATTGACAACGAGATCAACGACCTGAGCCAGCAGCTCGTGCCGCGCATGGTGGCGAGCGGGACCCCGGTGTACGCCTACGACTTCGCGCTCCACAACAGCATCGAGGAGTTCGAGTACAGCACGCGGGAGGGGCACCGCGAGCGACACCTCGTGCACATGTCGAGCGACGCGGGTTACTGGCGAGACGTGGGGACGATCGAGGCGCTGTGGAGCGCGAACTTGGACCTCGTGGCGCCGCACCCGAGCTTCAACTTGTACGGGGAAAAGTGGCCGATCTTCAACGACGCGCCCCACTTCCCGCCCGCCAAGTTCGTGCACGAATTGCCGGACCGCACCGGACAGGCGCACAACGCGATCGTGGCCGACGGCGTCATCCTGAGCGGATGCCTGGTGCGCAACTCCATCCTTTCCCCGGGAACCTACGTCCACAGCTACAGCTTGATCGAGAGCTCGATCCTGTTCGGCGGGTCCATCAGTGGGGGGCGGGTGACGGAGACCGTCATCGGTCGTGGCTGCCGCATCCGCAACGCGGTGGTGGACAAGAACGTGTCTCTGTCCGCCGACACCGTCATCGGATACGACAGGGCCGAAGACGAAGCGCGCGGGCTGTCCGTCCACCCGATCAACGACGGCCCGGGGTACATCGTGGTGGTACCCCGCGGCAAGCGGCTCTGACGTCACGCCCGCGGAGGGCGGCGCATCGACATGGGGGGCGCATCCGGAGCGCCGAAGAACTGCGCGCCCGAGGTCCCGGAAACGGACTGGGTGCTGGACACCTCTTCGTGGAGCACGGAGTTCGCCACCATCAGCGCGTTGCGCATGGCCCGCGCGTTCGGCCACCGCATGGGCGCATCGAACGCCAGCGCGTAGTCCACCATCAACGCGATCGACTCGGGCACCGTGGGCGCGACCTGCTGCAGCGGAGGCGCAGGTTTGGACATCGTGGCCTGGATCTGGTCGATGATCCGGTCCTCGTCATGGACGTTGCGGCCCGACAGCAACCTGAAGATCGTGGCCCCCACGGACCACAGGTCCGCTTGCACGCCAACCTTGTCGGTCTCGCCCCTCGCCTGCTCAGGGGACATGAAGTCGAGCGTCCCCAGCAACGTCCCCACCTGCGTGGCCTGCATGGCCGCGTGGTCCTGCAAGCGCGCGATGCCGAAGTCCAGCAGCTTGATCGCACGATCGTGCGTGAGGAAAATGTTCTCGGGCTTGATGTCGCGATGGACCACACCTTCCTTGTGCGCAACGTGCAAGATCTCGAGCACCTGGTCCGCCGCCCACATCACCTCCGTGATCGGAAGCGTTCCTCCCTTGCGCGCCGCTCGCGCCTCCAGCGTCTCCCCCTCGAGCAGGCCCATCACCAAGAACGGCACCCCACCGTCCAGAACCCCGTCGTCATCGATGTGCACCACCCCCGGATGCCTCACGCGGTTCGCGATCTTCGCCTCCCGCACGAACCGCTCCACCACCGCCGGCACCGACGCGAGCATGGAGTGCAGGATCTTGACCGCAACCTTGTCACCCCACGGGGCGTCGGCAACGTAGATCCACGAGGTACCCCCGGCCGCGAGCACGGACAGAAGCCGCCACGTGCCGTTGAGCACCGTGCCCACACGCTTCTCCGCAAGCTCCTGCGGGTCGATGTAATCAGGTACCATTGGAAGATCCCTTCCCAGGGCAAACTCTACTCTCACGCGCTGCGTCAGCCAAGGGGCGACTCGGACAGTCTCTGCCACACTTCCGCCTCGAACGGCGACAACTTCTCCACGTCTGTCGATGGCGGATGCCCCAAGTGCCCGTACCAAACAGCGTGCTCGCGCCCCAGCCCCGTCGCGCTCGCGCGGCTCGCCAGAAGCACCACCGCCACTCGCTCCACCGCCTCGAACGCGGCAGCTCTTCCCATCCGTGTCATCGCCGTCGAAACCTCTCGCACTGTAGCCTCGTGCGCCGCTTGCCACGCCGCATGCTCCTTCGTGAGCCCGAGCGCGGCCATGGGCACCCCCACCCAGATCTCGCCGTCCCTCACGCGTCCCCGCAGCCGGAGCGCCCGGACCATGCGCACCCTGCATGCTTCCAGCCCCGGAGCCGCAGGAACCACCCTCGAGAGGGCCAACCGCATCCCGACCGCGTCAGGCTCGCAAGGCAGAGCCGCCCACGCCTCACGCTCCAGCAGCGCCGCACAACGAAGCACCTCCACCGTCGCTTCCCTCCGAAGCAGGGGCAAGAGCAATCCCGGCGCGTTCACGTCGCGCGGCCCAAGCTGCCTGAGCCCGCGATCCGCCACCGCCTCCGCCGCTTCGACCGTCTCGTGCAGCCACGCCAGCAGCTGCACCGCCGCAAGGGTCTCGTGCGTCGCGGCCGCCCTTCCCAGCACCCCCGCGTCCTCCCCCAGCGTGCGCGCCTCGGCCGGCCCCACATGACACGCAACGAAATCCAAATACGCCCTGTCGTACACCGAGGCCGCCAGGTGTCGCGTCCGTCGCACGTGCGCGAGCACATGAAAGACCAGGTCTCCCCAGCCTACCGGCGTCCCGTCGAAGTCTACGGACATCGTGCTCCTCGACTACGACTGGATGTCCGAAGTGAATACCGTCCCTGCCAACATGAATGCCATCGCCCATCGAGCGCTCCACATGGGAAGTAAGTAGCAGAATGCTCGAACCTTGGGGGCCGCCCTGCCTCGATTCCATCGATGGCCCCCGCCCGCTCCACTATACTGACAAGACCTCTACGGATTCTTCCCCCATGGCCATCCCTTCCTCCCTCCCGCGTTTCCCCCTCGGATTGGTCGCATTCTGCTTGCTCGCGGCCTGCGGAAGCGGCTCCGAGGGAAACGGAGCGCCCCCCTCGGACGCCGGTCCCAACGACGCCAACGACTCCCCAGCCGACGTGGCCCCTTCCGATGGCTCACTCGAGAGCGGCGATGCGTCCCAGGACGGCAAGATGGACGCCCCGGACGCGCCCGTGTCCGACGTCGCCCTCGACGCACGGGACGCCTCGGGGGACGGGGGTGACGGCGGCTCCGATGCCGCGCAAGACGCCGTCGTCGATGCACCCGACGACGCGATTTACGACGCGGACCCTGACGCCGATGGCGGACTCGAGCTTGCGCCAACCTGCTACTACGGGGACTTCGACACGGACGGGGTCCACAGTGTGGCGTGCGTGACCTCCCCATCGCTCGAGCGGTGGGGGCTCAGTCGTCCTGAGCTGTCCGGGAACGCGGTCGGCCCCGTGGCCGTGACCCGCACCGGAACGTGGATAGCTGTCGCGGTCCGGAGCGCGGCAGGGACTCCCATGCGTGTGCTTCTCGCGCCGGTCGACGACTCCGAGGTCCCACGGCTCCTGATGATCGCTCCCGACGCAAGCCGAAGCGTGGGCAAGATGGCATTCTCCGTGGACGGCAAGTGGCTCGGGGTGATGGCCGACTTCGACCTGCAGGGCACGAGCAGCCTGTACGTGACCCCCATATCCACGGGCAAGCCGAGGCGGGTCAGTCCCGCCCCACAATCCGGGAGCGAGGTGACCGGCTTCGCGTGGTGCTCGGGAAACATACCGGGAACAAGTCACCTGGCCTACGTGGGAGACCTCACCACGAGCGACGTGCACGAGCTATGGACCGTGAACATCGGCAGCACGGCGCCCGCGACCCGGGTCGTCTCTGCGTCGCTCCTGGGTACCACTGCGGGCGTTCGGAGCGATCTGGCATGGGACGCCCAAGGCCGGGTGCTGTTCCGGTCGAACCACGAATCCGCGGGCACGTGGGGGCTCTACCGTGCGGCCCACGATGGCTCGCTTACGGAAAGGGTCCCGGGCACCTCGCTGCAGAACCCACAAGGCCCGGCCACCCTCGGATCGTTCGGCGTGTCCCCAGACGGGACGTCCGTCGCCTTCAGCGCGAACAGCCCGGATTCTTCGGTCTTCGACGTGTACGTGACCTCCTTGAAGGCCACCCCCGCAACGCAACGCGTGTCCCAGTTGCCGCTGGTGAAGAAGCCCGGAGTGGTCGCCGGCCCGGCGTTCGGTGACCCCATCGAGTGGAACGGGAACGCCACGCGCTTGGCGGTCGTCGCGGACTGGCCCATGACCTCGGCGGACCCCGACGACCGCTTTGCGGCCTTCGTCCTGCCAGCTTTCGGCTCGCCGGGCGGGACACGGGTGGTGAACGGCACGGGGACGCTCGATCAGAACGTGCGCGACGTCCGGTTCACGTCGGACGGGAGCCTCGTGGTTCGAGGAGATCTGGTCGACGACGGTGTCTTCGAGCTGTTCGTGGCGGAAGATCCATCGGTGGCAGACCAGGATCCGGAGGTCGTGAGGTTCGAAGAGGTGCCGCCCTCGGGCGACGTGTTGGGACTGGCCGAGGTTCGCTGAAACCTTCTGCGGACTACTTGCGGATGAGGACGACGACCTTCGGCTCGCCTTCGGGGATCTGCAGCACGGAGTGCCATCCTTCCGGAATCGCCGGCGACGTCCACGCGAAGAGGTAGGCTGCATCCGTAGGGGACAGCTGCACGTTGCCCGGGCCGTGCTCGACGCCGAAGCGGCTGTGCCACATCGCCCCGTGGATCATCTGCCCAGAAGACAGCAACTGAGCCCACGGGACGTCGAACACCTCGTGATCGTCCGCGAAGGGCTTCTTGCCGGGCTCGCTCGTGGTCAGGTGCTTGGCCGTGATCTCGAACGTGCCCATCTGCGTGGTGGGCCCCGTCTCCGGGTTGCCCAACCGGTCCATCCCCACGCTGCACAACGTCGCGTACACGGGCTTCTTGCCCTCGTAGAGTACGACCGTTCCGGTGATCACGCTGATGTCGACCCACTTCTGGTCCGGCTTGACGAAGTCGGGGTATCCATCACGTCGGCGCACCACCGTGACGTCGGGGTGCCGAACATAGGTGTCGTCCGGGGTAGCCCAGAACTGGACATCGCCGATGGTGCGGAAGCGTCCCGTCAAAGGGATCATGGTCCGTGCTTCCACTGGATCGCCACGGGTCGCCGACTTGCCTTCGATGGACCACGAGCGAATGCCCTGCTTGACCACGAAGGCCACGGGCAGCTTCATCTTGTCGTCGAGGACGGTTCCCTTGAAGTCGGGGACGGAGGTCTCCTCGAGGTGCGCGAGATTGACGAAGCGGCCGTCGGGGAGCATGGCGAGGTTGGCGGTGCCGCCCTCAGGGAGCTGCGCGGACCAGGATCCGACGACGGCGAGTCGGCTGCGGCGGCGGAGTTTGCCGACCTCACGAACCGCGGCGCCCTTGGAGCGGTCCCACTCGTACAGGGAGGTGGGCTTGGTCGTGCTGTGATAGCGATAGGGGAGCGGCGCCTCGCGCGCGGGGAGGGTCTTCATGACCGCCAGGGTCGGGTGCGCGAGGTTGGTGGTCGCTTCCTGCCCAGCGCAAACGAACCCCCGCGGGTGGATGGGATACCATCCTCCCGGGCACTGGTCCTTGGACAGAGGCTCCTGGGCGCGCGCCACCATCGCCCCGGCACGCATCCTCCCGATGGTCGGGGCGCTGGGTGTCGGCCGCTCAAAGATGGGCGTCGACTTGTCCACGGAGGCCAACTTCGGGCCATCGGGGGCGGGGACGGGAACCTCGGCCAGGTTGACGGTTTCGCCGCTTTCCTCCGTGTTGTCGCTGCCGTTGCAGCCCGTCGCGAGGAGGGTGAGGATGGCGATAGGGAACAGAACGCCCGCTGTCTTCCGCTCGAACATACGCTAGGGGAAGCATTTTTCCAGAGAGATGGCCCAGTTTGTTGCGATGATTCCGGCCGGCCGGGCAGCGCCAGGACGGGTCAGGGCGGGAACGGGAAGCGGGCCCCGATCATTTCTGCTATGGGGTGCGCCGACCTCGCCAGTCGAGCCCCCATCCCAGAAAGGCAACGACGGTCCTTCGCCGTCCCACCACCCATGACCGCTTCGTTCGTCACCCGACACGACCTTCGCAACATCGCCATTATTGCTCACGTGGACCACGGAAAAACCACGCTCGTCGACGCCATGCTGTGGCAGAGCGGCGCGTTCAAGGAGCACGAGCAGGTCGTGGATCGTGTCATGGATTCCCTCGACCTCGAGCGGGAGAAGGGGATCACCATCATGGCGAAGAACACCGCCATTCGGTGGGGGGGCGTGAAGCTCAACGTCGTGGACACCCCCGGACATGCCGACTTCGGCGGCGAGGTGGAACGCACGCTCAACATGGTCGATGGCGTCATGCTTCTCGTGGACGCGTCCGAAGGGCCGCTGCCGCAGACCCGATTCGTCCTGTCGAAGTCCCTCGCCCGCAAGCTGCCCATCATCGCCGTGATCAACAAGATCGACCGCCCGGACCGAAGGATCAACGAGGTCAAGGACGAGCTGTACGACCTGCTCATCGATCTGGACGCCACCGAGGAGCAGCTCGACTTCCCGATTCTCTACACCAACGCCCGGGCGGGCATCGCCCTCGCCTCCCCCGAAGGGGAAGGCACGGATCTGAAGCTCCTGTTCGAGACGATCATCTCCCACATCCCGCCCCCGAAGTACGATCCCACCTTCCCGCTCCAGTTCCTGGTCACGAACCTCGACTACTCGGACTACGTGGGGCGAATCGCGGTCGGCAAGATCATCAGCGGCCAGCTCAAGGGCGGCGGCCAGATCGCGCTGATGAAGAAAGGGGAGGTGTCGGGGCGCTACAGGGTCGGACAGGCCTTCGTGTACAAGGGCATCGAACGCATGGTGCAGGAGTCCATCGAAGCCGGGGACATCGCCGCGGTCACGGGCGTGGAAGACGCCTTCATCGGCGACACGATCGCCGACGCGGAAGACCCACGCGCCCTGCCCACCATCAGCGTCGAGGAGCCCACCATCTCGATGGAGTTCGGGATCAACACCTCGCCCCTCGGGGGCAAAGAGGGCACGCAAATCACCACGCGCCAGATCAAGGCACGACTCGAGAAAGAAGTCCTCTACAACGTGTCCATCCGGGTCGAGCCCGGCCAGGGGATCGACTCCTTCAAGGTCAACGCCCGTGGAGAGCTCCAGCTGGCCGTCTTGGTGGAGACCATGCGACGCGAGGGTTTCGAGCTGTCGCTTTCGAAGCCTCGCATCATCACGCAGATGATCAACGGCGTGGAGAGCGAGCCCCTCGAGCTCGCGGTCGTCGACGTGCCCGACGACTACCTGGGCATCGTGACCGAGAAGCTGTCCGGACGTCGCGGCAAGATGACGAAGATGCTCAACAACGGGCAGGGTCGGGTACGCATGGAGTTCGAGATCCCGACGCGCGGGTTGATCGGATACCGTTCCCAGTTCCTGACGGACACCCGCGGCACCGGGATTCTCACCACGCTCGTGATTGGCTACACGCCCTGCGTCGGCGAGATGCCCGGGCGCTCCACGGGCTCGCTGGTGAGCGACCGGTCCGGACATGCGGTGGCCTATGCCATCTTCCATCTTCAGCCGCGCGGCTCGATCTTCGTGGTCCCCGGTGACCCGGCCTACCCAGGCCTGATCGTCGGGCAGAACGCAAAGGCCGCCGACATCCCCGTCAACATCACGAAAGAAAAGAAGCTCACCAACATCCGCGCCGCCAACGCGGACGAAGCCCTGCGCCTCGTGCCTCCACGACGCTTCACGCTCGAGCAGGCGATGGAGTACATCGAGGACGACGAGCTCGTGGAGGTGACGCCCAAGTCGATTCGTCTGCGGAAGAAGGAGACGGTTCGGCTCGGGGGTGCACGAAAGAAAATGGGCGATTGACGTCGGTCCAGGGCGACACGCGAGCGTACGGACTTCGTTGACGCGTCTGCGGCTGGGCTCCACCATGCGTGGCAATGCATGTGCCCATCCTCGAGGAGCTCGTCATCATCCTCGGCCTGTCGGTGGCCGTGCTGTTGCTCGGCGCCCGCCTCCGCATTCCGCCCATCGTGGGGTTTTTGATCACCGGTGTGGTGGCTGGGCCCCACGGTCTTGGGCTCGTCCAGGCCTCCGAGCACGTCGAAGTGCTGGCAGAGGTGGGCGTGGTCCTGCTGATGTTCACCATCGGCCTCGAGTTCTCGTTCAAGAGCCTGGTCCGCATCAAGAAGACCGTCCTGCTCGGCGGCTCGACCCAGGTGCTCATCACGCTCGGGGTCGGCATGCTGGTCGCCGTCCTCATGGGCTGGAAGGCTCAGTCCTCCGCGTTCGTCGGCGCACTCGTGGCCCTGAGCTCCACCGCCATCGTCCTGAAGCTGCTGCAGGACCGCGCGCAGATGGAGACGCCCCACGGTCAGGCTTCCCTCGGCATCCTCATCTTCCAGGACGTCTCCATCCTGCCCATGATGCTCGCCATCCCGCTGCTGGCAGGAACCCAACAGAGTTCCGACTCCCCGGCCGTCATGATCGGCAAGTTCGTCGCGCTGATCGTCGGGCTCATCGTCACCGCCAAGTGGATCCTGCCGAAGGTCTTCGAACAGATCGTGCGCACCCGCAGCTCCCAGCTGTTCCTGGTCAGCGTGATCGCCGTCTGCTTCGCCATCGCCACGGGCGCGTCCATGGCAGGCCTGTCCCTGTCCCTGGGCGCGTTCCTGGCAGGGCTCGTCCTGTCCGAGTCCGAGTACAGCCATCAGGCCCTGGGCAACGTGCTTCCCTTCCGCGACGTGTTCACGAGCTTGTTCTTCGTCTCCGTCGGCATGCTGATGGACGTTCGCTACCTCGCGGAGCACCCGTTGCTGGTGGCCGGCATCGGGCTCGGCGTGATCGTGGGCAAGACGCTCGTCGCGGGAGGCGCCACGCTGTTGCTTGGGCTCCCCATGAGAACGGCCGTGCTCGTGGGGCTCGGGCTGGCGCAGGTGGGCGAGTTCTCCTTCGTCCTGGCGAAGAGTGGGCTCGACAAGGGGCTGATCGATCAGAGCGGCTACCAACTGTTCCTCGAAGTCTCCGTGCTGACGATGGTGACCACACCGGCGTGCATGAGCCTGGCCCCGAAAGTCGCCGCGTGGGTCGACCGCCTGCCGATGTCCCCGCGCCTCAAGGGACTGCCCGCCACCAGTGACGTCATCCCTCTGCAGGACCACATCATCATCGTGGGATTCGGACCTAGCGGAAGGCACCTCGCCCGTGCCGCCCGTGTCAGCGACATCCCCTACGCCGTCGTCGAGATGAACGCGGACACGGTGCGGGTCGAGCGTGCGAAGGGCGAGCCGATCATGTTCGGCGACGCGTCCCAGGAGGCCGTCTTGGAGCACGTCGGCCTGCATCACGCCCGCATTTTGGTGGTGGTGATCTCGGACGCGGCAGCGGCGGGGCGGGCAGTGGAAGTCGCGCGACGGCTCAACCCCGGCATCCATATCGTGACCCGAACTCGTTTCGTCTCGGAGGTGGAGGCTTTGCAGAGCTTGGGGGCCAACGAGGTGATCCCGGAGGACCTCGAGTCGTCGGTGGAGATCTTCACGCGCGTGCTCACGCACTACCTGGTTCCCAGGGACCGGATCGATCAACTCGCGGCCGATATCCGGGCGGGAGGGTACGAGAAGCTGCGGTCCCCGTCGGTGTCGGCGGAGACCCTGCAGGCGTGCAAGGTGCCCATCCCGGACGTGCAGGTCTCGGCCTGCCCGGTGGCGGAAGGCTCACCGCTGGCCGGCAAGACGCTGGCCGAGGTGGACCTTCGCAATCGCTTGGGCGCCACGTTGCTCGCCATCCGGCGTGGCGCCGAGACGATCTCGAACCCGAAGGGTTCCACGCGGATCGAGGCGGAGGACACGTTGCTGTTGCTCACGTCGGTGGGGCGGGCAGGGCGAGTGTCGAGGATTTGCGCAGGGAAGTGCGAGCCGGAGGCCTTGGCGGGGCCGAACGAGACAATTTAATACAATTTTGTTTTACAAGGTTTTTGTTTGACAACGACAGCGTCGTATTTAGACTCTGGACATGCGCAACATCCTCGGGATGCACGTCCAGGGGGAGGACTTCTACGACCGCGTCGCCGAGCTGGAACACTTGTGGAAGCTGCTCGACCACGACAACGTCCTGTTGCTGGCGCCACGCAGGGTCGGCAAGACCTCCGTGCTCTTCCGACTCCGAGAACAAGCCCCGATTCGCGACCGCTCTGCCGTCTACGTGAGCTCCGCCGGCCTGCTCACGGAGCTCGAGTTCGTCGACACGCTCTTTCGCGCCGTCAACACCCTCGACACCGGGCGCCGTCTGGTCTCCGCCCTCGCCAACGGACCGGTCGGGCGCTGCTTCGGACGCCTCGACGGCGCCGGGGCGAGCGGGTTCCACCTGCACCTGCGGGCCGCTGAGCCACCCGACTGGCGGGAGGTCGGCAACGCGTTCGTGGACGTGGCCAACGCATCGGACGACGGGTGGATCCTGCTCGTGGACGAGCTGCCGATCCTCGTGATGGCGTTGTTGCGCCAGGACACCACGACCGAGCGCGCCCGCACTTTTCTCGAGTGGTTTCGCGCTCTGCGCGAGCGAGCGCCGCGGCTTCGATGGGTGCTCGCCGGTTCCGTGGGGCTCGACGCCATCGTCGCCCGGATCCACCTCACCTCCACGGTGCAAGACCTTGCCCCCTTCACGCTGGGGCCGTTGCACGAACAAGACGCCGAGGGACTCGTCGAGACGCTCGCAGCCTCCCACGGCATCAGCATCGAGCGAGACGTCATCGAGTACCTGCTGCAACGGCTTGGCTGGTTGATCCCCTATCACATCCAGCTCGCGTTCTCGGAGATCCACGCCGCGCACCGGAACGGCGCGCCGCCCGTGACGCGCGACCACGTGGACAAGGCGCTCGCACTGCTGCTGTCCCCCGGAAAGCGCATCTACTTCGAGCCCTGGAGGCAACGCTTGCGGGAGGAGCTCGGGCCTCCCGAAGACACCCAGGCCATGGCTCTGCTAGACGCCGCAGCCCAAGACCCCAACGGCGCCACAGCGCAGACGTTGCGCGGGATCCTTGCACGGCACGTCACGCACAAGTCTGCCCGCGATGAAGTGCTCTCTCATCTGCTGCGCGTGCTCCAGAACGATGGCTACCTCGTGGAGGACCGGGGCCGGTTCCGCTTCCGCTCCCCCCTCGTCCGAGCCTTCTGGCGCTCGAGGAGCACCCCATGAGCGACCCCCTCTCTGGCCCCCTCTCCGGGGTGGCAGTCTACAACCCATCGCTCCTCGGCAGAGACGAGCTCGTGGGAAGCTTCGTCGCCAGAACCGACCTGCTTGGCGCGCTGCTCGACGCCATTCGGCGGGAGACGGGAGCGGCCGTGGCGCAGCACCACCTGGTGGTGGGTCAGTCCGGCATGGGCAAGACGGCTCTCCTGCGGCGGCTGCAGGTCGCCATCGAAGAGGACACCGGACTGCACAGCACATGGATCCCGCTCGCGTTCTCCGAGGAGTCATCCGGTGTGGCGCGGCTCTCCGACCTGTACGAGAGCTGCTTGACGACGCTCGCTGAGGCCATGGAACGACGCGGCGAGGAACAAGCCGGCGTGCAGATCGACAACCTCGTCGCGAGGCTGCCGCATGAAGAGGACGAACGCAGGGTTGCAGCCCTCGACGCGCTGCTCGACCAAGCTGCGAGCAGGTCCGTTCGCTTCGTGCTTCTGATCGAAGGCATGGAGGGACTGCTCGAGACGCTTCGTGAGGAGGAGGCGTGGGCCCTACGGGAGGCGTTGATGCACCACCGAGAGCTGTTGGTGGTGGGCGCGAGCGCGCGTCACCCGGAGGCGGTCCTTCGCTACGCTCGCCCTTTCTACGACTTCTTCCAGGTTCACGAACTCCGCCCCCTGAATGACAACGAGGAAGAGCAGATCCTCACAGCACTCGCGCGACAGCACGAGGCACCGGAAGTCTTGCGTTTCGTCTCTCGCAAACGCGCGCGCATCCGCGCCTTCGGAGCGCTGTCGGGCGGCAATCCACGCGCCATGGTCCTGCTGTACGACTTGCTAGCCAGTGGCGCACCAGATAGCGACCGCGCGCAACTCGAGCTCTTGTTGGACCGGTGCACGCCTGCCTACACAGCTGCCATCGCGGCCCTCGCCCCCCAGGCCCGGCAGATCCTGCACTCCCTCGCGATCCACTGGCACCCCGTCGCCGCAGCACAACTCGCCGACCTCACACGCCTCGACAAGAACGCCGTGTCGTCACAGCTCAACCGGCTCGTGACCCAACAGATCGTCGAGAAGGTCCCCTTCTTCCCCAAGAGCAAGACAGGCTTCCTCGTGGCGGACCGCCTCTTCAATCTCTGGTACCTCATGCGCACGAACCGCCGCGAACGACGACGCACCGTGTGGCTCCTGCGATTCCTGGAAATGTTCTACGCCTGGGCGGACGCGCAGGAGGGCCGTGAAGAGGTCCTCACGGTGTCCGATTCCGTCGCTCCGAGCTCGCTTCTGCGCGAAGCCGTCACGCTGGCTCGTGCAGGAGAGTGGGAGCAGGCCGTCGTCCTTTCGCTGCCGGCGTTGCGTGAGGCGATCGATGGCAACACGGCGGCCCGCTTCGAAGGGACGGTGGCGTTCCTTGCGGAAGCGGTTCGCGGCGGGCGCGCCACCGAGGCCGCGTCCCTGCTCGAGAGGCTAGGGGCAGCCGAGCGTTGGCAGCCGATGCACGCGGCGCTGCGTGCGGCCCGCGACGGCGTGGATCGCACTTTTCCGCTGCTGGCGCCTGAAGTCCGCCTGCCCGCGGAGAGGTTGCTGGAGCGGATGACGAAAACTTCGCCTTGACCCGTTCGAGCGCTCGACCGGACTTGTCACAGTCCTGTCGGCGGAGTGAGCGACTACGTCTCCCAGCACGACTCGAAGGTCCAGGGCGACGACTTCTACCTGCCTTCGGACGGCTTCGACGACGGGGCGCACCAGGGGCGCTTGCAGGCACAGCTCCACTTCTGACCGTCAGGTACGCAAGCTGGGACGTTGGCCGTCGCCCAGGACACCTGGTAGAGCACGCATGCTGGATGATCGGAGCAGACCAGGGTCATGAACATCGCATCCTTGCTCGACTTCGTGCTGTGGCTCGACCTGGTGGTCCTGATCTTCTTCGTGCTCGCCGTGCTGAGCATTCCCAGCGTGCTCGTGCAGCGCACGGGACGCCCCTTGGCAGCGCTCGCATGGATCCTGGCGATGGTGGCCCTGCCCCCGATCGGCATGACCCTGTGGTGGGCGTTCGGGCGTCGCCACCTCAAGCGTCAGAGGCGTAAGCGACAGGCAGCCACGGGCGCGATCGTCCAGAAGCTTCAAACCTTGGCCTCCGACGTCTGTCCCGCCTCGCAGGCGCCGCCCTTCTTGCTGCCGCTGCGCAGGTTGCCCGAGGACTACCGTCTGGCCGTGTTCCCGCCGAGCTGTGGCAACGACGTGCGCTTGCTGGTCGACGCGGCGCAGGCGTACCCCGCGATGATCGAGGCGATCGAGGCGGCCCGTCATCACGTTCACTTGCTATTCTACATCTGGAACGACGACGCGACCGGGCGTCGATTTCTCGACGCGCTGGTGCACAAGGCGAGGGAGGGAGTGCAAGTGCGGCTGCTCTGCGACGCGATGGGGTCGCCGTCGATGGGGGGGCGCTTCGCGCGGGCATTGATCGACGCGAAGGGGCAGGTCGCCCGGTTCTTGCCTCCTCGGCTGACGACGGGCGTGCCCACGCTCAACTTCCGCAATCATCGCAAGATCTTGGTGGTGGACGGGCAAACCGGGTTCACGGGCGGGATCAACATCGGGGACGAGTACGCGGGGGCGTGGAAGGACCTGGCGATCGGGATCCGGGGTCCAGCGGTGGATCAGCTGCAGGAGGTGTTCGCGGACGACTGGTACTTCGCTGCGGGGGAGGACCTGGCGGACCCGACCTACTTCGGGCGCCACCAGGGGCGGAGCCTGGGGGAGGCGACCTGCGGGCTCGTGGCGAGTGGTCCCGACTGCCGGCATGAGCAAATGCAGGACGTGCTGTTCATGGCGATCAACGAAGCGAAAGAGCGCGTGTTCATCGTCTCGCCCTACTTCATCCCCAACCCACCGATCCTGGCGGCGCTGCGAAGTGCAGCGTTTCGTGGCCTCGACGTGCGGGTGATGGTGCCCGGGCGCAGTGACGTGCGGGTCTCGCGATGGGCGTCGAGGTCGTTCTACCCGGACTTGCTCGAGGTGGGGGCGCGGCTGTTCGAGTACCAGGCGGGGATTCTGCATGCGAAGGCCGTGCTCTTCGACCGTCGGTTGTCCCTGGTGGGCAGCGCGAACATCAACAACCGCAGCTTCCGATTGAACTTCGAGGCGAGCATGATGGTGGGGGATCCGGCCTTGAACGAAGCGCTCGCGAGCCTGTTCGAAGCGGACATGGCGCGCTCGCGGGAGATCGTTCTGGAGGAGATCCTCAACCGCCCCTGGCGGATGCAGGTGCTGGACGGGGCGGCGCACCTTCTGAGTCCCGTGCTCTGAGTGACCGTGGACACGCCACCAGCGTCGGTGGCACACTGCATCTTGGCCCTCTGTGTTCCGTCCACCACGATTGGGGAGGTAGGGAAGATGAGAGAGATCATTGACGGGCTTCGCTTCGCGCCGCGCACGTGCACGTGGGAGCTCACGCTGCGCTGCAACCTGAACTGCGGCCACTGCGGCTCACGCGCGGGGCGTGCGCGTCCTGGCGAGATGGACAAGGCAACCGCCTTGCGCGTGGTAGGTGAGCTCGCGGCCATGGGGTGCGTCAAGACGTCCCTGTCCGGCGGCGAGCCCACCCTCTCCCCGTATTGGGAAGACGTGGTTCGCGAGGGCACGCGCCTCGGCATTCACACGAACATGATCACCAACGGCATGACCACGGGCCGCGACTTCGTGCAGCGGGCCAAGGATGCGGGCTTGCGCGGACTCGGGGTCAGCCTCGACGGGCTCGAGCCGCACCACGACGCGAACCGGCGCCACCCGGGGCTGTTCCGCCGCGTCATGGGCCTGATCGACGACTGCAACGCGGTAGGTCTTCCGGTCGGTGCGATCACGACGATCTGGAACGAGAACTTCCGCGACCTCGAGGCCATGCACGACCTGCTCGCGGGACGAGTCTACGTGTGGCAGCTGCAGCTTGGCGCGAAGATGGGCAACCTCGAAGACCACGCCCATCAGCAGGTCGAGCCCGAAGACTTGCTGACGATCGTCCCCGAGGTCGCGCGAATCATTCGCAAGGGAAAGGTGCGCATCCACGTGGCCGACAACCTCGGATACTACGGCCCCTACGAGGAAGTTCTTCGAACGCGCCGAACCACTCCTGTTTCCTGCTGGGTGGGCTGCTATGCGGGTTGCCGTCACCTCGGCATCGAGGCCGACGGCGGTGTGAAGGGTTGTCTTTCCATCCAGTCGACGCGAGCCACCGAAGGCAACTTGCAGCAAGCGTCGCTGCGGGACATCTGGTGGCGTCCGGGAGCCTTCGCCTACAACCGGCAGTTCCAGCTCGACGATCTTGCGGGCTTCTGTCGCACGTGCGAGCACGCCTCGATTTGCCGCGGCGGGTGTTTGAGCATGCGGACCTGCGAGGGGGGTCGGGACAACCCGTTCTGCTACCACCGCGTGGCGACCCTCGCGGAGCGACGAGCTTCCCGTCGCGCGCGCTACGTGCCGATGGCCATCGCGCCGGCTGCCATTCTCGCGGCGTTCGGACTGGGGTGCGGGGGGTCTACCGAGGAGCCCAAGCAGCAGGATGCTTCGACGAGTGACGTGGTGAGCGGGGACGCGGACCCTGATGCCGCGAGCTACTACGGCATGCCCGAAGACGCGGGCGATGGGGGCCCCGACCCGGACTCCGCGAGCTACTACGGCATGCCCGAGGATGCGGAGCCGGACGTCGACGCCGCGAGTTGGTACGGGATGCCTGGGGATGCTTATGGGATTCCGGACGCGGACCCGGACACCGCGAGCTACTACGGCATGCCCGAGGACAGTGGCTCAGACTGATCGACCGCAGCGCCCGCGGACTGCTGTCCGCAGGGTTGCGGCCTCGACCCCGCGAGGCACCGCGCAACCCACGTAATTTCAGCTTGTTTTCACGTCATTTCCCCGTGGCACGGTCTTCGCTCTCCCTCCGGACACACAACCACGGAGGCTCATCGTGAAACTCACTTCCCTTCTCTTGGCAACCCTGGCTCTCACCACGGCAGCGTGCGGTCGCATCAGCGCTCCGGCGGAGGACGAGGACCCCTCGCCGGCCGACTTGGTCGAGGTCGCCGCCCCGGCGCAGAACCCCAAAGCGGGCGGCACGGCCGCGGGTACATCCGTCGTCGTCCGCAAGGACAAGGACGAGGTCCGTGTCGTCAAGGATGGAACGAGCGTCCGCACCGGCGGGGGCAACACCGAGGTCAACACCTCCGACGGCAAGTCCGTCAAGGTGAAGGACGGCCGCGTGGAAGTGGGCGGGGTGAAAGTGGACGGCACCAAGGTCACCGTCCCCGGCGTGGCGACTGTCTACGGATACTGACAGGCTCGTGCCGGAAGCGGGATGCTCTCTACGCGATCGACTTCGCTCATGGTACGCTCGCGTCACGATGGCCCGGCTCCGGATTGCACTGCTTCTTGGCATCCTTGCCTTTGGGGGGACCGCACGCGCTCAGGAAGGGCATCGCCCTCAGGAAGCGCGGGTCCTGTATGACCGAGGGGTCGAAGCGCACAGCCAAGGGGCCTTCGCCGAAGCCGCCCAGCTCTTCGCCGACGCGGATGCCCTGGCGCCAAACAACACCGCCCTGCAAGCGGCGATCGAAGCGGCCGTGCAGGCAGACGACCCGGTGCTCGCTCTCACCCTCGTCGATCGCACCGCCACGCGCCCCCTGAGCCCGGGCGTGACCCATGCCGTGGAGGAAGCACGAACGAAATTCTCGTCCCGTGCGGGACGTCTCGTGGTGCACTGCTCCGGGACCGTGCGATGCGAGGTCACCGTCGAAGGGCGCCCGTTCCCCCCCGACCAGCCGGTCTGGGTGCTGACGGGAACCCGCTCGTTGAGCCTGCGGTTCGGGGCGCAATCCGTGAACAAGAGCGTGAACGTGGAGCCCGGTGCACTCGTGCGTCTCGAGGTGGATCCACCCGCCCCGCCAGCCGCCGCGCCCCCCCCTGCCGCGCCGGCTGAACCGCACAACAAGCCCCCCACGGCTCCGCCGCCTCCACCGACCGAGCCTGCTGCCGAATCCCCACTCGCCTCGCCGTGGTTCTGGGTCGGGGCTGGACTGACCACCACGTTCGCCCTCGCCTCCGTATGGTCCGCGACGGATGTCGCTGGAAAACACGATGACTTCGTGTCGGGCCGATGCAACGAGGTGGGCTCGCCCTCGTGCAGCAGTGCATCATCCGATGGCGAGAGCGCCCAGCTGAGGACCAATCTTCTCCTAGGCGCCACGGCGTTGTGCGGGGCAGCGACCCTGACCATCGCCATTCTCCCAGCCTCGTCGCCCACGGCAGAGGGTCATGCGTTCGTCCCCGTCCTCATGACCCGGGGAGCCTTCTGAGAGAGCATGGAAGGCCGCCCTTCGATCCAGGGACGATCCGCCCACTACGAGCCTCTCTTCAAGCTCGCCAGCGGCGGCATGGCTACCGTCTACGTCGGTCGCCTGCAGGGAGCCATGGGCTTCCAACGCCTGGTGGCCATCAAGCGTCCCCACCGCCATCTGCTCGACGACCCTCGATTCGTCGCCATGCTGCTGCACGAGGCGAACCTTGCCTCCAAGCTGCATCACCCGAACGTCGTGTCGGTGCAGGACGTCGTCCAGGGCGACGACGTCGTGTACCTGATCATGGACCTGGTGGAAGGCGCGTCGCTGGCGGAGCTGCAACGGGCGGCCAAGGATCGGGACCTGGCCATCCCGCGGGAAGTGGCCATCCGGTTGTTGCTCGATGCGTCCGCCGGATTGCATGCCGCGCACGAGTTGACGGATGACGACGGAAACCCGATGGGCCTCGTGCATCGTGACATGTCGCCGCATAACGTGCTCGTGGGGGTGGACGGCATCGCGCGGGTGGCGGACTTCGGCATTGCGAAGTGTGCCAACGCACAGGGGTCACCCACGACGACGACGGGGACGCTGAAGGGCAAGTACGCGTACATGGCGCCCGAGTACATCGAGGGGCGCGGCGTGGATCGACGTTCCGACGTGTTCAGTCTCGGGGTCGTGGCGTGGGAACTTCTCGCAGGACGACGGCTCTTCGTGGGGGACTCGCCGCCATCGGTGATGTTGAAAGTGGTACAGGAGGCAGCGCCGCCGCTGTCAGACGCCACGGACGCCTTTGGCAAGGTGCTGGACGACGTGTTGAGCCAAGCACTTGCGAAGAGGCCGAGTGAACGATTCGACACGGTGGAGGCGTTCGCCAACGCCTTGGAGCACTCCGCCCGCGCAGCGGCCTCCGTGGCCTCGGCGGCAGAGGTTGCTCGACTCGTGCGCACGCTCGTGGGGGACGCCTTGGACGCACGACGGCAGAGGGTCAAGGCGCTTCTCGAAGAACGGCAACCTCAGGTCAACCATGAGCGGCTCACGGATCCCTTGCCGGTGCACCTGGCCGCCCTCGATCAGGCGGGTTCGCTTCCCGGCGTATCCGTGCACAGACAGGAGCGGCCGTCGCAAGCTCAGTCCATCGTGGAGCCGGGACGGTCTGCCCTGCTGCCCGAAACCACCTCGTCTCAGGCACGCCTTCCGGTGCGCCGGTACGGCGCTTGGCCCTGGGTCTTGTTGGCCATCGTGGTCACTGCTGCGCTGGCCTTGACGGTGGTTCGGTCACGCGAACCGTCGGACGCCGGAGCCTCGTCGAGGGATGGCTCGGCCGCCGTGCTCCCGACTGGGCTGATTGCAGGGGAATCCGCGACACGGATCGAGCCGGCCGCGACCGCACCGACGTCGCCAGCTGCATCGGCGTCGATCGACGCCGGACACCCGGATGCTGCCGCAACGCCCACAGCAACGAAGGGCGTGAGGCAGCCCGCGGGGACCAAGTCCGCGGGGACGAAGCCCGAGGAGACCAAGCCCGCAGCGGCCCCGCCGGCCACGACACCGACGGACCGTACTCCTCCACCGAACCCGTACGAGTAGGCCGGGTCACTCTTCCTTGCCGTACTTCGCAAGGAGCCTGCCGAGGTAAGTGCGGTCGAGTCCCGCCAGCTTGGCCGCGGTCGTCTGGTTGCCGCCGGACCGAGCGATGAGCGCGGTGACGTAAGCCCTAGTGAACCTCGCGACGAGCTCGTCTTTCAGCTCCGCGTACGGCTCGGGCAGGGAGGCGTACCGTTCGATGGACGCGTCGAGGGAGTTCTCGGGGTCCCCGGGGGCGGGAGGAAGGGCTCCCAGCACGGTGAAGGCATGAACGACGTTGCGGAGCTCGCGGACGTTGCCCGGCCAGGGTCTGCCTTGCAGCTTGGCGAGGACATCGGGCGGGATGGGGGGTGCTCCCAGCTCCGTGGCGAAGTGGCTTGCCAAGATCGGGATGTCGTCCGGGCGTGCGGAGAGCGAAGGGACGCCGAGCTTGATGACGGCCAGGCGATAGTAGAGGTCTTGACGGAAGCGGCCCACCGCGACGTCCTTGGACAGGTCTCGGTGGGTGGCTGCGAGGACGCGCGTCTTGACCTTTCGCGGGATGTCGGAGCCGACGGGACGGACCTCGCCGATCTCCAGGGCGCGGAGGAGCGCCGGCTGGATCTCGAGGGGCAGCTCGCCGATTTCGTCGAGAAACAGGGTCCCGTTCTCGGCCGCGAGGAAGGCTCCTTTGCGTGACCCACTCGCTCCGGTGAAAGCCCCCTTCTGGTGACCGAACAGCTCGCTGCCCACGAGCTCCCGCGTCAGGGCGCCGCAGTTGAGCGCCAGAAAGGGCCCCTCTGCCACGTCCGACCCGTTGTGGATGGCACGAGCCACGAGCTCCTTGCCAACGCCCGATTCCCCTTCGATGAGGACCGGAACGAGGGTGCCGCGCAACCGGTCTAGCATGCCGAACAGCTGCCGCATCGAGGGTGACGTGCCGAGCATGCCCATGTACCGATCGCCGCTGAAAGCGGCGGCGGCGTCGAAGGACGATCGGTCGAGGTCGATGCGAACGGTAGCGCGCCCGATCGTCAGAGCGCTCCCGAACGCAAGGGTCATCTTCTCCACACGGTGGGCGCCGAAGAACGTGCCGTTGCGGCTGCCGAGGTCGCGAACGAGCACCCCTTCAGGCACGATCTCGAGCTCCGCGTGCGAGCGGGACACGGCGCGGTCATCGATGACGATGTCGTTCTGCGCACCCGAGCCGAGACTGCAGACGCCACGGTCGAGGCGGACTTGCTCGGGCTGGGCCGGCGCACCGGAAACGCGCACCAGAGCCACCAAGGGTGCTCGGGATCGCGAGCCGGCCACGTAGGTCTCGGTGTGACCCGCGTCGTGCCCATGGTCCGGGGCTGGCTTGAGAGGACCCATCGCGAGGGAGCATAGCGCCGAATGAACCCGCGGGTCATAGCGCAGTGGGCCTCCCGACCATCGGACTCGTGGTAGAGTGTCCCGCCAACATGGAGCCCTCCGTGCCTCGCGACCTATTCGTCCTGCTGACCCTCGGCGTGATCTCGACCGGCTGTTTTTACGACTGGAAGGTTGGACCGGAAGGGACCCAGGACGCCGGAACGCAAGAGGGGGGTGGAGTCGACGCGGAGGACTCGGTCTGCCAATCCATCCGGGGAGCGATGGACCAGAAGAATGCAAGCCTGTCTACGTGCGACCCGCAGCAGGCCTTCCCCAACCTGCCTTGCCAGCACACGTATTACGACGAGTGCGACTGCCTTCAAGCGACATCCGACGTCCTTGGGATATCCGGATACGCAAACCTCGTGGAACAATTCCAGGACGCTGGCTGCGACGGCGGCTGCACCGTCTGCTTGTACGAAGGTTGGGCGTGGCAGTGCGCCCCGGATCGGAGCGGGACGAGCGGGACGTGCGTCCCTGCGCCATGATGGCGCGTCAGCTCAGTGCAGGTCGGCAGCCCGGTCGATCCTGGCGATCTGCTCCCTGAGGTCCTGGACTTCGCGCTCCCAGTATTGCTGCGTCCCGAAGTGGGTGAAGGTTCGCTGAAAGGTCGGGTCGCGCCACCGCCGAGCGACCCACGTGGCGTAGTGCACGTAGCGCAAGGCGCGCAGGGGCTCGACGAGACGCAACCATGCGCGGTCGAAGTCGCGGAACTCGCGATAGGCTTCGAGCAACGTCTCGCGCTGCCGATCCCCCTCCGCGTCCGCGCTGGGCACGAGCATCCACACGTCTTGCACCGCGGGGCCCACGCACATGTCGTCGAAGTCGAGGAACATCGGTCCGTCGGGCGTCCACAGCAGGTTGCCCAGGTGGCAGTCGCCATGGATCCTGTGCGCCGGGACGTGGCGGAACATGAGCTCGATGCGCTGCACCAAGGCGTAAACGGTCGCGGCGTAGGCGGCTTGCACCTGGTCGTGAATCAAGGAGCGTTCCAGCAACAGCTCCAGGTTGGCCGTGCCGTAGGTCGCGGGCGTGAGCGCGAGCCGGCTAGCGGCGGTGCCACTCGCGCCGACGTTGTGGATCCGAGCCAGAAGCCGACCCAGAATCCGCAGCTGCTCGTCCGTCAGCTCCTGGGGAGCCCGGCCCCCCACGCGCGGAAAGAGGGCGTAGGGTATGCCCTGCACCTCGCCAAGCGTCGCTCCAGGCTCGAGCTCGAGGGGAAGGACGACGGGCACCTCCTGCGCGTGCAACTCGGCGAGGAACCGGTGCTCGTCCAGGATCGCCTCTCGGCTCCAGCGTCCCGGCCGGTAGAACTTGCCGACGACCATGGTGCCGTCGTCCAGCTCGAGCTGGTAGACGCGGTTCTCGTAGCTGTTGAGGATGATGAATCGCCCGGTGCAGCGCCGTCCTCCAGCCTCGACCGCATCGAAGACGTCATCGGGGGTCAACCGGTGGAACTGGTCGGCAAGGGGGTGGTGCTCGAAGGTTTCTGGGGCCATGGAGGAGAGCTTCCCTACAGCACCCGGGTCACTGGCGCCAGGGTCCCATGGTTTCGAACGTTCCGGGCCTGACGAGCATCGAAGGGTGCATGCTCTTCGACTGGCTCCGCGACGCCCTCAGCTGGCACCGAGACCCCCTGCTTCCTGCCCTGCTGCGCGTACGAGAGCCCGACGGCACACCTGCGGGTCAAGTCCGCCTGTCGGGGGTGTTCGACCCGGGGGGCGAGCGAGTGGACCGAACCGTCACGACCGCAGGAGGGCTGTGCATGTTAGAGTGGCCCGCACAGGCAAGGTCCCTTCGGGTACGGGTCGGCGCGGGCGACGCGTCGACCGAGCTCGAGATCCAGGGCCGTCGTCCCGACCCGGATCATGTCATCGAGGTGCAGCTAGGGTGAGCCGTCCGGTCAAGCCCTGTCCCCGCGCACGAACTCCTCGTAGGCCCTGACGTCCGCCTTGGACCCCACGGCGATGGGAGTCCGCTCGTGAACCGTCCTCGGCTGGAGGTCGAGGATCCTGCGAGTGCCGTCCGTGGCAGCGCCCCCCGCCGCCTCGAACAGGAACGCCAGCGGGTTGGCCTCGTACAGCAAGCGGAGCTTGCCCTCCGGGTTCCTGTCGTCCGTGGGATACACGAAAATGCCGCCCTTGAGCAGTGTCCGGTGCGCGTCCGCGACCGCGGACCCAACGTAACGCTGCCCGTAGGGACGCGCCGCGGCCCCCCCCGGCGTCTTCATCCACGCGTTCCACGCCTGCACCTCGCGCGGCCAGTACGCATGATTGCCTTCGTTGATCGCATACGTGCTCCCCTGCTCAGGGCACCGTACGTTCTCGTGCGACAAAAAGAACTCCCCGATCGACGGGTCGAACGTGAAGGCATGAACGCCACGCCGAAGCCCCGTCGACAGCACCAGCATCGTCGACGAACCGTACACCGCGTACCCGGCGCCCACGAGCTCGCGCCCCGGCCGCAGGAGGTGGCTCGCCGTCGTCCCCTCCCCGTCCGCGCGCAGGATGCCGAAGATCGTCCCGATCGACACCCCGACGTCGATGTTCGACGATCCGTCGATGGGGTCGAAGAGGACCACGTAGCGCGCAGAAGATGCATGGGAGGTCACCAGCGGCTCGGCCATCTCCTCGCTGGCCACCGCGCGACAGTGACCTCTTCGCCCGAGCACGTTGACGAGCACGTCGTTCGCGTACTGATCGAGCTTCTGCACGCGCTCGCCTTGCACGTTCGTCTCGCCCGTATAGCCAATCGCATCCGCGAGGCCCGCGTTGCGTACGCGCGCCGAGATGATCTTCACCGCAACGCCAAGCTGGTTGAGCAGCGACGTGTACGCGCCCGTTGCGTCGGATTGCGAGCGCATCCCCTCGAGCACGAAGGTCTCGAGCGTGATGCCCTTCTGAATGTCGGGGGGGATGCTGTTCGGCATGTGGGTGTGATTCCTCGTTGTGAACGCCGGTCGCGCACTGTAGTCGGGTGGTCCAAACACGCAACGGACAGAAAGCCGACGGCCGTGACTCATGTCCTTTGCAACGACTCATTTCCGCGAACGAACCGCTACGACCTTGGGGCTCGAGGGCAACATGGGTCCTACCCCCTCTGGCACGCGGAAAAGCGTTCGCATAGCAACCGTTCCGGCGGGCCAGCATCCATAGTCCCATCCCATTGAACCCAAGCAGGCTCGTGCGCTGGAATTCCCCGACGCGCTTCGTTCCGGAGGCTATCGATGACTGAAAGCAAGCTCTTTTCCACCCTCTCCTTCGGCGAGCTGAGGCTCCCCAACCGGACGGTGATGGCGCCCATGACGCGTTGCCGAGCGGAAGGCAACGTACCCAACGCGCTCATGGCCGAGTACTATGCGCAGCGGGCCAGCGCGGGCCTCATCATCACCGAGGGCACGTCCCCGTCTCCCAACGGGCTCGGCTACGCCCGCATCCCGGGGATGTTCAGCAAGGAGCAGGTGGCTGGGTGGAAGGTCGTGACGGACGCGGTTCGCGCGCGAGGCGGCCACATCTTCGTGCAACTCATGCACACCGGCCGGGTCGGACATCCCCTCAACTTGCCCGCGGGCGCTTCGCTGCTCGCCCCGAGCGCCGTGGCTGCCCCCGGCGAGATGTACACGGACCAGCAAGGCATGCAGCCCCACCCTGCACCTCGGGCCATGACCGCCGAAGACCTCGCGAACACCCGAGCCGAGTTCGTAGCCGCGGCAAAGAATGCCATCGAGGCGGGATTCCACGGCGTCGAGTTGCACGGTGCCAACGGCTACCTTCTCGAGCAGTTCATCAGTCCCCACACCAACCAGCGCACCGACGAGTACGGCGGGTCCGTGGCGAATCGCATCCGCTACGTCGTCGAGGTTGCGAGGGAAACCGCCGCGGCCATTGGCGGCAATAAGGTCGGGATTCGACTCTCCCCCTACGGCGTTAACGCCGGAATGGCCGCATACGACGAGACAGAAGCCACGCACATGGCTCTCGTCGAGGCGCTGGCGGCCACGGGAATCGAGTACGTCCACGTGGTGGATCATTCAGCGATGGGCGCGCCTACGGTCCCCGAATCGCTCAAGGAAGCCATGCGAAGGGCATGGCCTCGAACCTTCATCGCCAGCGGCGGGTTCGATCGTGCCCGCGCCGAGGTGGTGCTGCGGGAGGGCAAAGCGGACCTGGTGGCCTTTGGGCGCCCGTTCCTCGCCAACCCGGACCTGCCAGCTCGCCTGGCGGACGACCGTCCCATGAACGCGCCGGACGCGTCGACCTTCTACACACCTGGGGCCAAGGGGTACACGGACTACCCCGCGCTGGGGTAGCCGCTCTCGTAGGGCGCCGGGGGCACCGAAGGCACCTTGGGCTTCTTCGGTGAACGCTCTCGCTGGGCCCGTCGGAAGATGGGGCACGAGGTGATGGACTTGGTGCAGTAGCGCTCTGCGAGGTGGCCCATCACGCCGTCGGGAAGCAGGCCTGTCCCTGCGCGCCGAAGAACGGAGCACGCGCAAGGTTCGCTCTGGTCGTAGAACACGCAGGGCAGGCGCATACGAGACCCCCCCACGGCTCGAGCCCTGGAGCTGAGCCGAGTCCTTGCCTAGGCTGACACAGGTTGGAAAGCGTGCCTATCCAACGGATGTCCAAACTCGTGTGGCGGGAATTGCGATGAGGAGGGCTCACTCGATGTCGATCAGTCCTCGACGGATCGCGAAGCGGGTCATGTCGGAGTTGTTCCGAAGATTGAGCTTCTCGAGGATCCGGCTGCGGTAGGTCTCGATGGTGCTGAGCGAGAGGCTCAGCGCTTTGGAGACCTCGCGGCTCGTAGAGCCCCGAGCGAGCTGAATGAGCACTTGCATCTCCCGGTCGGACAGGACGGCTTCGGGCACCTCCTCCTTGGCTTGGCCCATGCGCCCGACCATCTTCTCCATGATCGCCGGGCTGACGTAGACCCCCTTCTGGGCAACCTTGCGAATGGCCGCCAGCAGCTCGTCCGTGGAGGCTACCTTCACGATGAACCCAGAAGCGCCAGCCCGGATCACCCGCGTCGCATACTCCTCGTTGGCGTACATCGTGAGAATGAGCACCCTCACGCCGAGCCCGAGCGCCACGATCTGCCGCGTGGTCTCCAGCCCATCCAGGTCCGGCAAGCTGTAGTCGAGCACCACCACGTCTGGCTTGTGCTCTCTGCACAGTTGGACAGCCTCCCGCCCCGACCCAGACTGCGCCAAGACCTGAATGTCAGGCTCGTTGTCGAGCAAGCGGCAAAGGCCAGCCCGAACCATCGTGTGATCATCCACGACAAGCGTTCGTATCATGACTCGTCCTCCCGGCTCCCAACCGTCAGGGGAACCCGCAAGACCACACGCGTCCCCTGGAATGGTGCGGACCGAATCTCGATCAACCCGCCAACGAGCGAAGCACGCTCACGCATTCCCGTGATGCCCACGCCGCTGACAGCAGCCAAATCTCCCACGTCAAACCCCTTCCCGTCGTCATACACCGATAGCATCAGCTCCGCCTCACTGCACACCACGGACACGTCGACGCTGCTCGCGCCCGCGTGGCGGCTGATGTTGTTGAGGGATTCCTGCAGTACCCGATACGTGCAGAGCGAGACCTCCTTGCTGATCGTCACGGTCTCGTCCATCTGCGTCTCCAGGTCCACCTTCATACCCGTGCGCTCCTCGTGGTCCTGCGCCAGCAATACGACCGCTGGCTCCAGCCCCAGATCGTCGAGCAGCGGAGGGCGCAACCCCCGGCAGATTCGTCGCAGCTCGTCCGCCGATTCCTCCACCGCCTCGATGGCGCGACGCAACGCGACCGCCGCCTCCTGAGGCATCTTGGCGACGTGCTTCTCCAGCCACCCAAGCTCGAACCGGCTGGCCGTGAGCAGTTGCCCCAGCTCGTCGTGAAGGTCCCGCGACACGCGAGCCCGCTCTTCCTCCTGCGCCATCAACGCCTTGCGCGACAGCATTCCCAAGCGCTGCCCAGCCCTGTTGCGCTCCGTCACGTCCGTGAGAATCGCGAGCATCCGTCGCTCTTCTCCCGCGCGGATTCGGCTCCCACGTACCTCCACGTCGATGGGGGACCCATCCTTGCGGGCGTGCACCGCGTCCGCACGGAACACCCCGGCCGCCTCGTCCCGTTCCTTGAAGACGTGGTACAAGTGCTGCGACGCGGGAGCGATCAGCTCGTTCACGTGGACCCCGCGCAGGGTCCCGACGTCCCACCCATGGATGCGACACGCCGCCGGGTTCGCCTCGAGGATGAGGTCGTCCTCCCCGAGCACCAGCAAGCCGTCGGTGACGGAGGCAAACACCGCTCGGTAGGTCTCATTCGAAGCATCGAGTTGCTCCGCAACCCGCCTGCGCTCGATCCCCTGAGCCTGGACCCGATCGAGTTCCACGCCGTCCGCATGGATGCGACGACCAAACACATGGACCACAACAGCCGCCACGGACGACAGGACGAGCCCGACCGCCAGGCAGGCCTGGGCGTCGCTCGAGCAGCAGAGCCACACGGCAACAGCCACGAGGCTCATGAGCACGAACACCGCCGCCGCCCCCCAGCGGTTCACCCACGCATCAGACATTCCACTTCCTTTCCGAAGTCCGGCCGAAGCGGTCGTCATTCGACCGCGGGACGATGACGGATCCCGTCAGCGACCTCCTCGAACACGTCGGACAACCGCAGGATGCCCACGACCTTGCCCTCACGCGTGACCAGAATCGACTGGATGTGCAGACGAACCATCTCCCCGATCGCATGGCTCATGCGAACATCCTCGTCGATGCTCTCTTGGGTCGGCACCATGGCATCGCACACGCGAATGCGAGAGGCCAGGGCGCACATACGCTCCAACGAGCCCTGGAACGGGTGCTTCTGCGCGAGGGCCGAGATGAACTCCTGGCTCAACCCCACCCGTGCGAGGTTTTCCTGGTCGCTCTCGTTGAAGACGCTCGGCTGAAGGCTCCTGAGGATCGACCAGTGGGTCAGCTTGCCGATGACGTTCCCTCGCTCGTCGAGAACCAAGACCGCCCTGTGGTGATGCCGGTCGTTGGTCAACCCGAGCTGTGCCTTGCTCAAGGCCAGCAACGCCTCTCGCAACGTGCTGTTGCACGGGGTCGTGGCGTACTGGGCGAGCGGAAGCATCAAGTCCTTGACCCGTCGCGTATCCATTCGGTTTCTCCTGGTAGCTTCGCTACCGCTTGCCGGACTGGTCCATCTCCTTGAGCCGCCGGAGCACCGCCAGCGGCGACTCGCCCACCGCCGTGTTCAGCATCTCCTCCATCCTCGCGGTGTCGATCTCCAGCCGTCGCTGGACTCGCTTGGTGTAGGCGTCTCGCAGGACCGACAATAGCTCCTCGGTCTCGCAGGGCTTCTGCAGATAGCTGTAGGAACCCGCTTGCGTGCACTGAACGGCCGAGCCGATGGACCCGTGACCGGTCAAGATCACCACCTCGATGTCCGGGTGCTCCGTCTTCAAGGCTTCGAGCAATTGCTCCCCCGTCATGCCCGGCATCTTGAGATCGACGAGCGCCAGGTCGAAACGCTTCTTTCGCGCCGTCTCGAGCGCCTCCGTCCCGTTGGTCACCGGGGTCACGTCGAAGTCTCGGATCGACAGGCGCTTGCTCAGGGTCTCGAGGAACCGAACCTCGTCGTCCACGATGAGCAGCTTGATCTTCTCGGCCATGGGAATCTCCGTGTTCTTGGGTACTCGAGCCTTTCAGAGCCAGTGTTCACCATGAAGCGAACCGGTCAAGATGGGAAGCCGATCCACTGCCAGTACCCCAGAATCGCCCAACCCCAGAGCACCACGAGCGAGAGGCAGGTCACCACCAAGCCGTGCTTCGCAAAGTCCTTGAGCGTGACCAACTGCTCCCCTGTGTCCATGTCCTTTGCGAGAGAATAGGCGATCGCGTTGTTCGGCGTGCCGATGATGAACACGTTCGCGAACGACGACGCGAACGCCGTCGCGAACCCGACCATCCAAGGGGGCGTGCCCGAGAGTTGTGCCATCGGTACGGAGACCGGACCAAGGGCAGCCACCGTGGCGCCGTCGCTCATGAAGTTGGTCACCACGCCCGTGAAGATGGAGGACGCGATGGCAAGCCCTTCGCCGGAAGCCATGAAGGACGGCAGGTTCTCCACGAAGGTCGTGGCGACCCACGTGGCCGCTCCGGTGGCCGCCAGCCCGGCCCCCATGGCGGAGGCGCTCGCATACAGGGCGACGACATCCCACGAGATCTTGTTGACGTCGGGCCAGGTGATGATGCGGGCGACGGAGAGGATGACGATGCCGAGCATGACGGGGCCGCCCATGCCGAGCCCGCCGCCTTCCTCGTCACCCATGACCCAGAGCACGATCACGAGGACGAGGGTGGCCGCGGTAATGTACTCGTCACGGGTCATGGGGCCTTGCCGCGCGGCCTCCGCCCGGACGATGGCGGCGACGTTGACGGTCTTCACGGTGACCTTGCGATAGACGAAGAAGTAGAAGTACGCGGCGATGACGAGGGCCATGACCGGCACGAAGGGCATGCCGTACATGACCCACTGGCCGAACGAAGGGGCCATGCCGTAGTCGGCGAGGATACCGATCATGATGGCGTTTCGGCCACCTGCCGCGGGGGACCCGGGCCCTCCTTGGTTGGCAGCAAAGCACAGGGCGAGGACAAGAAGCACCGCCAGCGACGGGTCCTTGGTGATGCCGGACGCCTTCACGGCCGCGCGGTAGACCAACATCAAGATGGGCGCGATGAAGGCCACCAGCGCGTGCTCCGAAAGGAACGACGCACACACGGCCAACAGGGGTAAGAAAATGAAGAGGAACAGGGGCAGGGACTTGCTCGTTCCCAGCAGAAGGAGGCCGATGCGACGGTCCAGGCCGGACTTCGCGATGCCCACGGACATCGCGAGAATGCCGATGATGAAGATCACCGCGTCCTTTGCATAGGACTTCGCGACCATGTCCGGGGTGAAGACCCCAAACACGTACATGAGAAACCCTACGAGCATGGCCGTGATGCCGATGGGCAGTGCGCCCAGGGCCCAGAACAGCGCCGCGACGACCAGGATGCCGACGGTGACTCTCGCCCGGAACCCGACCTCCTCCGCATTGAGGTTTCTCTTCTCGACGGTGCCGTCGGGTTTCTCGATCTCCTTGTGCTGCTTCGCGTACTTGCTGTAATGCTCGGCGACGGTCTCCCCGGGCTTCATTTGGGAGTAGCGAGCGTAGCCGGCGATCGGGTCACCCATCCGCTGCTCCAGACGGGGCGTGTCCAGCATGGTGACGAGGTTTTTCGGGTTGGGCATGAGGCAGATCGCTGTGAACAGCACTGCCCCGAGGATCATGATGCCGGGACGGAAGTTGTGCGTGCCCCACAGCCATCCCCAAACGGACTTGGACTCGACGTTGGGGATTTCCTGACGCGCCATGGCGTGGAGCTTTTCTTCTCCCGCGGCGCGGATGGTGGCGACGAGCCCTTCGGTCTCGCAAGGTTTCTCGAGGTACGCGAAGGCGTCCATGCGCCCCATCTCGGCGGCAGAGTTCATGCTCGCATGACCGGTGAGCATGATGACCTGCACCTCGGGGGCGATGCGCTTGATCTCCCGCAGCACTTCCTCGCCGGACATCTTGGGCATCTTGCGGTCCAGCACGATCACGTCGGGCCGTTCTCGACGGATGGCGCGGAGCCCATCTTCCGGGTCGCCCACCTCCGTAACCTTGAAGCCCCGCTTTTCGAGGCGGGTCGCAAGGCTCGTCCGAAAGCGGTCTTCGTCGTCGATGAGGAGGACCTTCAACACCGGCGGTTCGGCGTTGGGGTCAGCGGGTTTGGATCCGGAAGAATGCGCGGTCATGCTCACCCTCTCTCGGGGGGCTCGTTCTGCGAGCCATTTTCCCGTGCGAACGGCAGCGAGATCGTGAAGGTCGTCCCCTCCCCCACCTCGCTGCTCACCTCGATGCGCCCACCATGAGACTTCACGATGCCATAAGAGATCGACAGGCCCAGGCCGGTACCCTTGCCCACGGCCTTGGTCGTGAAGAACGGAAAGAAGACCTTCTCCATCTGCTCGGCCGTCATGCCGCATCCGGTATCCTGCACGTCGATGTGCACGAACCGGTCGTCGCGACGCGTCCGAACCGTGATGCGCCCGCCCCCCGCGATCGCATCCTTGGCGTTGTTCAGAAGGTTGAAGAGGACCTGCTCCATCTGATTGCGGCTGGCCAGGATCGGCGAAATCCCCTCCCCGAGCTCGCGTGTCACGGCGATGTTCGACACGCTGAACTCCGTTGCCTTCATCTCGAGCACCCGGTCGAGCAGCTCGTTGACGTCCAGTCGCACCGGCGCTTCGTCATGCTGCCGAGAAAACACGAGCAGCTTGCGCGTGATTGCGCGGCCCCGCATCGTCGCCTCACAGATCTGATCCAGCCGCTCCCGAAGCTCTTCGTCGTCGACCCGCTCACCGAGCGACGGGTCGAGGGAGTCTTTCAACGCCCCGGCCTCCTCGTAGATGATCGCCAGCGGGTTGTTGATCTCGTGCGCCACGCCCGCAGCCATCTCGCCCACGGACGCGAGCTTCGCCGCGTTGAACAGTTGTCCACGCAGCTCGTGACGCGTCTGGTCCCCTTGCTCGAGCTGATGGACCAGCTTGCGCGTGCTGCGAACGACAATGACCACGATCAAGCCAAGGGTCACCAGCATGATCCCAGTGAGGATGAGACGCGTCCTGTGCACCGACGCATAGGCCTGGTCACGCGGGACCCGCACCACCACCGCCCAGTCGGTCTCCGAGAGCCACGACACGGCGGCCACGTAGCTGCGTCCCTCGTGTTCCATCTCGAAGACGCTCGCCGGACCGTCTCGGCTCGGCATGCGAGCCAGGGGTCCCGGACCCCCGTCCATCCCGGTCTGCCGCTGCCCCGCTTCGTTGACCACACACGCCTCGACTCCCTTCGTCGGCTGCACTCCGCCCACGAACGAAGCGAACTTGTCAGGGTCCACGCTCGCGCGCAGGACCCACGCCTGCCCTCCGATCGGACGGGCTACGGCCACCACGAAGTGCGGCTTTTCACGAAAGCCAAGGAACACGTCGCTGATGATGTGGCCGCGAGCGTCGGAGTGAACGCGCCGAAACCAGGCCTCCTCGCTGTAGTCTTTGCCAGCTAGCGAAGGGGGAGGGCCCGCGTAGGCCACCATCTTGCCGCTCGGATCGAACACGCCCACGTCCGTGAAGGCGGGGCTCTCGCTCACGAGGCGAGCCAGCAGAAGGTCCATCCGATCCTGCGCACCGGAGAGGCCCGCAATGTCTTCAGGAAACGCGCTCCGGACGTTGGCCACGCGCTCCTGGAGGTAGAGCTCGACGGTGTTGCGCTTGTTCTCGGCCACGGACCGCAGATGGGTGTCCATGCCTTCGCGCAGCGTGGTGTGAAACGAGTAGTGAAAGTAGAGCGACAGAAGCAGCAGCGGCGTCACGTAGGCCACGAGCAGCTGCCACCGCAGTTTCCGCCGTAGGTGGGCGAAGTGCGCTTGGCCGCGAGGTAACCCTCGCCCCAAGGGAGCGTCGACTTGGTCGGCGTCGAGGTGATGCACGTTCGCGCGACTCCTGGGTAGGGCAGCACCGACAAGTGGTTTGCAGGGGAATCAGTGAGGCTCTTGCCCTGGTTGCACGATGCCAATCCCAGGCTTCCGTCGGAATAGGAGGACCCACCAATGTCGTGTCGTGGTTGTTCTGACACGGGCACGACAGGGTCGGTCAACCCCGTCGCCGCACGTTGCCACGTCCGTCCTGCTCGGGGACATCGACGTGCAAGCGCTTGATCTTCCGGTACAGGGTGCTTGGGTCGATGCCCAGGTCCCGAGCGGCCAGGGCGCGGTTGCCGCCGTGCTTGCGCAGGGCCTCTTGAACCATCGCCAGCTCGGCTCCTCGCAAGTGCAGCGAGGTCCTCGGAGGAGCGCCGACGGCGGTCCCCTGATCGCGGCGAAGGTACGAAGGCAAGTGCTCGGGCCGGATGAGTCCCGCGTGGCACAACACGAAGGCGTGTTCCAGCGCGTTGTGAAGCTCCCGGACGTTGCCGGGGAAGTCGTGCCCCATCAGCAGCGAAAAGGCCTCCGGGGAGAGGCCTGCCACGTCAGCGCCGTGCAAGCGGTTGAGCGCGTCGATGAAGTGGTCGAGGAGCAAGGGGATGTCCTCTCGCCTGTCCGCGAGCGCCGGGATGTCCAGCCCCACCACGCGGATGCGATAGAACAGGTCCTCACGAAAGCTCCCGCTGTGAACGAGGTCCACGAGGTCGCGGTTCGTGGCGGCCACGATACGGACGTCGGTGCGCAGAGAGGTAACCCCCCCCAACGGCTCGAAGGTGTGCTCCTGCAAGACGCGCAGGAGACGCACCTGCATCGCGGGGGACACGTCCCCGATCTCGTCGAGAAAGAGGGTGCCGTGGTTCGCGATCGCGAACCGTCCCGGCTTGTCGCGCTTCGCCCCCGTGAACGCTCCCGCCACGTATCCGAACAGCTCCGACTCGAGCAGCGTGTCCGGCAATGCGCCACAGTTGACCGCCACGAAGGGCCCCTGGCTCCGCGAAGACAGCTGGTGAATCGCCCTCGCGAACAGCTCCTTTCCCGTGCCGCTCGGCCCTTGGATGAGCACCGATGCGTCGCTCTCGGCCACCGCCGGCAACAGCTGAAACAAGCGCTGGATCGGCGCGCTCTTGCCCACGATGTCCGCGAACGTGTGCTTGTCGTGCAGCTGCTTGCGAAGCTCCACCACCTGCCGGAGGTCCTGGAACGTCTCCACCCCTCCCATCACACGCCCGTCCTCGGCGCGTAGAACCGCCGCGGACACCTTGATGGGGATGCGACGCCCCACGGCATCCACGATGAACACGGTGGCATCGACCACCGGCTTGCGCGTCGCCATGGTCTGCTTGAGCGCACAGGCCCCCTCGCAAATGTTCGCTCGAAAAACCTCGCTGCACCGCTGGCCGATCGCCTGCTCGCGCGAGACCCCCGTGATCTTTTCCGCCGCACGGTTGAAGGCCGTGATCCGCCAGTCCCCATCGACGGTAAACACACCTTCGTTGATCGAGTCGAGGACGGGGTCGCGACAGCTGGACGGCTCGTCGCGGAGGGCCGGTGTGTTCTTGGTGCGGGGTTTGGGCAAGGCTTGGCAAGCGTAGCCACGATCGTGCAACTTGCCAGTGGAACAACTTGTTTCGTGCGACATGCACGATCGCAGCCCCCTGGGATAGCCTCATGCACTGCATTTCTCGAGGAATCTCAGAGGGGGGGAGATGGCACACGCGTTGCTCCCTCTCGAACCGTGCGCATCGCCATCCCCACCCATGAAGGAAGAGTGTCCCCCGTCTGTGACGTGGCACGACGCTTCGTGGTCGTGGAGACGCATGACAACTGCGAGGTCGCTCGAGCCGACGTGGTCATCGAGCCGACGACGCTGCCCGATCGGGCGCGACAGATGACGTCGCTTCGGTGGGAAGTCCTCATCTGCGGGGCGATCTCGCGTCCGCTCGAGGCGATGCTGATCGCGTCCGGCATGCGGGTCATCGCGAACACGTGTGGTCCGGTGCAAGACGTGGTGGCCGCGTTCTTTTCGGGTGAGGTCTTGCGAGGCGCGTTCCGGATGCCGGGGTGCGGATGTCGCGTGCGAGGACGACGACGTCATCGCGGCGGCAGAACGACGTGACCCTCGCCGTGGCGAGGGAGAAGACAAGGAGGCAATCATGCCAGGTGGAGATGGAACAGGTCCGTTCGGGCAAGGCCCGATGACAGGTCGTGGGGCGGGATTGTGCGGAGGCGCAGCGGAGCCGGGAGGCGCCTCGGGGGGTCGGGGACGCCGGATGCGGGCGGGATGGGGAGGACGAGGCTGGCGCAATCGAGGCCAGCAGGCGGGGCCCATGGACGCCGCGCGGGCCTCCCGTGAGCCTCGCGCCGCATCGACGGGGGGATGCCCTCGCCGACAAGTTGGATGAGCTCAGCGAGAGGATCGCTCGGCTCGAAGCAAGAGAGCCCAAGCCCTGAGGGCGAAAGGACACGAGATGATCATCGCCATTTCAGCCACGGCTCCGTCCCTGGATGCCGACGTGGACCCGCGCTTCGGTCGTTGTACGTGCTTTCTGGTGGTCAACACCGAGGACATGTCGTTCGAGGCCCTGGACAACGTGAACGCCACACGCGGCGGAGGTGCAGGAATCCAATCCGCGCAGCTCATGGCAAGCCGCGGCGTGAAGACCGTGTTGACGGGCTCCTGTGGCCCGAACGCGCATGAGACCCTCACCGCGGCGGGCATCGGTGTGGCCGTGGGGTGCGCGGGAACGGTGCGATCCGCCGTGCAGCGCTTCCAGGAAGGCAAGCTCGAGCTCGCGAGCGAGCCCAACGCGACGGGTCACCATCACCCCTGATGAGACGAACCCCATTCACCACAAGCCAGGCGGCTCGGGGCCATGGATGCCGAAAGGGTGCGGGTCGCGCGGGGCGTGGCGCACGCAGGAAAGGAGAGCTGGTCGAAGTGAGCAAGTCATTCCCCGAAGGAAGGGGCCGAGGCATGAGTCAGGGCCACCACGGAGGTGGGCAAGGTCGTTGCGCCGGCGGATGCGGTCACGCGGACCCCGCACCGCAGCGAGCACTTCTGACCTGGTTCACACCCTCTCCGCGATCGCAGCCTGTGGCCGACCGACGAACGCCCCGCAGCAGCCCTATCAACGTGGGACAGGTCGCCGCTGCTCCCATGGCGGATCGTCGTAACGAGCCCATGGTGGCCGTTCTCCACGAGCAGGACTGCATCAGTTGCGGAATGTGCTTCGGCGCCTGTGCGTTCGGCGCCGTGACGTTCGATCGAATGCCTACGATCCACCCGGCCCTGTGCAGCGGGTGCGGCTCCTGCGTCGATGCGTGTCCAACGAGCGCCATCGAGCTCGTTCCCCGAAAAGGACCGAGCGCATGACCGGATTTCGCATTGCGGTAGCCAGCGGCAAGGGTGGAACGGGCAAGACCACCCTCGCCACCAACCTCGCCATCGTACTCGGGGAAGCGGGCCGACGTGTGGTCTATGCGGACTGCGATGTCGAAGAGCCCAACGGGCACATCTTTCTGCGACCGGAGATCACGACGTCTCGCGACGTCACGACCCCGGTTCCCGAGATTGACCTGGCGCTGTGCACGTTCTGCGGTCGCTGTGGCGAGGTCTGTCGGTACTCCGCGATCGCCGTGCTCCCACACAAGGTGCTGACCTTTCCCAAGCTATGCCACGGGTGCGGAGCGTGTACCCTGTCTTGTCCCGAGCACGCCATCCGTGAGGTGCCACGCACCACCGGCGTGGTGGAGCTGGGCAGGGCAGGACCCATCGGGTTCGCCCAGGGCAGGTTGAACGTGGGAGAGGCCATGGCGCCGCCCGTCGTTCGCGGTGTTCTCGAGGCCTTGCCGAAAGACGACGTCGTCGTGATCGATGCTCCGCCCGGGACGTCGTGTCCCGTGATCGAGTCGATCAAGACAGCCGACGTGGTGCTCCTCGTCACCGAACCCACGCCCTTCGGACTGCACGATCTCGAGCTTGCGGTGCAGATGGTTCGCGCCCTGGGCTTGCCCTTTGGCGTAGCCGTCAACCGCGCGGACGCGGGAGACCAGGAGGTCTTCGCGTATTGCGAGCGAGAGCAGATCCCCGTGCTGATGCGACTGCCGAACGACCGCGCCGTCGCAACCGCTTATGCGCGCGGCGAGCTCGCCGTGAGGTCGCAGCCCTCGTGGAGACCTCTGTTCGTGGCCCTCGCGAACAAGCTCGAGGCCTTGGCGCGCGGTCCGGCGCCACGCCGTGCTCGGCCGGTCGAGCCCGACCAGACTTTCTCGCCTGTCCAGCCCCCCTCGCCCATCCGTCTCGGACCGAGCCAACCGGTCCAGGAGCTCGTGGTGATCAGCGGCAAAGGAGGAACCGGCAAGACCAGCGTCGCGGCCTCGCTCTTCGCCCTCGCGGAGCATGCCGCGGTCGCAGACTGCGACGTGGACGCGGCGGACCTGCACATCGTGCTTCACCCCGAGGTTCGCATCCGTCACGCGTTTTCGGGCGGAAGCACGGCCGTCGTCACCGCGGATCGCTGCACCGCGTGTGGCCTGTGCACGGAGCACTGCCGCTTCGACGCCATCGGCCCCGCCTCCCTCGGAACGGCGTACGAGGTGGACCCGATCGCGTGCGAGGGTTGCGGGGTTTGCACGCTCGTCTGTCCGGAGATGGCGATCGAGATGGTGCAAAGAGTCAATGGGCAATGGTACGTCTCCGACACCCAGCTAGGCCCCATGGTCCACGCCCGCCTCGGAATTGCGCAGGAGAACAGCGGGAAGCTCGTCTCCCTCGTACGCAAGGAGGGAAAGTCCGTCGCCCAGCAGTCGAAGCGAACGCTGCTCGTGTGCGACGGCTCTCCGGGGATCGGGTGCCCTGTGATCGCTTCCATCGGTGGCGCGAGCTTGGTGCTGGTGGTGACCGAGCCCACGCTTTCGGGTCTGCACGACCTGGAGCGGGTGGCTGCGCTGACGGATCAGTTCCGGGTGCGCGCCGTCGTGTGCATCAACAAGGCAGACATCCATGAGGCCATGGCGAAAGAGATCGAGCGCCGGGCAGCGGAGTTGGGGCTTCCGGTGGTGGGAAGAATCCGCTACGACGATGCGGTGACGAGGGCACAGGTTCGACGCATCCCCGTCGTGGTAGGGGAAGATTCGCCGGCGGCGCGGGACATACGCGCGTTGTGGAAGACGCTGAGCGCTCTTCTCGCGGGAGAACCCGGAGCAACAAGATGAAGCATGACCCGTTCGATCCGCTCGTGATCGGCCCATCCACGGTCCCCAATCGCTTCTTCATGGCGCCCGTGAAGACCGCGCTTGGTCCTCCGGACGGCAAGGTCTCGGATCGGCACGTGGCGTACTACCGACGGCGAGCGGCGGGGGGAACAGGCACGCTGATCGTGGAGCCGATGTTCGTGGATCCTGCGGGCAAGGAGCACCCGAAGCAGCTGGGCATTGACGACGATGACAAGGTGCCTGGGTTGTCCCGGCTCGTGGGGGTGATTCACGAGGGAGGGGCGCACGCGGTGGCGCACATCAACCACGCGGGGCGCGCGGCCAATCCGAAGGCTTCGGGTTCACCGACAGAGGCCCCAAGTCCGGTGGCGTGCCCGAGCACGGGTGCGACTCCACAGGTGATGACCCCGGAGCGCATCGAGCAGGTGATCAATCGTTTTGGGGATGCGGCACGAAGAGCGGCGGAGGCCGGGTTCGACGGTATCGAGCTGCAGCTGGGGCTCGGCTACCTCGTTGCGCAGTTTCTGTCCCCGCGCACGAACCACCGAGACGACGAGTATGCGGCGGTTGGAGAGGACCGCTTCCGGTTCGCGCAACGGGTCGTACGCGCGGTGCGCGAGGCCATCGGCCCTGGCCGGTACCTGATTGCGCGGCTGTCGGCGGAGGAACGGGTGCCCGGAGGACTCGACCTGGATGATGCTCTCGAGCTCGCCAAGCGTGCGAGGCAGTGGGGTGCGGATGCGATCCACGTGGTGACCGGTTCCGCCTGCGACTCTCCCCCTTGGTACTACCAGCACATGAGCCTTCCGGGGCGGGTGAACGAGACACTTGCGGGGCAAATCCGGCAGAAGACGGGAGCCCCTGTGATTGTCGCGGGGCGGTTGGGGGATCCGGAACGGATTCGGTCCTTGGTTGGGGAAGGACAGGTAGACGCCATCGCCCTGGGTCGGGCCTTGCTCGCGGATCCCGATCTGCCTGCGAAGATGCGCGAGGGCAAGGATGACACGGTCCAGCTTTGCGGAGGCTGCCTGCAGGGGTGTCTGGCAAAGGTGAAGGAAGGCGGCCCCATCGGCTGCATCGTGAACCCCGAGATCGGGCGGGAGGCCGAATCCGCCCTTCCCCGTCGAACGAAGAAGCATGTCGTCGTCGTGGGGGGAGGCCCCGCGGGACTGCAGGCAGCCCTGAGCGCCAGTGAGCGAGGGCACCGGGTGACGTTGCTCGAGAAGGGGGAACTTGGGGGGCAGTTCGCCCACGCCCCGCTTGCCCCCGGCAAGCAAGGCATGCAACGAACGTTCGAGTCCCTGCTGCGACGGGCCCGGCAGAGCGGCATTGACCTGCGAACGGGCGCGGCGGCGAGCGCAGACGACGTGATCGCCCTGCAACCGGACGAGGTCGTGGTGGCAACAGGTTCGCAACCCGTTCGCCTGCGCATCGAGGGGCTCGAGCAAGCGCTGTCTGGGGCCGACGTGTTGGCCCGTCGTGCGACGGTCGGGAAGCGCGCGCTCGTGATCGGTGGCGGCATGGTCGGCATCGAGACCGCAGAGCACTTGGGCCTGGCGGGGGTCGAGACGGTGGTCGTGGAAGCCCTCGAGGACGTGGCGCGGGACATGGAACTGGTCACGCGCAAGCTGACCATGAAGCGGCTCGAGCAGCTGCCGGTGACTGTTTTCGCGCGAACCAAGGTCACCGCCGTCCGGCAGGGAGCGGTGTTCGTGGCCGGCCCGGAAGGCACTGAGCGAGAGTTGGGCCGGTTCGACAGCGTCGTGGTTGCGGTGGGGCACCGGTCGGTGGACGTGCTGTCGGAGCAACTGCGCGCGCGGGGTGCTTCGGTTCATGTGGTCGGAGACGCCGCCCATCCGGGACAGATCTGGGACGCCACGCAGGCGGGGGCCGCGGCGGCGCGCACCTTCTGACACTGCCATAGGTTAGAGAGCAGGCAAGCACACGGTCGCCGTGTCGGTAGGTGCGCCGCTCGACCCAACGTACCGGTCTGCCTGCCGGGCCGACGTGCCGGGGACGGCCAAACGATTACCATTCTCCGTCTGGGGGCGTGAGACGCATCCGCCACCGGACACCGACGCAAGTGTGATACAGAAGGTCTTGCTCCTTCCGGACATGTCTGGGCAATACCCTTCGCAAGGCAAAGAGCAGAATTCGTTCTTCTGGGACTCGTCGAGAAAGCAGAAGCCCGACTCCCCCTCATGGGAGAAGGAGCAGTCCCCATCAGCCTTGCAAGGGGTCCCAATCCAGGGGCTCGCGACCGGGTCTCTCATCAGACCCAGTTGCTGGAAGTGTCAGCTGTGAATGCGTGTGACGTTCCATACGAGCCAGTTGCCCCCCCACTTGGGAAGCACCCGCGGGCTATACCCATACAGGGAAGCCGTGACATGGTTGGCCGGCGTCACCGGACAGGACCGTGCGCACTGTGAACAAAGAGACCACACTTGGAATGATCATTCTTCTCTAGCAGCGGCGGGGTGTGTCCCCATCAAAGGAGGAGAAAGCAACATGGCTTCGGGTGGAGTGGGGCGTGGTGTCGGGCAACCCGCGCGTGCTGTGGTACCATCGCCGCCATGAACGGCGGAGAGAACGGCGAGGACAGCAGCACCCTGCAAAGGCTGATCGCGCTGGCTGGGCTGGGAGTGGTGCGCGTGTCCTCGAGCGGAAACGTGATTGCGATGGACGCGGCAGCCAAGGCGCTGCTCGGTCACGCGTTGTTGCCGCTGGAATCGCAGGGGGAAACGTTGCTTCGCGTGTTGACGGTGGGACAGGGAGGGCAGCGTCCGTGGGAGGCCGTGCTGGAGCGCGGCGAGCAGAGCGGTATGGTCTATGGGGTGCGTGACGCGATGGGAGCGCTGGACACGGTCGTGTTCGACGGGTTCATGCGTGTGGATTCGACGGGAGAGCGCGAGGTGGTGCTGCTCGTCCGGCGGGCCGCGAAGGAAGCGTCGACCATCGGGGATCCGTACCGGTCCGTGTTCGACGAAGTGAGCGATGGGATCGTGGTGCACGACATCGAGACGGGGGCCATCGTGGACATGAATCGTCGAGCGGCAGAGCTTCACGGTTGGGGGGCGGGGGAGGCCCCGCCGGGGCGTCCACACGAAACGGCGACGCAGGTTCCGCCGGAGGAAGCAGATTCGCAAGCGTTTGCGAGGATGCTGCGGGCGGCGGCTGGGGAGTCGCAGGTGTTCGAGTGGCCGGTGACAGACCGGGAAGGGCGACTTCGGATGCTGGAAGTGAGCTTGAAGCGGGCGCGGATTGGCACCCACGATCGGCTCCTCGCGGTAGTGCGGGACATCACGAAGCGCAAGGCCATGGAGCAAGCGCTGCGAGCGAGCGAAGAGCGATATCGCGCGTTCGTCGAGGCCACGCACGACATCATCTGGGCTCTGGACACGGAGGGAAATTTTACGTTCGTGAATAGCCGGGGGGAAGATCTCACGGGATACCGTCTGGCGGAGTGGCAGGGAAAGAGCTTCGCTCCTATCATCTTCCCGGAGGATCTGCCGAAGGCGCACGATGCCTACGTACGCGCGATGCGAGGCGAGCGTGTGCGCTACGAGGTGAGGGTGGTGGACACCCAGGGACGGGTGAGGAGGCTTCAAGCGAACGTGGAGCCGCTTCGGGAGGATGGGCGCATCGTGGGCATGGTCGGGCTGGGCACGGACATCACGGAGCGCACGCGCATGGAGGACGAGCTTCACAAGGCGCAGAAGCTCGAATCTCTCGGGCTTCTTGCCGGGGGCATTGCCCACGACTTCAACAACATTCTGACCGCCATCGTTGGGGGCATCGCGCTGGCCCGCAGGAGCATGGGCCAGCCCGCGACCCAGCAAGAGACGTTGGAAATGGCCGAGAAGGCGTGCCTGCGAGCCCGGGAGCTCACCCAGCAGCTCCTGACGTTCTCCCGGGGGGGCGCCCCGATTCGCAAGCCCGCTTCGGTGACAGAGTTGCTCCAGGAAACGGCGCAGTTCGCCCTCCGTGGGAGCAACGTCCGCTGTGACCTCGAGGTAGAGGACGACCTCCGCCTCGTGGAGATGGATGCGGGGCAGATGAGCCAGGTGCTCAACAACCTCCTCATCAATGCCGCTCAGGCCATGCCGCACGGCGGAACCGTGACGCTGAGGGCTGAGAACTTCGACCTCGAGGCCCCCGACGACCGGCTTCCCACCTTGCGCCCGGGCTGCTACGTCCGAGTCTGCGTTCGAGACGAAGGGGACGGGATCCCTCCGGAACATCTGCCTAACATCTTCGACCCGTACTTCACCACCAAGCCCTCAGGCACCGGCCTCGGCCTCGCCACGTGCTACTCCATCGTGAAGCGGCACGACGGCACCATCGAGGTCAAGACGGCTCCCGGCCAGGGGACGACGTTCCGGATCTATCTGCCATCGACGCAGCGGGAGCTTCCGCTTTCGGAGGCGCCGGCGAAGCGCGGAACGGGACGGGGAGGCACGGTGCTCATCATGGATGACGATCCGATGGTCCGGAGCGTGGGCTCGGAGATGCTTCGGCTGCTGGGGTTTTCCGTGGTTGCGGTGAACGATGGGCAACAGGCGCTCCGGGCTTTCCGTGAGGCCGTCGCCCAGGGTCGCTGCTTCGACGCGATCATCCTGGACCTGACGGTTCCGGGGGGGATGGGCGGCCGAGAAGCTGCGGCGGCCCTGCGCGAGCTCGACCCGAAAGCCAAGCTGATTGCGTCCAGCGGCTACTCCACGGATCCGATCATGGCGGACCACAAGCGCTACGGGTTCGACAGCGTCGTGGCGAAGCCCTACGTGCCTGAGGATCTGGAGCGAGCCTTGGCGATGGTGCTTCGAGACGAGGCGGCACACCACACGGGATCCCGTTGACGGAACTCCAACGGCCGAGCTGGTGAGCAGGGGACTGGGAACCGGGAATTCTGAACGGACGCATTCTCTCGTTCTCTGCTGCCGGTTCCGCATTCACCAGTTTGGCATCGGCTATGTGTGATCCCAGGATCGAACCCTTGCGACCGCAGCATCCGCGGGTTCATGGGGATTCGAGAAGTCGCTTCGTTGCCTGCTGGCGATGCTCGAACATGGCCTCGACTTGACGCCGGATCACGAGCGCATTCGCAACGCGCCCGAGCACACCGAACGGGGCTTCGTATTCGACCCGGTCCGTGAGCTCCGTCGCCCCATCGACCTCTCGGAACGAGCGGACCTGCTTCCAGGAACGAAACGGCCCGGAGAGCTGGACGTCCGTCATGCGACAGGGGGGCTCGTACTCGGTGATCTTCACGTGCCACCGCATCGTGAACAGGCCGAACTGGCGAACCCTGAGGATGACCTCGTACCCGAGGCCCGGCGGGCCCATCGACTCCACCGTGACCTTGATGTTGGGCGGTGTGATCTTCAGCAGATTCGCTGTGTCGTCGTGGAAGTGGAAGACGCGCTCGATGGGGGCGCGGATCAAGACGCTTCGTTCGATGTGTTCCATGGGCTCGCTCCTGTCTTCGACGACGCTCAAGCGCTGCGCTGGCCGGCGGGAGTCACCCTTCGGGCAGCCCGTTCCTTGACCTGCGCCACGAACGCTTCGAGCCGGATCCGCTGCGCGGGGTCCACGACTGCCCCGCAGGATAGCGTCAGCACAGGGGCGTTGTGGAACGAGGCCCGGATGCGCGGCACGACAGCGGACATGGATACTCCAGCCATGCAGTTGAGCCCCACGGCGCTCACGACACCACTGACCCCACGCTCGAGGAAGTCTACCGTCTTGGCGACCCCGTCGAGCACGAAGGGGGAGCTCCAGGGGTCCACGTAGGGGGCGGCCAGGTCGAACATCCTCTCGGCGGCGGGGTCCTCGACCCAGGCGCGGACTTTGTCGGGAAGCCGCTGCAAAAGCCGGCGGCGCGCTCCGTAGGTGAGCATCCACTGGAGACCTCGTTCGGCCACGCCGCGCAGCTCCCCCCGACGCAACGCGCGTCGCCCCAAGCGCATCGAGCCCACGTCCGAGAGCTGGGCCAGGTACGTGCTGGGCCATACCTCGCATCCCATTCGCTCGAGGCGAAGCCACAGGTCCGCGTTCTCTACACGATTCGTCCTCGTGAACAGGTCCCCGGTGACGCCCACCACCGGCAAGTCCCAAGGGTTACCGTCGCGCGGGACGTCACACAGAGCAAGAGCGGCACTTTCGAACGCAGACACCACGCTGCCATCGTGTTGCACGGCGCGGCAGACGGCCCAGATCCCGCGGCCGAACACCGCGTCCATCTCGCCCTGGTGCCGCTCGTAGACGCGCAATCGGCAGCGCAGAGACAAGAGCACGTCCACGGAGAACAGGCCCTCGTACAGGCGGAAGACACCGGGCTTGCCGATGAGGGGCACGAGGGCCTCGGTCAGGGGGTCCCATACCTCGAGCAAACGGTCCTCGTCCTGCGCAAGGGCCCTGCGGATCCCCTCGCCGTACTGGTTGATGAGGCACGGATTCTCGGAGTTCGGGAAGAAGAAGACGTCGCCTCGCTGCGCCTGCCCGGAGCGCACATGGCGCAAGGCATCGCCGAGCAGGATCGTGTAAGGGTGGCATTCCCGACCCGAGGCGAACTCCTCGCCCAAGCGCAGGGAGGTCTCGTCCGTAACGGGCAGACAGGTGGCGTCGAGCCCGCCGGAACGAAGTGCCGCTTCGTAGACCTGGGCGTGCTCCGAAAAGAAGGGGATCACGAAGCGCGACCGGGTGGACTTCCTCTTGGCAGGCCGGACCCGTTTCGGGTTCGTGTTGACCCGAGCGCGCTGGAACGCCTCGATCTCGTCCAGGAACGCCTCCAATCGGGTGACGAGCCCTGCCTCCCCGCGATGCTCGTCGAACTCGAGCATCAGGCGCGGCCGCCGGGCGAGCAAGTCCTCGAGGTGCTTGACCGCAAAGCCGTCGGGGCCGCACCCGAAGCTGGACACCCAGATGGGAAAGAGGCGCGGGTCCCGCCGCACGAGGGCCATGACGCGCAGTTGGTCTCGGTTGAACCGCCACCGCAGCGCGTCCCATTGCGCGGGAAGGGTGATGTCCACCACGGGCATGACGTCCCACGGGATGGCGAGCAGTCCGAGCCGCTCCAGATGCCGGGCGAGGGACAGGTTGAGCATCGGCTCGTGGGTGTTGTACGGCTTGCCCAGCACGACCACCGCGCGATCGAAGTCCTTGGCGAGGGCCTCCCGCCCCAGCGCCCGTCGCTGCTCGTCGAAGGACCGCTGCACGCCCCGCGCCGTACGCAAGGCGCGAACCACGGCTTCCACGGACGCGCCGAGCGCATCCGCCAGCGTCAACCCCTCGTCCAACAACCCGAAGACGTCGTCGGTCAGCCTCACCTTGGCAGTGGCGATCCGATCCCCGAGGCTGCTGCGCACCATGTCTCCCAGCTGATGCGAGTACAGGCATGTGACGCTCGGGGTGTCGGAACCGGGGTCGGGGAACTCGAGCACGTCGGGAACGAACACGCGCTCCACCGCGTGCTCCTGCAGCAGGGCCCGGGCCTGCGCGGCAGCCGCCTTGATCGGCAGGCACACGTCCGCCGGCACGCCCCCCGGATAGCGCGCCAGCAAGCGCGTGTCCGCACGGGGGGAAGGCACCGGCTGGAACCCGAGGTCCGCAAGAAACGAGGTCCAGAACGGGAGCATCTCGAGGTTCACCGAGCCCTGCACGAGGCCGATGCGCCGCTGCCCGGGCCGCTGCGCACACCAGGGCCGCACGTGCTGCTCGAGCAACTCGGCACGAGCCGCAAACAGCTCCGGGAACGGACGGGAGACCGCCTCTCGCACGCGGTCCCGCTCGGCGTACTTCTCGCAAGCGTCCCCGAAGTGAACCGTCTGCTGCGCGACGCGAACCCGGCTCACCTGGCATCGGTTCTCACACGACGGGCACTCGAACGTTCGCACGTGCGGCTCGCACAGCGCATCGAAGCCGACGAACTCGCTCGGACGCTGCGCCCCGGTTCGACGCCGGGCCGCGAGCACGCCTGCGCCGATCGCGCCCGACAAGCGGTTGTAGGGGTGGACGTGGATCTCGCGTCCCAACAGGCGCTGGAACGCCGCCACGACAGCGCGGTTCGAGGCGGTCCCGCCCTGGAAGACCACCGTACGTCCAATGAACCGCCGCGCCACCACCCGGTCCAGGTAGTTGCGCGCCACCGACATCGCCAACCCCGCACACAGGTCGTCGACCGACGCACCGGCCTGCTGCGCACGCACGAGCTCCGAGTCCATGAACACCGTGCATTGGGTCCCGAGGTCACAAGGGGCCTCCGCGCGAAGCGCTCGCTGAGCGAACTCGCCCACGATGGCCACGCCCAGCCCTGATCCGGAGCGAAGCGACGGACCGCGGGGGCAACCTCTGGATCTTGCTGTACGAATGGCAAGGCGGCCCGCCACCAACAAGGTGGGCGGCGCGTGAGAGGGCTCCTTCCCCCGAGGCGGGGGAAGGCTGGGATGGGGGCCCTAGCCGAGGCAGCACGGGGATTGTGGCTCGGGTAGCACGCTCCGCAACGCCCGG
>Ga0209575_10000151_pt1 | contig 72024 bp, 66 predicted proteins | sample Medcelwee11metaG_FD_187172 | JGI IMG/M metagenome (GOLD analysis project Ga0209575, IMG submission 187172) | Freshwater pond sediment microbial communities from the University of Edinburgh, under environmental carbon perturbations - Medium... | ecosystem: Environmental > Aquatic > Freshwater >... | reverse complement strand
CGGCGACTGGCTCGATACCGGCGATCTCGGCTATCTGCATAACGGGGAGCTGTTCATTACCGGAAGGCAAAAGGATCTGCTGATTGTCCGGGGCCGAAACATCTGGCCGCAGGACGTCGAATACCTGCTCGAATCCCAGCCCGAGGTTCGCTCCGGCGACGTGATCGCTTTCCTGGTTCCGGCGGAGACGGACCCGCGGGTGGTGGTGCTGGTGCAGTGCCGTGCAACCGATCCGGAAAAACGGGAGAGCCTGGTGCGCACCCTGGCCGGATTGATCAACGGCGAGTTCGGCTTTACGGCAACGGTGGAACTGGTTCCGCCGCATTCCCTTCCGCGGACCTCGTCGGGGAAGCCCTCGCGGGCCGAAGCGCGCAAGCGTTTCCTGGCGCAAAGACAGTCCGAATCCGGGCTGTCGGTGGCTTTCGGGTAGACCTACCTGGCCTTGAACCGTTGTCGGGGAGGTTTCATGGAGGGTACCGAACGGGTACGGGGAGCGCTGGACGATGGTGAGGCGCCGGCAAAGCCGGTTGCCGGCACGGAGACGATCATCCGTTGCGCCGGAGGGGTGCATGGCAGCTTCCCCGAGCCTTTCAAGCGGATCAATATCGACGGCAGTGGGTGCCCGATCGAGACCACACGGAGGAGTGGCTGTTGCAAGCGTTTACCATTGATGTCTTCGCGGGCTGCGAGACATGTGGAGCTGTTGTGGTATACCTCTTCGAAGTTCAGGGACGAGCGTCAGGTGAGGCGAGAGGCCAGGGATATCGCCGTGGCTGTTTTCAGGCGTAGGGCAGTGCGGCGGTGTACGGGTTTGGCGATCTTGAATGCGGCCCTTGTCCGAATGGTTGCTTCGCCGCGGATGGCTGCGAAGCCCTGGAACAGAACGATGCGCGGCTCACCTTCCTTCACGGGGAGGATCCGGCCAGCAGCCGTGCTGCAGTGGCTGCCCCATAAATCTTGCTGAGAAGAGCCTTGCAGGAGCGCTGGCGCAAGGCAAATCCAGGAGTCAAGAGAGAGTTGCCCATGATTTCCCAAGAGAAAATACTGGAACGGCTATTTTTCCACTTGGATCGCCTGGCTTTTCCCGGAGAGTCGATCCACCCGAGCGTCGACTTGATCGAGGAGCTTGGCCTCGACTCTATCAATGCCATGGATCTTGTGATGGAACTCGAAGACGAATTCGACATTTCCATCCCCTTGAACGTGTTGACCGACGTGCATACGCCGACCCAGCTGGCACAGGCGGTCTTGTCGATGATGGAGCATGCCGACGATGTCGCTTGATGGATTCGGGCATCACGACGATCCGGACGAGCCAGACCCGGTGCTGCGTCAACCGTCAATAGGTCAATAGACGGATAAAGCCTGCGCCGTTTGGCCCGGGCATCCGGTGGTGAGCGGACGGTCTTCCGTGGCGCCCCGGGTTGTCGCAGTGCCGCTGCCAGGGCGCCGCTCCGGCGCGTCAGGTCTCGATGCGGTCGGTCGCCGCTTCTGGCCCGGCCATGCCGGCCCGTTGTCGTGCGGGGACGCGTATAGACGAACTCGAAACGATCCCGCCAGGCTTCCGGCTCTTCGCCGCGCCGCGCTAAGGCAGCGGCGAGAACGGCGAGCGGCCTTCGAGGGCCTGGAGTTCCATGAGGTAGTTGCGGAAGATCTGGCCGAGCACCTGGGTGGCGATTTCCAGCTCGTCGCGGCTCATCTGTTCGGCGACCAGGTCGGCGCTGTCCAGCGCCTCCTCCGAGCCGTTCACCGCGGCCATCTTCAGCACGATGTAGGCCTGCACGTTATTGGCCGGCACCCCTTCGCCGCGAAAGAACATCAGCCCCAGGCGGTGCTGGGCTTCGGCGTGGCCGTGCAGCGAGGCCTGCTCGAACCAGTTCAGCGCACGGGACAGGTCGCGCGGGGTGCGTTTGCCTTCGTAGTAGAACTTGCCCAGCTCGTACTCCGCCTGCAGGTCGCCGCCCTGCGCGGCCTGCTCGCAGCGCGACAGCGCCGCGGGAAGCTCCTCGGCAGGGCTGTCCAGGGCGCAGCTGCCCGGTGCCGGGATCAGCAGGGTGTTCTCCCCGGCCCAGGCCGGCAGGGAGGCGGAGAATAGCAACAGGCAACCCAGGGTCAGGTTACGGCGGATCATGGAATCGCTGCGCCTCGAGTCGGAGCGGGCGGTCGCCCGGCCGGCGAAGTGTGCCGGCCGGCACATTATGAATAAGCGGCGCCGGCCTTACAAAGCCTTTGCCGCCTCTGTCTCCCCCGAAACCGGCAAACCGCCGCGGGCCGCGGCCTGCCGCTCAGCCTTGGGCGAGCGTGGCGAAAGCGCGCTCGGCGGCGTCGAGGGTGATCGAAAGCTCCGCCTCGCCGTGGGCGATCGAGGTGAAGCCGGCCTCGAAGGCGGAGGGCGCCAGGTACACGCCGCCCTCCAGCATCCGGTGGAAGAAGCGCTTGAAGCGCTCGGCGTCGCTGGCCATCACGTCGTCGAAGGTGACGATTTCTTCGGCTTCGCTGAAGTACAGGCCGAACATGCCGCCCGCCTGGGTGGTGACGAAGGGGATGCCGGCGGCATCGGCGCGCTGCCGCAGGCCGTCGAGCATGCGTGCAGTGTAGTCGCTCAGCTCGGCGTGGAAGCCCGGCCGACCGATCAGCCGGAGGGTGGCGAGGCCCGCGGCCATCGCCAGCGGGTTGCCGGAGAGGGTGCCGGCCTGGTAGACCGGGCCGAGCGGGGCGATGCATTCCATGATCGCCCGCTTGCCGCCGAAGCAGCCGACCGGCATGCCGCCGCCGACGATCTTGCCGAAGGTCGAGAGGTCCGGAGTGACGCCGTAGTGGGCCTGGGCGCCGCCCAGGGCGACGCGGAAGCCGGTCATCACCTCGTCGAAGATCAGTACCACGCCGTGCGCATCGCACTGTTCGCGCAGGCCTTCGAGGAAGCCCGGCGCCGGCGGCACGCAGTTCATGTTGCCGGCCACCGGCTCGACGATGATGCAGGCGATGTCCCGGCCGACTTCGGAGAGGGTCTTTTCCACCGCGCCCAGGTCGTTGTAGGGCAGGGTCAGGGTGTGCTTGGCGAAGGCGGCCGGCACGCCGGGCGAACTCGGCACGCCGAGGGTCAGGGCGCCAGAGCCGGCCTTGACCAGCAGGCTGTCGGAGTGGCCGTGGTAGCAGCCCTCGAACTTGATGATGCTGTCGCGGCCGGTATAGCCGCGGGCCAGGCGGATCGCGCTCATGGTCGCCTCGGTGCCGGAGCTGACCATGCGCACCATGTCCATCGACGGCACCAGACCGCAGACCAGCTCGGCCATCTCGGTTTCCAGGGCGGTCGGCGCCCCGTAGGAGAGACCGTGCTCCAGCTGCTTGCGCACCGCGTCGAGCACTTCCGGGTGGCTGTGGCCGAGGATCATCGGGCCCCAGGAGCCGACGTAGTCCACATAGCGCTTGTCGTCCTCGTCGATCACGTAGGCGCCTTGCGCGTGCTTGAAGAACAGCGGGGTGCCGCCGACGCCGCGGAAGGCGCGCACCGGCGAGTTGACGCCGCCGGGGATGTGCTTCTGGGCGTGGGCGAAGAGGGTTTCGGAACGGGACATGCGAGGGCCTCTGCAAGCTGGGGGGAAGCCCGCCGCGCGGGCTCCACCGTGAGGGGAATCAGGAGTCGGCGAACAGTTGGCTGAAGGCCTGGGCGCGGCGCTCGACCTCGGTGGGGTTCTCGGCGGCGAACAGCGCATGGATCACCGCGACCATGGCGGCGCCGCGGGCGATCAGCCCGGGGGCGTTGTCCAGGGTCACGCCGCCGATCGCCACCAGCGGCTGGGAAAAGCGCGCACGGGCCTCTTCCAGCAGTTCGGGCGAGGCCGGCGGCGCGCCGGGCTTGGTCGAGGAGTCGAAGAAGCGGCCGAAGGCCAGGTAGCTGGCGCCGTCGGCGGCGGCCTGCTCGGCCAGTTCCAGCTGCCCGTGGCAGGTGGCGCCGATGACCGCTTTGGGGCCGAGCAGGGCGCGGGCGGCGGACAGCGAGCCGTCCTGCTGGCCGAGGTGCAGGCCGACGCCCAGGCGCATGGCCAGCTCGAGGTCGTCGTTGACGATCAGCTGCGCACCGTGGCGCAGGCAGAGGTCGCGCAGCGCCTCGGCCTCGCGCAGCCGGCGGGCATCCTCGTTGGACTTGTCGCGGTACTGCAGCAGCCGGGCGCCCCCCTTCAGCGCGGCTTCGACGTAGGGCAGGAGCTTGCCGCCCTGCAGCAGCTGGCTGTCGGTGATGGCGTAGAGACCGCGTAGCTTCATGGTGGATTCGCCTCGTCTGCGAATGGCCTGCGGGAGTTGCCGGGGACGGACCGCCCCCGGCCGGTCAAGCCGCTGCGCCCGGCCTGTGCCGGGCGGCGCTGAATCAGTTGCCGAAGTCCAGCGGCAGGCGGCGCGGCACGTACTGGCCGCGGCCCGGCGCCTCGGCGTCGCGCAGGGTGCGCCAGGTGTAGTCGAGCGCCGAGCGCACCGCGCTGGCCAGTTCATCGCCGAGGGCCAGGCGACCGGCCAGGGCGCTGGCCAGGGTGCAGCCGGAGCCGTGGTAGCTGCCCGGCAGGCGCACGCAGGTGAAGGTTTGGGCGCTACCGCCCCGCGAATACAGGCGGTTGTGCACCTCGGCCTCGTCGCCGTGGCCGCCGGTGATCAGCAGGTGCTCGCAATGCTCGAGCAACCGCTCGGCGCATTCATCGGCGCTGCCCTCGGGCAGTTCGGCGAGAATCCGCGCCTCCGGCAGGTTCGGGGTGGCGATGCGGCAGAGCGGCAGCAGGCGTTCGCGGATCGCCTGGCCGACCTCGTCGCGGCCCAGAGCGCCGCCGCCGCCGGCGCGCAGCACCGGGTCGCAGACCAGCGGTACGCCGGGCAGGCGCCGGGCAATCTCGGCCGCGGTGTCGACCATCTCCAGCGAGCCGAGCATGCCCAGCTTGATCGCGGCGACCGGCAGGTCGGCGAGCACCGCCTCGGCCTGGGCGAGTACCCAGGCGCGGTCGAGGACGCGGAAGTCGGCGACATTGCAGGTGTCCTGCACGGTCAGCGCGGTGACCGCCGGCGCGGCGTGGCAGCCCTGGGCGAGCAGGGCCTCGATGTCCGCCTGCAGACCGGCGCCGCCACTGGGATCGTGGCCGGACAGGCAGAGGACGACGGGACGAAAGTTCGGCATGTTCATGGCGTGCGAGCTTACCACTAATCGCCCGGGCCGAACCCCCGTCGGATGCGTCCGCCGCGCGGCATCCGGCGTGCTTCACTCAACGGGGCACCCGCCGCCGAGGAGCGCCGCCATGCAGCTGCACCAGTACGCCGAAACCCACGAGGTGACCAACCAGGTGCCGCCCCTGGACGGCGCCAACCTCTACCGCATCGATCGGCCGTTGCAGGAGTGGGTCCGCCGCTACGACGGCGGCTGGGCGGAGGCGCGACTGGAGGCCTATGGCGCGCTGGCCGGCGGGCCGCTGCTGGCGGCGGGTTTCGCCGCCAACGAGCACCGCCCGGTGCTGCGCAGCCACGACCGCTACGGCCATCGCATCGACCAGGTGGACTTCCACCCCGCCTATCACGAGCTGATGCAGACGGCCATTGCCCATGGCCTGCCGGCGTTGCCCTGGCGCGAGCCGCGCCCCGGCGCCCAGGTCGCCCGGGCCGGGCTGATGTACCTGCACAACCAGGTCGATGCCGGTACCGCCTGCCCGCTGACCATGACCTTCGCCGGCGTGGCGGCGCTGCGCCGGCAGCCGGAGATCGCCGAACGCTGGCTGCCCAAGGTGCTGGCCGGCGACTACGACCCGCGCAACCTGCCGATGGAGCGCAAGAGCGGGCTCACCCTGGGTATGGCGATGACCGAGAAGCAGGGCGGCACCGACGTGCGCGCCAACACCACCCGCGCCCGGCCGGTCGGCGCGACGGGGCCGGGGCAGGCCTACGAGCTGCTCGGCCACAAGTGGTTCTGCTCGGCGCCGATGAGCGATGCCTTCCTCACCCTGGCCTACAGCGACGGGGGGCTGTCCTGCTTCCTGCTGCCGCGCCACCGCCCGGACGGCGGGCGCAACCAGCTCTACGTCCAGCGCCTGAAGAACAAGCTGGGCAACTGGTCGAACGCTTCCGCCGAGGTGGAGTACCGCGGCGCCCTGGCCTGGATGATCGGCGAGGAGGGGCGCGGCGTGCCGACCATCCTGGAGATGGTCGGCCTGACCCGCTTCGACTGCATGATCGGCTCCAGCGCGCTGATGCGCCAGGCGCTGACCCAGGCGCTGCACCACTGCGCGCACCGCCTGGTCGGTGGCCAGGTGCTGGTCGAGCACGCGCTGATGCAGAACGTGCTGGCCGACCTGGCCCTGGAGAGCGAGGCGGCGCTGGCCTTCACCCTGCGCCTGGCGCGGGCGCTGGATCATGGCGAGGACGAGAGCGAGCGGCTGCTCGCCCGGCTGCTCACCGCGATCGGCAAGTACTGGATCTGCAAGCGCGCCCCGGAAATGATCGGCGAGGCCGCCGAGTGCCTGGGCGGCGCCGGTTACGTCGAGGAGAACATCCTGCCGCGGCTGTACCGCGAGGCGCCGGTCAACTCGATCTGGGAAGGTTCGGGCAACGTGCAGTGCCTGGACGTGCTGCGCGTGCTCGGCAAGGAGCCGCAAGCGCTGGAGGCGCTGTTCGACGAGCTGGACGGCGGCCACGGCGATGCGCGGCTCAAGGCGCGCATCGAATGGCTCAGGAAGGCGCTGGCCGACCGCAGCGAGATCCACTACTGCGCCCGGCGGCTGGTCGAGGAACTGGCGGTGACCCTGCAGGCCGGGCTGCTGCTGGAGGCCGGCAACGCGGCGGTGTCGGACGCTTTCATCCATAGCCGCCTCGGCGAGGGCGGCCGGGTCTACGGCACCCTGCCGCGCGGCCTGGACGTGGCGGCGCTGCTGGCGCGCAGCGCGCCGCTTTAGGGCGTCCGTTCCCGCTGGGCCAGGCGGGCCAGCATCAGCAGGGACATCGAATAGTAGTTCTCGTTTTCGGCTTTTTCGGGGAAGGCGATGAGCGCGCTTCCCTCCCCGATCAGCACGGCGATGGCTCTGACTCCCGTGGAGGCGGGATAGGGCGACAGCTCGCCCGAGCGCAGGTCCACCCAGGCATGGGGCTGCTCGCAACAGGCCCAGAAGTCGGCGAAGGGGCGCAGCGACGCCGAGCCGGGGGGGCTGCCGTCCCAGGCCAGATAGAGCGGCACGCGTACCGCATCGAAGCCGAAGCGCGCAGGCCAGGCCGCGGCGGGTTGCAGGGTGCCGTCCGCCCGCAGGGCCAGCCAGTCGGGGGGCAGGCGGTAGTGTCCGAAGCGGGCTCTTTCCAGCAGGGTTTGGCCGTCGTCCAGCAAGCGCCGCCAAGCGGCTTGCGGCTCGACCTCGGCGAAGGCCCGGATGGCCGGCATCACCAGGTAGGAGGGGTTCAGGATCAACTGGTCGTTCTGCTCGAAGCCGTCCAGGCCGGGCAGAAGAACGGCAAGGCCGGCATATTCCCTGACCAGTCGGGCGGCGATCGCCTGGCGGATCTTCGCCGAGGCTGCCCGGTAGTCGTCGGAGTCCCAGCGCTGGGCGGCGCGCAGTAGGGCCCAGGCGATCAGCAGGTCGCCGTCGGTGGCGTTGTTGGTGTCCTGTACCGGCGGTGACGACGAGGGATCGTAGCGCCATGAGAACAGGGCGATATCGGGGCGCAGCAGATGCTGGCGGGTCCAGTTCCACAGTCGGTCGAAGGTTTGGCGGTCGCCGTTGGCCTCGGCCAGCAGCATGCCCCAGCCTTGTCCCTCCGAATGGCTGACGTCGCGGTTGCCGCTATCCAGCACGCGGCCGCCATCGATGTAACGGGTCCGATAGCGCGGCCAGTCGTCGTCCTGAGCGGCGCAGGCCGGCAGGCCGAGCAGCAGCAGGGCGATAAGGGCCGCCATGGGGCCGAGGCGTTCAACCGCCACAGCTGAATACCAGCGCGCCGTGCTGGGCAATGTCGATGCATTTCACCGACAGCTGCACTTCCTCGTTCTGTGCCTGGATCCAGTGCTCATGCATGCCTTCGAGTACGGCGGCGATTGCCTGGTGCCAGGAGTCGGAGGTTTCCAGTATGCCCGGATAGGCACCGTGCACGATGCGAATCGAGCGGTTGTCGGTGCTCAGGCGCACCCAGCCCCAGTCCAGTTCGCCGAGTATCCCGTTCAGCGCCGCTTCCAGGGCCTGGAGGCTGGGCTGCTCCTTGAGCGGATTGGCGGCGGCGATGCGCGAGCCGACATGGCGCAGGAAGCTGCAGGCATCGACGGAGCCGGCAGTGCTGTACATCTCGGTGATCAGCGTCAGAACGAACTGCCGCCACTGCTTGTTGTTGTGGCGGTCGCCGTAGTAGGCCAGGTTGCTGGCCTGGATGTCGCTTTCCGCTATCAAGGGAGGTTCTCCAGGGCATGTTTGAAATAGATCGAGCCGGTCGTCTCCGTGTAATTGCCGAAGCTGTCGTAGCCGATCGTGCCGCCGACCTTCGTCTGCTCGCCCAGGCTGTATTCGAGCGTGGCGCCGCCGTTGATAGCCAGGCCGCTTTGGCTGTCGGATTTATAGTAGGACTCGATGGTCGGGGTGGATGCGGACAGGCCGGCGGCGGTGAGCTCGCCGGACATGTTCGTCACGTCCTTCTGCAACTGCTCCAGCTGGTTCTGCAGGGCCTTGTCCTCGGGGAAATAGGGGGTGCGCTCCTGGGTGAAGGACTGGAAGCCCGCCGCCGCCCGTAGCTTCATGTTCCAGCGGTTGGCGTTGTAGGCGTACTGCACGGGGAAGGCGATGCCGACGAAGCTCTCCGGGCTGAAGTAGCCGCCATGGCCCAGCGTGTAGCCGCTCAGGTTCTTGTCGAAGCCCATCCAGTTCAGATGAACCCCGGTCTGCAGCTCCTGGGTCCGGTTGCTGATCGGCCGCATGTAGGCGCCCGTGTGGAGGCCGGCGGAGCTGTTGTTCGCGACGTTGTCGCCGCGGTAGACATGGTAATCGCCGCCGGCATAGAAGCCGGCGTCGCCATTGTCGTAGGCGTATTGGACATTGACGCCGGTCTTGGTCACGCCCCCCCAGGCCTTGCCGGTGATCGGGTCCTTGGTGCCGGCATAGGACAGCAGGCTGTCGGTGACGGCACGCCGCTCGACGCCGAGCGTGACGGTTCCGTTCTGCCCGACCCGCGGCGTCCATTTCGCGCCGCCGACGATATTAGTCTTTTCGAAGCCCTGCGGCGTCGTGCCGATGTCCGCCTGGAAGCTATCCGTCTTGATGCCCAGGTTCAGGGCCGCACCGCTGTCGCGCTGGGACTCGGACTTGAGCGCCGCGACCGCCGCTTGCTGGGTAGCGTTCAGCCGGGTGGCGGCAGCGATCCGTTTCTGGTCGTTGTCCAGGGTCGGGTCCGACAACGCCGCCAGTGCCTCTTTATAGCCCGAGTCGAGTGCCTGGGCGACCGACAGGGAGGTGGTGCCGAAGCGGCGTGTGCTATCCGTTCCGGGGGTACCCGCGTCGAGGTGGGTGGGCGTGAGCGTCACCTCCACGCGTGCGTTGTTCAGCGGCACCATGGAAAGCTGCAGCGGTGCCTTGACCTCGGTCAGTTGGGAGAGTCCGTCCTCGCCGTCGCGCACGCGTAGGCCGGTGCTGGCGGCCAGGAGGGTGGCGGTTTTTTCGCGCAGGGCGTTCAGCCGGGTTTCGATCTCGCTGGCCAGGGGATCGGCGGGTGTGTAAGAGGGGCGACTGGCAAAGGTCCTGGAGAGCGGTATCCCGGTCAGGGGCGAGGCCGTGCGCGGCTCCGCCGGTTCCGTCGCGCCGGAATGGCGGGCGTCGGCGAGAACCAGGGGCGGAGCGGCGTCGCCGGGGGCGCGGAAGGGATTGCCCCGGGCGACGAAGGCCGGTACGCCGTTCGGCACCGACTCCGCGCGCGCTCCGGCGGCGGCCAGCCGCTTGCGCCTGGCGCTTTCGAGCAAGGTGATCGCCCGGCGGTTATCGCCCTTCGCCTCGGCCACGCGTGCGGACAGGAGCAGGGCCGTGGGTTCGTCGAGCGACGGGCCGGCCCGGTCGAGCAGTTGCGCGGCGCGCTTCGGGTCGTGGCTGCCCAGGGCCGCGTTCACCGCCCCGCGCACGCCTTCGGGGTTGTTGGGCGACTCCTGGAGAACCTTGGCGTAGATGGCTTCCGCCTCCTTGTACATTTTGCCGGAATCGTACAGCCGCCCCATGGCCAGCAGCAGATCCTTGTCGCGGGGCGATTCGTCGACGCTGGCGATCAGCGTGTCGTAGGCGCCGGCCAGATCGCCGCTCTGCCGCTGCCGGTCGGCCTGGGCGACCGCGAAACCGTTGCGCAACCGTTGCAGGCCCTCCAGGTCGTCCGCGTTCAGGCCGCCGCGCTGTTCGAGCCGGTGCATCAGGAGGTCGGCTTCGGACATCTGTCCGGTCTTGACCAGGACGGCGACATGCCCGAGGTAGTCGGAGGCGTTGGGGCCGGAAAGGTCGCGCAGGTCCTCACGGACCAGAGTCAGCGCCGCCGCGGGATCGCCCAGCTCCGCCAGAGCCAGTGCCGTCTCGCCACGCGCTGTTGGGGTGGCGGGCGTTTCGTCGTACAGCTTGCGCAGGGCCTGGCGGGCGACCACCCGGTTGCCGCCGGCCACGGCACGGCGCGCCTCGGCGATCCGCGCCCCGGTCTGCACGCGCTGCCCGAGTGCCTCGAGTTCCGGGCCGCTCTGCCGCTCCGGCGGAATCCGCTTCAGGTAGCCGGCGGCGTCGTCCCAGCGGCCCTGGTCCAGGGCGAGCAGCGTGGCGGCGTGCAGGACCTCGGCATCGGCGGGGCCGGTTGTCAGCGGCTCCATCATCTGCCTGGCCTGTTGCGGATCGTTGCTGGCGTCGAGCAGCCGTGCATAGGACAGGCGTATCCAGGGGTTCTGCGGCGCCAATCTCAGGGCCTCGCCGAACAGCCTGGCCGCTCCCTCGTTGTCGCCTTGCCGGCGCAAGGCTTCGGCGCGGTCGCGCAAGGCCAGGGCTTCGACCTGTTGCAGGCCGCCGTGCAGGGCGTCGGACAGGCCGGGATGGCTGCGCAGCAGGTCGCTGGCGGCCTGGCGTTTGTCCTGCTGCAGCAGGCTGCCGTAGAGGCCCGCCAGGGCCGGGCGATTGTTGGGGTCCTCGGCAAGCAGGCTGCGGTAGAGCGGCTCGGCGGCGGCGGCTTTTTGCTGGCGTATCAGGATGTCGGCCAGCAGCAGCTTGGCCGCCCGCGGCCGTTCGCCGCTGCCTTCGGCGAGCTGCCGGGCGAGCGTTTCGGCACTTTCCAGATGACCGTCGTCGCGTTGCAGCCGGGCGGCCTGCAGTTTTTCGTAGAACGCGGCATCGGCCAGCGCCTTTGCCCATTTGTCGCGTGTGGCGGGGGCCAGCTCGCCGGCCTTGAGCAGGCTATTGCGGGCGTCCCGGTAGTTTTGCGCGCGCAATTGCGCGACGCCCAGTCCCCCCCAGGCTTCCGCGTCGCGCGGATTGTGGTTCAGCGCCTGCCTGAAGCTCTGCAGGGCGGCAGCGTTGTGCAGGCTTCTGAGTGCATTGAAGCCTTCGTTCCGGGCATTGTCGCCAGGATTGCCGCGGCCGGCCGAGAGGGCGGTCTGGAAACGCGCCGGTACCTCTGCGTCGGTCGGGTTGGCCTCGCTGTAGCGGACATACAGCGCTTCGTCGCGGGCTCCCGCATCCAGCCAGAGCAGTGCCTGGCGCCAGGCCGGCCGGGCTTCCGGCAGCCGTGGCGCGAGTTCCGCCAGCATGTCGATGGCCTGGCGCCGCGTGGCTTCCCGATAGCTCAACACCGAGGCCAAGGCGAGTTGCACGCGTGGATCGTCCGGTTGCCTGGCCCGGAGCCTTTCCAGCCCTTGCCGGGCTTCCTGCCAGTGTTCGTCCTGGCCGGCCTGCGTCTGGTAGTACTCCAAGGCCAGCTCCGGAGGGGGCTGTTTGCCGTTGAACAGCTCACGGTAGCCTTGCGCGGCCTGCGCCGAATCGCCCTGTTCGGCCGTGAGGCGAATCCGTGCAAGCCTGGATTTATCGAGGCTCCGGCCCTGCAGGGCGAGCTTGAGATCGTCGATGCGCGGACTGCCGGGATGGCTGTCGGCCAGTCGCTGCAACCAGGCGCGGCTGGCCTTTTCGTCGTCGGGCAGGGCGATCAGGCCCAGCCGGTAGAGGACTTCCTCGGCGTCCGGTTGGACTTGCAGGGCGCGTGCCAGGGTTTCCCGGGCCAGGTCCGGGCGGTTGTGCGATTGCCAGAATTCGGCCTGCTTGAGCAGGGTGGTCATGGCCGCGTCCGTCGCCTCGGCAAAGGCAGCGGCCGGGAGAGCGACTCCGCCGATGGCCCACAGCACGGCCAGGGAGAGTTTTTTCAGGGCTGCGGAGGTCATGGGGCGCTCCCGTTTAGCTCAGCCGTCGTGCCGCACGCGCACGAAGCAGGGGGTGAAGTGCGGCCGCGACCAGTGCCGCCGAAACCAGCAGCAGCGACATCAGGACCAAGGGCCGCTCGCCGAGCAGCCAGCGGATGTGGATGTACCAGGGGAGAGCGCCGTAGGCGAACAGTGGCCCGACGCGAAAGCTGCGGACTCGCTCGGCGCTCTCGAAGTGGGTCAGGTCGCCGCGGATCTCCGCATTTACCGCGGGCCGGCGCAGGCTTTCGACGAGCTGCGGCAGCCAGTGCGGCTCGCTGGCCAGGGCCAGCACCAGCACCCGCGAAGGGTCGAAGGGCGAGCGCCGGCTGACCAGCCCCTGGAACCGCGAGTCGCCGGAAAGGTAGCGCTCGGCTTCGGCCGATTGGCTGCTCCAGTCGCCCTGGGCGATGCTGCGTAGCTGCCCCTCCGGCGAGCGCGGAGCGATGCGCAAGCGCCCTTCGGCCACGCGGAAGTCGGAGCCGGCGAGCAGGGACGGCAGGTTCAGGCGCCCGTCGAGCGACCCGACGACCAGCAGGTCGCGCCGCTCGACCGAGGGCAGACGCGCCGTGCCGGCGAGCACGTCGACGCCCAGGGCCGGATAGCCGGTGGCTTCGCCGAAGCGCCCGAGCAGGCCGAGCATCGCCTCGATTTCCGCCGGTTGGGGGGCGTCCGGCAGCACGACCGCCGTTTCGGAGAGGTCGGCCATCCGGGTGAACGGGAAGCCCGCACCAACGAAGAACGACAGGTTGGGCAACTGGGTGAAATGCCGGGCATGGCTGAAGTCGATGAAGGAGTCGCCGTCGATCAGGCTCACCGCCTGCTCGGGCAGCTCCAGCGAGCAGTCCGGGTCGTCCCGGGATTGCAGGTTGAAGTAGAAGTCCAGCCGGTTGTCGCCGTAGATCAGGTAGGCGGGGATGGCTATCGAGGCCTCCTCCTGGCGGGTCTGCAGGCCGAAGTGGTTCCTGATCTTTTCCAGCGCACCGCCCTTCAGCACCGGCAGGGAGGCCAGGTAGCGGCCATTGAGGGTGACGTCCAGATGGCTGCGGGAGGCATCGAGCCAGTCGCCGTCCGGAAAGCGGTAGCGGACATGCAGCGGGATGCTCGCGGCGTTCCACAGGAAGGTGTCCGGAGCGGCCCGGAAGCCGAGGCCCAGGCCCGCCGGCGAAGCGCCTTGGGTCGCCAGGGGCCTGTCGGTCAGCTCGGCGAGGCGTGTCGGTCCGCTGGCGGGAATCCAGCGGGGGGCGTCGTAGGGGATGCGCCGCGGCATGGCGAGCGGCCCGGGCTGGATGCTGGGACCCTTCAACTGGGCAGCGCGCAGCGCCAGATTGAGTACCGCCGTATGCTGCTCGTCCGGGGTTCGCCCGGCGATCAGCAGCAGCTTGGCGGTCGGGTCGCGGGGGTTGTTCAGGACGGCCAGGGTCGGCCCCTCGATCGCGGGCAGAGCGATGCCTTCGATGCGCTGGTCGGCGAGGGCGAACAGGAGGGCATTGCCCAGCGGCAACTGGCCGATCAGCACCGGAAAGCTGGCGCCGCGGTAGCCGGCGAGGGCGCCGAAGTGGGAGGCCGCTATCGCGGCATGGCGCAGGGTGTCTTCGCTCGGCTGGCTGGCCATGACTACCGGCAGGCGGATTGCGCCGATCCGTGCCTCGTCGAAGAACGGCGCGGGCAGGAGTGCCAGCTCGTTCGCCAGGGGGATCTGCTGGAGCTGCAGGGAGAGGGTGGAGTCGTTGCCGATGTCGACCTGGAGCGGTGACTGGCTGGGGTTCTCGCAGCGCCGGGCGTCGCTTTGCAGTTTCAGGTTGAGGCTGTTGTAGGGTACCAGCAGCAGAGGGTTGATGGGGATCTCGACGAAGGTGTCGGCGGCCGAGCCGGCGTCGAGCCGGATATCGCCGATCTCTTCGCCGTTGATCTGGACATTCAGGCGGGTACCGGCCGGCAGCTTGTCGCCGTGCCGGACGTGCAGGTCGAGGCGTGCCTCGGAGACGATCTGCTGGCGACCGACGGAGAAGGGGATACCCGCTTCGGCACGTTCCCCGCGCAGCGTCATTCCGTCCTTGACGCCCAACTGCTCGAAGCGCAGGACCTCGATCTGCCCAGGGTCCGGCAGCGCCGTGCTCGCCTGCGCAGGGAGGGGTGGGAATGCGAGTTCCCGGCCTTGCAGGGGCGGTGCCGCGACGAGGCAGAGCGCCGATAGCGAGAGCAGAACCAGCAGGGTGCCTGGCGAGGTCGTGCCCGCCGGCAGGCGCGGACCCGTTTCGCTGGCCCTGGGGGGCGCGGGCGAAGGGGGGCTCCTCTTCCCGGCAGGCCCGCGCAGCAACGACAGGGCGTTTCTCAGCACGCTCCAGAAGGCGCGCAGGGGGTGGTCCGTTCGCCTCGTGCCGTTGGCAAGCCAGGCATCTGCCCGCCCCATGACGATGCGTACCAGTTCGCGCCGTTGCCCGATGTCGAGCGGGCCGAAGTACAGTCGCAGTTCTCGTCCGTCGCCCTCGATCGCTTGCGCGGGAAACACGACCGCATGTCCGTGGCAGGCGATCTCGATGGCCTCGAGGCGGCCCGGCAACTCCTGGCTGGCCTGCAACGGCCGGACCTTGAGGCCGCTCATGGAGATGTCGAGCGTTTCCGCCTGCCGGCTGCGCCCGCTGTCGAAGTGCAGGATGGCCGGTAGCTTCAGCTCCTGCCGGGTGGCGCCGCGCAGCTGCCGGCTCTCCATGGCCACCGCGGCGGCGGCCAGCAGGATGATCAGGTTGAACAGCGACCAGGTGACGTTCAGGGCGAGCACCTGGGGGTCGGAGGGGAACCAGTCGATCCAGTAGTGCCGGATGAGGCCGACGGCGATCGCGAGCAGCAGAAGGGCGGCGGCGCTCAACTGCGGCTTGACCAGCTCGAAATCGAAGAAGCTCCGGTCGAGCAGATGGCCCTTGTCGGTCACGTTGAACTTGCCGCGCGTGGGGTCGAGCAGGGTGACCAGGGTCGGCTTGAGGATGTGGAACGCCAGCACCGTTTCGTAGATCTCTCCCCAGAAGGAGTGGCGATGCTGCCCCTGGATCCTGGCGTTGGTCACGATCGCGTGCGCGAGGTGCGGGAACGCATAGGCGAAGACCGCACTGGCGGAGGCGGCGATGATGTTCTGCCCGAGCATCAGGTAGGCGATCGGTGCGCTCAGGAACACGATGCGGGGCAGGGCGAACTGGAAGTGCATCATGGCATTGAGATAGCAAAGCCGCTGCGGCAGGCGCAGGCCGCGTCCCAGCAGGGGATTGTCGCGGCGGAAGATTTGCGTCATGCCGCGTGCCCAGCGCATGCGCTGGCCGATATGCTGGGCCAGCCGCTCGGTGGCCAGGCCCGCCGCCAGCGGCACGGCCAGGAACGCGGTGTTCCAGCCCCGGCGCTGCAGCTTGAGCGCCGTGTGGGCGTCCTCGGTGACGGTTTCCACGGCGAAGCCGTCGATCTCTTCCAGGGCGCTCCGGCGAATCACCGCGCAGGAGCCGCAGAAGAACGCCGCGTTCCAGAAGTCGTTGCCCTGCTGCACGGGGCCGTAGAACAGCTCGCCCTCGTTGGGGACTTCCTGCCCGGTGGAGAGATTGCGCTCGAAGGGGTCCTCGGAATAGAAGTGGTGAGGCGTCTGGACCAGGGCCAGCCGGGGGTCGTGCAGGAACAGCCCCACCGTGGCCTGCAGGAAGGCGCGGGTACTGACATGGTCGCAGTCGAAGATGCAGATCAGTTCGCCGTCGGTCCGGCCCAGGGCGTTGTTCAGGTTGCCGGCCTTGGCGTGCCGGTTGTCGGACCGTGCGATATAGCCGGCTCCCGCCGCGGCGGCGAAGGCGCCGAATTCGGGGCGCCGGCCGTCATCGAGCAGATAGACGCGCAGCTTGTCCGCCGGATAGTCGATGTTCTGGGCGGCGAGGACGGTGTCCTGCACGACGTCGAGGCTTTCGTTGTAGGTCGGTATGTAGACGTCGACCGTCGGCCATCGCGAGATGTCCTCGGGCAGGGGATGGACGGGCCTTTTCAGCGGCATGATGCTCTGGAAATAGCCCAGCATCAGGATCAGCCAGGCATAGATCTCGGCCAGGTAGAGGCCGATGCCCAGGAAGGCTTCCAGCCCGTTGGAGAACACCAGCGTCTCGGTGGTCCGCCAGTACAGGTAGCGGGTCGAGGCGGCTGCCGAGACGACGACCAGCATCAGGGTGATGCCGTAGGACTTGATCCGGTTCAGCGCCAGCATGACCAGGATCAGGCCCGATCCCATCAGCATCTGCGTGGGTACGGCGAGCGGTACCACAACGAACAGCAGCAAGGCCGGGCAGGCGACGAGCATCAGGAGCAAGGCCGACAGCCGTTCCAGTCTCGTACCCTGAGGGGGGTGGCGCATGATGAGTCCCCTGCGAGGTGTCGACCGTCTATCCCTGGAGGCGGATACCGGAGGAGGTGCGCGGTTTCAGGCTACCGATCGTCTGCCCGAGCTGGCGGGCGATCCGGTCGAGTTCGTGGGCGGACGCGGAGCCGGGATCGAAGGCGAAAATCGACAGCTGCGAGGCGAGGGCCTCGGCCAGGGCCTCGTCCCGGTGCACCAGCCCGAGAAGCGATGTCTTGAGCCGCGAGCACATGAACTCCGTGGTGTCGGCGCTCAGGCGGCGACGCCGGTCGACCTGGTTGAGAATGTAGAGGACCGGCACGCTACTTCCGGCACCCTGCGCGGGGTAGAAGAAGCCCTGCTCGATCTGCGGAAGCAGCGAGGCGGAAGCGGCATCGGCCAGCAGGACGGCGATGCGGATGTCGGCGATGGCGTTCAGGGCGTCGAGCGCCGGCGAGGGGCCCGGCGGCGTATCGGCCAGCACCACCATGTTGGGGATCGCCAGAAGTCCCCCCAGGGCCTCCTCCAGCATGCGGGGCGCTTCGGCGAGGCGGGCCTCGAAGCGCAGTCGCTGCGCCGTGCTGGCCGCCCCGTAGGGCAGCACCCGGATTCCGTTGGGCGTTTGGAGCGCCAGACGCTGCCAGTCGTGCTGCTCGGCGTGGGCCACGTACCCTCGCGGATCGCCGAGGGGGATGGCGAAATGCAGGCGCAAGGCGTTCTGCACATCGAAGTCGATGACCGAAACCGGGTAGCCGAGCCTCTGCAGGGCGAAGGCGAGGCCCGCGGTGAGCGTGGTCTTGCCCACCCCGCCCTTGGGAGAGGCGATGCAGATCAGCGGCATGAGCCGATTTCTCTCAGCAGGCTCTTCAGGGAGCCCTTCGCTTTCTCGCGGTGCGCGTCTCCGCCGTTTGCCGAGGCGTTTCGGAAGAGCTTCCCGAAGGGGTTGCCCGCCGATTCCTGGGGGCGCTCCGGAATGCCCTGGGCCGGTGAAACCGCGGTCGGCGGCAGGGGGGCCGCGGTGCGCGGGGAAAAGGAGGACTCGGCCGGTGCCGTGGCGGGAGCGTTGCCGACCGCCAGGTGTGCCGGGGTCGGCCAGGATGCGGTCTCCGGGAGGGCGGGCGTCGGGGCCGGCGCCTCGGCGCTGCCGTCGGTGTGCAGCACGGCCTGCAGCAACGTCCAGGGTGAGGCCTGGCCGGCCGTGGCACTACCCGCGAACTCTCGATAGGCGCTTGGCGAGTTGTCTATTTGCTGCATCAGTCGTCTTACATCGTCCTTCATGGTCACTGTCAACTCCACGTTCATGCCTGGGCATCGAGGCTTGAAGAGATTCGTGAATACACGAGTTGGTCGTAGGAAGCCGTCGTCGGGGCGTAATTGGCGACGAGGTTTTGACGGTTGTTTTGGGTGGTGCTGTATGGTGTCAAAATTACATTACTTTGCCTACGCGAACAATGGTTCCAGAAAGCGTCCGCAGGTTGCGTGCGTTTTTGCCGCATCGGCCGCGTGCAGGCCGAGGATGGGGCGCTGGCCCCATTTCTCGGCTTGGTCGCGGCGGGAGCCGCCGCCGCGGTCAAGGCTGGGGCGTGGGCTGCGCAGAGCGGCGTCTCTACGGCTCCAGAAAGAGCATCTGCGGCGGCTCGTGCATCAGAAAATGCTGGTGCGAGATGTTCCAGGCGTAGGCGCCGGCCAGGCTGAACACCAGCAGGTCGCCGACCGCCAGGGCGGCCACCGGTTGCTGGCGGGCCAGCACGTCCTTGGGCGTGCAGAGCTGGCCGACCAGGGTCACCGGCTGGTTCTCCAGCTCGGCCGGTCGGCTGCCGCGGACCACCACGAAGGGATGGTCGTGGCCCTGGGCCGCCGGGGTGCGGAAGTGGTGGGTACCGCCGCGGGCCACGGCGAAGTACTGGCCGTGGTTGCGCTTGATGTCCAGCACTTCCATCAGGTAGTAGCCGCAGGCGGCGCTGAGGAAGCGGCCGATCTCGAAGCGGATGCGCGTCCCGGCCATGCCTTCCTCGGCGATCAGCGCGGCAAGCCCCGCGCAGAAGCCCGGCCAGTCGAAGGAGCGGGCGTGGTCCCGGTAGTCGATGCCCATGCCGCCGCCGACGTTGAGCAGCGTCAGCTCCAGGCCGTGGCGCGCGTTCAACTGGCGGAAGCAGCGGAAGTAGCTGCGCATCAGCTGCAGGTGGGCGGCGCTGTCCAGCTGGTGGGAGAGCAGGTGGAAGTGCAGGCCCTGAAGCTTCAGCCAGGGCTCGCCGGCGAGCAATGCCAGGGCCTCGTCGAGGGCCTCCTCGTCGAGGCCGAAGGGGGTCGGCTTGCCGCCCATCACCAGGCGGCTGTCCGGCGCCTCGTCGAGCTTGAGGTTGAGCCGCAGCAGCACCGGGGCCGGACGGCCGTGGGCCTTGGCGACGACCGCCAGGCGGCGCAGCTCGCCGATGCTCTCGACATGGAAGGCGGAGAGCCCGCAGTCCATGGCGGCGGCCAGCTCGCTGTCGAGCTTGCCGGGGCCGCCGAAGATCAGCGGCTTGTCGGGGTGGCACTCGTGGAGCCAGCGCAGCTCGCCGCCGGAGGCCGCCTCGAAGCCGTCGACCCAGGGCGCCAGGGTGCGCAGGATCGGCGCCTCGGGGTTGGCCTTGGCGGCGTAGAACAGCTCGCAGCCGGCCGGCAGCGCCTCGCGCAGGGCGCGGGCATGGCGCGCCAGCGCCGGCAGGTCGTAGAGGTAGGCGCACAATGGTTCGGTGCGGGATTGGCGCAGCCCGGCGATGGCCTGCTGGACGGAGGCGGGCAGGCTCATCGGCACTCTCCACAGCAGGCGGTCAGCGGGTTGGGCAGGGCGGTGTAGCCGGCCTCGCGGTCGGCCTTCATCAGCAGGCGGGTCATGAAGTTCTCCTTGCTCGGCAGGGGCGCGCCGGCGCACAGCTCGCGCAGCGCCTGCGGGTCGCCGAGCGGCGCGCGCTGCGCTTCGAGGAGGTCGGCGATCTCGCGCCACAGGCGCCTTTCCAGCTCCGTGTCGCCGTTGGCGACATGGAACACCGCCTCGCCGAGGTTGTTGACCAGGGCGCAGTAGGCGACCCGTTTCCAGGCCTTGTCGGCGTCGTAGTGCAGCGAGGCGCGGGTGCGTTCGTCGAGGTGGGCGAGGCGTTCGGCCGGCCACTGCTCGGGAACCAGCTTGGTGCCCTCCAGGTCGCGGATCCATACGTGGCAGGGCAGGCCCTGGGCGTCGAAGCCGAGCAGGGTGTTCTGCAGGTGCGGTTCGAGCACCACGCCGTGGCGGAACAGGCAGTCCAGGGTGCCGCCCAGCAGCCGCTCGGCGTAGGCACGCAGCCACTGCACGGCGGCTTCCGCCGGCGCCACGCCGAGGCTGGCCGCGCAGCGGGCGAGCAGGCCCTGGCAGGCACTGACCCCGTCCAGCGTCCAGGTGAACAGCGCCATGGCGACCTGCGGCCGGTAGCGCGCGCGGCTGGCCGCATCGAGGTTCTGCCGGTAGAGGATGCCGAAGCACTCGGTGACTTCGCGGGCCTCCTCCGCGCTGCCATAGGCGGACAGGTCCAGGGTGCTGGCGGCCGGCTCGGGCATCAGCGCGAAGCCCGGCTGGCTGGCCTCCAGCTCGCTCATCAGCGGACCGAGCAGGCGGGTCAGGGCCACCGCGCTGTCCAGCTCGTACCAGGCGTTCTTGCGCACGCAGTTGGTCAGCCGCACGTGGATCGAGAACTTCAGGAAGTGGCTCAGCTCGGGGTGGTAGAGGGTGCGCACCGAGGAGGTCGGGTAGAGCGCCAGGCCCCGCGGGCCGAGGTATTCCAGCAGGCCGAGGTCGCGCACCCGCTCGACCAGCGGGTCGGCCAGCACCCGCGCAACTTCCCAGGGATGGCAGGGGTAGAGATGGTCGGCGCCGGCGATCTGCACGAGCAGGTCGCGCGGGTCGTCGCCCAGGTGGCGGATCAGCGACGGGTCGACGCGGAACCAGTGCAGCGGGAACTGCGCGCCGACTTCCGGCGAGCAGGCCAGCAGGTCGGCCTCGGAAACGCCGTCGCGGCTCTTCGGCGTCGGGTGCAGGGCATGGCCCCAGACCTGGCCCTGCTCGGAGTGCAGGAGCGTGTCGACGGGGTCGTGGTTGGCCGCGTGGGCGTGGGTGAGGAAGGTGCGGGTGATCCGCAGGCTGTTGTCGATCTGCTCGAGCAGTTCGCCGTGGCATTCCGGGCCGTTCATCGGGGCGAGCAGCAGGCGCGCCAGCTCGGTGGCGTCCAGCAGCCGCCAGCCTTGGCCGTGGCCCTTGAAGTAGGGCGCGCTGACGAAGCGGCAGCGGCCGAGCACGCTGGTGCGGTCGGCGAGCAGCGCCAGGCGGCTGCCGTCGGCCAGGTGGATGCCGATGCAGCGGCCTTCGGCATGGCGCAGGCCCATCGGCAGGTCCGGCGCCTGGCAGTCGAGGGTCGCCTCGCCGCGGGGCAGGGCGTACTCGCGCAGGTAGCAGTTGAGCAGGCAGTCGATGGCGTGGCGCTGGGCCTCGCCGTCCAGGGTGCGTTCGTGGGGGGAGCGGGCGACACGGGTCATGGGGCAATCTCCGGCGAACCGATGAGGAGGGGGTGGGCTACGGCCAGCGCGGCGAGCGCGGCCAGGCAGGCGATCAGGAAGGGCATGGCAATGCCGTAGTGCTGGCAGGCCAGACCGGCGACCAGGCCGGCGGCGGTGCCGGCCCACTTGCCGCTGGCGTCGAACCAGCCGAACAGCCGTCCGGCGCCGCCGGCGCGGCGCCGTGCGGCGAGGCAGCGGTGCAGGCCGACGAAGGCGAGCAGCATGCCCAGCCCGGCGAGCAGGCGCAGGGCGCCCAGCAGCTCGGCCGGCAGGCGCAGGAACTGCAGCAGGTTACTCAGCGCCAGCAGGGCGAGCCCGGCCGGCAGCAGCGGGCCGGCGCGGCGCTGGACCCAGGGCAGGGCGAGCAGGTAGACCAGGTGCGGCAGGCTGTAGAGCAGGCCGATCAGCGCGTCGTTGGCGATTCCCAGGGCCTCGCCGTAGGGCACGAAGTAGGGGAAGGTCACCACCATCGCGAAGCTGAACAGGAACTGCACGGCGAGCAGGCGCAGCAGGTCCGCCGGCAGTTCGGCGGGCGCGGTCCCGTCGCGTGCGGCAGCGGGCGGCTTCGGGGCATCGGCCGGCAGCGGCAGCACCAGCACGAAGGCCAGCACGGGCAGCCAGGCCAGGTAGCGGTACATCTCCAGCCCCAGGCCGGCGCTCGCCAGCAGGCCGACCAGCACCGGGCCGCTGAGCATCGCCAGGCGCGCCGAGTACTGGGTCAGGTTGAGGGCGCGGGACAGGCCTTCGCCGTCGAGCTGGGTCGCCAGGTAGGCGTTCGACGCCGCCATGGCGCCGCCGAAGGTGCCCTGGACGATCAGCGCGAGGGTGAAGACCGAAAGATTCGGGCTGAACCCGGCGAGCAGGAAGCCGGCGGCGAGGCCGGCGTGGGCGCGCAGCAGCGACAGCCGGCAGCCGTGGCGGTCGGCCAGGCGCCCCCAGAGCGGCGCCGCCAGCGCGGTGCACAGCGTCGGCAGCACGTAGAGCGCGCCGATGCTCCAGGTCGGCGCCGGCGCGCCCAGGTCGGCGAGGATGCGCGGCAGGAACAGCGGCGCACCCAGGGCGGTGAAGGCCGACAGGTAGTGGCCGAGCAGCACGCTGGCGGTCAGTCGCCGGGACATGGGGCCGTATCCAGCAGGAAGTTCGCCGCGCTGTAGCCGTAGAACTTGTTGATGTCCGCCGCGCCGGAATGCTCCTTGCTGAACAGGCTGCCGGCGCTGAGCAGGTACTTCACCGGCAGTTTCGGGCTGTCGAGCAGGAAGCGGCGGGCTTCGTCGACCGCTACGCCCTCGTCCGCCAGCGCATCGAGACAGGCGTGCAGGCGCTCGCGCAGGCAGGCGTAGAGCGCCTCGCGCCCGGCCAGCCCGGCCGCGGCGATGGCTTCCAGGGGCGCGACGATGTTCAGCTGCAGGGTGATGGTGCAGAACATCTCGGCCAGCGGCTGTACCGCGTCGACGCGAATCCGTTCGTCGAGCAGCGCCGCGAGGCGTTGCGCCAGGTCCGGGCAGGCAGCGGCGAAGCGCGGCGGCCAGAGCCGCGCGGCGTCGTTGTCCTTCATCAACAGGCGCAGCGGGCGACCGGTCTCGAAGAGCAGCACGGCGTTCTGCTGGTTGGCTTCCAGGGCGATGCCGTAGACCAGCCAGAGGCGCAGGTGCACGGCGAGCAGCAGGTCGAGGTAATCCTGCCACCAGGCCAGCAGATCGCCGCCGTGGAAGCGCTCGACCAGCGCCGCGACCAGCAGCCGGCCGTCGGGCAGCCGGCTGGCCAGGGCGGCGACCGGCACCAGGCTCGCCTGCTCCAGGCCCTCCGGGTAGCGGCGCACGATGTAGGCCAGATGGCGCTCGCCGGCGGCATGGCCGCCGTGCTGCTCGTCGACGTGCACATAGCGCGCGCCGAGCTGGCCGTCGCGGGCGGCGAGGTCTTCGAGGACGGTCTGGAACCAGTGGCCGTCGTACAGGGTGCTCGGCTTGATCAGCCGCAGGTTGCGCGCGCCCAGGGTGCGTACCAGCAGCGGCAGCTTGATGTGGCAGCGCGGGTCCTCGACGCACATCACCGTGCGCACCGAGAGGGTCGGCTCCACTTCCAGCGCGCGGTGCGGCGCGCGCCGGCAGCCTTCCGGCAGGCCGTGGGCGTCCAGCTCGGGCCAGGTCAGCGGGTGCACCGGCAGCAGCGCATGGCTGGCCTCCAGCGCCGGGTCCAAGCCGACCGCGGCGAAGCTCGGCCAGAGCGCGGGCGGTGTGCTGGTCCGTTCGAGGAGCGCCCTGGGCACTGCCAGCCAGTGGAGGCGAAAGCGCGGCGCGAACTCCGGGGCGTGGCCCTGCAGGGCCGCGGCATCGAAGCCGCTCTTGGCCCGCGCGGTGGGGTAGAAGGGGTGGTCCAGGTAGCTGGCCAGGCGGTCGATGCCAAGCAGGCGCCGGCCCCAGTCCGCTTCGGCGAGGACCTCTCCCAGATCGGCGGCCTGCGTGGCGTAGGCCTCGCGGCACAGGCGGCGGTGCTCGACCGCGCAGTCGGCTTCCGCGACGTAGTCGGCGAACAGCGCCAGGCTCTCGGCATCCAGGCCGGTGGCCAGGTGTTCGAGCCAGCGGCGGTAGCCCTGCTCCAGACGCACTTCGGCGCCTCGGCGGTGCAGCCAGCGGTCGCCGACCGCGCTCCAGTCCTGCAGCGGCGCGCCACGGTGCACCGGCAGCCAGAGTTCGCCCTCCGTCAGGTGGTCGATGCACAGCCAGTCCGGCTCTGCCGGCTGCGGCCAGTGGGCGGCCAGTTCCGCCGGGAGGGCGGCCGGCCGGGCGCGGCCGACCAGCGCGCGGATGTCCTCGCGCAGGCAGCAGTCGAGGATGCGCTGGCCGATGGCCGCGTGGTCGTGGTCGGTGGCGTGCGGATTCATGCCAGCTCCCAGCGCAGGTTGCTGCGCGCGGCATCGAAGCGCACCTGCAGCGCGGCGGCGTCGGGAGCGATCAGGCGCAGCACGCCCAGGTAGTCCTTGTTCGAGTGGCTCAGGCGGATCTCCTCGCCGACCTCGCGCAGCGCGCAGTAGTCGGTCCAGTGGCCGTCGCCCTCGTCGCGAAAGCTCGGGCTGGCCGCCAGCAGACGGCCGGCGTGCGGGGCGACCAGGTAATGCACCAGGGCCTCGGCGCTGCTGCTCTCGGTGTCGTCCAGCGGCTCGCCCAGGTGCAGGGCGAGGATGCGCTCGAACCAGCCCTGCGGCAGCAGGCGGTCGAGGAGGAACTCGCGGCCGTCGCCGATGCTGCGGTAGTTGATCTCCACCAGCACCGGACCGTCGGCGGTGAGGATGAACTCGCTGTGGCAGACCCCGAAGTTGACGCCGAAGGCCGCCACCTGGGCCAGCGCCGCGTTGCGCGCGGCCCGGCTCAGCGGGCCGTTCCAGCGCGCTTCGAGTTCGACGAAGTGCGGCGGCGGCGAGAGGGTCACGTCGAAGCCGCCGATGGGCTGCAGGCTCTGGCCGTCGCCGAGGGTTTCCAGGGTGAACAGCGGGCCCTGCAGGTAGGCCTCGAGGAGCAGCGCGCGGTTCGGCTGGCGCTGCCAGAAGGCCGCGCAGTAGTCGGCCAGCTCGGCGGCGTCGCGGCACAGCTGCACGTCCAGGCTGGCGACGCCTTCGCGCGGCTTGGCGACCACCGGGAAGGGCGCATCCGCCGGCAGCGCCGCGCCGGGGGTCAGCACCCGGAACCAGGGGCCGGGCAGGCCGAGGCGCTGCAGGCGCTCGCGCATCTCCGCCTTGTTCTTCGCCGCGTGGCAGATCCGCCAGTCCTTGCCGGGGCAGTCGAAGGCCTCCGCCACCAAGGCGCAACTGGTCTGCAGGTGGTCGCTGTTGGAGAACACCGCCCGCGGGCGCTGGCCGTGGGCGTGCAGCAGTTCGATCACCGCCAGCGGGTTGAAGACGTCGCACTCGAGGATTTCCAGGCCGTCGACCGCGATGCCGGCGTCGGCGAGGTGGCGCCAGTGGCCCTGGGCGTGGTCGGTGATCAGCAGCAGGGGATGCCCGCGCCGCTGTGCGGCAGGCAGGAAGCCTTCGCAGACGGCATGGGTGGCGACGTGACTGAGAATGACGATGGGCCTTTGCACGGGCGTTCTCCGGGCAGGAGCCGTCCGGCCGTGAGGCTGGACGGCGATGCCTGCAATGCAGTGAGTGGAAGGGGGAGGCTTAGAAGCGGTAGTTGGCGGCGACCGTGACGGTGCGGCCGGGCGCCGGCTGTCGACCCCAGGGGCTGGTGTCGATGCCGCGGAAGTAATACTCGTGGTCGAACAGGTTGTTGACGCCGATCGAGGTGCTCAGCTCGTCCTCGCCGCCGTTGAGCTTGAACTTGCGCTCCAGGGAGGTGTTCCAGACCCAGTAGGAGGGCAGCCGGCCGACCTTGCCGGCGGCGTCTTCCTGTTGGGTGTTGGCTTCGTCCGAGTAGGCCGCGCTGACGAACAGGCCGTCCAGGGTGTAGGTCCAGCCCTGGGCGAAGCGCCAGCGGCCGTCGACGGTGAGCTGGCTTTGCGAGGCCATCTTCAGGTCGTTGCCCTTGTTCACGCCGGAGCGGTACTCGGCGTCGAGGTAGGCGTAGCCGGCGTGCAGGTCGAGCGTGGGGAGGACCGCCGGGGTCCAAAAAATCTCGGTTTCGAAGCCCTGGTGGCGGGTCTTGCCGACGTTCTCGTACTTGGTGGTTCTGGAGTTGTATTCGATCTGGTCGTCGAAATCGATGCGGTACAGGTTGAAGTCGAAGCGCAGGTTGGATTGCGGGGTGTAGCGGAAGCCGGCCTCGTAGTTCCAGGCGACTTCGGCGCCGACTTCGCCGTCGTAGACGATGGAGGTGATCTGCGGCACGCGCAGCGAGCGCTGGGCGTCGCCGAAGAGGAACCACTGGTCGGTGAGCTGGTAGCCCGCGCTGATGCCGGGCAGCCATTCGTCGTTGAGGTTTTCGGTCTTCTGGCCGGTGACCGCGTTCGAATAGTCCATGTGCACGCGCTCGTGGCGGATGCCGGGGGTGACGGTCAGGCGGCCGTCGAGCATGCTGATGGCGTCGCTGATGTAGGTGGCCTTGCCCTCGGTGTCGAAGTCCCAGTCGCGGACGGTGGTCTCCAGGCTGGTCTTCAGGTTTTTCTTGAGCACCTTGAACTGGGTGTCCTCGCGGACGTAGCGGCCGCCGATCAGCCAGGTCTGGTTCACCTTGTCGCCGTAGATGGTGAAGCTGACGCGCGGTTCGATCCCCCACACCTGGTAGGAGCGCGGCGCGTCCTGCAGGTAGGCCGGGTCGGCATCCGGGGTGAACTGCGACTTGGAATCCAGGCCGACGTAGAAGTTGCGGTGGCTGTGGTGGCCGAAGCTGGTGAGGCTGAACTCCACGTCGTCGGCGAAGCCGAGGCTGCCCAGGTACTGCTTGTAGGTGCCCCACAGGCGGTTGGTGTCGCCCTCGAACTTGTCGAGCTGGCGGGTGGAGTCGCGGCGGTCGTGCTTGTAGTCTGACTTGCTGAGGGCGCCGGAGAGGTCCATGTCGGCCTCGTAGCGCTGGACGCCGAAGCTCAGGCTGCGGTTGTCGTCGATGTCCCACTGGCCGCGCAGGCGGATGTTCTCGACGTCGGTGTCGGAGTGCTCGCGATCATAGTGGCCGTTCTTGGTGTTGTACTCGAAGAACAGGCCCAGGCTGTCGGTCACCTGGCCGCCGGTGCTCAGGTAGCTGTCGTACAGCTGGCGTCCGGCGGGAGAGAAGGTGATGCGCTCGCCGAGGTTGTTCTCCCATTTCTTCGGAATCGGTTTGCTGATGAAGTTGATCACCCCGCCGACGTTGTTCGGGCCGTACTGGACGGCGGCGCCGCCGCGCACGATGTCGATCCGCTCGACGGTCGCGAGGGTCTGCGGGAACAACGAGAGGCTGGTCTGGCCATAGGGCGACAGGGACAGCGGAATGCCGTCGGAAAGCACCTGGACGCGGCCGCTGCGGCTCTCGTAGAGGCCGCGCACGGAGATCTGCGGCAGCACGCCGGTGCCGGTCTCGTCGAAGACCTTGACGCCGGGGACGCGCTGCAGGGCGTCGTCCAGGCCGCGCACGCTGGCCTTCTCGAGGTCTTCCCGCTTGACCACGCTGCGGCTGCCCGCGTAGGTGCGGACTTCCTCGTCGGTGGCCTGGCCCAGCACGTCGCCCTTGATCACTGTGGCGGAGAGCGAGACCTTCTCCTTCTTGGCGGTCTCGTCTTCCGTGCGCTCCTCGGCACGCGTGGGCTGGGCCAGTGCCACGGCCACGGCAAGCAGGCTGAGAGGCCAGCTGAACTGGCGAGTGATGCTTTTCATGAGTGGTCAGACTTCTGTGGGTGATTGGAAACTGTTCAGGCGGCTCTTCAGGGCGTTGAGCAGCAGGCCGCGGTCTTCGCCGGCGAGGAAGCTCCTGATGCCCTGGTCGCGCCAGTGGCGGACCTGCTCGGGGATGCGCGGGTTGGCGCAGAAGGGTACGCCGGCGGCGGCGCAGGCGGCGGCCATCGACTGCAGCGCCTGCCAGACCTGCGGATGGGTCGGGTCGGGGCCGAGCCCGAGGTCGAGGGCCAGGTCGAGGGCGCCTTCCAGGACCATGGCGACGCCCGGCAGGGCGAGGATCTCCGGCAGGGCCGCGAGGCCGGCGGCGCTTTCGATCATCGGCACGATGCGCGGCTCGCCGTTGGCCAGCGCGATGTAGTCCGGCAGGGCCAGGGTGCCGAAGCCGGTGACCCGCCCGCCGCTGATGCCGCGCCGGCCGCGGGGCGGGAAGCAGGCGGCGGCGATGGCCCGCTCGACCTCCGCGGCGCTTTCCACCCGCGGCAGCACGATGGCCTCGACGCCGGCGTCCAGGGCCCGGCCGATCAGTTTCTCGTCCACTTCGGGGACGCGCAGCCAGGGCGCGAGGCCGGCGCTTTCGCAGGCGCGCAGGCAGTGCATCAGCTCGTCGCCGGAGCGCAGCAGGTGCTCCATGTCGAGGATCGCGAAGTGATAGCCAGCGGCGGCGATCATTTCGCAGAGCAGGGGGGAGGGCACCGAATTGAGCAAGCCAAAGACTTCGTCGCCCTGCCGGAGCCGGGCGAACACAACGGATTGTCGGAGCATGATTGGGCGTATGTATGTTTGGTTGTTCTTTAATGAGAATTGTTATTGTTTTGAGTGTCAAACGTCAAGAGTTACTTTTCGTATTGGTCGGGGGCGCGCGAGCCGGCGGCCGGGCACATGGCCGCCCGGCTATCGCCCGGAGCGCAAATGCGGGCAAGATAGGCGGTGACAAAAGACAGAGAGTCCGATCGTGAATACCGACGCCGAAGCCTTCATCGTCGCGGCCACCGCCGAGGAGGCGGTGGACCGTCTCGCCGCCCTGCACCAGCGCGCCACCTCCGCCCTGCGCCAGGCGCTCATGCGCTACCTGACCGAGCGGGTCGAGCCGGATGCCGAGCAGCGCAGGTTGTTCCGCTATCCCGAGCTGCGCCTGACCCACCAGCCGCAGGGGCGGGCGCCCGCCATCGTCCGCGCCTACGCCCGGGTCCAGGCGGCGGGCGCCTACAGCGCCACCGTGACCCAGCCGCAGGCCTTCCGCCGCTACCTGCTCGACCAGCTGCGACCGCTGATGAACGACTTCAACGTGCGGGTCGAGGTCGGCGTCGGGGAGCAGGACATCCCCTATCCCTATGTGGTGGAGCAGGGCGACGAGCTGGCCGGTTCGGGGATCACCGCCGCCGAGCTGGCGCAGGTCTTCCCCAGCACCGACCTGGCCGCGGTCTCCGACGACGTCGCCGACGGGCTGCTCGCCTGGGCCGGCGCCGAGTCCTTCCCGCTGGCGCTGTTCGACGCAGCAAGGGTGGATTTCTCCCTGCGCCGCCTGGTGCACTACACCGGCAGCGACTGGCGCCACGTGCAGCCGTGGATCCTCTTGACCAATTACCACCGCTACGTCGACCAGTTCGTCCGCCACGGCCTCGAGCGCCTGCGCGAGGACGGCCGCTTCGTGCGCCTGGTGCTGCCGGGCAACGTGGTGATCGAGCGCGGCATGGCGGAAGACGAAGCCCGGGCGCTGGTCGAGGGGGTGGTCTGGCACCGCTACCAGATGCCGGCCTACCACCTGATCGCCGAGGACGGCCACGGCGTCACCCTGGTGAACATCGGCGTCGGCCCGTCCAACGCGAAGAACATCACCGACCATCTGGCGGTGCTGCGCCCGCACTGCTGGCTGATGATCGGCCACTGCGGCGGCCTGCGGCAGTCGCAGACCATCGGCGACTACGTGCTGGCGCATGCCTACATGCGCCGCGACGGCATCCTCGACCGGGTGCTGCCGCCGCACATTCCGCTGCCGGCGCTGGCCGAGGTGCAGCAGGCGCTGCAGGAGGCCGCCGCGCAGGTCACCGGCGAGCAGGGCGAGGCTTTGAAGCGCCGCCTGCGCACCGGCACCGTGCTGACCTACGACGACCGCAACTGGGAGCTGCGCTGGGCCCAGGAGCGCCCGCTGATCAACCTCTCGCGGGCGGTGGCGGTGGACATGGAGAGCGGTACCATCGCCGCCCAGGGCTATCGTCTGCGGGTGCCCTACGGCACCCTGCTGTGCGTCTCGGACAAGCCGCTGCACAGCGAGATCAAGCTGCCCGGCGCGGCCAACGCCTTCTACGAGCGGGCGGTGAGCCAGCACCTGCGCATCGGCATCGCCGCCCTCGACCTCTTGCGCGGCCAGCTCGACACCCTGCACTCGCGCAAGCTGCGCAGCTTCGACGAGCCGCCGTTCCGCTGAAGGTGCGCATCCCGTAGAAGCCAGCTTGCTGGCCCCCTACGGGGGAGGGGCGGAACGTGCGTCGCAGGGTGGAAAACCGCGCAGCGTTTTCCGCCGCTGCGGGGGCTGGCGGGTAAGGCTTCGCCGTTGCCCGCCCTATCTGCGCGCGACGGTCAGGCCGCGCCGAGCATACCCTGGCGTTCGATGAAGGCGATGATCGTATCGAGGCCTTGGCCGGTCTTCTGGTTGCTGAACACGAACGGCCGCTCGCCGCGCATCTTGCGGGCGTCGCGCTCCATCACCTCCAGCGAGGCGCCGACCAGCGGCGCCAGGTCGATCTTGTTGATTACCAAGAGGTCCGACTTGCAGATCCCCGGGCCGCCTTTGCGCGGCAGCTTGTCGCCGGCGGAGACGTCGATCACGTAGATCGTCAGGTCGGAGAGTTCCGGGCTGAAGGTGGCGGAGAGGTTGTCGCCGCCGGACTCGACGAGGATCAGCTCGAGGCCGGGGAAGCGCCGGTTGAGCCGGTCGACCGCCTCCAGGTTGATCGAGGCGTCCTCGCGGATCGCGGTATGCGGGCAGCCGCCGGTCTCCACGCCGATGATCCGCTCCGGCGCCAGCGCCTCGTTGCGCACCAGGAACTCGGCGTCCTCCTGGGTGTAGATGTCGTTGGTCACCACGGCGAGGTTGTAGCGCTCGCGCAGGGCCCGGCACAGCGCCAGGGTCAGGGCGGTCTTGCCGGAACCGACCGGGCCGCCGATGCCGACGCGCAGGGGGTGGCTGTTCATGTGTGATTTCTCCAGTCAGGAACGGAAGAGACGGCTGTACTGGCGCTCGTGGGCCATGCTCGCCAGGGCCAGGCCGAAGGCGGCGCTGCCCCAGCCGTCGGGTTCGATTTCTTCGGCCGTGCGCCGGGCCTGCGCGAGCACCGGCAGCAGCGTCGAGGTCAGGCGCTGGGCGGCCTGCTGGCCGAGCGGCAGGGTCTTCATCAGCACCGCCAGCTGGTTCTCCAGCCAGCCCCACAGCCAGGCCGCCAGGGCGTCCGCAGGCTCGATCCGCCAGGCGCGCGCGGCCAGCGCCCAGGACAGCGCCAGGCCGGGCTCGGCGATCCGCGCGAAGCAGGCCCGCGAGGCTTCGTCCAGCTCCGGCAGGTCTTCGAGCAGCTGGCGCAGGGAATAGCCCATCTGCCGGCTCTCCTGGCACAGCTCGCGGGTTTCCCGGCTGGCGGCGTGGCGCTCGGCGAGTTCGTGCAGGGCATCCCAGTCGCCGGCTGCGGCGGCCGTGCAGTGGGCGAGCAGCAGCGGCGCCTCGAAGCGGGCGAGGTTGAGCAGCAGCTGATCCTCCAGCCAGCGCCGGGCGCTCTGCGCGTCCGCCACCAAGCCCCGTTCGATGGCCAGCTCCAGACCCTGGGAATAGCTGTAGCCGCCGATCGGCAATTGCGGACTGGCGAGGCGCAGCAGCGCCCAGGTCGCGTTCACTTGCGCACGCCGAACTGGTGGAGCTTCGGCGCGTAGCTGAACTCGGCCTCGCCGGCGTGGGAATGGTGGTGGCCGCCGCCGTAGGCGCCGTGCTCGGGCTGGAAGGGCGCCTCGATGGCTTCGACGCCGGCGCCGAGCTGGTGCAGCATGTCCTTCAGCACGTAGTCGTCGAGCAGGCGCAGCCAGCCGTCGCCGATCTGCAGGGCGACGTGGCGGTTGCCCAGGTGGTAGGCGGCGCGGGTCAGCTCGAAGGCGCTGGCGCAGGTGACGTGCAGCAGCCTTTCGGGGCGGGCGCGCACGCGGACGAGGCGGCCGTCGCCGGCCAGCAGGCAGTCGCCGTCGGCCAGGGGCGGCTGGCCGCGTTCGAGGAACAGGCCGACCTCCTCGCCGCTCGTGGTGAAGCAGCGCAGGCGGCTCTTGCTGCGCGCCTCGAAGGTCAGTTCCAGTTCGGCGTCCCATTCGGGGCGCGGCGCGGTGCGTTGGCGAATCGTCAGCATGGGCGGAATCCGTCGAGGGGCGGTCTCGGGCCGACTGTAGGGCCTGGCGGCGCGTTTTTCCAGAACCATGGCCGTTTCGGCCAGCCTCCCCGCGCGATGCCGGCGCGTTGGGCACGGTTCCGAGGCAGCGCTGTCTGTTCCGGCATTTTTGCGCTTGATGCTTATCGAGCATAACGCTTAGGCTGCTTTCGTCTCCCGCCGACCCTTTCCCTGCCGAGGGCTCCTCCTTGAACACCGCTTCCCATCCGTTTCACGGGATATTGCTGATTCTCGCCGCCGGACTGATCCTGGCCAGTCACGACGGCATCGCCAAGTACCTGGCCCTGGGCCATCCGCTGATCCTGGTGATCTGGGGGCGCTATCTGTCGCAGAGCGTCGTGATGCTGCTGCTGTTCGGACCGCGCCGGGGGCTGGACATCGTCCGCACCCAGCGCCCCGTGCTGCAACTGGTGCGCGGGCTGTGCCTGGTCGCGGTCAGCCTGCTGTTCGTTTCCGGGTTGCGCCATATCCCGATCGGCGAGGCGACCGCGGTGCTGTTCCTGGCACCGCTGTTCATCACCGGGCTGTCGGCGACGCTGCTGCGCGAGCGGGTCAGCGCCGGGCAGTGGGGGGCGGTGGTCCTCGGCATGCTGGGGGTGCTGGCCATCGTGCGGCCGGGCGGCGCGCTGTTCACTCCGGCGGCGCTGCTGCCGCTGGGTGCAGCCCTCTGCCTGGCGGTCTTCATGCTGCTCACCCGGCGTCTCAGCGAAACCGACGATCCGGTCACTTGCAACTTCCTCTCCAGCCTGGTCGGTTCCCTGCTGATGAGCCTGCTGGTGCCGTTCTACTGGGAGACGCCCGACCTGCACGACGGCCTGTTGCTCTCCGGGGTGGGCGGCGTGGCGATGTGCGGACATTTGCTGCTGAGCCATGCGTATCGCTATGCCAGCGCCGCGACCCTGGCGCCCTTCACCTATTCGCAGCTGGTCTTCGCCGTGCTGGTCGGCGGCATCGCCTTCGGCCACATGCCGGACGGCATCGCCCTGCTGGGCATCGCCGTGGTCATCGCCAGCGGGGTGCTGTCGGTGTGGGTGCAGCGGCGGGCGGCCTGACCGCTCGCCACTGCCTTCCGGCGCGGGAGGGTCAGAGTCCGAAGTCGTCCGGGCTCAGGCCCAGTTCGGCGCAGATGGTCCGGCAGACGGCACGTTCGCTTTCGTCGAACTCGCCGTCGGAGTTGCCGATCGCGCAGCAGACGCGCACCAGCAGGCGGGCGGCGTCGTCCTTGCCGCGCAGCTTGCAGACCGTGCGCAGCGCCTCGGCGCGGCCGATCTCGGCGTCGAATTCGAACTTGAGGCAGATGTCGGTGAAGGCCTTGATGACTTCCTGGAGATCGAACACCTTCAGTTCGTTGGAGTTCTGGATGAAGCCGATCATCTTCTGCTTTTCGCGGCTGTTGATGTCGCCATCGGCGGCCGCCACCAGGGCGCAGCCGGCGACCACCGCCTCCATGAACTCGCGGTTGCGGAACTTGCTCACCTCGAGGGCGAGTTTTTCCCGTGCGGCGGTCGCGTTGTTTTTCAGCCAGTCGAGCATTGGATTCTCCTGATTCAAGTGTTCCCGGGGTCGGCGGGCGACTATCGTCGATCCGCATCCGTTTGACCAGTGCCGTGCCCGGGCGGCGTCCGCGCCGCAGCACTGCAGCCCGCGCCGGGCGGGGCGCCCGGCGCATGCAATGGATATGTATCCGGATTTTGGCGTTTCAAGGGCTGCGCCCGCTTCGGCGGCGGTCGTGCCGGATCAGGGGGCGATCGAGTAGCCGCGGGCGCTCATGCAGTTGGCATAGGCCTGCTGCGCGTTGGCGTTGTTCTGCTCGTTGCTCTGCTCCTCCTTGCGGTCCGCACGGCGCTCCTGGCGCTGCTGGGAGGCCCCGACCGCCGCGCCGGCGGCGGCCGTCTGGCGGGCCTGTTCCTGCCGGTATTCCTTCTTGGCTTCGTCGCTGGCCTGGTCGTAGAGTTCCTCGTGCTGCTTGCCGCGCACCTGGGCGGCGGCCGCACCGGCCACGGCGCCCTTCGCCGCACCGCGCGCCCGCCCGCCGGTGTGGGACTCCTCGCTCGTGGCGGGCGTGCTCGCCTGGGTGCCGGCCTGGGACTGGCAGGCGGCGGTGTCCGCCTGAATCTGCTCGGGGGTCTGGCCCTTCAGGGGCACCACGGTCGCGGCCTGGGCGTCGAGCAGCGCGCTGGCCAGCAGCAGTCCCGCGAAGACGTGTGCGGCAGTGAATCGGGGCATGGGGCAGTCCTCCAGAGGTTCGCCGGGGCGTGGCGGTCCCTCCAGTCTGGACCAGCCCCGGTGCTCCTGCACGGCGCCGGCGCGCCGCCCTCCGGAAGAGAAAATAGCGCGGCCAGTGGCAGCACCTGGCCGGTTCGCCCCCGCGCAACTGGCCGGCGGCCTTGGCCTGGCAGTGCCGCGGGGCGACTTCGATCCGCGGGGGCGTTGTGGATCGGGTGCTTGTTCTGCAGCCCGAGCCGCTCCGGTATCCCGGTGATGGCACCCGTCAGGTCGATTCAACTGTCGCCGACGGTGTTGCGGCGGGCCTGCCACTGGCTCCATTCGAAGCCCAGCACCACCAGCAGCGACAGGACGAAGGGGATCAGCAGGTAGAAGCCGCGGAAGACGAGCAGTGCGGCCAGCACGTCCGCCGGGTCGAGTTCCGGCAGGGCGGCGAGGAAGGTCACCTCGAGCACGCCGAGGCCGCCGGGGGCGTGCGACAGCAGGGCCAGGGAGAAGGAGGCGAGGAACACGCCGAGCACTGTCAGGTAGCCGGGGCTGTTTTCCGCCGGCAGGGCGAAATAGATGATCGCGGCGGCGCAGAGCAGCTCCAGCGGTCCGGCGAGCAGCTGGCGGCCGACGATCGGCAGGCTCGGGTACTCGATGTGCAGCTTGCCCAGGGTCCAGGGCTTGAACTGGCGCCAGGAACCGAGCACGTAGAGGGCCACCAGCGACAGCAGGGCGCTGCCGATGGTCACCGAGAGCGGCGGCGGGATCTCGACCAGGCGCTGGATCAGCGAGGGCTGCAGCACCAGCACGCAGCCGCCGGTCAGCAGGGTGCCGAGGGCGAAGGTCAAGGAGCAGAAGACGATGAGGATGCCGATCTCGTGGGGCGACAGGCCCTTGGTGCGGTAGGCGCGGTAGCGCACCATGGCGCCGGAGAACACCGAGGCGCCGATGTTGTGGGCCAGGGCGTAGGTGGTGAAGGAGCAGAGGGTGATGAAGCGCCAGGGGATGCGCTTGCCCAAGTGGGCGATGGCGATACGGTCGTACCAGGCCAGCGCCCAGTAGGCGCCGCAGGTGGCGGTCGAAGCCATCAGCCAGCCACTGGCGGGGATCGCCCGCAAGCTGTCGGCGATATCCGCCAGGGAAATGTTGCGCAGCTCGCGGTAGAGCAGGAAGCAGGACAGCACCACTGCTCCGAGACCGATCAGCGTCCAGATGAGATCGCTTCGTTTTTTCAAGGGGATGGCTCCTTAATGCTTTTGGCAGCCGTCCCATACGACGCCTTTTTTATGGTTATTGTGCGGCCAGCTTAACGCATGGCGCCGCGCAGTATCCCGAAGCCGACGACGGGGCTCAACCCGTCTGCTCGTCATGGGCGTTACCGGACGTGTCATGTCCAGGCCGGGGGCCGTGGAGCGCCGATGGCCGACAGCCCGCTCGACAGGCGACCAAGGGGCATGGCGTGCATACCGGCCTGGGAGCCCTGCCGAGCTTTTGGGCCGGCCTGCTCCCGAGTGCCTTTCAGCCATCGCCGGATCGTCAGCGCCACCCTGTGTGGAATGGCGCTGTGCTTTCGGCCGTCGGCCCGCTCGGACCCTGCTCGGCAGCGGTCAGTGATGATAGCAATAAGCCTTTACCGGAGGGCTGGCCGAGAGGTTAGAAGAGGAAGTAGCGCTGCGCCAGCGGCAGCACCTCGGCCGGTTCGCACCAGAGCAGCTGGCCGTCGGCCTTGACCTGGTAGGTCTGCGGGTCGACCTCGATCCGCGGGGTGGCGTCGTTGTGGATCAGATCCTTTTTCTGCAGGTTGCGGCAGCCCTTGACCACGCCGATCTTCTTTTTCAGCCCGAGCTGTTCCGGCACCCCGGCGGCCAGCGCCGCCTGGCTGACGAAGGTGAGGCTGGTGGCATGGCGCGAGCCGGCGAAGCTGGCGAACATCGGCCGGTAGTGGACCGGCTGCGGGGTGGGGATCGAGGCGTTGGCGTCGCCCATCAGGCTCGCGGCGATGGCGCCGCCCTTGAGGATCAGCGAGGGCTTCACGCCGAAGAAGGCCGGGCGCCAGAGCACCAGGTCGGCCCACTTGCCGACCTCCACCGAGCCCACCTCGTGGCTGATGCCGTGGGTGATCGCCGGGTTGATGCTGTACTTGGCGACGTAGCGCTTGACCCGGAAGTTGTCGTGGCCGGCGCCGTCCTCGGGCAGCGGGCCGCGCTGCTTCTTCATCTTGTCGGCGGTCTGCCAGGTGCGGACGATCACCTCGCCGACCCGGCCCATGGCCTGGCTGTCGGAGCTGATCATGCTGAAGGCGCCGAGGTCGTGGAGGATGTCCTCGGCGGCGATGGTTTCGCGGCGGATGCGCGATTCGGCGAAGGCCACGTCCTCGGCGATGCTCGGGTCGAGGTGGTGGCAGACCATCAGCATGTCGAGGTGCTCGTCGATGGTGTTGCGGGTGAACGGCCGGGTCGGGTTGGTCGAGCTGGGCAGCACGTTGGGAAAGCCGCAGGCCTTGATGATGTCCGGCGCGTGGCCGCCGCCGGCGCCCTCGGTGTGATAGGTGTGGATGGTGCGGCCCTTGAAGGCGGCCAGGGTGGTCTCGACGAAGCCGGACTCGTTGAGGGTGTCGGTGTGGATCGCCACCTGCACGTCGTACTGGTCGGCGACGGACAGGCAGTTGTCGATGGCCGCCGGGGTGGTGCCCCAGTCCTCGTGGAGCTTGAGGCCGATGGCGCCGGCCTCGATCTGCTCGATCAGCGGCTGCGGCAGGCTGGCGTTGCCCTTGCCGGTGAAGCCGAGGTTCATCGGGAAGGCGTCGGCGGCCTGCAGCATGCGCGCGATGTGCCAGGGGCCGGGGGTGACGGTGGTGGCGTTGGTGCCGGTGGCCGGCCCGGTGCCGCCGCCGATCATGGTGGTGATGCCGCTCATCAGCGCCTCTTCGATCTGCTGCGGGCAGATGAAGTGGATGTGGCTGTCGATGCCGCCGGCGGTGAGGATCATCCCCTCGCCGGCGATCACCTCGGTGGCGGCGCCGACGGCGATGGTCACCCCCGGCTGGATGTCCGGGTTGCCGGCCTTGCCGATGGCGGCGATGCGCCCGTTCTTGAGGCCGACGTCGGCCTTGACGATGCCCCAGTGGTCAAGGATCAGCGCGTTGGTGATCAGGGTGTCGACCACCTCGGCGGCGCACCGCTGACCCTGGCCCATGCCGTCGCGGATCACCTTGCCGCCGCCGAACTTCACTTCCTCGCCGTAGACGGTGAAGTCCATCTCCACCTCGATCCACAGGTCGGTGTCGGCCAGGCGCACCCGGTCGCCGACCGTGGGGCCGAACATGTCGGCGTAGGCTTGTCGGGAAATCTTCATCTGTATCGTCTCGCGTAGGGTGGATGGCCGAAGTCATCCACCGATCTTGGTCACGGTGGAAAAGCCTGCGGCGTTTTCCACCCTACGAATAGGGTCAGAGCTCGCCCATCACCCGTCCGGCGAAGCCGTAGACGCGGCGCAGGCCGGCCAGCTCGACCAGCTCGACCTCGCGGCTCTGCCCCGGCTCGAAGCGCACCGCGGTGCCGGCCGGGATGTTCAGGCGCATGCCGCGGGCCTGTGCGCGGTCGAAGAGCAGGGCATCGTTGGTCTCGAAGAAATGGTAGTGGGAGCCGACCTGGATCGGCCGGTCGCCGCTGTTGGCCACGGAGAGGACGAGGGTGCGGCGGCCGGCGTTGAGTTCGATCTCGCCGCCCTGGATCTGGTATTCGCCGGGGATCATCGCGGGCTCCTCATGCAATCGGTTGGTGTACGGTCACCAGCTTGGTGCCGTCGGGGAAGGTGGCCTCGATCTGGATCTCCGGGATCATCTCCGGCACGCCCTCCATCACCTGCTCGCGGGTCAGCAGGGTGGTGCCGGCGTGCATCAGCTCGGCCACCGTGCGGCCGTCGCGGGCGCCTTCGAGCAGGGCGGCGGAGAGGTAGGCCACGGCTTCCGGATAGTTGAGCTTGAGGCCGCGGGCCAGGCGCCGCTCGGCCACCAGGCCGGCGGTGAAGATCAGCAGCTTGTCTTTCTCGCGGGGCGTCAGATCCATTCAGGTGCTCCAGATGCGGGGGGGAAGGGCGTCGCGGCCGAGCAGGGCGGGGCGCAGCAGACGCCAGAGGTCGATCAGCCAGGCGCGGGCGTGCAGCGCCTGGTCGGCCAGGCAGCGGCCGACCAGGAGATTCGGCAGTTGGGTGAGGTCGCCGCGCACCCGGGCGGGCAGTTCGCGGCAGCGCGCCAGCAGCGCGGCGTCGATCTCGCCGCTGACCAAGAGGGTGGCGAACACCGGTGCGCCGCCCAGGCCGATCGGCGAGTCGAGCAGGCCGTCGCCGCCGTCCAGGCGCTGGCGCTCGTGCCAGAGCAGGCGGCCGTCGCGACGGATGTCCAGGGCGGCGCGGTAGCGGCCGGCGTCGAAGCGCTCGCCGCTGGCCGGGCGGCCGAGGGCGACGATGTCCCAGTAGAACAGCCGGGCGTCGCCTTCCAGCTCGATGCGGGTGGACAGCTCGGCCTGGGTGGCGGAGTAAACGATGGTTTCCTGGGGCAGCCATTCCAGGGTGGCGCCGGCCGCCACGCGCAACCTTAATTGCTGCATGGCCGGGGCGGCGGCGCGGTACCACTTGGCCGCGCCGGGGCTGGTCAGCTGCGCCCAGGCGCCGCTGCCGACCTCGGCGGCGATCTCCAGCCGGTCGCCGCCGGCGATGCCGCCCGGCGGATGGACGAGGATGTGCTGGCAGACCTGCGGCCCTTCCGGGTAGAGGTGCTTCTGCACCCGCAGCGGCCCCGCGTGGCGGCGCCGCACCGGGCGCGTGGCATCGCCGGCGCGGGCATAGGCGAGGTCCAGCTCGGCGTGCCAGGCGGGGCTGAACGGGGCGGGGGCCGTGGGCGCGTTCATCGGGGGTCTGCCGTGGTCGTTGAACGGCCAGTGTAGCGTGGCGCCGAGAGCCGCTCTAGGCTGCCGGGGTAGGCCGGCGGCCGCGGCTCTGCTTCAATGGCGCCGGGGCGTCCCGTCGGGGCGAGGGGCGCGCGAAGGTTTCCGCACACGACCTTTTTCCGGGAGGGGATTCCCATGAGCGGTTTTGCCCATGCCGTCGGCGGCCAGACCTGGCGCTTCGGCAGTCTTCGCGAACTGCTGGCCAAGGCCAGCCCGGCGCGCTCCGGCGACTACCTGGCCGGGGTGGCGGCAGAGAGCGACGCCGAACGGGTGGCGGCGCAGATGGCGCTGGCCGAGGTGCCGCTCGGGCACTTCCTGAACGAGGCGGTGATCCCTTACGAGGCCGACGAGGTCACCCGGCTGATCCTCGACGGCCACGACGCCGCAGCCTTCGCCCCGGTCAGCCATCTCACCGTCGGCGGCCTGCGCGACTGGCTGCTCGGTTCGGCGGCCGACGAGGCGAGTCTGCGCGCTCTGGCGCCGGGGCTGACCCCGGAGATGGCCGCCGCGGTGTCCAAGCTGATGCGCGTCCAGGACCTGGTGCTGGTGGCGCAGAAGATCCGCGTGGAGACGCGCTTTCGCAACAGCCTCGGGCTGCGCGGGCGGCTCTCCACCCGCCTGCAGCCCAACCATCCCACCGACGATCTGGCGGGCATCGCCGCCAGCGTCCTCGACGGGCTGCTCTACGGCAGCGGCGACGCGGTGATCGGCGTCAACCCGGCCAGCGACAGCCTGGAGGCGATCGGCGAGCTCTTGAAGATGCTCGACGCGGTGATCCAGCGCTACCAGATCCCCACCCAGACCTGCGTGCTCACCCACGTCACCTCGTCGATCGCCGCCATCGAGCGCGGCCTGCCGGTCGACCTGGTGTTCCAGTCGATCGCCGGTACCCAGGCGGCCAACGCCAGCTTCGGCATCGACCTCGCAGTGCTGCGCGAGGGCTACGAGGCCGGCCTCAGCCTCAAGCGCGGCAGCCTCGGCGACAACCTGATGTACTTCGAGACCGGCCAGGGCAGCGCGCTGTCGGCCAACGCCCACCACGGCGTCGACCAGCAGACCTGCGAGGTGCGCGCCTACGGCGTGGCGCGGCGCTTCCGGCCGCTCCTGGTGAACACCGTGGTCGGCTTCATCGGCCCGGAATACCTCTACAACGGCAAGCAGATCATCCGCGCCGGGCTCGAGGACCACTTCTGCGGCAAGCTGCTCGGCCTGCCGATGGGCTGCGACATCTGCTACACCAACCACGCCGAGGCCGACCAGGACGACATGGACATGCTGCTGACCCTGCTCGGCGTGGCCGGGGTCAACTTCATCATGGGCGTGCCCGGCTCCGACGACGTGATGCTCAACTACCAGAGCACCTCCTTCCACGACGCCCTCTACGCCCGGCAGAGTCTCGGCCTGCGCGCCGCGCCGGAGTTCGAGGCGTGGCTCGCGCGGATGGGCATCCTGCGCCAGGACGGCGGCCGGCTGACCCTCGGCGACGAGCTGCCGGCGGCCTTCCGCCCGGCGCTGGCGCGCCTGTCCTGAGCCGTGGCGCGTACATGCGTAGGGTGGAAAACGACCGCAGGTCTTTTCCACCTGCCGGTCATCGAGAGGCCTGCGGTGGAAAACGCTGTGCGGTTTTCCACCCTACGCGAGTCTTGGGAAGAGAATCAGCCCGTTTCGAGGTCGACATGTCCGACAGATCCCCCACCACCGAAAACCCCTGGCAGCAGCTGCGCAGCCTCACCCCGGCGCGCATCGCCCTCGGCCGCGCCGGCGCCAGCCTGCCGACCGCGGCGCACCTGGCTTTCCAGTTCGCCCACGCCCAGGCCCGCGACGCCGTGCACCTGCCGTTCGAGCTCGCCGCCCTGCAGGACGGGCTGCGCGAGCGCGGCCTCGACAGTCTGCTGCTGCACAGCGCCGCCCGGGACCGGGACACCTATCTGCAGCGCCCCGACCTGGGCCGCCGGCTACAGGCCGATTCCGCCACCCGGCTGCGCGAGCAGCGGGCCGCGCACGGCGGCGGCCGGGACCTGGCCGTCGTTGTCGCCGACGGGCTCTCGGCGCTGGCCGTGCAGCGCCACGCCCTGCCGCTGCTCGACTGCCTGCTGGAGCGGCTGCCGGCCGAGGGCTGGTCGCTGGCGCCGGTCAGCCTGGTCGAGCAGGGCCGGGTGGCAGTGGCCGACGAGATCGGCGAGCTGCTCGGCGCGCGGATGACGGTTATCCTCATCGGCGAGCGCCCCGGCCTCAGTTCGCCGGACAGCCTGGGCCTGTACTTCACCTTCGCGCCGCGCATCGGTCTCACCGACGCCGCGCGCAACTGCATCTCCAACGTGCGCCCGGAGGGTCTGAGCTACGCGATGGCCGTCCACAAGCTGCTCTATTTGATGGGCGAGGCCAGCCGCCGCCGGCTCTCCGGGGTGGCGCTGAAGGACGAGGCCGAGGTGCCGCGGCTGGACGGCGCTGCGGGGCCGGGCAACTTCCTGCTCGGCGAGGGATGAGGCTTGCCGCAAGGTGGGGGGGCCCCTAGCATGGGCGCCCCTTTTCGTCGGTGAATCCTCCATGGCCCGCCCAGCCCGTCCCGCTCCCCGCCGCCTCGCCGGTCAGGCGCCCGCCCGCCGCCCGGGGCCGCCCAAGGCGCCGCCGGTCGCGCCGCGGCTGATTCTGTTCAACAAGCCGTTCGACGTGCTCACCCAGTTCAGCGGCGGCGACGGGCGGGCGACCCTCAAGGACTTCATCCCGGTCCCCGGCGTCTATCCGGCCGGCCGCCTGGATCGCGACAGCGAGGGCCTGCTGCTGTTGACCAGCGACGGCCGCCTGCAGGCGCGCATCGCCGATCCCAGGCACAAGCTGGCCAAGACCTACTGGGTGCAGGTGGAGGGCGAGCCGGACGAGGAGCAGCTCCAGCGCCTGCGCGAAGGGGTGACGCTCAACGACGGCCCGACCCTGCTGGCCGAGGCGCGCCGGCTCCCCGAGCCCGAACTCTGGCCGCGCGATCCGCCGGTGCGTTTTCGCAAGAGCGTGCCGACCGCCTGGCTGGAGCTGACCATCCGCGAGGGGCGCAACCGCCAGGTGCGGCGCATGACCGCCGCGGTCGGCCTGCCGACCCTGCGCCTGGTGCGGGTGCGCATCGGCCCCTGGAGCCTGGAAGGGCTGGCGCCGGGGGAGTGGAAGGAAGTGCCAGCGCGGTTGTGAGGGGAAGGGACCCTGTTGCCAGTGGGCAGATAATCATTCCCGCATGGCGTGCGTGTCGTACCAACTGTCATAGTTGAAAGCACGGCGAAGCAGGCGAAGCACGGGTGTGCGCTTGATAACTTTCGATGGGAGGCTATGGACGCCGATCGTCTTGTATTGAATGAATATCGGCACATAGGCGCGTATTGCTTGCCTTTTGGTCAGCCACACACCATCGAGGCTATCGCCAAAAGGTCCTGAGGCGCCTTCTTCAAAGGTGTGGCTGATCAACTCCCCGTTGCGGTTTCTGAAATTTCCGTCCGGGTGTTTTTTTTGGTTTACGAGCTTGAACTTTGTATAGCCGAGACTTTCAAGCGTATTGAATTCATTCAATAAATCAGACCAAGAAGTCATTGTTGACTCCAGGGATATGTATTTGGGGCGGTACGCCATGTTTTTGAGGGCATTGACGCAGCGCATATCGGCACCTTCTATGTCGATTTTCAGGTAATGAGGGCAGCCGTACGTGGCGACAATGTCGGAAAAGCGGATGCTTTCAACTTTTATCTCTTCCGATTCTGCGTTGAGCGCCTTGTTTCTCCTGGCCCACTCGGGGTCTGCTGTTCCCCAGACGGATTTTTTCTTGTTGACGAAGAAGCTTATCGTACCCTCCGTATCGGCAATGGCTTTATTGATCAATACAAAGCTGCCGTCGCCAATCTCTTTGCTGAATCTTTCTTTCAGGTGATCGGCAAGTGCCGGGTTGGCTTCAATGGCCACTACTCGATAGCCGAGCTTGAAGTAAAAATCGCTGTCCTCTCCCTTGTGTGCGCCTACATCGAAAATCAAGTCGGTTGGTTCTGCTTCAGTCATGGCATCGCTCTCTTGTTGGCAATGACTTGTTCAAACGCGTGCTTGTAGCGTTGGTGTGTTATCCGCTATCGCGGCAATGGCAGTACATGACAAGGCAACTGCAAGGCGTGTCGTAGTGAGAACCGTTGCGCAGGCCTGTTTCACACACCGACATTTTGGCGTTTACAGCAGGGCTTCCCAAAAGGTCGTTATTGACCCTAGCACTGGCTGACCATTTTGGGAGGCCATACTGACGTCCGGGAAAGTCGGGGGCCTACGCCCCATTGACCACGCCGAAGCCTGGACGGCCTGGCGCCGGGGGAGTGGCGGGAGGTGTCGGCGCGGCTGCGCAAGGAGCGGGCCGCGAAGCCGCTTCGGGCGGCGTCCGCAACCCCCCGGGGACCGTCAGAACCCTTCCAAGCTGCCGATCACCAGGGTCTTGATGACGAAGCCGAGCACGCCCAGGCCGAGGGCGAGGAACAGGATCATGGTGCCGAAACGGCCGGCGTTGGACTTGCGCGCCAGGTCCCAGACGATGAACGCCATGAACAGGATGAGGCCGCCGACCAGGCCGATCATCATCCACTCTTCGAACACTGCGGGATCCACTGCGATCTTCCTGCGGGGCTTACGGAGAAGGCCGACGAGTATAACGGAGTCGGCTTCGCCTCAGGGGCGCAGGTGCTCCAGCGGCAGTTCGGTGCTCGACTGCACCTGGCGCAGGACGAAGCTCGAACGCACGCTGGAAACCCCGTCGATGCGGGTCAGGGTGCCGAGCAGGAACTGCTGGTAGCTGTCCATGTCCGGCACCACCACCTTCAGCTGGTAGTCGGCGTCCATCCCGGTGACCAGGCTGCACTCCAGCACCTCCGGGCACTTGCCGATCACCGCCTCGAAATGCTCGAAGCGCTCGGGGGTGTGCCGGTCCATGCCGATCAGCACGTAGGCGGTGAGGGTCAGGCCGAGCCGCTTGCGGTCGAGCAGGGCCACCTGGCGCAGGATGTAGCCGTCGTCCTCGAGCTGCTTGACCCGCCGCGAGCAGGGCGAGGGCGACAGGCCGATGCGTTCGGCCAGCTCCTGGTTGGAGAGGCGGGCGTCGTGCTGCAGTTCGGCGAGGATGCGCAGGTCGTAGCGGTCGAGTTTGCCCATGGCGGATGGCTCTGCGTGGATGGATTGCTGGTTATCTTGCTTTCCTGACGAATGATTGCGCAAGTCATGCTTTGCTGGGCAATGTTCGCAATCCTCTGCCGGATTCGCAGGTTTATTCTTTTTCCAACTTCGAGGCCCGGACATCTGGTCCACCCGGAGCGCCCAACCAGGCGCTCCGGCGCCGCGCGGTCCCACCGGATCGCGTCGGCACCCGGGCTCGCGGCGCCCAACCAGGCGCGCGGGAAGACGGCGACAGCCTCGCCGGCAGCGGACGAAACGAAAAAGGAGGGAAGGCCCGCGGCCTTCCCTCCTTTTTCGTTTGCGCGTCGTTTCAGTGGAGTTCGCCCACCGCCTGCGGCGGATCGGTATGCACCAGCACCTCGGCGCGGGGGAATTCCGCATGGACCGCCCGCTCCACCGCCTCGGTGCGCCGGTGGGCTTCGGTCAGCGTCATCTCGCCGGGCAGCCGCACGTGCAGTTGGACGAACCAGCGGGTACCCGAGATGCGGGTGCGCAGGTCGTGCACGTCGATCACTTCCGGCACCGCGCCGGCCAGTTCGGCGATCCGCTCGCGCACCTCCGGCGACAGTTCGGTGTCCATCAGCACCGTCACCGCTTCGCGGGCGATCTGCAGGGCGCTCCACAGGATGTAGCCGGCGATGCCGAGGCCGAACAGCGCGTCCAGCTCGCCGAAGCCGAACTGGGCGAGCAGCAGGGCGAGCAGGATGCTGGCGTTGAGCAGCAGGTCGGAGCGGTAGTGCAGCGAGTCGGCGCGGATCGCCGTGGAGCCGGTCACTCGCACCACGTGGCGCTGGAACAGCAGCAGGGCGGCGGTGGCCGCGAGCGACAGCAGGATTACGGCGATCCCCAGGAGCTGCGCGTGGATCGGCTGCGGATGGAGCAGGCGGTCGACGGCCTGCACGCTGACCAGGAGGGCGCTGACGCCGATGAACACCGCCTGGCCGAGACCGGCCAGCGCCTCGGCCTTGCCGTGGCCGTAGCGATGGTCGTCGTCCGCCGGGCGCAGCGAATAGTGCACCGCCAGCAGGTTGATCAGCGAGGCGGCGCCGTCGAGCAGCGAGTCGGTCAGGCCGGCGAGCAGGCTGACCGAACCGCTCAGCCACCAGACGATCGCCTTGGCCAGCGCCAGGCCGACGGCGACTGCCAGGGCGGCGGCGCTGGCCTGGCGCATCAGGCGGGCATGTTCCTGTGGGGTACTCATCGGTAGCGGGTCTTTGCTGGAGAGGGAAAACGGGGCGGCATGATAGCAAGGCGCAGCCGCCGTGGAATCAGGCGGCCGGGCCCAGGCCGAGGGCGGCGAGCCGTGCGGGGCTGGCCTCGCGCGGCAGCGCGCGCAATTCGCCGGCCGGCAGGGGCCGGCCGGTTTCCCGCTCGATCAGCGTCCTGAGCCGCGCCGGGTCGACGCGTCCGTCGGCACCGAGGGTTTCGCGCAGGGCTTGCGGGGCCACCGAGTGGCGCTCGCCCGGCGGCAGGTAGATGGCGCCGGTGGTGAAGTCGACGGCGAAGGCGACCACCCCGGGGATGATGAAAAAGAGCAGGCCGATGGCATCCAGGCCGGCGACCAGGTAGTCGATCTGGCCGTCGATCTGGCCGCGCCGGTCGGGGAAGAAGAGGCTGCCGCAGGCGCCCAGCTGGGTGGTCAGGACGACGGCCAGCAGGCCGCCCAGAATGCGGGTCCGGGTGTGCATGAAAAGGTCCTGGTGGGGGTCCTTGGCAACTATAGCAAGGCCTTCGTGACAGGCGTCCACGGGCGGCGGCCGGCTCTATAATCGGCGCCCTGCCGTGGAGTGTCCGATGAATCCGCTACCCATAGACGCCGTCCTGCCCGCCCTGCGCGAGGCCCTCTCCCTGCGCCACGAAGCCGTGCTGGAGGCACCGCCCGGCGCCGGCAAGACCACCCGCGTGCCGCTCGCCCTGCTCGACGAGCCTTGGCTCGCCGGGCAGCGCATCCTGATGCTCGAGCCGCGCCGGCTGGCCGCGCGGGCGGCGGCCGAGCGCCTGGCCAGCGAGCTGGGCGAGGCGGTCGGCGAGACGGTCGGCTACCGCATCCGCCTGGACAGCAAGGTCGGCCCGCGCACCCGCATCGAGGTGGTCACCGAGGGTATCCTCACCCGCCGCCTGCAGGACGACCCGGCGCTGGAGGGCGTCGGCCTGGTGATCTTCGACGAGTTCCACGAGCGCAGCCTGGACGCCGACCTGGCCCTGGCGCTGACCCTCAACGGCCGCGCCCTGCTGCGCGACACACCGCTGCGGGTGCTGCCGATGTCCGCCACCCTGGAGGGCGAGCGGCTCGCCGCGCTGCTCGGCGAGGCGCCGGTGGTGCGCAGCGAGGGGCGCATGTTTCCGGTGGCGGTCCGCTGGGGGCGGCCGTTCCAGTCCGGCGAGCGGCTCGAGCCGCGGGTCCTGCAGACCGTGCTGCAGGCGCTCGACGAGGAGGGCGGCAGCCTGCTGGTGTTCCTCCCCGGCCAGGCGGAGATCCGCCGCCTCCACGAGCAGCTGTCCGAGGCGCTGGCCGGGCGCAGCGAGATTCTACTCTGCCCGCTGCACGGCGAGCTGGACCTGAGCGCCCAGCGCGCGGCCATCGAGCCGGCGCCGGCCGGCCGGCGCAAGGTCGTGCTGGCCACCAACATCGCCGAGACCAGCCTGACCATCGACGGCGTGCGCGTGGTGGTCGACGCGGGCCTGGCGCGGGTGCCGCGCTTCGACCCCGGCAGCGGCATGACCCGCCTGGACACCCAGCGCATCTCCCGCGCCTCGGCGACCCAGCGCGCCGGCCGCGCCGGGCGCCTGGAGCCGGGAGTCTGCTACCGGCTGTGGTCGCAGGCCCAGCACGAGCAGCTCGCCGCCCACGACAGCGCGGAAATCCTTGCGGCCGATCTCGCCGGGCTCGCCCTGCAACTGGCGCGCTGGGGCGTCACGCCTGCCGAACTCGCCTGGCTCGACGCGCCGCCGGCGGCCGCCTTCGCCCAGGCCCGCGAGCTGCTGGCGCGGCTCGGCGCGCTCAACCCCAACGGCAGCCTGAGCGCCCACGGCCTGGCGATGGCCGGGCTGCCGGCGCATCCGCGGATCGCGCACCTTTTGCTGCGCGGCCAGGCGCTGGGCCTCGGCGCGCTGGCCTGCGAGGTCGCCGCGCTGCTCGGCGAGCGCGACATCCTGCGCGGCGCCGGCGCCGACCTGCACAGCCGGCTGGTCCTGCTGAGCGGTGCGGAGAAAGCCGGCCGCGGCGCCCAGGGCGGCGTACAGCGCGCCCGCCAGCTGGCTCGCCAGTATCGGGGGTTGCTGCCGAAGGGCGCGCAGGAGGCGGTCGCCGATCCCGGGCATCCGCGCTGGCTGGGGGCGTTGCTGGCCTTCGCCTACCCGGACCGCATCGCCTGCCAGCGCCGTCCCGGCGGTGGCGAGTATCGCCTGGCCAACGGCCGTGCCGCGCTGTTCGCCGAGCCGGATGCGCTGATGAAGCACGCCTGGCTGGTGGTCGCCGAGCTGGGCAGCCGCCAGGGTCAGCGCGAGGAGCGCATCTACCTGGCCGCCGACCTCGACCCGGCGCTGCTCGACGGGGTGCTCGCCGAGCAGGTGACGGTGCGCGACGAGCTGGATTGGGACGAGCGCGAGGGTGTGCTGCGCACCGAGCGCCAGCGGCGGATCGGCGAGCTGGTGCTGGAGCGCCAGGCGTTGCTGGAACTCGACGAGGCGGCACGCAGCCGGGCGCTGGTCGCCCTGGTGCGGCGCAAGGGGCTGGAGCTGCTGCCCTGGACGCCCGAGCTGCGCCAGTGGCAGGCGCGGGTGGCGCTGCTGCGCCGCCTCGATCTGGCGGAGCAGGGCGAGAGCGCCTGGCCGGACCTCTCCGACGCGGCCCTGCTGGCGAGCCTGGAGGACTGGCTGGCGCCGTATCTGGGGCGGGTCTCGCGGCTCAGCCACTTCGCCGCGCTGGACCTGCCCGGCATCCTCGCCGCGCTGCTGCCCTGGCCGCTGCCGCAGCGCCTCGACGAGCTGGCGCCGGCGGCCATCGCGGTGCCGTCCGGCTCGCGCATCCGCCTCGACTACGCCGAGGACCCGCCGGTGCTCGCCGTGCGCCTGCAGGAGCTGTTCGGCCTGGCCGCGACGCCGCGCATCGCCGGTGGCCGGCTGGCGGTCAAGCTGCACCTGCTGTCGCCGGCGCGCCGGCCGGTGCAGGTCACCCAGGATCTGGCGAGTTTCTGGGCCAACACCTACGCCGAGGTGAAGAAGGACCTCAAGGGCCGCTATCCCAAGCACTACTGGCCGGACGATCCGCTGATCGCCGAACCCACCGCCCGGGCCAAGCCGCGAAAGTAGCGGCGCCCGCTGGTCTATGCTGGAGGGGGCAGCGACCGGGAGGGTCGGCATGTATCGCAAGCTTCTCGCCAGCCGGGTGTTCGAGCGCCAAGTGGCGCTGATCAGCGGCGGCTGCTCCGGCGTCGGCCGGACGCTGGCGACGCGCCTGGCGCAGGCCGGTGCGCCGCTGGTGCTGCTCGATCTCGACCCGTCGGCGCTGGAGGGCCTGGTCGAGCACCTGGTCGACCACCACAACGCCGAGGTGCTCGGGTTGCCCTGCGACGTCACCGACGCGCAAGCGGTGGAGCGCGCGGTGGCGCTGCTCGGCGAGCGCTTCGGCGGCATCGACCTGCTGGTCTGCTGCGCCGCCGTCGGTCATCGCGGCGCCGTCCTGGACAGCGATCCCGAGGCGTTCCGGCAGGTCATGGCGGTCAACTTCTTCGGCGCCCTGCACTGTGCCCGGGCGGCGCTGCCCAGTCTGCTCGCGCGGCGTGGGCAGATCGTTGCCTTCGGCGCGCCGCCCGCCTTTTCCCCGCCGCTGCCCGGTCACGGCGCCGAGGTCGCCAGCCGGCAGGCCCTGCACGGGCTGTTCGAGACGCTGCGCCGGGAGATCGCGGCGGACGGGGTCAACGTGATGCTGGTCTGCCCCGGTACCGCTGCCGGCGATCCGGACGGCGAGGTCCCGTCCGACGACGACACGCCTTCGGCGCAGGAGATCGCCGAGGCGATCTTCCAGGGCGCGCTGCGCCGCCGCCACCTGCTGGTGCCGTCCGGCGCCGGCTGGCGCACCCGGCTGCTGGCACGACTCGCACCCTAGCCGTTCCCGCCGGAGGCGGCTGGGCGGTGCCGCCCGGTTCAAGCGGGGGCCGGTCGTCCGGTTCCAGGCCGGGGCGGCGGGTGGAGAAGGGTGGGGAGTCTTGTGCCGAAGGGCAGGAAAGGATATGAACATGCGCGCCCGCTGAGACCCCGTGCCCGATGTCGGCCGGGCTGTGGTGTAATCCCTTCGTTGCATTGTCAGATGCGGTCTTTTTCGTCCGGTGTCGTTCTGTTTGCCCGCTTTTTAAGCAACCCTGCAAAGTTTGCGGGTAAAATGACACCTTTACATTCTGGTGGCCTGCCATGACCTTCGCCTCCCTCGGCCTGATCGAACCTCTTTTGCGGACCCTGCCCGTACTCGGTTATATCCTGCCAACGCCGGTGCAGCGCCAGGCAATTCCCTCCCTGCTCACCGGTCGCGACCTGCTGGTGGCGGCGCAGACCGGTAGCGGCAAGACCGCCGGCTTCGCCCTGCCGGTGCTGCAGCGGCTGACCCTGGAAGGCCCGCCGGTCGCCGCCAACTCGGTGCGCGCGCTGGTGCTGGTGCCGACCCGTGAGCTGGCCGAGCAGGTCCACGGGACTTTCCGCGCCTGCGGCATGGAGCTGCCGCTGCGTACCGCGGTGGCCTACGGCGGGGTGAGCATCAATCCGCAGATGATGATGCTGCGCCCGGGCCTCGACGTGCTGGTGGCCACCCCCGGCCGGCTGCTCGACCTGCACCGGCAGAATGCCGTGCGCTTCGACCAGCTGCGGGTTCTCGTGCTCGACGAGGCCGACCGCATGCTCGACCTGGGCTTCGCCCGCGAGCTGGACGAACTCTTCGCCCTGCTGCCGAAGCAGCGCCAGACCCTGCTGTGCTCGGCGACCTTCTCCGACTCGATCCGCCAGATCGCCGCCGGCCTGCTGCGCGATCCGTTGTCGATCGAGATCAGCGCGCCCAATTCGGCGGCGCCGAGCGTCGAGCAGTGGCTGATTCCGGTGGACAAGAAGCGCAAGGTCGAGCTGTTCCTGCACCTGCTGGAGCGCGAGCGCTGGGAGCAGGTGCTGGTGTTCTCGCGGACCCGCAAGGGCGTCGAGCGGCTGGCCGAGGAGTTGCAACAGCGCGGCTACCGGGCCGGCGCGATTCACGGCGACCTGCCGCAGCCGGCGCGCCTGCGCGCCCTCGAGCAGTTCAAGGCCGGCGAGCTGCAGGTGCTGGTGGCCACCGACGTGGCGTCCCGCGGGCTGGACATCCAGGGCCTGCCGCTGGTGGTCAACCTCGACCTGCCGGTCGCCCCCGAGTACTACGTGCACCGCATCGGCCGCACCGGCCGGGCCGGCGCCACGGGCGAGGCGATCTCGCTGGTTTGCGCCGACGAGGTCGAGCAACTGGCTGCTATCGAGATGCTGATCCGCCAGCTGTTGCCGCGCCACGAGGAGCCCGAGTTCAGTCCCGAGCACCGGGTGCCGGAAACCGCCCTGGGCGGGGCGATCCTGAAGAAGCCGAAAAAGCCCAAGCAGAAGCTGATCCCCGGCGCCGGCGCGAAGGGCCGGATCCATCTCGGCAATCTGCTCGACGACCCCCGGCCGGCGGTGGAGGCGGTGCGCCAGATGCCCAAGCTGGGCGCGCCGGCGAAGAAGAAGTAGGCCGGGCGAAACCCGGCGCGCGTGCGCCGGAGTTCTACCTCCGCTGCAGCCAGCGCAGCATGCCGCGGGCGGCGGCGTGGCCGCTGGCCAGGCAGGCGGTGAGCAGGTAGCCGCCGGTGGGCGCCTCCCAGTCGAGCATCTCGCCGGCGCAGAAGGTTCCCGGCACGCCGCGCAGCATCAGGTTTTCGTCCAGCGCCTCGAAGGGCACCCCGCCGGCGCTGCTGATCGCCTCGTCCAGCGGCCGCGGGCGCACCAGGGTCAGCGGTAGCGCCTTGACCAGTCCGGCCAGCCGCGCCGGTTCGGCGAAGGCCTCGGCCGGCGCCAGTTCGCGCAGCAGGGCGGCCTTGACCCCGTCGATCCCCAGTTGACCGTGCAGGTGCTTGGCCATGGAGCGCGAGCCGCGCGGCTTGGCCAGGGCGGCGAGCACCCTGGCCGGCTCGTGTTGGGGCAGCAGGTCGACGAAGACGGTGGCGCTGCCCTCGCGCTCGATCCGGTCGCGGATCGCTGCCGACAAGGCATAAATGAGGCTGCCCTCGACGCCGCCGGCGGTCAGCACGCATTCGCCGTGGCGCGCCGGCGCATCGTCGAGGCGCAGGCCGACGTGCTTCAGCGGCGCGCCGGCGAAGCGCTCGCGCAGGTGCGCGCTCCAGCCGGCCACCTCGAAGCCGCAGTTGGCCGGGCGCAGGGGCGCGACGCTCACCCCGCGCGCTTCCAGCAACGCCACCCAGGCGCCGTCCGAACCGAGCCGCGCCCAGCTGCCGCCGCCCAGGGCGAGCAGGGTGGCGGCGGGCCGCGAGCGGCGTTCGCCCTCCGGGTTGGCCAGGCGCAGGCTGCCGTCGGCGTCCCAGCCCAGCCACCGGTGACGGGTATGGATGGCCACCCCGGCCTCGCGCAGGCGACGCAGCCAGGCGCGCAGCAGCGGCGCGGCCTTCATGTCGGCGGGGAACACCCGCCCGGAGCTGCCGACGAAGGTGTCGATGCCTAGGCCGTGCACCCACTGGCGCAGCGCCTCGGCGTCGAAATCTTCGAGCAGTCGCGCGATTTCGTCGCGCCGCGCGCCGTAGCGGGACAGGAAGGGCTCGCGCGCTTCCGAGTGGGTGATGTTCATCCCGCCGACCCCGGCGAGCAGGAACTTGCGCCCGACCGAGGGCATGCGCTCGTACAGCTCGACCGCGAGGCCCGCCTGGCTGAGCACCTCGGCGGCCATCAGGCCGGCGGGTCCGCCGCCGACGATGGCGACCGAGGGAGTGGGAGTGGCGTCGGGCATGCTGGCTCCGGGGCGGGGGAGGGGCGCGCATTCTACTGCGTTGCCGGCTGCGCGCAGAGGGGTCAGCCGAGGCCCAGTTCCCGCCAGAGGCGCGCCGCGCTGTGGTGGAGGATGCCGTGGCGCCGCGCCAGGGCCGCGTGGTCCGGGTCGTAGCCGCCGCCGATCACGCCGACCACCGGAATCTCGCGCTCCAGGCAGTGGCGCAGCACGGCGCCGTCGCGGGCGGCGAGGCCGGCGTCGGTGAGCGCCAGATAGCCGAGGGCGTCGTCCCGGTGCACGTCGACGCCGGCGTCGTAGAGCACGATGTCCGGCCGGTACAGCGGCAGCAGGTAGTTCAGGGTGTCGTCGACCACCTTCAGGTAGTCGGCATCGCCCATGCCGCGCGGCAGGCCGATGTCCCAGTCGCTGCTGGCCTTGTGCACCGGGAAGTTCTGCTCGCAGTGCAGCGAGACGGTGATCGCCTCCGGCGTATCTGCGAGGATGCGCGCGGTGCCGTCGCCCTGGTGCACGTCGCAGTCGAAGATCAGCACGCGGCCGACCCGCCCGCTCGCCAGCAGGTAGCGGGCGATCACCGCCAGGTCGTTGAAGATGCAGAAGCCCGAGGGGTGGTCGTAGTGGGCGTGGTGGGTGCCGCCGGCGAGGTGGCAGGCCAGGCCGTGTTCGAGGGCCAGTTCGGCGGCCAGCAGCGAGCCGCCCACCGCCAGTACGGTGCGCCGCGCCAGCGCCGGGGTCCAGGGCAGGCCCAGGCGGCGCAGTTCCTCGCGGCTCAGTTCGCCGCTGCAGTAGCGCTCGATGTAGGCCGGGTCGTGGGCCAGGGCGAGAATGTCCGCCGGGCAGGGTTCGGGGCGGCGCAGCTCAGCGTCGACGGTCAGGCCGCTGGCGACCAGGTGGTCGCGCAGCAGGCGGAATTTCTCCATGGGAAAGCGGTGGCCGTCCGGGAAGGGCGGGCTGTACTCGTCGTGGTAGACCAGCGGCAGGGGCATGGCGAAGCTCCGCGGGATGGACCCGGAGTATCGCCGGCCGATGCGCTGCGGCTCAAGGTCGCCGGCCGCGGAGATTCCGGCCGCGCGGGTTTCCCCGCCGATCCGGCGGCGCTATGCTGGGAAAAAGTCCGGTGCGATGCCGGACTTGACCAGGGAACGCTCAATGCGGATCCTTGCGCGCTTTTTACCGATAGAGATCCGGGGGAGTTGATATGCAAGGGCAGGCGCAAGTCGTCGATTATCTGAAGGAACTGCTGCGCGGCGAGCTGGCGGCGCGCGACCAGTACATGCTGCACTCGCGGATGTACGCCGACTGGGGCCTGAGCAAGCTCTACGAGCGCCTGGACCACGAGATGCAGGAGGAAACCCAGCACGCCGACGCGCTGCTGCAGCGTCTGCTGTTCCTGCAGGGCACGCCGGACATGAGTCCCGAGCCGATCAATGCGGGGCAGACCGTGCCGGAGATGCTGCGCAACGACTTGGCCCTGGAGTACCACGTGCGCGGCGAGCTGGCCCGCGGCATCACCCTCTGCGAGCAGCTCGGCGACTACGTCACCCGCAACATCCTGCTGGCGCAGCTCAAGGACACCGAGGAAGACCACGCCTACTGGCTGGAGCAGCAGCTTGGCCTGATCGACCGCATCGGTCTGCAGAACTACCTGCAATCGCAGATGTGAATCCCGCTCCGGCCGTCGGCCGGAGCTTGGGGCATTTCCCGCAGGGCCGGTCGTCAGGACAGACCCTGGCCCCCGCAACGGCCGCCCGACTCCAGTTCCCGGAGGATCGGGCAGTCCGGGCGTTCGTCCCCCCGGCAGTGATCCACCAGCTCCCTGAGGGTGTCGCGCAGGTCGGCGAGTTCGTCGATTCGGCGCTCCAGCGCCGCAATGTGCGCGCTGGCCAGGGCCTTCACCTCGGCGCTGGCGCGCTGGCGGTCCTGCCAGAGGTTGAGCAGCCGGCCGACCTCCTCGAGGGAAAAGCCGAGATCCCGCGCGCGTTTGATGAAGGCGAGCCGCTGCAGGTCGGCCTCGGCATAGCGGCGATAGCCGTTGTCGCCGCGTCCGGCCGGGACGATCAGGCCGATGGCCTCGTAATGGCGGATCATCCGTGCGGACAGGCCGCTGTGTTTCGCTGCTTGGCCGATGTTCATCGGTGGTGTTCCCCTGCATGCTGCCGATTGGCCGCCGCGCCGGCTCCTCCCGGGGGCTTGACCTTGTCAGGGTGGCAAGCCTGACACTGCGGGCAACCATACTCCAGAGGAGCGTCACGATGCAGAGGTTTCAGGTAAAGGGCATGAGCTGCGGGCACTGCGTGCGGGCCGTCACTCAGGCCGTGCAGGCGCTGGACGCGGCGGCCGAGGTGCAGGTGGACCTGCCCACGGGCGAGGTGCGGGTGGCCAGCGAGCTGTCCGCCGAGCGGCTGATGGCGGCGATCCGCGAGGAGGGTTACGAGGTAGTCGCGGCCTGACGCGCGTACACCGCCGCCCGCTCCCGGCCGGGCGGCCTGGCCTCAGGCGGACGCGCCGTGCCCGGCGATCTGCCAGTCGACGAGCAGGCCGCTGAACAGGGCGTCGATCATCGCCGGCGCCTCCGCCTGGGTGTCGAACAGCGCGGGATCGCGCAAGCGGTCGCTGAGCATGCCGATCAGCGTGGCGTGGAGCAGACGCGCCGCCAGGCGCGCGCTGATGCCGGGGCGCAGGCGCACCCGCTCGCGCCCGAACTGCTCCTCGCTGAGGGCGATGAACTGGTTGATGAAGTCGGTGTGGCGTTCTTCGGCATCGCTCAGTTCGTCGGTAAACTCGCAGCGCAGCAGCAGGATGGTCAGGATGTTGCGTTTCTGCTCGTTGCCGGCCAGGCCGGCCATGATTTCCACGAAGAGATCGCGCAGGTTCTGCAGGGGATGCGTGGCCGTGGGGGCGTTCAGCCGTTCGGCGAGCTTTTCCGGCCGCGGGCGGACCTGGTTGAGCATTTCGTTGAGCAGATGGCTCTTGTTCTGGAAGTGCCAATAGATCGCGCCGCGGGTCACACCGCTGGCGCGGGCGACCTGCTCCAGGCTGGTGTGGGCCACGCCGTTGCGCAGGAACAGCTGCTCGGCGGTGGCCAGGATGGTTTCGCGGGTCTTTTCGGCATCAGCCTTGGTTCGGCGCATGGCATTCTGAATGACGGTCGATGAGGGGATCGATCGGTCGGCGCCGGACGTTGCCGCCGATCATGGTCGGGCCGGGCGTGTCCAGAGGGGCCGGCCGGTCTGCGGATCAATTGAGTTTATCCCCTTTTGTCCCCGGCGCTTTATTTACAAACGTATTCGTATGTAACAGCATCGCCAGAATCCCCGGCGGACGCCGCTGCGCCGTCCGCCTTTCCGGTCCTTCTCCAAGACATTCCGCCGCGTTCCTGCTGCGGAGGGAGTTTGCCAACGTGACGCTACCCCTGCTGCTGATTCTCGGCGCCCTGACGGCCTTCGGACCGCTGGCCATCGATTTCTACCTGCCCAGCTTTCCGGCCCTGGCGACTGCTTTCGGCACGGAAGTTGAGCGGGTCCAGTTGTCCCTGGCGGCCTATTTCATCGGCATGACCATCGGCCAGCTGGCCTACGGGCCGCTGGCCGACCGTTTCGGCCGGCGCCCGCCGCTGCTCTTCGGGGTTGCCTTGTTCAGTCTGGCCTCGCTGGCCTGCGCGCTGGCCGGCAGCCTCGAGCAACTGGTGGTGGCGCGCTTCGCCCAAGCTCTCGGCGGCTGTGCCGGGATGGTGGTGGCGCGCACCGTGGTGCGCGATCTGTGCGATCCGCCGACCACGGCGAAGGTGTTCTCCCGGTTGATGCTGGTGATGGGTCTGGCGCCGATCCTCGCGCCCCTGGCCGGCGGGCTGCTGCTCCAGGCTTTCGGCTGGCAGTCGATCTTCGTCTGCCTGACCCTGTTCGGCGCGCTGACCGGCCTGGCGGTGGCCCTGCGGCTGCCGGAAACCCTGGCCTCCGGGACGCCGCGGCCGTCCGTCGGCGACGGCTTCCGGCACTACGCCCGGCTGTTGCGCGACCGGGAGTTTCTGGCCTTCAGCCTGGCCGGCGGGGTGGCCATGGCCGGGATGTTCGCCTACATCGCCGGCTCGCCGTTCATTTTCATCCAGCTCTACGGCGTGCCGGAGGAGCACTACGGCTGGTTGTTCGGCAGCAATGCGGCGGGCTTCATCCTGGTTTCCCAGCTCAACGCCCATGCCTTGCGCTGGCGCGGGCCGGGGTTCTGGCTGCGGCGGGCAGTCTGGCTGCACGCCGCCAGCGCACTGGTCCTGCTGCTGGTGGCGCTGACGCGGCCGGCGGCGCTGTGGCCGCTGCTGCCGCCGCTGTTCGTCTGCATTGCCAGCCTCGGGGCGATCATGCCCAACGCTGCGGCCTGTGCCTTGGCGGCGCAGGGCCGCCAGGCCGGCAGCGCCTCGGCGCTGATGGGCAGTCTGCAATTCGGTGTGGCGGCGCTGGCCTCGGCGCTGGTCGGCGCGCTGCACGACGGCAGCGCGCTGCCCATGGCCCAGGTGATCGGTTTCTGTGCGCTGGCCGCGGCAGGACTCGCCTGGTACAGCGGTCAGCTGGATACGCGGGTTCGCCGAGCGGCGGACTGACGGTCGGGAAGGCCCCGGCGCCCGTTCAGCCCAGTGCCTTCGGCCAGGGGTGGGGCGCCTTCAGGCGCGATTCGAGGCGGGCGGCATACTGGCGGGCTTCGCTTTCGGTACGGAAGGGCACGCTGAGCTGCCCCATCTGGACTTTCCAGCAGCCTTGAGGCTTGGCGATCTGTTGCACGATGACTTGCATGGCTTCTCCAGGGAGTACCGGATGCGCAGGCGATGGCGCGGATCTGCAGGGTTCGCCGGCTGTGCGGCGCGCCCCTTCCTCGGTCTTGCGACCCGATAGTGTAGGCCCCCGTTGCCGGAGGTAATGACTCGGGTCAACGCCTTCCGTCGGCACGCGGTACGGTCGTCCGATTTTTCCGCGGCGCTCGGATTTCGAACGCATGTCGCTACACTTGTGCTGAGCTACCCGTGGCCGGCTTGCCGTGCTGTCCGGCCGCACGTGCTTCTTAAGGTCGTTTTAAGATTCCAGGAACAGAATCGCTTCGGCCTTAACCATACACAACATGAGGGATTAATCATGCGCAAGATCATTCTGCTGGGCCTCGCTCTGGCCGCTCCGCTGGCGTTCGCCGGGCCTCAGTGCACCTCGGCCGACAAGGCCCAGTGGCAGGACCAGGCCAAGTTCCAGGAGCAGCTCAAGGCCCAGGGCTACGACATCCAGAAGTTCAAGGTCACCAGCGGCAACTGCTACGAGATCTACGGCCACGACAAGGACAAGCGCAAGGTCGAGATCTACTTCGACCCGGTGAGCGGCAAGCCGGTCAAGGAATCCTTCAAGGACTGAGCCATGAGCACCGAGACCCTGCGCCTCTGGGACCCCCTGGTGCGGCTGTTTCACTGGTCGCTGGCCGGCGTGTTCGTCGCCAACTACTTCTTCACCGAGGAGGGCGAATCCTGGCACGTCTGGCTGGGCTACTACGCGGTGGCGTGGCTGGCCATCCGGGTGGTCTGGGGATTCGTCGGTTCGCCGGCGGCGCGCTGGACGGACTTCTGGCCGACCCGCGCGCGTCTGGCCGAGCACCTGCAGGCGCTGGTCGCCGGGCGTCCGTATCACCGGCTCGGCCACTCGCCGCTGGGCGCGCTGGTGATGCTCCTGATGATGGCCTGCATGGCCGGTCTCGGCCTGAGCGGTTTCCTGCTGCAGGAGGTCGACTACTTCTTCGGTTCGGACGTGGTCGAGGAGGTGCATGAACTGCTCGCCAACGGCCTGCTCCTGCTGGTCGGCCTGCACCTGACGGCGGCGCTGGTGGAGAGCGTTCGCCTGCACGAGAACCTGCCGCTGTCGATGATCACCGGCCGGCGGCGCAAGCTGTAGCTCTTTTCCGGCCGGCCGGCCGATCTTCTGCGCAGCATGCCGCCGCCCGCAGGAGTTCGGCGTCCGGCCCGGCTAGCGCGAGCGGCTTCCGCGGCTTTTCCCCGCCGCTGGCCGCGTGTTGAGCGGCGGTATTTCCCGACGATCCCGTACCACGGCGCAAGCCGTGGTACGGGCGTGCCGTGCAAAAAGTGTACGCGTCCCGGCAGGCCGCAGCCCGCGAGGGCTGCAGCCAGGTATTCGGAGGTTATCCACGGTTTAGTCCACGGCTTCTGGGGGTAACTGCCCGGCGCTGCCTGCTGCCGTGCGTTCAGTCGTATTCCGCCGGCGCGTGGTCGCCGAGCAGGCGCCGCTGGCGTGCCGTGCAGGCGGCCAGCACCCGTGGATCGAAGCGCCAGTGCAGATAGGGCGAGAACTTCTGCGCCACCATCCGCCGCCCGTAGTGTACCTGCAGCAGATAGCGCGTCCGGTCGGCGGTGCGGTTGCGGCTGCCGGCGTGCCAGAGTTCGCTGCGAAAGAACAGCACGTCGCCGGCCCGGCACAGCACTGGCTCGGGCACGCGGCCTTGCCACTGCCGCTCGTCCGGGCGGGGCGGGCGGCCGGCGCGGTGGCTGCCGGGGATCACCAGGGTCGGGCAGAGGTCCGCGTCGATCGCGTCGAGGTAGAGGTGCGCCGTGCAGATCTGCATGGGCAGGCGGAAGGCCGGGTCGGCGAGCAGGGTCGGCGGCAGCTCCATGACCAGGTAGTCCAGGTGCAGGTCGGCGCCGATGAAGCTGGGATGGCAGCGCCAGGCGGTCTGGCCGATCACGTGGCAGTCGGTGCCGAGCGCGGCTTCGGCCAGTTCGATCACCCCCGGCAGGTCGAGGTAGGGCAGCCACAGAAGCGAGCGGTTGAATACGCACTTGTAGTGATCGACCAGCCCGGTGTAGTCCCAGTGTTCGGGCTCGAGGCGGTCGATGGCGTCGCGCAGCATGGCGATCTGTCCGGCCTCCAGCACGCCGGGCAGCAGCACGAAACCCTCCTCGTGCAGCGCCTGCAGGCGCCGGGCGGTCAGCTCCGGGGGAATGGCATCGTCGGGCATGGCAGTCTCGCTCGGGCGTTCCTGCTCCAGTCTAGGGGCCTGCCATCCGCTATGCTGCGGCTCTCGTCGCCCTCCCGCACAGGACGCCCCATGACCCTGCATTTCGAAGAGGTCCGCCTCAATCTGCCCCATATCGAACTGGCCGCCCACCTCTACGGACCGGAGGACGGCCTGCCGGTGCTGGCCCTGCATGGCTGGCTGGACAACGCGATGAGCTTCGCCCGCCTGGCGCCGCGGCTCGACGGGTTGCGCATCGTTGCCCTGGACTTCGCCGGCCACGGCCACTCCGCCCATCGTCCGGCCGGCGCGAGCTACAGCCACTGGGACCATGCCTACGACGTGCTGCAGGTCGCCGAGCAGTTCGGTTGGCAGCGCTTCTCCCTGCTCGGGCATTCCATGGGCGCGATCGTCGCCGTGCTGCTGGCCGGTGCGCTGCCGGAGCGGATCGAGCGGCTGGCGCTGATCGACGGCGGCATGCCGATCACCCGCGCGGCCGGGGAGGCCCCGTTGCAGCTCGGCGACGCTTTGCGCGGCCACCTGGCGCTGGCCGGCAAGCGCAAGCCGGTCTACGAGAGCATCGAGCGGGCGGTACTGGCGCGCATGCACGGGGTGGCCGCGGTGAGCCGCGAGGCCGCCGAACGGCTCGCCGAGCGCGGCCTGATGCCGGTGCCCGGCGGCTATACCTGGCGGGCCGACAGCCGCCTGCGGCTGCCCTATCCGCTACGCCTGGACCCGGCCCAGGCCGAGGCCTTCGTCCGCGCGGTGCGCTGCCCGGTCACCCTGGTGCTGGCCCGCGCGGGACTGCTGGCCGGCCGGCCGCAGCTGGCCGGGCTGCTGGAAGAGCTACCCTTTGAAGTGCACGAGCTGCCCGGCGGGCATCATCTGCACCTGGACGACGAAGCCGGCGCCCAGGCCGTCGCCGATTGCCTCAACCCTTTCTTCTGCGCGCCTTGACTTGCCGGGGGCACCTCGGGAAGTGGGCCGCACCCCGAGGAGACCGCGCTGTGCACGGCCATTCCCCGTTACCAAGCCTGATCCGCTGCCGTCCGCTCCGGGCCGCGTCTGCGGGGCGCCGGATGTGCGTGACCGCCTTCTGCTGCCTGGTGCTGGCCAGTCGCCTCCTGCCGGCCGCCGACCTGCCGGGCAGCCACGACCTCGAGGTCCTGCCGCGCGTTTCCCATGCCGAGATCGTCGAGTTCCACCAGGGCGATGCGGAGCGCCGCTATCCCCTGGGTGGCATCCAGCGGATCAGCGGCCGTCTGCGTGCCGAGCGCGAGGTGTCCGCCGCAGGAGCGCTGACCGCGGCGACCTATCAACTGCCGGACGGGCATGCCGCCGCGGAGGCCTTCGCCCAAGCCCGCGAGGCGCTGCTCGGGCAGGGCGCGGAACTGCTCTACTGGTGCGAGGGACGCGACTGCGGCGCCAGCAGCCTGTGGGCCAACGCGGTGTTCGGCAACGCCGACCTGTACGGCCCGGACGAGCGCCAGGCCTACGCGCTGCTGCGCCTGGCTGCACCGCGTCGGGACAGCCTGCTGGCGTTGTACGCGATTACTCGCGGTAACCGCCGGGAGTACCTGCACGTCGAGCAGCTCGACGCCGCCGCCCTCGGCGAGCTGCTGCCGACCCCGGACACCCTGCTGCGCCAGCTGCGCGCCGACGGCCAGCTGCTGCTGCCCGGCCTGACCGGCGAGCCCGGAGCGGCCTGGAGCGAGCTGCTGGCCCGCAGCCTGATGCTCGACAGCACCCTGCGGGTCGCCCTGGCCGGGGCACAGGCGTCGGCCTGGCGCGCCGCGCTGGTCGAGCGGGGCGTGCGTGCCGCGCGCCTGGAGTTGGACGAGGCGGCGATTGCGGGGCTGCGCCTGAGCCGGCTGCCGTGACGCGCGCGGGCGTGCGCCGCCCGCCCCAGCGTTTTCCCTGCAACCCGCCTGCGGCACAATGCCCATACTGTCCGGCCCTTGGCCGCCTTTCCGATGGAGTTGCCAACCCCCATGCCACCCAATAACGATCGTCTGCTGGTGCTGTTCCTGCTGGTGGGATTGCTCGGCGCCTGCCTGTGGGTGCTGCTGCCGTTCGCCTCGGCGCTCTTCTGGGCGGCGGTTCTGGCCTTCGCCAGCTGGCCGCTGATGCGCCTGCTGACCGTCCGGCTGAAGGGGCGGGAGTCGGTGGCGGCCGGCCTGCTGACCGCCGGCTGGGTGATTCTGGTGGCGGTGCCGCTGCTGCTGTTCGGCTTCAACCTGGTCGGCTACGTCCGTGAACTCACCGAGCTGATCAACACCCTGCGCCTCGAAGGCCTGCCGCCGCCGCCGGACTGGCTGGCCGGACTGCCAGTGGTCGGCGACGAGCTGGTCGCCCTCTGGACCACTCTCGACCAGCAGGGGCTGGCGCTGTTCGCCGCGCTCAAGCCCTACCTCGGCCAAGTCGGCAACTGGTTGCTGGCGCGCAGCGCCAGTATCGGCAGCGGCATGCTGGAGCTGGTGCTGAGTCTGGTGCTGGTGTTCTTCTTCTACCGCGACGGGCCGCGCCTGGAGCGCTTCGTGCAAAGCCTGCTGGAGCGGCTGATCGGCGAGCGCGCCGAGCATTACCTGGATCTGGTCGCCGCCACCGTACAGCGGGTGGTCAACGGGGTGATCGGCACCGCCGCGGCCCAGGGCCTGCTGGCGCTGATCGGCTTCTGGATCGCCGGGGTGCCGGGGGTGATGCTGCTCGGCCTGCTGACCTGCGCGCTCAGCCTGATTCCCATGGGACCGCCGCTGGCCTGGATGCCGGCCACCGCCTGGCTGGTCTGGCAGGGCGACTACGGCTACGCGATCTTCCTCGGCATCTGGGGCATGTTCGTGATCAGCGGGGTGGACAACGTGCTCAAGCCCTACCTGATCAGCCGCGGCGGCAACCTGCCGCTGGTGGTGGTGCTGCTCGGGGTGTTCGGCGGGATCTACGCCTTCGGCTTCATGGGCCTGTTCCTCGGCCCGACGCTGCTGGCGGTGGCCTACAGCCTGCTCGGCGACTGGGTGAACGAGCCCGGGCCGGCGCGGGGATTGCCGGAGGGCGATCGGCGGGGGCGGCCGGCGGAACAGGCCGAGCGGGCCTCTTAGGCATCGCGTTCGAAGGCATCCAGGCTGTCGCGGGCGATCTCCCGGCCGAGCTGGATCATCTCCGGCGCCTTGTGGAACTCGAAGAAGCGGCACACCTGCTTGGGCACGTTGATCAGGATGTCCGGCGGGTAGCCGGCGATCTTGTACTGGGTCAGCGCGCTCTGCATGACCTCGAAGCTCTGGTTGACCAGATCGAGCAGCGTCGCCGGGCCGATGGAGTCGACCACCCGGGCGCCGCTGGCCGACTTCGGCGGACTTTCCGTATCCAGGCCGAGCGGCTCGCCCAGTTCGCCGCGCAGCTCGGGCACCGGCAGCGATGCGCCGTACCCTTCGCGGCGGCGGAACGGCAGACGCGAGCCGAGCGAGTCGAGCATGGCGTCGACTCGTCCCTTGAGCGCCGCCTGGCGCTCGTTCACCGGCAGCCGGTAGTGCTTGTGGTTGGCCGCGCCGAGGTTGACCGCAACGATCAGGTCGCAATGGCTGGAGACCACCGGGACGATCGGCAGCGGGTTGAGCAGGCCGCCGTCGACCAGCATGTGGTGGCCCTTGGTCACCGGGGTGAACAGGCTGGGGATCGCCGCCGAGGCGCGCATCGCCTGGTGCAGGCAGCCCTCCTGGAACCACACCTCCTGGTAGGTGGTGAGGTCGGTGGCCACCGCGGTGAAGGGGATCGGCAGGTCTTCGATGTTCACCTCGCCGACGATCTCGCGGATTCGCGCGAAGATCTTGTCGCCGCGGATCACTCCCAGGCTGAAGCTGACGTCGAGCAGGCGCAGCAGGCCCAGGTAGTCCAGGCTCTCGATCCACTGGCGATACTCGGGCAGCTTGCCGGCGGCATGGATGCCGCCGATCACCGCGCCCATGGAGCAGCCGGCGATGCAGCCGATCTGGTAGCCGCGGGCCTCGAGTTCCTCGATCACCCCGATGTGGGCATAGCCCCGCGCACCGCCCGAGCCCAGTACCAATGCCACCCGCTTGCCCATGGAATCCCCCGTACTGCCGTACCGCTTGTTCCTCGAACCATACGCCGGGCGCGACGCGGCGCCAAGGTGCGCTTTTGGTACAATTCGCCGCCTGTTCAGTTCCCCTTCGAGGACGTCCCGTGAGCGACCCCATCCGCCTGACCCAGTACAGCCATGGCGCCGGCTGTGGCTGCAAGATTTCCCCCAAGGTGCTGGAAGTGATCCTCGCTGGCAGCGGCGCGCAGAACCTCGACCCCAGGCTCTGGGTCGGCAACGCCTCGCGCGACGACGCCGCCGTGTACGCCGTCGACGAGGAGCGCGGGGTGGTCTCCACCACCGACTTCTTCATGCCGATCGTCGACGATCCCTTCGATTTCGGCCGCATCGCCGCGACCAACGCGATCAGCGACATCTATGCGATGGGCGGCGACCCGCTGCTGGCGATCGCCATCCTCGGCTGGCCGATCAACGTGCTGCCGCCGGAAGTGGCCCGCGAGGTGATCGCCGGCGGCCGCTCGGTCTGCGATCTGGCGGGCATTCCGCTGGCCGGCGGCCATTCCATCGACACCCCCGAGCCGATCTTCGGCCTGGCGGTGACCGGCATGGTGGAGAAGCGCTTCCTCAAGCGTAACGATACCGCCACCGCCGGCTGCCGGCTGTACCTGACCAAGCCGCTGGGCATCGGCATCCTCACCACCGCGGAGAAGAAGTCCAAGCTGCGCGCCCAGGACGTGGGCCTGGCGCGCGACTGGATGTGCACCCTGAACAAGCCGGGCAGCCGCTTCGGCCGCCTGGCGGGGGTCAAGGCGATGACCGACGTCACCGGCTTCGGCCTGCTCGGCCACCTGGTCGAGATGGCCGACGGCAGCGGGCTGTCGGCGCGTATCGAGTTCGCCGCGGTGCCGCGTTTCGTCGGCCTGGAGTACTACCTGGAGCAGGGCTGCGTGCCCGGCGGCACCCTGCGCAACTTCGACAGTTTCGGCGAGCGCATCGCGCCGCTGCCGGAGCTGTGCAAGCTGGTGCTCTGCGACCCGCAGACCAGCGGTGGCCTGCTGGTCGCGGTGAGTCCCGAGGGCGAGGCGGAGTTCCTTGCCGCGGCCGCCGAGCTGGGCCTGGTCCTGGCGCCGATCGGCGAGCTGGTCGAGCGACAGCGTCTGGCGGTCGAGGTGCTCTTTTGATGCGCGCCGATACCGCCGACTACCGCCAGCTTTTCCTCGATGCAGTCCCCATGATGGACTCCCGCGCCCCGGTGGAATTCGCCGCTGGCGCCTTTCCCGGTGTGCTCAACCTGCCGCTGATGACCGACAGCGAGCGACAGAGGGTCGGCACCTGCTACAAGCAACACGGCCAGCACGCGGCCATCGAACTCGGCCACCGGCTGGTGTCCGGTCGGACCAAGGAGCAGCGCATCCAGGCCTGGGCGGACTTCGCCCGCGCCCATCCCGACGGTTATCTGTACTGCTTCCGCGGCGGCCTGCGCTCGCAGATCGTCCAGCAGTGGCTGAAGGACGAGGCCGGCATCGACTACCCGCGGGTGATCGGCGGCTACAAGGCGATGCGCGGCTTCCTCCTCGAGACCACCCGCCAGGCTACCGAGCAGTGCGCATTCCTGCTGGTCGGCGGCCTGACCGGCACCGGCAAGACCGAGGTGATCGCCGCCCTGGGCAACAGCCTGGATCTGGAGGGCCACGCCAATCACCGCGGCTCCAGCTTCGGCAAGCGCGCCACGCCGCAGCCGGCGCAGATCGATTTCGAGAACCGCCTGGCCATCGACCTCCTGAGAAAGCGCGCGGCCGGCATCGGCCGGTTCGTGCTGGAGGACGAGAGCCGCCTGGTCGGCAGCTGCTCGCTGCCGCTGGAGCTGCACCAGGGCATGCAGCAGTACCCGCTGGTCTGGCTGGAGGACAGCTTCGAGGGGCGCGTCGAGCGCATCCTGCGCGACTACGTGATCGACCTGTGCGCCGAGTTCGTCGCCGTCGAGGGCCCGGAGGCCGGCTTTGCCGCCTTCGCCGCGCGGCTCACCCAGAGCCTGGCGAACATCGTCAAAAGGCTCGGCGGCGAGCGTTACCAGCGGCTGGCGGCGATCATGGCCCAGGCGCTCGCCGAGCAGGGCGAAGGGCGCGGCGTCGAACTGCACCGCGAGTGGATCGTCGGCCTGCTGCGCGAATACTACGATCCGATGTACGCCTACCAGCGCGAGAGCAAGGCCGGACGGATCGTTTTCGCCGGCGACCAGGCGGCGGTGCTGGCCTACCTGCGCGAGCGCGCGACCGGGATCGCCGGCGGCTGATGCCGCAGGCTCTCGGCTGGCGCCGAGGCGGCGGCTCTCTGTTCGGGGGGCGCCTGCAGGGCGCCGCGCAGGTAGGCCTCGAACTGCCCGACGATGGCGTCCCAGCCCTGCCGGCTGGCGTGCCGGCGGGCGTTCAGGCGCACCCGCCGCAGGTTTTCCTCGTCCTCCAGTAGCCAGCTCGCCGCCTCGGCGAAGCCGCGCTCGTCGCCCGGCTCGGCCAGCGCACCGTTGTGTCCGTGGCGGATGTGCTGGGCGGCGGCCGCCTGGTCGTAGGCGACCACGCCGAGCCCGGAGGCCAGTGCCTCCAGCACCACGTTGCCGAAGGTTTCCGACAGGCTGGGAAAGAGGAACAGGTCGCCCGAGGCATAGTGGGTGGCCAGCGCCTCGCCCAGCTGCATGCCGCAGAAATGGGCTTCCGGCCATTGCAGTTGGAGGCTGGCGCGCAGCGGACCGTCGCCGACCACCACCAGCTTCAGCCGGTGCTGCGGATGGGCCGCCTGCAGGTTGCGGAAGCTGCTGCCGAGCAGGCCGAGGTTCTTCTCCGGCGCCAGTCGCCCGACGTGCAGCACGACCAGGTCGTCGTCCCCCACGCCCCAGCTGGCGCGCAGGGTGGCGGAGCGTCGGGCGGGGTGGAACAGCTGGCTGTCGACCCCGCGGGAGAGCAGTTCCAGCCGCTCGAAGCCGCGCCGGGTTAGCTCCATGCGCTGGCTGGCGCTGGGCACCAGGGTCAGCCGGGAGTGGTTGTGGAACCAGCGCAGGTAGCGGGTCAGCAGGCGGCTCAGCAGGCCGAAGCCGTAATGGCCGCTGTACTGCTGGAAATTGGTGTGGAAGCCGCTGACCGCCGGAATCCCCAGACGCCTTGCGCAGCGCAGGGCGGACAGGCCCAGCGGGCCTTCGGTGGCGATATAGATCACGTCCGGGCGTTCGCGCTGCCAGCGGTGCAGCAGCTTGCTGGTGGCCGACTGGCCCCACTGCAGCCCCGGGTAGCCGGGCAGCGGCCAGCCGCGGGTCAGCAACAGCTGCTCGTCGCCGTGCCGGCCCCGGTCGGCGCTCTGCCGCGGGCGGACCACCTGCAGGCGGTGGCCGCGCTCGCGCAGCCCGGCGCACAGCCGGCCCAGGGTGTTGGCGACGCCGTTGACCTCGGGGGGGAAGGTTTCGCCGATCAGGGCGATGTGCAGGGCGGTAGTCATGGCAGCAGTCTCGGACGCTGCCATGTCAGGTCGATGACCGTTCGTTGACGTTCCGGTGACGACCTCCCGGCGGGCAGGCGGCCCGGGCGCGGGCCGCCTGTGGCTCAGGCTTGCGGCGGCGGCGCGTCGCCCTCGCGGACCCAGAACAGCGTGGCGCCGGCCACCGCGGCGGGCATGATCAGCAGGTTCAGCCCCGGCACCAGCAGCGCGGCGTAGGTGATGCCGCCGAAGCTCAGGCTGCGCCAGCGGCGGGCGCGCAGCCAGGCGAGCATGGCGTCCCAGGTGAAGCGGTTGTTGTCGGCCGGGTAGTCGATGTACTGCACGGCCATCATCCACATGCCGAACAGCAGCCAGAGCGGCGGGGCGAGCAGGTTGAGCACCGGAATGAAGGAGAGGGCCAGCAGCAACAGCGCCCGCGGCAGCAGGTAGGTCAGCTTGCGCCACTCGCGGCTGAAGGTGCGCGGCGCCAGGTCGAACAGTTCGCGCCAGTGGAAGGCCGGGAAGTTGTCCTCGCCGCGCGCCATCACTTCGACCTTTTCCGCGAGCAAGCCGTTGAAGGGCGCGGCGATGCTGGTTGCCAGCAGGGTGAAGCTGAAGAACACGATCAGCACCACCAGTCCGACGAACAGCGGCCACAGCAGGTAGTCGAGGAAGGCCAGCCACTGCGGCAGGCTGGGCATGAGGGCATCGACCCAGTGCTCGAACTGGTGCACGGCCAGGCCGACCAGGCCAGCGAAGAGCAGCAGGTTGACCGCCAGCGGCAGCAGGACGAACAGCCGCAGGCCGGGGCTGAGGATCAGTTTCAGACCTTCGCCCAGGTAGTGCGGGCCGGACAGGACGGGTGAGGGCATGGCGTTCTCCGAAATCGAATTCGCGGCGACCTTACCGGCTTTGCCAGGGCGGGAAAAGTGCTGGCTGGAGAAACGATAGATATTGGCTATGAGGCGGATTGATTTTGAGCATTTCCGTGGGGCGGGCTCTGCAGGTAACTTGAGCCTACCGATTCGAGAGCCACTCGACAGTTGCCGGGGCCCCCGCTCTCCCTAGAAGTCTTCCCCTTGGCTTGGTGGCCCCTTTTTCTTTTCCCGGCTCAGGCCTCGCGGCGGGTTGTTGCAGCGCACACCGCCCGGGCCGTTTTATTCCCCCGCCCGCCGAGCCGTCGTCCTACTGGGCCGACGGCTCGGCCGCGCCGCCGCCGGTCCTCCCGGCGCACAAGCCTGCCCGTTTTCCGTCTCATCCCCTGGTCGATAGTACGCATGGCTATTACTCTGGCAGCTTGGATAGCTTATGTCTATGAACGGCATTGACTTTAAAAATTTCCCCCGAAAAGGCAGGGGCTTTAAGGTACCGTTCATCTGATCTGTGATTAAGTCGACACTCGGCAGAGCCTTGCGCTCCTCGGCCGGTCCGCTGTCGGCTGCCCCCGTTTCCAACCTCTCGCAAAGGATGCCCCGTGAAAAAGCTCCCCCTTGTCGTCGGTGCCTGCGTAGCCGGTTACCTGGCCACCGTCTTCGTCGTCGACCGTTTCGACGACCGTCTCAGTCGCCAGCACCTGGCCAGCGCCGAGCTGAAAGGCCTGGACAACCTGACGACCGAAGCCTTCAAGGTGCTGAACGAAAACGGCTGCCAGTACTGCCACACCCGCAACAGCGAGCTGCCGTTCTACGCCAACCTGCCGGTCGCCAAGCAGGTGATGGCGAAGGATATTGAGATGGCCCAGCGCCAGTTCAACATCGAGTCGCTGCTGAGCAACGTGCAGCAGGGCCAGGCCGTGTCGGAAGTGGACCTGGCCAAGCTCGAGTCGGTCATGCAGGACAACGCCATGCCGCCGAACCTCTACCTGAGCATGCACTGGCGTTCCCGGCTGTCCGACGCGGAGAAGGGCGTGCTGCTCGACTGGGTGAAGGCCGAGCGCCTCAAGCAGCACCCGGATGGCATCGTCGACGGCGCCTTCAAATTCGAGCCGGTGCAGCCGATCACCACCACCTTCCCGGTGAGCGCCGGCAAGGTCGCGCTGGGCGAGAGGCTCTACCACGATACCCGCCTGTCCGGCGACGACAGCGTGTCCTGCGCGAGCTGCCACGCCCTGGACAAGGGCGGCGTCGACCGTCTTGAGGTGTCGGTCGGGGTCGGCGGCTCGAAAGGTCCGATCAACGCGCCGACGGTGTACAACGCCGCCTTCAACATTCACCAGTTCTGGGACGGCCGGGCCGCCGACCTGCAGACCCAGGCGGGCGGTCCGCCGATGAACCCGCTGGAGATGGCCTCGACCTCCTGGCAACAGATCGTCGGCAAGCTGGCGCAGGACGGGCCGCTGAGCGCGGAGTTCGCCGCCCTCTATCCGGACGGCATCACCGCGAAGAACATCACCGACGCGATCGCCGAGTTCGAGAAGACCCTGGTCACCCCGAACAGCCGCTTCGATCTCTTCCTGAAAGGGGATGCCAATGCCCTGAGCAGCGCGGAGAAGGAAGGCTACGAACTGTTCAAGGCCACCAAGTGCGCGACCTGCCACGTGGGTGAGGCGATGGGCGGGCAGTCCTTCGAGCTGATGGGCGTGAAGGGTGACTACTTCGCCGCACGCGGCAATGTCAGCGAGGTGGACCACGGCCGCTACAACGTGACCAAGGACCCGAGCGACATGCACCGCTTCAAGGTGCCGACCCTGCGCAACGTCGCCCTGACCGGCCCCTACTTCCACGATGCCAGCGCCAAGACCCTGGAAGAAGCCGTCGACAAGATGGCGGAGTACCAGGTCGGCGTGAAGCTGTCGAAGGACGAGGTCGGCAAGATCGTCGCCTTCCTCAACACCCTCAACGGCCAGTACCAGGGCAAGACCCTGCAGTAACCGGCAGCTCCGGGGGCGTTCGCCCCCGGTTCTCGCCCGGTTTGGCTCAGCCCTTGCGGCCGAGCGGCTGGCTTTCGAAACGCACGCCGGCCAGGCCGCTTTCCATCAGCGCGCGGATGTTGCCGTGGTCGCCGCCCGCGGGGCTGGCCAGCACGGCGCGGTAGTGCTCGCCGAAGGCCAGCAGGGCCTCCTCGTCGCTCAAGCCCTCCAGCAGCGCCAGGCCCAGGGTCTTGCAGGAGCCCTCGTTCTGTCCGGCGGCGTTTTCCACCGCGCCGTTGGCGAAGGCGCTCGGCCGGTAGTCGTAGTGCGCGGCGATGAAGGCCAGGGTATCGGCGAAAACGTGCTCCCCGCTATGCAGGCGGGCACGGAAGTCGTTCAGATCGGTCATTGTTTGCTGCTCTTCTCGAAGGCCGCCCGCTGCTCGGGGCTGGCCTCTTTCTGGTATTTGCTTTTCCATTCGTCGTAGGGCATGCCGTAGATCTCCTCGCGCGCCTGTTCGACGCTGAGGTCGATGGAAAGGTCGTCGGCGGCGGCCTTCAGCCATTTCCACAGGCAGTTGCGACAGAATCCGGCGAGGTTCATCAGGTCGATGTTCTGCACGTCCGGCCGGCTGCGCAGATGCTGGACCAGGCGGCGGAAGGCGGCGGCTTCGAGTTCGATGCGTTGTTCTTCGGTCATCGTGGTTCCCCGGCTGACAGTCGTCGGTAGCGTAGACGGCCGGCGAGGCGGCCGCCGGGCGCGATCATAGCGTGCTGCCGACGGCCGTCACCAGCGTGCCCGGGCGGGCTGCACTCAGGCCTCGCGGTGGCCGGCGAGGGTGATCGACACCGACTCGGCGAAGCGCAGGGCGTGGGGCTTGTCCACCTCGACCTCGGCGTAGCGCACGCTCGCGTGGCCCATCACCAGATCGAGGATCTCCTGGGTCAGGCGTTCGAGCAGGGCGAAGCGGTTCTCCTCGACGTGGCGGATGATCGCCTTGGTCAGGGTGCGGTAGTTCAGCGCGTGGTCGATGACGTTGTCGCGTACTGCATCGACGGCGGGGTAGAGCACGGTGAGGTTGATCAGCACGTCCTGCTTGTTGAGGATTTCCTCCTCCTTGATGCCGATGTAGGTGCGCAGACGCAGGTCCTTGACCCGGATCCGCGCCATGCCAGGTTCCAGTCGCGGCATAGCCTTGCTCCATTCTGTCGGTTGCGGAAGTGGGGCGGCACTCACTTGAGGTGACGGCCGCCGTTGATGGTCAGCGTGGTGCCGGTGACGTAGGGATTGTCCAACAGATAGCGCAGGCCCAGATAGACCGCCTCGGCGCCGGGCTCGATGCCGAGGGCGGACTTGGCGAGGGTCTTGGCCCGGTAGTCGGCGTCGTCTTCCGGCTTGAAGAGGATCAGCGCCGGAGCGATGCCGTTGACCTTGACGCGCGGCGCCAGGCGCGCGGCGAAGGACAGGGTGAGGTTGTCCAGGCCGGCCTTGCTGGCGCTGTAGGCGATGTGCCGGTCGCTGCCCTTGCGCGTCACGTCGTCGCCGATGTGCACGATGTCCGCCGGGCTCGAGTGCTCCAGCAGCTCGGCGCAGTGCAGGTTGATCAGGTAGGGCGCCAGCATGTGCACGCTGAACAGCCGCTGGAAGGTCTGCGCCTCCGCGCCGGGCGCCTCGCCCAGCCATTCCGAGGCGTTGTGCACGATGGCGCGCAGGCGGTCGGTGTGCGCCTTGAGCCGCTCGATGAAGGCGAGGATGCCGGCCTCGTCGGCGAAGTCCGCGTGCAGGGTCAGCGCGCCGCGCTCGCGCAGCCGTTCCAGGCCCGGGCGTTCGCGGCGGAAGGTCGCGATCACCGGCTGGCCCGCGTCGAGCAGGCGCTCGGCGCAGTAGAGGCCGATGCGCTGGCTGGCGCCGGTGATCAGGATGGGGGCCGGGGACGCGCTCATCTGATTTGCGCGGGATACCCCGGACTTCCAGTCCGGGCAGGGATAGCGCAGCGCCCTTCGAGCGCCCCTGTTCCCGCTTCCTCCTTTACGCAAGAGCTATCTTTACAGTTGTTGTGGTATTTGTGAGACATGACGAAACGCGCCTACCAATACCGCTTCTACCCCACGCCAGAGCAGGCCGACCGGCTGGCGCGGACGTTCGGTTGCGTGCGTTTTGTCTACACCGCAGTGCTGCGCTGGCGTACCGATGCGTTCTTCAAGGAACAGCAGAAGGTCGGTTACACGCAGGCCAGCGCCCGGCTGACGGCGATCAAGAAGCTGCCGGAAACAGCCTTTCTCAACGAGGTGTCG
>Ga0209575_10000150_pt1 | contig 72362 bp, 68 predicted proteins | sample Medcelwee11metaG_FD_187172 | JGI IMG/M metagenome (GOLD analysis project Ga0209575, IMG submission 187172) | Freshwater pond sediment microbial communities from the University of Edinburgh, under environmental carbon perturbations - Medium... | ecosystem: Environmental > Aquatic > Freshwater >... | reverse complement strand
AGGCTTATCAAGTTCAAATCGTCGATCTGAAAGAGCAGATCAAGTTGCTTCGCCAGCGTCTGTTCGGGCGCCAGTCGGAGCGACCGGTTGATCCTGCCACGCCGCAGCTAGCCCTTTTCAACGAAGCCGAGAGTGTCGCCATCCCCGTTTCCGACGAGACTGGCGAAGAGGAAATGGTGGCTCCGAGCCGGCGACGTGGCAAACGCACACCGCTGTCTGCCGAGAGGCGGTGAACTACCTGGCCGGCAACTGGAGCCGGCTCATCCGCTATACCGAGGCGGGTTACCTGCCGATCGACAACAACCGTGCCGAACGAGCTGTTCGCCCGTTCGTCATCGGGCGCAAGAACTGGTTGTTCAGCGACACGCCCAGGGGCGCGACGGCCAGCGCGCAGCTCTACAGCCTGGTAGAAACCGCCAGGGCCAACGGGCAGGAGCCCTATGCCTGTCTGCGCCACGTCCTCGAACGCCTGCCGGCAGCGCAAAGCGTCGAAGACTACGAGGCGCTGCTGCCGTGGAACTGCACTCCGACGGCGCCACTGTAAAAGACCAGAACGGCCGTTAACAGACGGGGTTCATGGATCACTTACGATCAACTGGCCGGTAAGCGGGAGAGCCGGGAAAGGCTCGTACGCTGGCAGCCAGGAGTGGCGTCCCCGGTTTTTCCTGCTTGCCCCTCACTCCCCCGCCTGCAACGCCACTTCGACCTCGCGCTGCTTATCGCCGCGCTTGACGGAAAGCCGTACCCGATTCCCGGCCTGGTAGTCGTCCAGGATCGCCTGCAGTTGCTCGACCGAGGCGACGGTCTTGCCGTCGACGGCGGTGACGACGTCGCCGGGGACGATGCCGCCGTCGCGGGTGAAGCTCGCCCCGTCGAGCTCGGCCGCTTCGGCGGCCGAGCCCGGCGGCACACCGAGGATGAAGACGCCTTCGATGCCGCTCAGTTCGACGAGGCGCTGGTTCAATCCCGAGTCCACCTCGACCCCCAGGCTGGGCTGCACGTATTTTCCCGTCCGGACGAGTTGGGGCACGACCCGGTTGACGGTGTCCACCGGCACCGCGAAACCGATCCCGGCGGAGGCGCCGCTCGGGCTGTAGATGGCGGTGTTGATGCCGATCAGCCGGCCGGCCGAGTCCAGCAGCGGCCCGCCGGAGTTACCCGGGTTGATCGCCGCGTCGGTCTGGATCAGGTGGTCGATCGCCGGGCCGCCCTCGCCCGAGAGCGTGCGGTCCAGGGCCGAGACGATCCCCGTGGTCAGCGTCCAGTCCAGGCCGAAGGGGTTGCCGATGGCGAAGACCTTCTGCCCTACCTTGAGATCGTGACTGGCCCCCAAAGGCACCGGCGGCGGCCGCTTGAAGTCCACGCCGATCTTCAGCACGGCGATGTCGTGCTCGCGGGAGGCCCCCACCAGGTTGGCCTTGAAGCTGCGCCCGTCGGCCAGCTTGACCGTGGCCTCGCTGGCGCCTTCCACCACGTGGAAGTTGGTGACGACATGCCCGGCATTGTCCCAGATGAATCCCGAGCCCGTGCCGCGCGGCACCGAAAAGACATTGCGGGTCCAGAAGTCCATCAGCTGCGCCTTGGTGGTGATGAACACCACCGAGTCTCGGGACCTCTCGAACAGCGCGATGGTGGCCTTTTCGTCCGCCGCCAGGTCGCCGCGGGCCTCGACCAGCCGCGGCGCGGCGTCCCGGGTGCCGCCGGGCCAGCCGTAAGCGTCCGGCAGGCCGCGCCAGAGCACGCTCAGCAGGCCGACGGCCAGCGTGACGCCGAACAGACGGACGAGGAAGGGATCGCGCATGAAAGGACTCCTTGATGGGGGAAAGTGGGCGGATTCTATTGCCTGACGCCGTTCCTCTTCACTCGCCCGAAGCGATCCAGTCCTCGACGCGCAAGCCGGGCCGAGGCTGCGGGTACCGCTCATCCGCTGCCCCGACCGTTGGGGAGAGTTCCTCGAGTGCAGCCTTGACTTGGCTGTTGTTCAGTCCAATCTACCATCCACATGGATGGCAAGGGGATGGTCATGAGCATTCACGAACTGCGGCCGAAGGCCGGAGACACGACGGAAAAGATCACCATCAACCTGGGGGTCGTCGACCTGGGACAGATCGACCTGCTGGTTCAGGAAGGCTTCTATTCGAATCGAACCGATCTGATTCGCACGGCGATCCGCAATCAGCTGGCGACCCATGCCGAAGTGATCCGCGAAACGGTCGCCCGCAAGACCTTCGTCCTCGGCCTGCAGCACTACAGCCGCCGCGACCTGGAGGCCGTGCAGGCCGCCGGACAGCGGCTCCAGATCCAGGTGCTGGGACTGGCCAGCATTGCCACGGATGTGCCTCCCGAACTCGCGCTGGCGACGATCGAATCGATCGTCGTGCTCGGCGCGCTCCATGCCAGCGCCGCGGTGAAGGCCGCGCTGGCGGACCGGATCCGGTGACCGCAAGAGCGGCCCAAGGAGATTCGAAGCATGAATACCCAACGCGATTCCGCTTTGCTCGAAGCCACACGACTGACGCGCTCCGGCCGGCTCCTCGAAGCCACCGAGCTCATTCAACGCACGCTGGGAGGCCGCCCGGCGCCACCGCCCGCGGCCCAGGCCTCCCCGCAGGAAAATGCCGGGGGAACGGTGATCGAAGGCAGCTTCCGCGTCATCGATAGCGGCCCGCCTGCCCCGGCCAGCGCGGCGCCAGACGTCGAGCGGGACGCGGCAGGCGGCCGGGACGCGCCCGAGACCGTCGGCGAACCGCTCTTCCCGTCGTCGCGCCTCGCTGCGGTCCTGCGCGAGAAACTGGCCAGGTTCCGCGGACCGGCGCCGGTCTTCGAGCCGATCCTCCCCCAGCCAGCGCCCGAGGCGATACCCGAGGGCGCCCGGTTCATTGCCGGCTCGTACAGCAACCCCGCGGGTACCCGCAGCTACAAGCTGTATGTCCCGAGCGGCCATGGGGGGCAGCCGCTGCCCCTGATCGTCATGCTGCATGGCTGCACGCAAAGTCCGGACGACTTTGCCGCCGGCACCCGCATGAACGAGCTCGCCGAGCAGGAGCCCTGCCTGGTGCTCTATCCGGCCCAGTCGAGCGCGGCGAATTGCTCGAAGTGCTGGAACTGGTTCAATCCGGCGGACCAGCACGCCGACCAGGGCGAGCCGTCGCTGATCGCCGGCATGACGCGCGACGTCGCGGCACGCTACCAGGCCGATCCGCGGCGCATCTACGTCGCCGGTCTGTCGGCCGGCGGCGCCATGGCCACGACGATGGCGATGACCCACCCCGACCTGTATGCCGCGGCCGGCGTCCATTCCGGGCTGCCCCACGCGGCCGCGCACGACCTGCCGTCCGCGTTCGCCGCCATGCAGCAGGGCGCCAGCGGCGCCGGACACGCCGGAAAGGGCCGGGCGCCCGCATGTCCGGTGCCGATCATCGTCTTCCACGGCGACCAGGATACGACGGTGCATCCCGGCAATGGCGACCAGGTGATCCTCCAGTTTGCGCCGACCGCCTCCCGCCACGCCGCCCAGCCGAAAGCCGGCGCGAACTCGGATGTGAACGTGGAACGGGGCCAGGTGCCGAACGGGCATGCCTACACCCGCACCCTCTACCATCGCCCGAGCGGCTCGCCGCACGTCGAGCAGTGGACGATTCACGGTGCGGGTCATGCCTGGTCCGGGGGCAGCGCCCGCGGCTCCTATACCGATCCTCGGGGCCCGGATGCGAGCAAGGAAATGCTGCGCTTCTTCCTCGCCCATCCTGCCGGGCCGTCGAGGTAAGCGGGGGTCCGCGCGAGCCTGTCTGGGAATCCAGCGCGGCAAACCGCTGCGCGGGTTTTGCCACCCTACCGCTCGATGCCCGCCCCTCAGGCCTCCCGCCGCACCGCCGGCGCGACGCGCTCCGCGCTCAGCACCAGGCCGATGCCGCCGAGCACGGCCAGGGACGCGAGGCCCAGGCGCAGGGTCAGGGCCTCGCCGAGCAGCAGGACGCCGGCCAGGGCGGCGAGGATCGGCACGCTGAGCTGGACGGTCGCCGCCTGCAGGGCGCCGAGGCCGCGCAGGGCGCTGTACCAGACGGCGTAGCCGAGCCCCGAGGTCAGCGCGCCGGAGAGCAGCGCATAGAACAGTCCCAGCGGGTCCGGCTCGCGCTGCGCCAGCAGGAGCAGGCCGAGCCCCAGGGCCAGGGGAACGGCGCGCAGGAAGTTGCCGGCGGTGGCGGCCAGCGGATCGGCGGCGGCGCGGCCGAGCAGCGAGTAGACCGCCCAGGCCAGGCCGGCGAGCAGCATCAGCGCGGCGCTGCCCGGTGCCGGCGCGTGGGCCCCCGGCAGCAGCAGGGTCACCAGCCCGGCGAGAGCGAGCAGCAGGCCGAGGCTCGCCCAGGGGCCGAGGCGCTCGCCGCGCGAGAGGCCGTAGAGCAGCATGCCCAGCTGCACCGCGCCGAACAGCAGCAGCGCGCCGACGCCGGTATCCAGTTGCAGGTAGGCGAAGGAGAAGCCGGCGGCGTAGACGAACAGCGCGACGGCGCCGGACCAGCTGCCGCCCACCCGGCCCCGCTTCGCCCCCAGGCGCAGCAGCAGCCCGAGGCTCAGCGCGCCGGCGAGGAGGCGCACGGCGGTGAAGCTGGCGGCGTCGATGCCGGTGTCCCTGAGGGCCAGGCGGCAGAGCAGCGAGTTGCCGGCGAAGGCCAGCATGGCCAGGGCGGTGAGCAGCAGGGTGCGGGCGGTCATGGGGTCGTCTCTGCGTAGAGTCCGAGGTTTTTTCGGAGTCTAGCGCCTGCCGTTCGCGGCCATCCCCACACCTTCGGGTCAGGGCGCCGGTTCGGAAATCTCGATCAGGTTGAGGTCCGGGTCGCGCACATAGATCGAGCGGATCGGCCCGGTCGCCCCGGTGCGCATCACCGGGCCCTCGACGACCGGCCAGCTCATCCGCTGCAGGTGGGCGATCACCGCCTCCAGCGGCTGGCTGGCGATGAAGCACAGGTCCAGCGCGCCGGGCACCGGCAGGTGCGCCCTGGGCTCGAACTCGCGGCCACGTACGTGCAGATTGATCTTCTGGTTGCCGAAGCGGAAGGCCACGCGGCCGTTGCCGAAGGTTTCCAGGTGCATGCCGAGCACCTGCGTATAGAAGTGCGTGGTCGCCTGCGGGTCGCTGGCGGTCAGTACCAGGTGGTCGAGGTGGTCGATCATCGGCGTCTCCCGTGGCGTGGCGCCCGGCCGTCGGCCTTGCCGGGTGCGGCGGAATTGGCAAGCATGGGGGCCGTCCCGCCCGGAGTCTGCCATGTCCCTGCCCGATCTGAACCTGCTGGTTGCCCTCAACGTCCTGCTCGAAGAAGGCAGCGTGGCGGCGGCGGCGCGGCGCATGCACCTCAGCGCGCCGGCGATGAGCCGCACCCTGGGGCGCATCCGCGAGGCGGTGGGCGATCCGATCATGGTCCGCGCCGGCCGCAACCTGGTGCCGACGCCGCGCGCCCTGGAGCTGCAGGAGCAGGTGCGCCAGCTGGTCGAGCAGGCCACCCGGCTGTTCCACAGCGGCGAGCATTTCGACCTGGCCGGCCTGGAGCGCTGCTTCACGCTGCGCGCCAACAACGTACTGGTCGGCGACATGGCCGCCCGGCTGTTGCAGGAACTCGGCCGCGAGGCGCCGCGCTGCACGCTGCGCTTCGTGCCCGAGGTCGAGCACGACGACGCGGCGCTGCGCCGCAACCGCATCGACCTGTTCATCGGCGCCCTGCCGGGGCTGGAGCCCGAGGCGAAGACCCAGCGGCTGTTCTCGACCCGCTTCGTCGGCCTGGCGCGGCGCGACCATCCGCTGTTCGACGGCGAGATCAGCCCCGAGCGCTTCGCCGCCTACCCGCAGGTCAGCGTGTCGCGGCGCGGCCGCGCCCGCGGGCCGATCGACGAGGAGCTGGAAAAGCTCGGCCTGCAGCGCGACGTGCGGCTGGTCACCCCGTCCTTCCACGGCACCATCTTCTGCCTGCTGGAGTCCGACCTGCTGCTGCCGATCCCCGAGCACGCGCTGTGGCGCCTCGAGCGCCTGGGCCTGGGGCTGCGCCAGTTCGCCATTCCGCTGCCGCTGAAACCCTTCGAGGTGATCCAGGCCTGGCATCCGCGCTTCGACAACGACGTCGCCCACCGCTGGCTGCGCCGCACGGTCGCCCAGGTCTGCCTGGACCTGTGCGCCAGCTCCGCCCCGCTGGCCTGAGGCCGCCCGGAACGCCGGCGCCGACGCCTCGATCCGTGCGCCAGACGCAATCGTCGGTTCCGTTTATTTCAATTTTCGCAACATAGGCGAACCCCTAGAATTCGCGCAAGCCAATGATTCATAGGGTGTTTCGTCTGACCTCGCCAAGCCGGCGAGCAGCGCGGAGCGCCCGCTCAGGAGGTACGCGATGGCTGCTCCCGCTGCGGCATCGAACACCCTGGACCTGCGCCTGACCATCGGGCTGGTCGGCGTGCTGATCGCCTCGTTCACCGCCGGACTCAACGAATACGTGACGGCGAACGCCCTGATGGACATCAAGGGTGCCCTGTCCATCGGCTACGACGAAGGCACCTGGCTGACCGTGCTGTATGCGGCCGCCGGGGTGATCGGCATGGCCTTCGCGCCCTGGTGCTCGTATACCTTCTCGATCCGCCGCTTCACGATGTTCGCCATCGTCGCCTTCGCCTTTCTCGGCTGGCTCTGCCCCTTTGCGCCCAACCTGGAAAGCCTGTACGCGCTGCGCATCCTGCAGGGCCTGATGGGCGGCTGCATACCGCCGATGCTGATGACCGTGGCGCTGCGCTTTCTGCCGCTGGACGTTCGCCTCTACGGGCTGGGCGCCTATGCGCTGACCGCCACCTTCACGCCGAACCTCGCCTTGCCGCTGGCGGCCCTGTGGACCGAGTACGTCGGTTGGGAATGGGCCTTCTGGCAGGCCATCCCCCTGTGCCTGATCTGCTGTAGCGCGGTCGGCTACGGCCTGCCGCAGGACCCGCTGCACCTGGAGCGCTTCCGGACGTTCGATACGGTCGGCTTGCTGACGGGCGTGCCGGCACTCGCCGCCCTGGTCGTCGGGCTGCTGCAGGGGGACAAGTACGACTGGTTCGAGTCGCCCCTGATCGGCACCCTGCTGATCGGTGGCGGCGGCCTGCTGGTGGCCTTCCTCCTCAACGAATGGACCCATCCGGCGCCGTTCTTCCGCCTGGACATTCTCAAGCGGCGCAACTTCACCTTCGGGCTGATCGCCCTGGTCTGCATCCTGGTGATGATGAGCGTGATCATCGGCCTTCCGAACCGGTATTTGGCCGAGCTGCACGAGTACCGCCCGTTGCAGAGCGCTCCGCTGACCCTGCTGGTCGCCCTGCCGCAGCTGCTGGCGCTGGTCCTGGTGGCCGCACTGTGCAACAGCCCGCGGATCGACTGCCGCTGGGTGCTGGTGGCTGGCGCACTGTGCTGCGCAGCGTCCTGCCTGGGCTTCAGCTTGGTCACCGGCGAGTGGACGCGGGAGAACTTCTACCTGCTGATGGCACTGCAGATCGTCGGCCAGCCGATGGCGATCATTCCGATCCTGATGCTGGCGACCAGCGCCGTGACGCCGGCCGAGGGGGTCTTCGCCTCGTCCTGGTTCAACACCACGCGGGCGCTGTCGTCGGTGCTGGGAACCGCTCTGGTCAACCTCCTGCTCACCGAGCGCGGACGCTTCCATTCCGATGTGCTGGTGGGGCAGTTGGGCGACTCCATGCAAGTGCTGGAGGCGCACCTGAGCCAACTGCAGGCAACCCTGCCGAACCTCGGCAGGCGCGAGTTGCTCGAGGTGGTGTCGCGCCAGCTGCAGGAGCAAGTGACGGTGCTCACCGTAGCGGACATCTTTCTGGCTGCCAGCAGTCTGGCGCTGCTGGTACTGGCGCTGACCTCGATCCTTCCCTTGCGTATCCATCCGCCGCGCTCCGCTGCCCCCGCTTCGTAACGAGGTATTCCTGTCATGTCGCTTCATGTTTCGCGCCGGACCTCCCTGGCGCTGGTCGCCGCCCTGGTGATTGCCCTGCTCGGCTACCTGAGCTTTCGCCTGCTGCGCCCGGCCGACCGGCAGAGCACCGACAACGCCTATGTGCGCGCCGACTTCACCCTGGTCGCGCCCAAGGTTTCGGGGCAGATCGTCGAGCTGCTGGTGGAGGACAACCAGATCGTCCGCAAGGGTCAACCGCTGGTGCGCATCGATCCGCGCGACTACCAGGCCGCCGAGGCCGCGGCCGCGGCCGAGGTGCTCGCCGCCCGCGCCCAGTTGCAGCGGCTGGCGGCCGACCTCGAGCAGCAGCAGTCGCGGATCGCCGCGGCGCAGGCCCAGGTCGCGGCCGACCGGGCCGAGCACACCTTCGCCCGCCAGGAGCTGACCCGCCACGAGAACCTCGCGCGCGAGGGCGCCGGCAGTCTGCAGCTGGCCCAGCAGGCGCGCTCGCGGATCGGCACCAGCCAGGCCCGGCTCGACCGGGCCGAGGCGACGCTGGCCACCGCGCAGAAGCAGGTGGCGGTACTGCAGGCCGGGCGCGACGAAGCGCAGGGCAACCTGCAGCGCCGGGAAGCCGAACTCGAGCAGGCCCGGCTCCGGCTGTCCTATACCGAGATCCTCGCGCCGCTCGACGGCATGGTCGGCCAGCGCGCGGTGCGGGTCGGCGCCTACGTCAAGCCGGGCCAGGCGCTGCTCGCCGTGGTGCCGCTGCAGAGCGCCTACGTGGTGGCCAACTTCCGGGAAACCCAGCTGACCCAGGTGGCGGCCGGGCAGCCGGTCAGCGTGCGGGTCGACACCTTTCCCGATGCCGAGCTGCGCGGTCACGTGGACAGCGTGGCGCCGGCCAGCGGCCTGAGCTTCGCGCCGATCGCGCCGAGCAACGCCACCGGCAACTTCACCAAGATCGTCCAGCGCATCCCGGTGAAGATCCTCCTCGAACCCGGCCAGCCGCTGCTGGAGAAGCTGCGGGTCGGCATGTCGGTGGTCGCCACCATCGACACCCGGAGCGGCACGACGCCCGCGGGCGGCCAGGGGCTGCGGCCATGAAGGCCCTGCCCGCCCTGCTGCTCTCCGGGCTGGCGCTCACCGGCTGCACGGTGCTCGGCCCGGACTTTTCCGCACCGCCCGGGGAGGCCACGGCCGACTGGAGCGAGGCGCCGGAGCGCTCGGTCTACCGCCGGACGACCCTGCAGCCCCTCGATCCCCAGTGGTGGAAGCTGTTCGACGACCCGCAGCTGTCGGCGCTGCAGGCGCGGGTCGTCGCGCAGAACCTCGACCTGCTGAGCGCCGGCACCCGCCTGCAGCAGAGCCGGGCGCTGCGCCGGATCGCCGGCGGCGAGGCCCTGCCGACGCTGGACGCCAACGGCTTCGCGCTGCACCAGCGCAACTCCAACTCGGGGCGGGTCGACTATTCGGGCCGGGAAGGCAAGCAGGACTTCAACCATTCGCGGGCGACCCTGGACGCCTCCTGGGAACCCGACCTGTGGGGGCGGATCAGCCGGCACATCGAGGAAGCCGACGCCCTGCTCGAGGCCAGCGAGGAAACCCGCCGCGACGTGCTGGTGCTGGTGCTGGCCGAAACGGCGCACCATTACATCCGGCTGCGCGGCGAGCAGGCCAACGAGGCGCTGATCCGCAAGAATCAGGAGATCGCCCGGCGCCATCTCGAGCTGACCCGCATCCGCCTGGCCAACGGCATGGCGACCAACCTGGAGGTCGCCCAGGCCGCGGGCCAGCTCGCCACCATCGAGGCGCGCCTGCCGGCCAGCCTCGAAGAGCAGGCGCGCCTGATCAACGCCTTGAGCTTCCTGGTCGGCGGTATGCCCGATGCGCTGCGCGCCGAGCTGCAGCCGGTGCGCGGCATTCCGGTGCCGCCGCAGGCGGTGCCGATCGGCCTGCCCGCGGAGCTGGCCCGCCGCCGGCCGGACATCCGCGAGGCCGAGGCCCGCCTGCACGCCGCCACCGCCGGCATCGGCGCGGCGCAGGCCGACTTCTACCCGCAGATCACCCTGACCGGCAGCTTCGGTTTCGAGTCGTCGCAGTTCGTCCCCTTCGAGTGGACCAACCACCTGTTCGCCGTCGGCCCCAGCCTGTACCTGCCGATCTTCGAGGGCGGGCGCCTGAAGGGCCGGCTGGCGCTGCGCGAGGCCCGGCAGCAGGAGGCCGCCATCGCCTACCGGCGCACGGTGCTCAAGGCCTGGCACGAAGTCGACGACGCGCTGAGCGCCTACGGCGCCAGCCAGCAGCGCCAGCTCAAGCTGGTCGAGGCGGTCGGGCAGAACGAGGCGGCGCTGGGCAACGCCCGCCAGCAGTACCTGGCCGGCGCCGTGGACTTTCTCAACGTGCTCAATGCGCAGCGCGATCTACTGGCCACCGAGGAGCAGCGGATTCGCAGCGACGAGGCGGTGTCGATCAGTCTGGTGGGGCTCTACAAGGCGCTGGGCGGCGGCTGGGAGGGCACCCTGTAGGCGCCCGGCAAAAGCTCAGGCCTCTTCGCGCAGGAGGAACCGCCACAGCTCGCGCGCCTCGGGCAGCAACGCCTCTTCCGACTTCACGCCGATCCACAGGGTGCGGCTGGCCCAGTCGTCGGTCAGCGGGATGGCGCGCAGGCCGTCCGCCAGGCGCTCGTCGCGCACCGCCGCCTCGGGCACCACGCCGATCCCCAGCCCGGCCTCGACCATCCGGCTGATCGCGTCGAAGCTGCCCACCTGCATGCGCAGGCGGAGGATGCGCTGCGCGGTCACCGCCGAATCGATCAGCAGCCGCAGCAGCGAGGTGCCGTGGGCGAGGCTGATGTAGTCGTAGGCCAGGGTGTCGACGAAGGCGACCCTGCCGAACTTGGCCAGCGGGTGGCCGACCGGCACCAGCAGGACCAGCCGGCTCTGCCGGTAGGGCCGCAGCTCCAGGGTCGGCGCCGGCACGTTGTCGGCGAGCACCCCGATATCGATCCGCCCGCTGTCCAGCGCCGCGACGATCTCCTCGCTCAGCCGCTCCTCCAGGTTGATGCGTACCTGCGGCCGCTCGGCGAGGAAGGCGGCCAGGTCGCGCGGCAGGAACTGCAGCACCGCCGAGGTGTTGGCCCACAGCCGCAGATGGCCGCGCACGCCCACGGCGAACTCGCCGATGTCGGCAGCCATGCGGTTGACGTCGTCGAGAATGGTGCGGGCGTGCTCGAGGAGTTCCCGGCCGGCCGGGGTCAGCTCGAGCCCGCGCGGCTGGCGGACGAACAGCGGGCAGTCGATGGTCCTTTCCAGATCGCAGATCCGCTTGCTCACCGCCGACAGGGTGAGGTGGGCGCGCTCGGCCGCCCGGGTCAGGCTGCCCAGCTCGGCAGCCAGCAGAAACACCCGCAGCGACTGCAGATCGAAATGGAGGGGGTTGGTCATGACTGCTGGAAGCTCCCGAAGGCTGTAGAACCGAACATACCCCGAACGCCGCGCGGAATCTCATCCCGCGGCGCCCTGGCGATGGCCGGCATGCCGACGGAGTCGTCGACGGCAGCGGAATCGGGAGCGGCACGCGGAACAGCCGGGGGCGCGGCGGTCGGGGTGGGCACTTTACGGTGCGGCATGATGGCACACCAGCGGAGAAAACGGACCCGGGATTCCCGTCCTTGACGGCACGAACGTCCCATAGCGGGGAGGCGAGGTCGAATTGCCGGCGGATGGCCCGTCCCGCCGGATGCGCCGGCCAGGGAACCCGATGCCTCGTGGCCCTCTAAGGCAAAGGCCGTCCCGACGGCCATCACGCCAGCCGGCCCGAACCGACACCGGCTGAACCACCCGACATGAAGGAAGACCGCCGATGCAAAGACTGCCAACCACGCTGGGCCTGATCGCCGCCCTGCTGCTTTCCGGACAGGCCCGGGCAACGGCTCCGGAGGCAGGCAGCGCCGGCCCTGTGCCGTTCGATGCCGGAGCGCGGTCGATCCGCGGCGATTACCCGCTGTTCGCCGGCGAGCAGCAGCGCATGACCGCACTGGTCGAGGCGGCCAGGCGCGCCGGAATCGCGGTGCCGGTACCCAAAGATCCCGGCGGCGGCCTCAGCCACGAACAGCACAAGCGCAACTACATGGCGCTCTATGGCGCCGGCCTCTTGTACCGGATCACCGGGGAGGCGGCCTACGCCGACTACGCGCGACGTCTGCTGCTGGAATACGCCACGCTCTATCCGACCCTCGGGCCGCACCCGGCCGCGAGCGGCGACGCGCCGGGGCGGCTGTTCTGGCAGAGCCTCAACGACAGCGTCTGGCTGGTCTATGCGGTGCAGGGTTACGCCGCGATCCGCGACAGCCTCCCGGCCGAGGACCGCCAGAGCATCGACGAGCGGGTTTTTCGCCCGATGGCGGCCTTTCTTTCCGAAGGCCAGCCGCAGGTCTTCGAGCTGATCCACAACCACGCGACCTGGGCCTGCGCCGCGGTCGGCATGACCGGCTACCTGTTGCGCGACGACGAGCTGGTGGCCAAGGCCCTGACCGGACTCGACCACAGCGGCCGGACCGGCTTCCTGCGCCAGATCGACCAGCTCTTCTCGCCCGACGGCTATTACACCGAAGGCCCCTATTACCAGCGCTATGCCCTCCTGCCCTTCGTGGTCTTCGCCCAGGCGATCGAGGCCAACGAGCCGCAGCGCAGGATCTTCGCCTACCGGGACGGCATCCTGCCCAAGGCGATCCGCACCACCGTCCAGCTCACCCACGACGGCTACTTCTTCCCGCTCAACGACGCCCTGCCCGACAAGAGCCTGAAGACCGACGAGCTTTATCAGGCGATCGCCATCGGCTACGCCGCGACCCACGACCCGACCTTCCTCGACATCGCCCGCCGGCAGGGACGCACTGCCCTCACTCCCGACGGGCTGCTGGTCGCCCGCGACCTGGCGGCGGGCAAGGCACAGCCCTTTCCCTTCGCCTCGCAGTTGTTCCGCGACGGTCCCCAGGGCGACCAGGGGGCGATTGCGGTGCTGCGCGCCGGACCGGACGACCGGGACCAGGTGCTGGTCGCCAAGAACAGCGCCCAGGGCATGGGGCACGGGCATTTCGACAAGCTGAACTGGCTGCTCTACGACGAGGGCGCCCCGGTCGTCACCGACTACGGGTCGGCACGCTTTCTCAACGTCGAATCCAAGGAGGGCGGCCGCTACCTGAAGGAAAACCAGAGCTGGGCCAAGCAGACCGTCGCCCACAACACCCTGGTGGTCAACGAGACCAGCCACTTCGACGGCCAGTGGAAAGTCGGCGAAACGCTGGCGCCCCGGCAGCTGTTCTTCTCGGCGGACGGGACGACGCGGGTGAGCACTGCGGACATGGAAGGCGCCTACCCCGACGTGCGCTTTCGCCGGACCCTGGCGCAGCTGTCGATCGAGGGCCTGGCCGGCCCCGTGGTGGTCGACCTGCTGCGCGTCAGCGGCAGCCGACCGGCGCAGTACGACCTGCCCCTGCACTACGCGGGACAGATCACCGCGGTGGGCTTTCCGCTCCAGTCCAAGCCGACGGAGCGGCCGGTACTCGGCCAGGCCAACGGCTACCAGCACCTCTGGGTGGATGCGATTGGAACCCCGGAGGCCGGCAACGCGACGCTGACCTGGCTCAACGGCCGGCGCTTCTATACCTACCGCCTGCTGCCGCCCGCGGGGGCGAAGCTCATCCTGGCCGAGAGCGGCGCCAACGACCCGAACTTCAACCTGCGCCGCGAGCCGGTGCTGATCGAGCGCCTGGAGAACGCCCGCGACGCCACCTTCGTCGCCGTGCTCGAACCGCACGGCCTGTACGACCCGGACACGGAGACGGTCAGCGACAGCCAGAGCCGGATCGCCGCACTGCGCCATGTCCGCACCACGGATGCCGATATCGTCGTGCTCGAACTGCTCGACGGCCGGAGGGTGACGCTGGCCATCGCCGACGCCCCGGACGCGGCGCAGGCGCACCAGGCCGTGGTCGACGGCCGCCCGCTCGCCTGGAGCGGCCATGCCGGGCGTTTCGACGAGCCGGCAGCCGGGGAGACGGCCTCGGGACAGCATCGGTAACGACCATCGGGCAGCGGTCCCCTCCTGGAGCACCCGGCACGCTGTCCGCACCACCCTCGCCCACCGCGCCCGGCACGGCCGGTGGGGCGACTCCGCCCGGCCGATGCCCCATCAAAGGGCCCGAGCCGGCTATCGGCACGGCCGGCGCAACGATGTTCCGCGCCACCCGTGGTCGACGCACCGGAACGATGCACAGCAAGTACCGAACGTCATCAAACCAGTGCAGAAAAGCCCGGAAAAAACTCGGAAACATTTTTTACGGAAAAACCTCCGGCCAGTTGGCAAGCCCTGTGCTTATCTCAAAAAAGCTTCACCGGCCCCCTTCCAGACCTGCGCGGAACACGCGCATCGAAACCTCAAGGACAGACGCGTCATGCTCAAAAAAACGACCCTCGCCCTCACCACCGTCGGTGCCGTGGCCGGCAGTTGCATCGCCGTGGCGGGGATAGCAGTGGACACGCCTCTGGGCGAGTTCAGCATCACTGCCAACGCCACCCTGGCCTCCGAGTACATCTTCCGCGGCATCTCGCAGACCAAGGGCGACCCGGCCATCCAGGGCGGGCTGGACATCGTCCATCAGAGCGGGCTGTACGTCGGTACCTGGATCTCCAACGTCGACTACGAAACCTCGAACGCGAACACGGAGCGCGACTATTACTTCGGCTACACCAACAAGCTCACCGAGGAGCTGAGCTTCGACGTGGGCTGGCTCAAGTACGACTATCCGGGCGACGACCTCGGCAATGCCGACCTGAACTACAGCGAGTACTACGGCAGCCTCTCCGCCTACGGCTTCAAGGTCGGCATCAACTATTCCGACGACTACAGCCACGACAACACCGCCGTCTATTCCTACGTCGGCTACAAGCGCGACCTGCCCTACGGGGTGGGCCTGTCCCTGCGCGCCGGCAAGTACGATTTCAAGGACGACTCCTTCTACAAGGACGGCGCGACCCAGGGCGAAGACTCCTACTACGACTGGTACGTCGGGGTGAGCAAGGAGTTCGTCGGCCTGCAGTTCGGCCTGACCTATACCCAGACCGACCTGAAGGACGAGGAGTGCGAGAACTACACCGGCAACGAGACCTACTGCGACGCCAACTTCGTCGCCTCGATCTCCAAGGTCTTCTGACCGCCGGCGCGCGCCCTCAGTAGCCGCCGCCGCTTCCGGCAGGGTCCGCGTCGCTCCCCTTGAAGCGGCCGACCAGGCTCCTCATGGCGCGCATCAGCAGGCTGGTGTCGACGCCCACGGCGACGAAGGCGCAGCCCAGCTCCAGGTAGCGGCGCGCCCGCGCCTCGTCCGTGGCAAGAATGCCGGCCGCCTTGCCGGCCCGGCGGATGCGCGTGATGGCGTCCTCGATGGCCGCCACCACCGCCGGATGCCCCGGCGCACTGCGGTGGCCCATGGACGCCGAGAGATCCGCCGGGCCGATGAACACCCCGTCCACCCCCTCGACCGCGGCGATAGCGTCGAGATGCTCCAGCCCCCGGACGCTCTCCACCTGGACCAGCAGGCACATCTGCGCGTCGGCCTCGTCCAGGTAGTCGGGAATGCTGTTCCAGCGCGAGGCGCGGGCCAGCGCGGCACCGACCCCGCGGATGCCGTGCGGCGGGTAGTGCATGGCGGCGACCAGCTCGCGGGCCTGCTCGGCGGTCTCCACCATGGGCACCAGCAGGGTCTGCGCACCGATGTCGAGCAGTTGCTTGATCAGCACCGGATCGCCGACCGGCGGACGGACCACCGCCTGGCAGGCATAGGGCGCCACCGCCTGGAGCTGGCCGAGCAGCGAGCGCAGGTCGTTGGGCGCGTGCTCGCCGTCGAGCAGCAGCCAGTCGAAACCGGCATTGGCCGCCAGCTCGGCGCAGTAGGGATCGGCCAGGCCGACCCAGACGCCGATCTGCGCCTCCCGGCTCAGGCGCTGCTTGAAGGTGTTGACGGGCATCTGCATGGTTCGCTCCTTGGCAGACGAAGGAAAAGGGAGGCCGGGGCCGGTATCATGCCGGCCTGCCGGTAACCGCCTGCTCCCCGCAGGTTAAGCCCGCCGCCGTGCCGGGAGAAGCCCGGCCAGACGCCTGCCGCCCCTGCCCCCTACGGAGAAACGCCCATGGAGATCCGCCCCGCCACCCCCGCCGACATCCCGGCGCTGTGCCGCCTGCTCGACCAGCTGTTCGCCCAGGAAGCCGAGTTCAGCCCCGACCGCGACGCGCAGCAGCGTGGTCTGGCGGCGATCATCGAGCAGCCGGCGGCCGGCGAGATCCTCCTCGCCAAGGAGGACGGACGGATCCTCGGCATGGTCAACCTGCTCTATACGATCTCCACCGCATTGGGCGCGCCGGTGGCGCTGCTCGAGGACATGGTGGTGGACGCCGCGGCCCGCGGCCATGGCCTCGGCACGCAGCTCCTGGAGGCGGCCATCGCCACCGCGCAAAGCCGCGGCTGCCGGCGCATCACCCTGCTGACCGACGCCGACAACCTCGACGCCCAGCGCTTCTACGCCCGCCAGGGCTTCGCCCACTCGCCGATGATCCCCCTGCGCCGGGCGCTCGATCCGCTTTAGGAGCAACGGCAGTCGGGTAGGGTGGATGGCCGAAGCCATCCACCTTGGCGGACAAGCCTGCGGCGTTGTCCACCCTACGACCTCAGCGACTTCGCGTCAGACCCCGCCGCCCTGCTCGGCCAGGGCCACGGCGCGGAACATCGCGCGGCGCTTGTTCAGGGTTTCCTCCCACTCCAGCGCCGGCACCGAGTCGGCGACGATGCCGGCGCCGGCCTGCACATGCAGTTCGCCGTCCTTGATCACCGCGGTGCGGATCGCGATCGCGGTGTCCATGTTGCCGTTCCACGCCAGATAGCCGACCGCACCGCCGTAGACGCCGCGCTTGACCGGCTCCAGCTCGTCGACGATCTCCATGGCGCGGATCTTCGGCGCGCCGGAGAGGGTGCCGGCCGGCAGGATGGCGCGCAGCGCGTCCATCGCCGTCAGCCCGTCCTTCAGGTGGCCGGTGACGTTGGAGACGATGTGCATGACGTTGGAGTAGCGCTCGATGACCATCTTCTCGGTGAGCTTCACCGAGCCGGTGTCGGCGACCCGGCCGACGTCGTTGCGGCCCAGATCGATCAGCATCAGGTGCTCGGCCAGCTCCTTGGCGTCGGAGAGCAGGTCCTTTTCCAGCGCCAGGTCGGCCTCCTCGCTGGCGCCGCGCGGACGGGTGCCGGCGATCGGGCGCACGGTGACCAGGCCGTCCTCGACGCGCACCAGCACCTCCGGCGAGCTGCCGACCACGTGGAAGTCGCCGAAGTTGAAGAAGTACATGTAGGGGGTCGGGTTGAAGCAGCGCAGCGCCCGGTAGAGGTCGATGGGCGCGGCGGCGAAGGGAATCGACATGCGCTGGGAAATCACCACCTGCATGCAGTCGCCGGCGAGGATGTAGTCCTTGATGCGCGTCACCGCCCGCTCGAAGTCCTCGCGGCCGAAGCTCGAGCGGAATTCGGGCTCGGCGCCGGCCGGCGCGCCGAGTTCGATGCCCTGGCGCGACGCCAGCGGCTGGCGCAGCGTTTCCAGCAGCGCCCGCAGGCGCGCCTGGCCACGCTCGAAGGCGTCCGCCTCGGCCGGGTCGGCGAGGACGATCAGATGCATCTTGCCGGCCAGGTTGTCGAACACCACCACCGCGTCGGAGACCATCAGCAGGATGTCCGGGGTGCCCAGCGGATCGGGGTTCGGGCAACGGGCGAGCTTCTTCTCGACGTAGCGCACGCTATCGTAGCCGAAGTAGCCGACCAGCCCGCCGTTGAAGCGCGGCAGGCCCGGCAGGGTCGGCACCCGGTAGCGCGCCTTGAAGGCTTCGACGAAGGCCAGCGGGTCTTCGCAGTCGTGGCGCTCCACCTCGACATCGTCGACGCTGATCGAGACGCGGTGGCCGTAGACGCGCAGCACGGTGCGCGCCGGCAGGCCGATGATCGAGTAGCGGCCCCACTTCTCGCCGCCCTGCACCGACTCCAGCAGATAGGAATGGGGAGCGTCGGCGAGCTTCAGGTAGATCGACAGCGGGGTGTCGAAGTCGGCGAGGGTTTCGCAGGCGAGCGGAATGCGGTTGTAGCCTTCGGCGGCCAGGCGCAGGAATTCTTCGCGGATCATGAATCAGCCTCGTGGCGGGCGGGAATACGGGAAAGGGGCAAACGCGCCGGCGAACCGGCAGGGGAGGTCGTCAGGCGCGCCAGCGCCAGCGGGCCAGGGCCTTGATGACCTTCATCCAGAGTTTGCGGGAGACCACCACGATTGCGTTTCCCTCGGCGGGATGGGCAAGAAGAGCGGTCACACTAGCGCAGCCGCGGGTGTCGAATCAACCAGCCCGGACAGCACGTCGAGCACCAGCGCCGGTCCCTCCTCGGCGATCGGCCGGCCGTGGTTGTAGCCGTAGGAGAGCGCCACGCAGGCGACCCCCGCCGCCTTGGCGGCCAGCACGTCGTTGCGCGAATCGCCGACGAACAGCGCCTCCTCGGCGGCCACGCCGGCCCGCTCCATCACCCAGAACAGCGCCGCCGGGTCGGGCTTCTGCTGCGGCAGGGTGTCGCCGCCGACGATCCAGCGGAAATAGCCTTCCAGGCCCTTGTCGGCCAGCAGCTCGGGCAGGAAGCGCGCCGGCTTGTTGGTGATCAGCGCCAGCTGCACCTGCCGCTCGCGCAGCCAGTCGAGGGTTTCCACCACGCCGGGATAGACGCGGGTCAGCCCGTGGCTGTCGGCGTAGGCCTGCATGAACAGCGCCAGCGCCGCCTCGGCCTCCGCTGCGTCCACGCCATCGTGGCACAGGTCGCCGGCCAAGGCGCGGCGCACCAGCACCGGCGCGCCGTTGCCGATCCACAGGCGCACCCGCTCGATACCGGCCGGCGCCCGGCCGAGCTGGCCGAGCATGCGGTCCACCGCGGCGGCCAGGTCCGGCACCGAATCGACCAGGGTACCGTCGAGGTCGAACATCGCCAGCTTCGGCAGGCACCCGCCGAACAGGCCGTGCAGCGGCGTCGTCACGGGCGCACCCGGGCCAGCTCGGCGCGCATGGCGTCGACCACCGCCTGGTAGTCGGGCTGGCCGAAGATCGCCGAGCCGGCGACGAAGGTGTCGGCGCCGGCGGCGGCGATCTCGCCGATGTTCTGCACGTTGACCCCGCCGTCGATCTCCAGGCGGATGGCGTGGCCGCTGGCATCGATCAGCGCGCGCGCCTCGCGCAGCTTGTCGAGGGTGCGGGGGATGAATTTCTGGCCGCCGAAGCCGGGGTTGACGCTCATCAGCAGCACCATGTCGAGCTTGTCCATCACGTACTTCAGGCAGTCCAGCGGAGTGCCCGGGTTGAACACCAGGCCGGCCTTGGCCCCGCCGTCGCGGATCAGTTGCAGGGAGCGATCGATGTGCTCGCTGGCCTCGGGGTGGAAGGTGATGTAGCTGGCGCCGGCGTCGAGGAAGTCGCCGATGATGCGGTCGACCGGCTTGACCATCAGGTGCACGTCGATGGGGGCGGTGATGCCGTACTTGCGCAGCGCCGTGCAGACCATCGGGCCGATGGTCAGGTTGGGCACGTAGTGGTTGTCCATCACGTCGAAGTGGACGATGTCGGCGCCGGCGGCGAGGACCTTGTCCACCTCTTCGCCCAGGCGGGCGAAGTCGGCGGAAAGAATCGACGGGGCGATGGCGAAGGGCTGCATGGGTACCTCGGGACGGCTTGCGGCAAAGGCGTGCAGTTTCCCGCTTCGCCGCCGGTGCGGCAAGGGCGGCGCTCCGCCCTGCCCCGGCTCAGTCCAGCTCGTCGAAGCACTCGGCGAGGATCGCCAGGCCGCGGTCGAGCAGTTCGTCCGGCACGGTCAGCGGCATCAGGAAGCGCAGCACGTTGCCGTAGGTGCCGCAGGACAGCAGGATCAGGCCCTTGTCGCGGGCCCGGGCGACGATCTGCCCGGTCAGCGCGCTGGCCGGCTTCTCGACATCGCCGCCCTCGCACAGCTCCACCGCGACCATGGCGCCGAGGCCGCGCACCTCGGCGATCGACGGGTGGCGGGCCTGGAGCGCCCAGAGCCCCTCGGTCAGCCGCGTGCCGATCGCGCGGGCGCGCTCGAGCAGGCGCTCCTCCTCGAACACCTCGAGCACCGCCAGCGCCGCGGCGCAGGCCAGCGGACTGCCGGCATAGGTGCCGCCGAGGCCGCCGGGGGCGATGGCGTCCATGTACTCGGCCTTGCCGCACACCCCGGCCAGCGGGAAGCCGCCGGCGATGGACTTGGCGAAGGCGGTGAGGTCGGCGGCCACGCCCATCTGCTCCATGGCGAAGAAGGTCCCGGTGCGCCCGGCGCCGGTCTGCACCTCGTCGGCGATCAGCAGGATGCCGTGGCGGTCGCAGATCGAGCGCAGGCCACGCATGAACTCCGGCGGGGCGACGTTGAAACCGCCCTCGCCCTGCACCGGCTCGACGACGATCGCCGCGATGTCGCGCGGCTCGGCGTCGTTCTTGAAGATCCGCTCGACGCTGGCCAGCGCCTCGGCTACCTCGACGCCGTGCAGCGCACTGGGGTAGCGGGCACGGAACACCCCGCCCGGCAGCAGGCCCATGCCGGCGGCATAGGGCACCTTCTTGCCGGTCAGCGCCAGGGTCATCAGGGTCCGGCCGTGGTAGGCGCTGGTGAAGGCGATCACCCCGGTCCGCCCGGTGACCGCGCGGGCGATCTTCACCGCGTTCTCCACCGCCTCCGAGCCGGTGGTGACCAGCAGGGTCTTCTTCGCGAAGTCGCCCGGCACGCGTGCGTTGAGCTGCTCGCAGAGCTCGACGTAGGGCTCGTAGGCCAGCACCTGGAAGCAGGTGTGCGACAGCTTGTGCAGCTGCGCCTCCACCGCCGCGACGATCTTCGGGTGCAGGTGGCCGGTGTTGAGCACGGCGATGCCGCCGGCGAAGTCGATGTACTCGCGCCCCTCCACGTCGACCACGCTGCAGTTGCGCGCCTGCTCGACGAAGACCGGGTGGATCTGCCCGACGCCGCGCGGTACCGCGGCGATCCGGCGTTGCATCAGGGATTCGTTGGTCCTGCTCATGGAGTCCTCTCTGGCCGCGCGGCGGCGCTTCGCTCAAGGAGAATCGGGCGCCGGCGGCAGGCGCGGGCGCCCGGTCGGCCTTCCTCCTGCCACTCTAGGGCCTGCCACCGATTGTTTCCACGACTGCGTTGCCACCTGCCCGGGCCAAAGGCCATCGCGGCGGCGCCCCCGGAGCCAGGGAACGACGGGGCCTGTATCACCGGGGCCGGGCGGGAAAGAGTTCCTGCAACAGACCGAACACGGTGTTCTTGATCGGCGTGTCCAGCTCCGTCCAGGCCAGGCCGATGGCCGCCCGATGGCCACCCAGCTCGAGCGGTCTGGCCACGACCTTCGGCGGCAGCGCCAGCGCCGCCTCGGAGGGCAGCAGTCCCACCCCGAGGCCCGCCGAGACCAGCGCCAGCATGGTGGTGAACTCGCCGAGTTCGGCGGCGATCTGCAAGGCCACCGCGTGCCGGTCCAGCGCCGCGACGAGTTCGTTGTAGAAACCGGGCGCATAGCGCCGGGCCAGCAGAAACAGCGGAGCCTCCGCCAGGTCGGCCGGCTGCAGCACGGCACGCGCCGCCAGCGCATGATCGGCCGGCAGGGCGACCACGAAGGACTCGCGCAGGATGACCTGCGTCCTGATCCCCGCACCGAGGATCGGCAGGCGGACCAGGCCGAAGTCGAACAGCCCGTTGCGCAGTCCCGCCAACTGGTCGGGAGTGGGCAAGTCCTTGAGTTCGAACTCGATTCGGGGAAAGCGGACATGCAGGGTGCGAATCAGCGTCGGCAACACGTTGGGCAGCACGGAGGAGACGAAGGCGATCCGTATCCGGCCGATTTCGCCCCGCCCCGAGGCCTTGGCGATATCCACCGCACGCGCCGACTGATGCAGCGCCGCCCGCGCTTCCGGGAGAAAGATCCGCCCCACCTCGCTGAGCGCGACGGCATGCCGGTCCCGGTCGAACAGCCGCACCCCCAATTCCTCCTCCAGCGCCTTGATCTGCATGCTGAGCGCCGGCTGCACGATCGACAGGCGCTGCGCCGCCCGGCCGAAGTGAAGCTCCTCCGCGAGCACGATGAAGGCACGCAAATGCTTGAGTTCCATGGGTTTTCTTTTCCTGCGAAGCGGCTGTCGATAGTGATCACAAATCCTGATAACAGCATCAGCAACGACAATTGGACGCGCCGTGCAAGCTGCGGTGAAGTGGTGTGCAACGCAGAGATCACTTCCCACGAGCCGCCTTTTACCAGGAGCTATCCATGATAAATCGAGATGATCGATTTCGCCTCGACGGCCGGCAAGCCCTGATAACCGGCTCCTGCCGGGGGATCGGCCTGGAACTGGCGCGCGGCCTGGCACAGGCCGGCGCGGCGGTGGTGCTCAACGGGCGAGCGGTCGAACGGAGCCAGGCGGCCTGCCAGGCGTTGCGCGAGGAGGGTTTCGCGGCGGAATTCGCGGTCTTCGACGTCACCGACGGCGCACAGGTCCGGACCGCTATCGCCGACCTGGAAGAGCGCCTCGGCCCCATCGACATCCTGATCAACAACGCCGGCATCCAGCACCGCGCGCCGCTGGAGGCGTTCGATCCCGAGCACTGGCACGACCTCGTGCGCACCAATCTCGACGGCGTCTTCCACGTCTCCCAGGCCGTCGCCCGCCGCATGATCGAGCGGCGGCGCGGCAAGATCATCAACATCGGTTCCGTGCAGTGCGAGCTGGCCCGGCCCTCGATCGCCCCCTACGCCGCCACCAAGGGCGCGCTGCGCATGCTCACCCGCGGCATGTGCGCGGACTGGGCCCGCTACGGCATCCAGGCCAACGGGCTGGCCCCGGGGTACTTCCAGACCGAACTCAACCGCGCGCTGCTCGACGATGAGAATTTCTCCGCCTGGCTATGCCAGCGCACGCCGGCCGGCCGCTGGGGAAAGCCGGAGGAACTGTGCGGAGCCGCGGTGTTCCTCGCCTCGGCGGCCTCGGACTTCGTCAACGGCCAGATGCTCTATGTGGACGGCGGACTGACCAGCGTCGTCTAGGGCCCCCGACAACGGCACGCCCCCACCAGGACAGGCTCGCCAGGCCGGCCGCGGGCGCCCTTTACCCCTCGACAAACCGGTTCCATCACCAAAGGAAAGCGCCATGCCCCGCTCCATTCCCACCCTGTGCGGCTCGATCATGGGAGAACCCTTCTCCCTGGGCGAGAAGATCCACAACGCTGCCTACCGGGCACTCGGCCTCGACTACACCTTCGTGTGTTTCGGCGTCGAGGACCCGCGCAATGCCGTCCAGGCGATACGGACCCTGGGCGTGCGCGGGATGAACGTCTCCATGCCGTACAAATCGGCGGTGATGCCCTACCTCGACGCCATCGACGAGTCGGCCCGGGCGATCAGTGCGGTCAACACGATCGACAACCGGGACGGCGTGCTGACCGGCTACAACACCGACTACCTGGGTGCGGTACGGGCCTTGCGGGAAGCGATCCATCCGGCCGGCAAGCGCGTCGCGGTCATCGGTGCCGGCGGCGCGGCGAAGGCGGTCGTCTACGGCTGCCGGCAGGCCGGCGCCCGGGTAAAGGTCTTCAATCGCAGCGCGGAACGCGGCAAGGCGCTCGCCGACGCGCTGGGCGTCGATTTCGGCGGGTCGCTCGACGACTTCGAGGCCCAGGCCTTCGACATCGTCATCAACGCGACCTCGGCCGGCTTCAAGCAGCCCGACGTAAACCCCCTGGACGGCCGGCTGGCCCCCCACCTGGTCGTGATGGACGTGGCGTTCCTTCCGGCCGAAACGGCGCTCCTGCGACAGGCCCGGCAGTTGGGCTGCGCGACCGTCGCCGGCACCCGCATGCTCGTGCACCAGGCCTGCCGGCAAATCGAGCTTTACACCGGCCACGACGCGCCCATCGACGTGATGGAGCGCGCGATGCTGCAAGAGATCGAGCGCCTGCACCTGTAAGCCCACAACAAGATCCGCCACGGCACCCCGAGGAAACACCATGACGACTACAACTCCAACAACAGTCAATCCGCTAGCGCTCGACGACGAGCGGCCGGCCACGGACGGCGCGGCACACCACGGCGACGCGATCCCAGCACGGGACCTGCGGCGCGCCGCCTGGGCCTGTTCGCTCGGCAGCGCCCTCGAATACTACGATTTCGCGCTCTATACCCTGGCCTCGGCACTCATCTTCGGTCCGCTGTTCTTTCCCGAGCAAACCCCGGAGATGCGCCTGATCGCGAGCTTCGGCACCTACTTCCTGGGATTTGCCATACGGCCGCTCGGCGGCATCCTGTTCGGCCTGCTCGGCGACCGCCTGGGACGCAAGTTCGTGCTCTCCGCCACCGTCCTGCTGATGGGCGTGTCGAGCGCGCTGATCGGCGCCCTGCCGACCTTCCAGACGGCGGGCTATCTGGCGCCGGTACTGCTCGTCGTGCTGCGGCTGCTCCAGGGGCTCGGCGCCGGGGCCGAACAGGCCGGCGCCGCCGTCATGATGACCGAGTACGCGCCAGCGGGTCGGCGGGGCTTCTACGCGGCCCTGCCGTTCCTGGGCATCCAGATCGGCACGCTGCTCGCCGCGGCGGTGTACCTCCTGATGGTCAGCGACCCGACCCGCATCACGGAGACCTGGCTCTGGCGGGTGCCGTTCCTCCTCAGCGTCATCATCATTGGCGTCGGCCTCTACATGCGCCTGCGGCTGAAAGAGTCGCCGACCTTCATCAAGATGCAGGCGCACAAGCGGACCGCCGACAACCCGCTGAAAAGCGTCCTCAAGGACTCCAGGCGCACGCTGCTCATCGGCGTCGGACTGCGGCTCGCGGAAAATGGCGGCTCCTCCATCTACCAGGCGCTCGCCGTCAGCTTCATCGTCGGGGTCATCGGCCTCAAGGGACCGATCGGCGTGATCACCCTGATCTGTGCGGCCCTCGTCGGCGCCTGCACCGTACCGATCGCCGGAAAGTTGAGCGACACGTTCGGGCGCGTCGTCGTGTACCGCGGTTTCGCGATCCTCCAGCTGCTGCTGGCGTTTCCGGTCTGGTGGATCCTGAGCCAGGGCAACGTCGTCGCCAGCGTGATCGCCATCGCCATCGCGCTCGGGATCGGCACCTGGGGGATGTTCGGCACGCAGGCCGCGCTCATGCCGGAACTGTTCGGCGCCCGCCATCGCTACATGGGGGTATCCCTCGCCCGGGAAGCCTCCGCCGCCATTGCCGGCGGCATCGCGCCCATGGTCGGAGCGGCGATCATCGCGGTGGTCGTCGCGACGAACCCCGACGATCCGCAGGCAGCCGTCGGCGCCTGGTTCCCGATTGCCTGCTACCTGGTGCTGCTGACCCTGGCGACGATCTACACGACCTTCAAGATGCCGGAAACGCTCAACCGCGACCTGGACGATCCGCAGGATGCGACGCACGCGAGGGCGCTGCCGTTCTGAGCAAGCGCCGCGCCTCTTGCAAGTCCCCACCACCGGCTGGAGCGACAAGCCTGCACGCTCCGAACGCCTCGCCGTGGGATGCCCCACGGCGACGGCCACCGGCCATTTCATTTACACCGAGGTTCGATTGTGAAGCGTTTCGATAGCCACACCACGAATGGCAACTCCCGTTACCTGCGCCAGGTCGGCACGGTTACCCTGCCGCTGGCCATGCAGGCCTTGCAGGCGGCCCTCGACAAGGCTGCCGAACTGTCGGTCCGGATCAGCGTCTCCGTGGTCGATGCGGCAGGCCACCTGATTCACCTGGCGCACATGGACGGCGCGACGCTGCAGAGCCGCGACATCGCCCTGAACAAGGCCCTGACGGCGGTCGGCTTCGGCTTCTCCACCAGTGCCTGGGAGGCTCGCCTGGAAAGCCGCTCGGCGGCGGTCCGCCAGGGGCTGCCGCTCCAACCGCGCATCGCCCTGTTTGGCGGAGGAGAGCCGTTCCTGCAGCACGGCGTGGCCGTGGGAGCCATCGGCGTGTCGGGAGCCTCCGAGCAGGAGGACGTGCTCTGCGCCCAGGCGGCGGTCCATGCCGTGGAAAGCCTGCTGGGCGAGCCAGCCCGGCAATGATACGCCCGCGCTCGGCCGTCCCGCAGTGGGCCTGCCGGGACACGAGCCCCTAGCGGAATCCGTGGCGGTCGCGGACCAGCCGGTAGGCCTCGTGCAGTTCGCGGGTCTGCACGGTGGCGGCATGCAGCCGCGCCGGGCTCGCCCCGGCACCGGCCAGCTTGTCCGGGTGGTGCCGGCTGAGCAGCCGGCGGTAGGCGCGCTTGATGGCCGCCGGGTCGCTGTCGGCGTGGATGCCGAGCAGACGCAGGGCCTCTCGGTAGTCGTCGGCGGCGGGCGGTGCCGGCAGGGGCGCGCAATCGCGGCCGAGCGCCTCGACCTGGGCGCTGCTGCGCCCCAGCCAGCGTCCCCAGAGCAGCATCAGCTCGCGCTCGGCAGGCGTCACCCGGCCGTCGGCCCAGGCCATCCGCCAGCAGGCGCGCAGCAGGCGCTCGACGCGCTCGGCTTGGCCGCTCAGGCGCTGCAGCGAACGGCGCAGCCCGTCGACGCCGAGCATGCCGTGGGCGAAGATCCGGCTGGCGGCCTGCCGCGCGCGGGCGTCCAAGCCGAGTTCGCCCATCTCGCGGCAGGCCTGGCGCAGATGGGTTTCCTGCACCGGCCCCTCGCGCCGGGCCAGACGGCCGAGCAGGTGGAAGAGCAGCTCGTGGTCGTCCGGTGCCTGACGCAACCCCAGGCGCTCGGCCAGCTGCCGCCAGGAATCCAGCTTCAGCCGACGGTCGAGCAGCAGGCCGAGCAGGCCGCCGAGCGCTGCGCCACTCAAGCCGGCCAGCAACAGGCCGGCCAGGGTGCCCAGCAGGGCGAACGGCCAGACCATCCTCAGCGCGGCTCCGCCAGCAACCGCTCGACCTCGGCGAGGCGTTCGTGGGTGCCGACGTCCACCCAGCGCCCGCGGAAGTGCTCGCCGCCGACCCGTCCCTCGGCCATCGCGGCGAGCAGCAGCGGCGCCAGCTTGAAGGCTCCCGGCCGGCAGCCGGCGAACAGCGCCGGGTCGAGCACGGCGATGCCGCTGTAGGTCAGTCCGGGCCGTTCGCCGCGGGCGCTGACCCGGCCGTCCTCAAGGCAGAAGTCGCCCTGCGGGTGGTGCGCCGGGTTGTCCACCAGCACCAGATGGGCCAGGGACGCGGGGACGCGGCGCAGGTCGGCGAAGGCGTAGTCGGTCCAGATGTCGCCGTTGACCAGCAGGAAGGGCTCGCCGCCGAGCAGCGGCAGGGCGCGGTGGATGCCGCCGCCGGTCTCCAGCGGCTCGCCCTCGGCCGAATAGGCGATGCTCGCGCCGAAGCGCGCGCCATCGCCCAGGTAGGCCTCGATCTGCGCACCGAGCCAGGCGTGGTTGATCACCAGTTCGCGAAACCCCGCGGCGACCAGCGCGCGCACGTGGTACTCGATCAGCGGCACGCCGCCGGCGCGCACCAGCGGCTTGGGAGTGTGCAGGGTCAAGGGGCGCAGGCGCTCGCCCTTGCCGGCCGCGAGGATCATCGCCTTCATGGCGCGCGCTCCCCGGGCAGGCCGGCGAGCAGCGTGCCGAGTTCGGCCAGTTCCGGCCGGCGCGCCAGTACCGCCTCGATGTAGCCGAAGAAGCGCGGCACGTCGGTCAGGTACCTGGGCTTGCCGTCGCGGTGGCAGATCCGCGCGAAGATGCCGATCACCTTGAGGTGGCGCTGCACGCCCATCAGGTCGCTGGCGCGCAGGAAGTCCTCGAACCCGGCCTGCACCGGGATGCCGGCCTCCCCGGCCATCCGCCAGTAGCGCTCCAGCCAGGCGTCGACACGCGCCGGCGGCCAGCTGAGGAAGGCATCCTTGAACAGACAGGTGACGTCGTAGGTGACCGGGCCGTAGACCGCGTCCTGGAAGTCCAGCACGCCCGGGTTGGGCTCGCTGAGCATCAGGTTGCGCGGCATGTAGTCGCGGTGCACCAGCACCTTGGGCTGCGCCAGGGCGCTGTCCACCAGCAGGTCGCAGACCCGCTGCCAGGCGGCCAGTTGCGCGCCTTCGAGTGCGATGCCGAGATGGCGCTGCAGGTACCAGTCGGGAAACAGCTGCAGCTCGCGGCGCAGCAGGGCGTCGTCGTAGCTCGGCAGGCCGCCGTCCAGCGGCAACTGCTGGAAGGCCAGCAGGGCCTTGAGGGCATCCTCGAAGAGGGCGTCGGCGTTGTTTTCGTCGATCACCTCCAGATAGGTCTGCCGACCGAGGTCGGTCAGCAGCAGGAAGCCCTGCTCGAGATCGGCGGCGAGAATTTCCGGCACGTTCACGCCGGCGGCGGCGAGCAGCTCGGCGACCTTGACGAACGGCCGGCAGTTCTCCTGGGGCGGCGGCGCATCCATCGCGATCAGGCTGCGCTCGCCATCCTGCCAGCGAAAATAGCGCCGGAAACTGGCGTCGCTGCTCGCCGGCGTCAGGCTCGCCGGCCCCGGCACGCCCCAACCGCGCTCGGTAAACAGCGCCGGCAGACAGCGCTCCAGCCAGCGCTCGAGGTTTTCCAATCGACCATCCACAGACATCTACTACCCCCTACTCCTACGGACCTAGCCGTTGCCAGACGCATTGCTTTATTATGGCCGATCTTACTCCAGCCTATCGAAGGCCGTGCCGCACCGGCGGTTGGCGCACAGGAAGCCCGGACATAAACTCAGATGGCCCTCACTCCTCCCCGCTCGTTGTTCCGCCGAAAGTTTCCCCTTCTGGTCACCGGCAGCCTATTGGTCCTGGGTTCGGCCCGCCTGCTCGCCGCCGACCAGTTCGACTGCCAGGCCTCGGCCACCGGCGGCTGGAACTGCGCGCCGAAGAGCGCTGCCAAACCCCGGCCACCGCGCCCGCACGAGGCCGCCGCCATGGCCGGCGGACAGGCCGCTTCCGCCCCACAAGCCCAGGAAGGCGCCGCGGCGACCCTGGTCACCAAGAGCGAAGGCTTTGCCCTGGCCTCACGCAGCAGCGACTACAGCCACCTGGACTGGGTGCCGCGGGAGAAGCTCACCCCGGCGCAACTGGCGGAAACCGGCCCCTACTGCGCCGGCGCCTACATCGAGCCGCCCCGCGTGGGGATGGACGACAAGACGCCGATGCGCGAAGCGCCGACCTACGTCTCCGCCAAGGCCTCGCGCTACGACCAGGACAAGCAGGTCGCGGCGATTGCCGGCGACGTGGTCCTGCGCCGGGGCGGCATGCAGGTGGAGTCCGACGAGGCGCGCCTCTATCAGCTGGAGAACAAGGGCGAGGTGTCCGGCAACGTCAGGCTGCGTGATGAGGGCGTACTGGTCGTCGGCGACCGCGCCGAGATCCTGCTGGACAACGGCGAGGCGCAGGTGGACAACGCCGAGTACGTCATGCATCGCGGCCACGTCCGCGGCAGCGCGCTCACCGCCAAGCGCGAGGAAACCGCGATCATCCGCCTCAAGGACGGCACCTACACCACCTGCGAGCCGGGCAGCAACACCTGGACTCTGAAGGGCAAGAACATCAAGCTGGACCCGGCCACCGGTGTCGGCAACGCCACCCACGTGACGCTGCGGATGCGTGACCTGCCGGTCTTCTACACCCCGTACATCCGCTTCCCGATCGACGATCGCCGCCAGTCCGGCTTCCTGATGCCGAGCTTCGGCAGCTCGAGCAGCGGCCTTGCCCTGCAGACGCCCTACTACTTCAACCTGGCGCCGAACTACGACGCGACCCTCTACCCGACCTACATGGCCGACCGCGGCCTGTTGATGGAGGGCGAAGTGCGCTACCTGACCAAGACCAGCGAGGGCCAGGTCGGCGGCGGCTACCTGGACGACAGCGACAACGAGCGCAAGCAGCAGTCGGACTACCAGAAGCAGCGCTGGATGTACAACTGGCAGCACACCGGCGGGCTGAATTCGCGCCTGCTGACCGAGGTCGACTACACCGACATCAGCGACCCCTACTATTTCCAGGACATGCAGACGAGCCTGGGCATCCGCCAGCCGGACTTCCTCAACCAGCGCGGCACCCTGACCTGGCGTGGCGACACCTTCACCGCGCGCCTCAACATCCAGGCCCTCGAACGCAGCACGATCAGCGACACCACGCCCTACGACCGCCTGCCGCAGCTCAGTCTCGACGGCTTCCTGCCGTATCAGCCGCAAGGCCTGCACTTCACCTACGGCACCGAGTACGTCAAGTTCGAGCGCAGCTTGCGCCGCGGCAACTTCATCAACCAGAGCGGCAACCCGCAGCCCTGGTATGACGAGAACATCACCGGCCTGGATCGCGCCGATGGCGACCGCATCCATCTGGAACCCGGCGTCAGCCTGCCGCTGGAGTGGACCTGGGGCTATCTCAAGCCCTCGGTCAAGGTCGCCCACACCCGCTACGACCTGAGCCTGGACAGCAAGGGCAAACAGGAGATGGCCGCTGCCGGCGAGCACTACGACGACACCCCGGACCGCACCGTACCGATCGCCAGCCTGGACGGCAGCCTCTACTTCGACCGCAACGTCAACTGGTTCGGCAAGGGCTTCCGCCAGACCCTGGAACCGCGGATGTACTACCTCTACGTGCCATACCGCAACCAGAAGGACATCCCGGTGTTCGACACCGGCGAGCACGTTTTCAGCTATGCCTCGCTGTGGCGCGACAACCGCTTCACCGGCAAGGACCGCATCGGCGACGCCAACCAGCTGTCGCTCGGCGTGACCAGCAGCCTGATCGAAGACAACGGCTTCGAGCGCCAGCGCGTCAGTTTCGGCCAGACCCTCTACTTCAAGGATCGCCGGGTGCAGATGCCACGCGTCGACTACAAGACGCGCGATGACTCCAAGTCCGGGGTCTCGCCCTACGCCCTGGAGTACCTGTACCGCTTCAACCACGACTGGCGCCTGACCTCCGCGTTCAACTGGGACCCGGACGCCCACGAAACCCGCTCGGGCAACGCGATGTTCCACTACCAGCCGGCCGACAATCCGAGCAAGATCGTCAACCTGGGCTATCGCTATCGCAAGGACGTGATGCGCTACAACCAGGCCAACGGCACCTGGGACTACAGCACCGACTTCGGCAAACCGGGCGACCCCAACTACATCAAGGACTACTACAAGATCAAGCAGCACGACTTCTCGACCATCTGGCCGCTCGTTCCGCAGTGGAGCGCCATCGCCCGCTGGCAGTACGACTACAGCCGCAGCCGCACCCTGGATGCCTTCGGCGGCTTCGAGTACGACAGTTGCTGCTGGAAATTGCGCGTGATCGAACGTTACTGGATCGGCTACAACGAGGACAACCTCAACCCGAACAAGAACGACCAGGCCGACCAGGGCATCTTCTTCCAGGTCGTGTTCAAAGGCCTCGGCGGCGTGGCCGGCAGCAAGGTGGACGCGTTCCTCGGCCAAGGCATCGAAGGGTACACCGAACGTGAAGAGTACCAAAAAGCTAACTAAGCACCTGCGCCCGCTGCTGCTGACCACCCTGCTGCTCGGCAGCGCGGTGCATGCCGAGGTGCGGCCGTTGGACCGCGTCGTCGCCATCGTCGACAACGACGTGATCATGCAGAGCCAGCTCGACCAGCGCCTGCACGAGGTCGAGCAGACCATCTCCAAACGCGGCGCCCAGTTGCCGCCGCGGGAGCAGCTCAACGCGCAGGTGATGGAGCGCCTGATCCTGGAAAACATCCAGCTGCAGATGGGCGAGCGCGCCGGCATCCGCATCGGCGACGAAGAACTCAGCCAGGCGATGTCGACCATCGCCCAGCGCAACGGCTTGACCCTCGAGCAGTTCAAGGCCGCCCTGGCCCGCGACGGACTGTCCTTCGACGATGCCCGCGAGCAGGTGCGCCGCGAGATGATCATCAGCCGCGTCCGCCAGCGCGTGGTGGCCGACCGTATCCAGATCAGCGACCACGAGGTGCAGAACTTCCTCGCCTCGGACCTCGGCAAGCTGCAGCTGTCGGAAGAGTTTCGCCTGGCCAACATCACCATCCCGCTGCCCGACGGCGCCTCACCCGAGAAGATCCAGGCCGCCGAGCGGGATGTACTGGAGATCTACCGGCAGCTGCGCGCCGGCACCGACTTCGCCCAGTTGGCGATCGCCCGCTCGGCCGGCGAAACCGCGCTGGAAGGCGGCGAGATCGGCTGGCGCAAGGCGGCCCAGCTGCCGCCGCCGTTCGACGGCCTGGTCAGCCGGCTGTCGGTCGGCGGGGTGACCGAACCGGTGCGCACCCCGGGCGGCTATATCATCATCAAGCTGCTCGAAAAGCGCGGCGGCAGCGCCCACCAGGTCCGCGACGAGGTCCACGTTCGCCACATTCTGATCAAGCCGAGCGAGATCCGCAGCGAAGCCGAGGTCCGGGCGCTGGTCGAGCGTATCTACGAACGCATCCAGAACGGCGAGGACTTCGCCGAGCTGGCGAAGAGCTTCTCGGAAGATCCGGGTTCGGCGCTGAACGGCGGGGACCTCAACTGGATCGATCCGAACGCCCTGGTTCCGGAGTTCCGCGAGATGATGGCCAACACCCCCGCCGGGCAGCTGTCGCGGCCGTTCAAGACCCCGTTCGGCTGGCACGTGCTGGAAGTGCTCGGCCGCCGCGCCACCGACAGCAGCACCCAGATCCGCGAACAGCAGGCGCTCAACATGCTGCGCAACCGCAAGTACGACGAGGAGCTGCAGTCCTGGCTGCGCCAGATCCGCGACGAGGCTTACGTGGAAACCAAGCTGTGAGCCCGCGCCGCTTCGCTCTCACCCCTGGCGAACCGGCCGGCATCGGTCCCGACCTGTGCCTGCTGCTGGCCCGCCAGGCCCAGCCCCAGGTACTGGTCGCCATCGCCAGCCGTGCGCTGCTCGCGGAGCGCGCCAGCCAGCTGGGCCTGCACATCGAACTCCTCCCCGTCACGCCGGACGCCTGGCCGAACGCTCCCGCCACGGCCGGTCGCCTGTACGTCTGGGACACCCCGCTGCGCGCCGCGGTACAGACCGGACGGCTCGATCCGGCGAACGCCGCCTACGTCCTGGAGACCCTGACCCGCGCCGGCCAGGGCTGCCTCGCCGGCGACTTCGCCGGCATGATCACCGCACCGGTGCACAAGGGCGTGATCAACGAAGCCGGCATCCCCTTCTCCGGGCATACCGAATTCCTCGCCGAACTGACCGGCACCGAACAGGTGGTGATGATGCTCGCCACCGCCGGCCTGCGCGTGGCCCTGGTCACCACCCACCTGCCGCTGCGCGCGGTGGCCGACGCCATCACCGCCGAGCGTCTGGAGCGGGTGACGCGCATCCTGCATGGCGACCTGGTCGGCAAGTTCGGCATCGCCCGCCCGCGCATCCTGGTCTGCGGCCTGAATCCGCACGCCGGCGAGGGCGGCCACCTGGGCCGCGAGGAACTCGAGGTGATCGAGCCCACCCTGGAGCGTCTGCGCAGCGAAGGCCTGCAGTTGGTCGGCCCGCTGCCGGCCGATACCCTGTTCACCCCCAAACACCTCGAGCACTGCGACGCGGTGCTGGCGATGTACCACGACCAGGGCCTGCCGGTGCTCAAGTACAAGGGCTTCGGCGCCGCGGTCAACGTCACCCTCGGCCTGCCGATCGTGCGCACCTCGGTCGATCACGGCACCGCGCTGGACTTGGCCGGCAGCGGCCGGGTCGATACCGGCAGCCTGCAGGTGGCGCTGGAAACCGCCTACCAGATGACCGCCGGCCGCCCGCAGGTCGACTGAAGCGGGAGGCACCGCAGCCTTTCGGGCTTTTCCTGCCGCGTACGGCTTGAAGCGTGCGGCCACCTCACTGCTAAACTGCATCTTTTTGCATTCGCTTTGAGCTTGTGGCTTGAAGCTTGGAGCCGTCCCATGTCCGAGCTGTACCAGCACCGCGCGCGCAAGCGCTTCGGCCAGAACTTCCTGCACGATGCCGGGGTGATCCACCGCATCCTGCGCGCCATCCATCCCCGCGCCGGCGAGCATCTGGTCGAAATCGGCCCGGGCCAGGGTGCGCTGACCGAGGGGCTGCTCGGCAGTGGTGCGCGCCTCGACGTCATCGAGCTCGACCTCGACCTGATCCCCCTGCTCAAGATGAAGTTCGGCCTCGACCCGTGCTTCCACCTGCACCAAGGCGATGCCATGAAGTTCGATTTCGCCCAGTTGTGCAGCAAACCGCACAGTCTGCGCATCGTCGGCAACCTCCCCTACAACATCTCCACCCCGTTGATCTTCCACCTGCTCGAACATGCCGGGCTGATCCACGACATGCACTTCATGCTGCAGAAGGAGGTAGTCGAGCGCCTGGCCGCCGAGCCGGGCGGCGGCGACTGGGGACGGCTGTCGATCATGGTCCAGTACCACTGCCGGGTGGAGCATCTGTTCAACGTCGGCCCCGGCGCCTTCAACCCGCCGCCGAAGGTCGACTCGGCGATCGTCCGCCTGGTTCCCCACGCCGCCCTGCCGCACCCGGCTCAGGACCCGGCACAGCTCGAGCGGATCGTCCGCGAGGCCTTCAACCAGCGTCGCAAGACCCTGCGCAACACCCTCAAGGGCCTGCTCGACGCCGCGGACATCGAGGCCGCCGGCGTCGACGGCAGCCTGCGCCCAGAGCAGCTGGACCTGGCCGCCTTCGTCCGCCTGGCCGACCGCCTGCATGAACGGGAGAAGGAACACCGCTCGCTCACGTAAGCTCAAATCCCGTTCAGCCATCCGCCAACAGAGCCCACGCATGTCAGATCCCCGCTATCAGATCGACGTCAGCGTCGAGACCCGTTACCTGCCGGAGCAGTCGCAGCCGGAAGAGAACCGCTATGCCTTCGCCTACAGCGTGACCATCCGCAACAACGGCACGCTACCGGCCCAGTTGCTGTCGCGTCACTGGCTGATCACCGACGGCGACGGCCATGTCCAGGAGGTCCGCGGTCCCGGCGTGATCGGCATGCAACCGCTGCTCGGCCCGGGGCAGAGCCACAACTACGACAGCGGCACGCTGCTCGCCACCCAGGTCGGCACCATGCAGGGCAGCTACCAGATGCTCGCCGAGGACGGGCACCATTTCGATGCACCGATCCAGCCGTTCCGCCTGGCCGTGCCCGGAGCCCTGCACTGATGGCGTTGTATGCGACCGGAGACCTGCAAGGCTGCCTGGAACCCCTCAAGTGCCTGCTCGAGCGGGTCGCCTTCGATCCGGCCCGGGATCGCCTGTGGCTGACCGGCGACCTGGTCAACCGCGGCCCGCAGTCGCTGGAGAGCCTGCGCTTCCTCTACGCCATGCGCGACGCGGTGACCTGTGTGCTGGGCAACCACGACCTGCACTTGCTGGCCGTGGCGCACGACATCGAGCGCCTGAAGAAGAGCGACACGCTGCGGGAAATCCTCGAGGCCCCCGATCGCGACGTGCTGCTCGACTGGCTGCGCCAGCAGAAGCTGCTGCACCACGATGGCGAGCGGGGCATCGCCCTGGTGCATGCTGGCATCCCGCCGCAGTGGTCGCTGAAGAAAGCGCTGCGCCTGGCCGGGGAAGTCGAGGAAGCCCTCCAGGACGACGCCCGGCTACCGCAATTTCTCGACGGCATGTACGGCAACGAACCGCTGCGCTGGAACGGCCGGCTGCGCGGCGTGGCGCGCCTGCGGACGATCACCAACTACTTCACGCGGATGCGTTTCTGCACCCCCGATGGCACCCTCGACCTGAAGAGCAAGGAAGGCCTGGACACCGCACCGGCGGGCTTCGCCCCCTGGTTCAGCCACCCCGGACGCAAGACCCGCGGGCAGAAGATCCTCTTCGGCCACTGGGCCGCCCTGGAAGGCAACTGCGACGCGCCCGGGGTGATCGCCCTGGACACCGGCTGCGTCTGGGGCGGGACCCTGACCCTGCTCAACGTGGACACCGACGAGCGTCACCACTGCGCCTGCAACAGTGCCAAAGGTGCTCCTGTCTAGTGGGACGGTCACGGATCGGGTAGTTTCTCAGCATTGACGAGCGACCCGCTCCAACCATTGAGGTGCATCCATGAGCGAATTCCGTCGTATCCCGCCCCAGCAGGCCCAGGCACTGCGCACCCAGGGTGCGGTGGTGGTGGACATCCGCGACCCGCAGAGCTATGCCCTGGGCCATATCGCCGGCGCATACCATTTGGACAACCACTCCCTCGCCGACTTCATGGCCCAGGCGGATTTCGAGCAACCGCTGATCGTCGCCTGCTACCACGGCAACTCCAGCCAGGGCGCTGCAGCCTACCTGGCCGAGCAGGGCTTCGCCGAGGTCTACAGCCTGGATGGCGGCTTCGAGCTGTGGCGCGCCACCTTCCCCGACGAGGTCGCGCAAGGCGAGACAGACCAGCCCTGAGCCCCGCCTGAGCTAGACCGAGCCAGGCTTTCCCGGCCCGCCAGAGGGGTCGGGCGGTGCTCTTTTGCGCCGCAAATCCGCCCCTTTTCCGCTCCGCCAGACCGTCCTCCGCAGCGCCCCGGCAACCGCAATCCCCCCTCTTGTCATCTCCCCGCGCAACCGTGCTACTGTCGATACCGAACTACTCTTGTTCTTACGCCATCCACATCTGGGCAAAGCCGGCACACGGCTTGCTACTACACTTCAAGGCAACGACCTTCGGGCATGGGGGGGTTCATCGGCTGACCCGCGTCAGCGAACCGCCAACACCCAAGTGCTAAAACCAAAGCCGGCTCCGGGCATCGAACGAGGTGACGACATGAGTATCTTCAGCCACTTTCAACAACGCTATGAAACGACGCGTCAGGAAGAGTACTCCCTCCAGGAGTACCTCGAACTGTGCAAGCAGGACCGCAGCACCTATGCCACCGCAGCCGAACGGATGCTGATGGCGATCGGCGAGCCGGAGTTGCTGGACACCTCCGTCGACCCGCGGCTGTCGCGGATCTTTTCCAACAAGGTCATCCGCCGCTACCCCGCCTTCGCCGACTTCCACGGCATGGAAGACTGCATCGAGCAGATCGTCTCCTACTTCCGCCATGCGGCCCAGGGCCTGGAAGAGAAGAAGCAGATCCTCTACCTCCTGGGTCCGGTCGGCGGCGGCAAATCCTCCTTGGCGGAGAAGCTCAAGCAGTTGATCGAAAGGGTGCCCTTCTACGCGATCAAGGGCTCCCCGGTGTTCGAATCCCCCTTGGGGCTGTTCAATGCCACCGAGGACGGCGAGATCCTCGAAGAGGATTTCGGCATTCCGCGGCGCTACCTCTCCACCATCATGTCGCCCTGGGCGACCAAGCGGCTCAACGAGTTCGGCGGCGACATCAGCCAGTTCCGGGTGGTCAAGCTGTATCCCTCGATCCTCAACCTGGTCGGGGTGGCCAAGACCGAGCCGGGCGACGAGAACAACCAGGACATCTCCGCGCTGGTCGGCAAGGTCGACATCCGCAAGCTGGAGGAATTCCCGCAGAACGACGCCGACGCCTACAGCTATTCCGGCGCGCTGTGCCGTGCCAACCAGGGCCTGATGGAGTTCGTCGAGATGTTCAAGGCACCGATCAAGGTGCTGCATCCGCTGCTGACCGCCACCCAGGAAGGCAACTACAACAGCACCGAAGGCCTCGGCGCGATTCCCTACACCGGCATCATCCTCGCCCACTCCAACGAGTCCGAGTGGCACAGTTTCCGCAACAACAAGAACAACGAGGCCTTCATCGACCGTATCTACATCGTCAAGGTGCCCTACTGCCTACGCGTTGCCGACGAGATCAAGATCTACGACAAGCTGCTGACCCACAGTTCGCTGGCCAAGGCCCACTGCGCGCCGGACACCCTGAAGATGCTGGCCCAGTTCTCCGTGCTCTCGCGCCTGAAGGAGCCGGAAAACTCGAACATCTACTCGAAGATGCGCGTCTATGACGGCGAAAACCTCAAGGACACCGATCCCAAGGCCAAGTCGATCCAGGAGTACCGCGACAACGCCGGGGTGGACGAGGGCATGAACGGCCTGTCGACCCGCTTCGCCTTCAAGATCCTCTCCAAGGTGTTCAACTTCGACCCCAACGAAATCGCCGCCAACCCGGTGCACCTGCTCTACGTGCTGGAGCAGCAGATCGAGCAGGAACAGTTCCCGCCGGAGGTGCGCGAGCGCTACCTGCGCTACCTCAAGGAATACCTGGCGCCGCGCTACATCGACTTTATCGGCAAGGAGATCCAGACCGCCTACCTCGAGTCCTATAGCGAGTACGGGCAGAACATCTTCGACCGCTACGTGCTGTACGCCGACTTCTGGATCCAGGACCAGGAATACCGCGACCCGGAAACCGGCGAGATCCTCAACCGCATGGCCCTCAACGAAGAGCTGGAGAAGATCGAGAAGCCGGCCGGCATCAGCAACCCGAAGGACTTCCGCAACGAGATCGTCAACTTCGTGCTGCGCGCCCGCGCCAACAACAACGGCAAGAACCCGAGCTGGCTGAGCTACGAGAAGCTGCGCGTGGTGATCGAGAAGAAGATGTTTTCCAACACCGAGGACCTGCTGCCGGTCATCAGCTTCAACGCCAAGGCGAGCAAGGAAGACCAGCAGAAGCACAACGATTTCGTCACACGCATGGTCGAACGCGGCTACACCGAGAAGCAGGTCAGGCTGCTCTCCGAGTGGTACCTGCGGGTCCGGAAATCGCAGTAATCCAGCCGTAAGCCACACGCTTCAAGCTGCAAGCGGAAGCAAGCCCCCTGAGCTCGGCTCCGCTTGCAGCTTGCGGCTCGGGGCTGGCAGCTCCCCGGAGGGGCCTATGAGTTATGTGATCGACCGACGCCTGAACGGCAAGAACAAGAGCACGGTGAACCGCCAGCGCTTTCTGCGGCGTTACCGTGATCACATCAAGAAGGCGGTGGAGGAGGCCGTCAGCCGCCGCTCCATCACCGACATGGAGCACGGCGAACAGATCAGCATCCCCGGCCGCGACATCGACGAGCCCGTGCTGCACCACGGGCGCGGCGGCAAGCAGACCATCATCCATCCGGGCAACAAGGAATTCACCACCGGCGAGCGCATTCCGCGTCCGTCCGGCGGCGGGGGCGGCGGCAGCGGTGCCGGCAAGCCCAGCAACAGCGGCGACGGTATGGACGACTTCGTCTTCCAGATCACCCAGGAAGAGTTCCTCGACTTCATGTTCGAGGACCTCGAACTGCCCAACCTGGTCAAGCGCCACATCACCGGCGCCGACACCTTCAAGTCGGTCCGCGCCGGGATCAGCAGCGAGGGCAACCCCTCGCGGATCAACATCGTCCGCACCCTGCGCTCGGCCCACGCCCGGCGCATCGCCCTGTCCGGCAACAGTCGCGCCAAGCTGCGCGAGGCCAGGGCCGAACTGGAGCGGCTGAAGATCGAGGAGCCGGACAACTTCGGTGACATCCAGAAACTGGAAGCGGAAATCTCCCGCCTGCGCCTGCGTATCGAGCGGGTGCCTTTCCTCGACACCTTCGACCTCAAGTACAACCTGCTGGTCAAGCAGCCCAACCCCAGCTCCAAGGCGGTGATGTTCTGCCTGATGGACGTCTCCGGCTCCATGACCCAGGCGACCAAGGACATTGCCAAGCGCTTCTTCATCCTGCTCTACCTGTTTCTCAAGCGCAGCTACGACAAGATCGACGTGGTGTTCATCCGTCACCACACCAGCGCCAAGGAAGTGGACGAGGAGGAATTCTTCTATTCCCGGGAAACCGGCGGCACCATCGTCTCCAGCGCCCTCAAGCTGATGCAGGAGGTGATGGCCGAGCGCTACCCGGTCAACGAGTGGAACATCTACGCCGCCCAAGCCTCGGACGGTGACAACTGGAACGACGATTCGCCGGTCTGCCGGGATATCCTGATCAAGCAGATCATGCCCTTCGTGCAGTACTACAGCTACGTCGAGATCACCCCGCGGGAACACCAGGCGCTGTGGTACGAATACGAGAACGTCCGCGAGGCGTTCCCCGACTCCTTCGCCCAGCAGCAGATAGTGTCGGCCGCCGACATCTATCCGGTGTTCCGCGAACTCTTCCAGCGGAGGCTAGTGTCATGACCCCCAGAGAGAGAAAGGGCCAGCCGATTTCCACCGGCTCGGAGTGGAGCTTCGAACTGGTCCAAGCCTACGACAAGGAAATCGGCCGCATCGCCGAACGCTACGCGCTCGACACCTATCCCAACCAGATCGAGGTGATCACCGCCGAGCAGATGATGGATGCCTACGCCTCGGTGGGCATGCCGATCGGCTATCACCACTGGTCGTACGGCAAGCATTTCCTCGCCACCGAGAAAGGCTACAAGCGCGGGCAGATGGGCCTGGCCTACGAGATCGTGATCAACTCCGATCCGTGCATCGCCTATCTGATGGAAGAGAACACCATGTGCATGCAGGCACTGGTGATCGCCCACGCCTGCTATGGGCACAACAGCTTCTTCAAGGGCAACTACCTGTTCCGTACCTGGACCGACGCCAGCTCGATCGTCGACTACCTGGTGTTCGCCAAGCAGTACATCATGCAGTGCGAGGAACGCCACGGCATCGATGCGGTGGAGGAGTTGCTGGACTCCTGCCACGCCCTGATGAACTACGGCGTCGACCGCTACAAGCGCCCCTATCCGATCTCCGCCGAGGAGGAACGGCGCCGCCAGAAGGATCGCGAGGAACACCTGCAGCGGCAGATCAACGACCTCTGGCGGACCATTCCCAAGGCCTCCGGGAAAGGCGGCGAACAGGATCGCTCGCGCTGGCCCGCCGAACCCCAGGAGAACATCCTCTACTTCATCGAGAAGCACGCGCCGCTGCTCGAACCCTGGCAGCGCGAGGTCGTGCGCATCGTCCGCAAGATCGCCCAGTACTTCTATCCGCAGCGCCAGACCCAGGTGATGAACGAGGGCTGGGCGACCTTCTGGCACTACACCCTGCTCAACGACCTCTACGACGAGGGGCTGGTCACCGACGGCTTCATGATGGAGTTCCTCCAGTCGCACACCAGCGTGGTCTACCAGCCGCCGTTCGACAGCCCCTACTACAGCGGCATCAATCCCTATGCGCTGGGCTTCGCCATGTACCGCGACATCCGACGGATCTGCGAAAACCCGACCGAGGAGGACAAGCGCTGGTTCCCCGACATCGCCGGCAGCGACTGGCTGAGCACCCTGAAGTTTGCCATGCAGAGCTTCAAGGACGAGAGCTTCATCCTGCAGTTCCTCTCACCCAAGGTGATCCGTGATCTCAAGCTGTTCAGCATCGTCGACGACGACCAGAAGGACGAACTGCTGGTTTCCGCCATCCACGACGACAACGGCTACCGCACCGTGCGCGAACTGCTCGCCGCCCAGTACAACCTGGGCAACCGCGAACCGAACGTGCAGATCTGGAACGTCGACCGCCGCGGCGACCGCTCGCTGACCCTGCGCCACCAGCAGCACGACCGCAAACCGCTCAGCGACTCCACCGAGGACGTGCTCAAGCACCTGCACCGGCTGTGGGGCTTCGACATCCATCTGGAATCGATGCAGGGCGAACGGATCGCCAACAGCTACCACATGCCGCCCAGAGGCGACGGTGACAGCGAAGAGAACTATCCTCGCCTGGACTTGGCCATCCCGCCGATCTGACCCTCCGCCCGCCATCGCGATGATGGCGGTGCCACTCCCGTAACAGCAGGTGCCGTCCAGAGACGGCACCTGCTGTTACGGGGATGGTCGCATCTCTTCCGTTCCCCCCGCCCTGCCCACCCGTTATGCTCTGTCCAGGAGGTGGGCATGCAAATCTATAAAGTGGGTGGTGCGGTACGCGATCGTCTGCTCGGGCGAGCGATCAGCGAGGTCGACTGGGTAGTGGTCGGTACCAGCGCCGAAGCGCTGCAGGCCAAGGGCTTTCGCCCGGTCGGCGCGGACTTTCCGGTATTCCTGCACCCCGAAACCGGCGAGGAATACGCCCTTGCCCGCACCGAGCGGAAAAGCGGCCACGGCTACGGCGGCTTCACCTTCTATGCCAGTCCCGAGGTGACCCTGGAAGAGGACCTGCTGCGCCGCGACCTGACCATCAACGCCATGGCCGAGGACGCCGAAGGCCGGCTGATCGATCCCTACGGGGGCCGGCGCGACCTCGAGGCGCGGCTGTTGCGCCACGTCTCCCCGGCCTTCGCCGAAGATCCGCTGCGCGTCCTGCGCGTGGCGCGCTTCGCCGCCCGCTACGCGCCGCTGGGCTTTCGGATTGCCCCGGAAACCCTGACGCTGATGCGCAGACTCGCCGAATCCGGGGAGCTGCAGGCGCTCACCGCCGAGCGCAGCTGGAAAGAAATCTCCCGCGCCCTGATGGAGCCGCGCCCGGATATCTTCATCCAGGTGCTGCGCGACTGCGGTGCCCTGCGCGAGCTGCTCCCGGAGGTCGACGCCCTGTTCGGCGTGCCGCAGCCGGCCGCCCACCACCCGGAAATAGACACCGGCGAGCATGTGCTCGCCGTGCTGCGCCAGTGTGCCGAGCACGAACAGCCGCTGACCGTGCGCTGGGCCTGTCTCCTGCACGATCTAGGCAAGGGGCTGACGCCTCCTGGCGAGTGGCCACGGCACATTGCCCACGAACAGAAGGGCCTGAAGCCGATCCGCGCAGTCAACGCCCGCTGCAAGGCGCCCCGCGACTGCCAGGAACTCGCCCTGCTGGTCGGCGAATACCACACCCATGGCCATCGCGCCCAGGAGTTGCGCCCCTCCACCCTGCTCGAGCTGCTCCAGCACTTCGACGTCTACCGCCGTCCGCAACGTTTCGAGGAGTTCATCGCCGCCTGCGAGATGGACGCCCGCGGCCGGCTCGGCCTGGAGGGGCGCGACTATCCGCAAGCCGCCTACCTGCATGGCGCCGCCGCGGCCGCCCGGGCGGTGGAGATCAAACCGCTGCTGGAAAGGGGGCTCCAAGGCGCCGCGCTCGGCGAGGCGCTCAAGCACGAGCGGCAGCGGGCACTGAAGGCCTACAAGGCCGGTCCTGCGCAGCAGGTCGACGAGGAAGACTGAAAGCGGCGCAACTACCGCTCCGTCGGCAGCGGAAAGGCCCGGCGCAGCTCCACCGGCGTCAGCTCCGTCCCGCGCCATGGGAAGGAAACCGGCCACAGGCTCTGCTCGATCCGCGCCTCGCGCCACAGCTCGGCGAAGACGCAGCCCGCGCCGGGATGGCGCTGCTCCGGCACCAACAGCGCCAACGGCCAGAGCACGAAGGCGTTCTTCAATATTTCCGGGCGCGGCAGCACCAACCCGTCGAAATTGCCGACTCGCTCGCCGTACATCAGTACGTCAATATCCAGCGGCAGCCCTTTGCGGTCGGGCGCATAGCGGCCATTGTCCGCCTCGATGAATTTCAGCCGGCGATCCAGCTCGAGCAACGGCAAGTCGGTACTGGCGGCCACCACCAGATTATAGAAAGGCCCGCTCCTGATCCCCACCGGCAAGCTCTCGAACACCGGCGAGCAGCGCAGATCCTGCAGAAAGCCGGCCAGCGCCTCGAGACCGGCGGTGAGATGGGCGACACGCTCGATATTGCTGCCGAGCCCGAGCAGCACGGGAGTCAGCGACATCCGCGCTCGATCTCCACACCAACCCCGGCGGCGGCCGGAACGGCGCCCGGCTTGGTCAGCCGCAGGCGCAGCCAAGGCATGCCGAACTCCGCCATCAGCACGCCGGCCAGGCGTTCGGCGAAGGTTTCCACCAGCAGGAACTGCGCCTCGCCAGCGAACGCCTGGATGCGCACCGTCATCGCCGCATAATCGAGCGCGCAGGCCAGCGCGTCCCCGGCAGCCGGCGCCCGGACATCCCAGCCGCACTCCAGATCCAGCCGAAGGCACTGGCGAATGCCGCGCTCCCAGTCGTACACGCCGATGACGGTGTCGACCTCCAGGCCCTCGATAAACACTTTGTCCAAATTCATCTCCACGAAGGGCGCTGCGCCCCGCTAGAATCGGGTGCTCTCACCCCGGAATGGATCCCATGTTCTGGCTGCTGGCGATCCTCGCCTACCTGCTCGGTTCGCTGTCCTTCGCCATCCTGCTCAGCCGCCTGAGCGGCGGACCGGACCCGCGAGCCTGCGGCTCGGGCAACCCCGGCACCACCAACATGCTGCGCATCGCCGGCAAGCGACTGGCGGCGCTCACCCTGCTCGGCGATCTGTGCAAGGGCCTGCTGCCGGTGCTGATCGCCCAGCATGCCGGCCTCGGCGTCCAGCAGCAGGCCTGGATCGGCTTGGCCGCGGTGCTCGGCCATCTGTATCCCCTGTACTTCCACTTCCACGGTGGCAAGGGCGTGGCCACCGCCGCCGGACTACTGCTCGGCGTCTATCCGCCCGCCGCGCTGCCGGCCGTCGCCGCCTGGCTGCTGATCTTCGCCCTCACCCGCACCAGCTCCCTCGCCGCCCTAGCCGCCATCCCGCTCTGCCTGCCGCTGCTGGCCTGGAAGCAACCCGAGGCCCTGTTGCCGACGCTGCTGCTCTACGGGGTGATCGTCTGGCGCCATCGCGGCAACCTGCATGACCTCTTCGCCGGCCGGGAGCGGCATTTCTAGCCCCGCGCGTCCGACCTCAAACCGCCGGCAAGGTCTCCATCGGCCAGCGCGCGTGGACCTGGATCGACGGCCCGTCCTGCTGGCCGGCCAGCAGACGCTGGCAGCCGGCATAGGCGATCATCGCGCCGTTGTCGGTGCAAAAGCGCGGCCGTGCATAGAACACCCGGCCATGCAGCTCGCCGAGCATCTTCTCCAGGGTCGTGCGCAAGGCCTGGTTGGCGCTCACCCCGCCGGCGATCACCAGACGCGCGAGGCCGGTCTGCTTCAGAGCTCGCCGGCACTTGATGGTCAGCGTCTCCACCACCGCCTGCTGGAAGGCCAGGGCAATGTCGCGGCGCGACTGCTCGCCGTCGTCGCCGCTCGCCTGGCAGTGCTGCCAGGTATTCAGAGCGAAGGTCTTGAGGCCACTGAAGCTGAAATCCAGTCCTGGCCGGTTGGTCATCGGCCGCGGGAAGACGAAGCGTCCCGGCCGGCCGTCCTGCGCCAGCCGGGCGATCTCCGGCCCGCCGGGATAGCCGAGGCCGAGCAGCTTGGCAGTCTTGTCGAAGGCTTCGCCGGCGGCGTCGTCCAGCGACTCGCCGAGCACCTGGTAGCGGCCGATGCCGTCGACCCGCACCAGTTGGGTGTGCCCGCCGGAAACCAGCAGGGCGACGAACGGGAACTGCGGCGGCTGCTCTTCCAACATCGGCGCCAGCAGATGGCCCTCCATATGGTGCACGCCGAGCGCCGGAATCCCCCAGGCTAGCGCCAGCGCCTGGGCGCAGGAGGCGCCGACCAGCAGCGCGCCGACCAGGCCAGGTCCTGCGGTATAGGCGATGCCGTCGATGTCCTCCGGCGTGCAGCCAGACTCGTCGAGCACTTGGCGCAGCAGCGGCAGCATGCGTTTGACGTGATCCCGCGAGGCCAGCTCGGGCACTACTCCGCCATAGACGCAGTGCAGATCGATCTGGCTGAATAGCGCATCGGCCAGCAGGCCGCGTTCGCTGTCGTAAAGCGCGACGCCGGTTTCGTCGCAGGAGGTTTCCAGCCCCAGAACGAGCATGGGTTCGACCTTTTAGCCTGACAAATCAAGGGGCGCATGATAATCGCCGACTACCCCGCAGACCAGCGCTTTTCGCGCCGTGGGCTTTGCATTGCCTCAGGCAAATGAGGTAACATCCGCAGCCCTTGAGAATCGACGTTCTCCCGAGCCGAGTCCGGAGAGGGCGTTCACCACCGGTCAATAGTTAAGGTAGCCCTGGATGCCCGCCGTCAAAGTTAAAGAGAACGAACCCTTCGACGTAGCTCTGCGTCGCTTCAAGCGCTCCTGCGAAAAAGCCGGCGTTCTGGCCGAAGTTCGCAGCCGCGAGTTCTACGAGAAGCCCACTTCCGAGCGCAAGCGCAAGGCCGCCGCCGCCGTCAAGCGCCACGCCAAGAAAGTGCAGCGCGAGCAGCGCCGCCGCGAGCGCCTGTACTAAGCTGCAGCAACGCTTCGCCGCTCCTGGAAAGCCCGGCCGAAACCGGGCTTTTTGCGTTTCTGGAGCCACCCGGCACCCGCCCGAACCGGAAACCCCATGACCGGACTGATCCCCCAAGGCTTCATCGACGACCTGCTGAACCGCACCGACCTCGTCGAGGTGGTCGGCTCGCGCGTCCAGCTGAAGAAGACCGGCAAGAACTACAGCGCCTGCTGCCCCTTCCACCAGGAAAAGACCCCCTCCTTCACCGTCAGCCCGGACAAACAGTTCTACTACTGCTTCGGTTGTGGCGCCGGCGGCAACGCGCTGGGCTTTCTCATGGACCACGACCACCTGGAGTTCCCCCAGGCGGTCGAGGAGCTGGCCAAACGCGCCGGCCTGGAAGTCCCGCGCGAGGACGGTGGGCGCAGCCACAAGCCGCACCAGAGCGTCGACTCGCCGCTCTATCCGCTGCTGACCGCCGCCGCCGAGTTCTACCGCCAGGCCCTGAAGAGCCATCCGGCGCGCCAGGCCGCCGTCGACTACCTAAAGGGACGCGGCCTGTCCGGCACCATCGCCCGCGACTTCGCCCTCGGCTTCGCCCCGCCCGGCTGGGACAACCTGCTCAAGCATCTGGGCGGCGACGCCCTGCAGCAGAAGGCGATGATCGATGCAGGCCTCCTGATCGAGAACGCCGAGACCGGCAAGCGCTACGACCGCTTTCGCGACCGGGTGATCTTCCCGATCCGCGACAGCCGCGGCCGGGTCATCGCCTTCGGCGGCCGGGTGCTTGGCGACGACAAGCCGAAATATCTGAACTCCCCGGAAACTCCGGTATTCCACAAGGGCCAGGAGCTTTACGGCCTCTTCGAGGCACGCCGGCACAATCGCGACCTCGACGAGATCATCGTGGTCGAGGGCTACATGGACGTCATCGCCCTGGCCCAGCAGGGCCTGCGCAATGCGGTGGCCACCCTCGGTACCGCCACCAGCGAGGAGCACCTCAAGCGCCTGTTCCGCCTGGTGCCCAGCGTGCTGTTCTGCTTCGACGGCGACCAGGCCGGCCGCAAGGCCGCCTGGCGCGCCCTCGAGGCCACCCTGCCGAGCCTGCAGGACGGCCGCCGCGCGCGCTTTCTGTTCCTTCCCGAAGGGGAGGACCCGGACAGCCTGGTACGCACCGAAGGCCGCGAGGCCTTCCTCGCCCGTCTGGAGCAGCAGGCCCGACCGCTGGCCGACTACTTCTTCCAGCAACTGACCGCGGAGGCCGACCCGCGCACCCTGGAAGGCAAGGCGCACCTGGCGACCCTCGCCGCCCCGCTGATCGAGAAGATTCCCGGCGCCAACCTACGCACCCTGATGCGCCTGCGCCTCGGCGAAATCACCGGACTGCCCGGCGGCACCCCGCCCACGCCCGGTCACAACCAGCCGCCCCACGCGGAAGACGCCTACTACCAGGCCGAACCCAGCCACGCCGGCTACCCCGACTTCGCCGAGCCCGGACCGCCTGCACCCTTCGAGCGCCCCGCCTACGGCAAGGGCCAGTGGAAGGGGCAAGACCGCAACGGCTATCGGAAGGGCCGCAGCGACTTCCCGCCGCGACCACGCACCGCAGTCAGCGTCGAACCGCCCAACCTGAGCGCGCTGCGCACCCTGCTCCACCACCCGCAACTGTCCCAGAAGGTCGCCGACGCCAGTCATTTCGCCAGCGAGGACGACACCTACGCCCAGTTGCTGGTCGCCCTGCTGGAGGCGCTGCAAAAGAACCCGCACAGTAGCACCCTGCAACTGATCGCCCGCTGGCACGGCACCGAACAGGGCCGCCTGCTGCGCGCCCTGGCGGAAAAGGAATGGCTGATTTCGACGGACAACCTTGAACAACAATTTTTCGACACTATAAATAAATTAGCGGCCCGTCAGCGCGAGCGTGGTATCGAACAGCTACTTCGCAAAGCCCGCCAAGGCGAACTGAGCGCAGAAGAGAAGGCTCGACTGCGCGATCTGCTCAGCCGCAACGCATCCCCCACCTCCCCGACCTCAACTGGCGCGTGAGGTCAAGCATCAGCTATAATATTTAGCTTTTCAGCCCGCCAGAACATTCAGTGGATAGGGTGTTATGTCCGTAAAAGCTCAACAGCAGTCTCGCATCAAAGAGTTGATCGCTCGCGGCCGCGAACAGGGTTACCTGACCTACGCCGAGGTCAACGACCACCTGCCGGAGGATATTTCCGATCCGGAACAGGTGGAAGACATCATCCGCATGATCAACGACATGGGGATCAACGTATTCGAGAGCGCTCCGGATACGGATGCCCTGTTGTTGGCTGAGGCCGACACCGACGAAGCTGCCGCCGAAGAGGCCGCCGCCGCCCTGGCCGCGGTGGAGACCGACATCGGCCGGACCACCGACCCGGTGCGCATGTACATGCGCGAAATGGGCACCGTGGAGCTGCTCACCCGCGAAGGCGAGATCGAGATCGCCAAGCGCATCGAGGAAGGCATCCGCGAGGTGATGGGCGCCATCGCCCAATTCCCCGGCACCGTGGACAGCATCCTCGGCGAATACCAGCGCGTCACCAGCGAAGGCGGCCGCCTCTCCGACATCCTCAGCGGCTACATCGATCCCGACGACGACTCGGCGGTCCCCGCCGAAGCCGAGGTTCCCGTCGACCTCAAGAGCAAGAGCGCCGCGGCCCCTGCAGCGTCGGACGAAGAGGACGAGGAAGAAGGCGAAGAGGACGAGGAGGAAGAAGGCGACGGCGGTCCCGACCCGGAAGTCGCCCGTTTGCGCTTCGGTGCCGTCGCCGACCAGATGGAGAGGGCTCGCCAGGTCCTCCAGCAGCATGGCCGCGGCAGCGCCCAGGCCATGGAAGAGCTGCAGGCGCTGGCGCACCTGTTCATGCCGATCAAGCTGGTGCCCAAGCAGTACGACACCTTGGTCGACCGGGTACGCGACTCCCTGGCCCGCGTGCGCGCCCAGGAACGCGCGATCATGCAGCTGTGCGTACGCGATGCGCGCATGCCGCGCGCCGACTTCCTCCGCCAGTTCCCCGGCAACGAGGTCGACCGGGACTGGATCGACTTCCTCGCCAAGGGCAAGGCCAAGTATGCCGAAGCCCTCGGCAAGCTGGCCGACGACGTCAAGCAGTGCCAGCAGAAGCTGATCGACCTCGAGCAGGAAGTCGGCCTGAGCATCACCGAGATCAAGGACATCAACCGCCAGATGTCCATCGGCGAAGCCAAGGCCCGCCGCGCCAAGAAGGAAATGGTCGAGGCCAACCTGCGCCTGGTGATCTCCATCGCCAAGAAGTACACCAACCGCGGCCTGCAGTTCCTCGACCTGATCCAGGAAGGCAACATCGGCCTGATGAAGGCGGTGGACAAGTTCGAATACCGTCGCGGCTACAAGTTCTCGACCTACGCCACCTGGTGGATCCGCCAGGCGATCACCCGCTCGATCGCCGATCAGGCGCGCACCATCCGCATTCCGGTGCACATGATCGAAACGATCAACAAGCTCAACCGCATCTCCCGCCAGATGTTGCAGGAGATGGGCCGCGAGCCGACCCCGGAAGAACTCGGCGAGCGCATGGAGATGCCCGAGGACAAGATCCGCAAGGTCCTGAAGATCGCCAAGGAACCGATCTCCATGGAAACCCCGATTGGCGACGACGAAGACTCGCACCTGGGCGACTTCATCGAGGACTCCACCATGCAGTCGCCGATCGATGTGGCGACCGTAGAAAGCCTCAAGGAAGCCACCCGCGAAGTCCTCGCCGGCCTCACCGCCCGGGAAGCCAAGGTGCTGCGCATGCGCTTCGGTATCGACATGAACACTGACCACACCCTCGAAGAGGTCGGCAAGCAGTTCGACGTGACCCGCGAACGCATTCGCCAGATCGAGGCCAAGGCCTTGCGCAAGCTGCGCCACCCCTCGCGAAGCGAGCACCTGCGCTCCTTCCTCGACGAGTGACGACAAGACCCCCGGCTCGCCGGGGGTCTTGCTTTCCGCCTGCCGACCGAGCAGCGGAACGACCCCATACGGCACTGCCCTTCCCCAACGACAGACACCATGAACGGCCCCGATCCCAGCAACCTGCTCGAACGCCTGGACGCGCTCACCCAGGCCGCACTGCTGCAGGGTTTTCACCAGCGCCAGCTGGTCGAAGACGAACTGCTCGGCAGCCCGAACGGCGAGCGCGACAGCGTGTTCATCGTGCGCAGCGGGCGCATCCGGGTATTCCTCGCCCTCGAGGATAAGGAATACACCCTCACTTTCCTCGAGGCCGGAGACATCTACAGCACCCACAGCCAGGCCTACGTCCAGACCGTGCGCCCGAGCGAGGTGCTGATGGGCGACACCGCCCGGATGATGGCCACGCTCCGCTCGCTGCCGAGCGCCGTGCCGGCGATCATCCGTGTGCTCGGCGCAACCCTCGCCAACTGCATGGGCATCATCGAAGATCTGGCCTTCCGCGACGTCGAGGGCCGCCTAGCGCGCTTTCTCGACGGCATGCTGGCGCGCAGGGGCCGCCCCCACCAGGGCAGTCTGCGCCTGGAGCTGGACCTCAACACCGAGGACATCGCCCGGCTGCTCGGCACCACCCGCCAGACCGTCTCCTCCCTGATCAACCGGATGGCCCGCGAAGGCATCCTCAGCCGCGCCGGCAACGGCATCTTCGATATCCACGATGCCGAGCGCCTGCGTGCCCGCAGCCAGCAGCCCGGCAAGGTGTCGGCGGGCTGACGACACTCCGGCGCAGCTTCCACCAGACAGCCGCCAGCCATCAGGTTGCCGGAAAAGCAACCATACCCTTGCTGCGCTGCATCGGAGGGCGACTGCTGCCGAAAACACCTCGCGCGGAAGAGGTCTGCCGATTTTGCGGCGGATACCGGCCTTTGCTGCTCCTGTCGCTTGGCGCAGGCAGAAAACCGCCGCTATAATCCGCCCGCCTTCTGGGGGCCTGTAGCTCAGTCGGTTAGAGCAGAGGACTCATAATCCTTTGGTCCTGGGTTCGAGTCCCAGCGGGCCCACCAATAAAATCAAGTACTTAGGCCCGTAGCGATGCGGGCCTTTGTCGTTTTCGGGTAGTCGCGGACCACTACGGGGACCACTTATCACAAGTACCCCCATCCAGCTCGCCAGGATGAAGCACTGCCGGCACTGGTGATCGTCGTCACTCCATCGGCTCGGAGTGGTGGTCGGAAAGTCAAGTGCGTGGCGGCTCCGCATCCGCCAGGGCCTGCACCTCGGTCGCGAGCCTTTCCTCGCCGATCCTCCGCAGGATCGCCTCCGCTAGCTCAAGGTGGTTCCGCCGATAGTTCGGTCTTGGAGTGCCAATGAATTTCGGCAGACCGAGCAGTTGCTCGACAAGACCGTCCCACCCAGGCTTATCGGTTGGACATTCCCGGCGCGCTCGTCTGCTCATGCTTCCATCTCCTGTGCGATGGCCAACAGCCGGAATGCCAGATCATCACGGCCGGCACGGACAGCGTGCTCGATGGCTTGGCGTGCCAGCTCGGCGCAGGCCAGCAGTGCGTCGGCGCGCTCGGTGGCAGATGCAGCAGGCGGCAGGAGGAAGGTCTTCGAAGCCTCTACGGCTTCAGTTACTTGGCGGCTCATGGCCATCGTCTGGATCCTCTTCTGAGTTGTGGTCGAAGTTGTCGGGGTTGGCGGCGTAGTCGGCGGCAGCCGTCAGGGCCAGGTCTATTTCGTCGAGCAGTACAGTTTTGAGCCGGCGCTCGTCCGTCTCAGCAACAATCGAGGGCGCCACGCGCGACGGTATCTGGCGCAGGTTGGCGCGGAGCACCCCGCAAAACTGTTTCCAAACAGACTCGAACTCGGCAATCGGTGCTACCAGACGCTTCTGTCGAGCCAGCTCCAGCTCGGCAAGGTCGGCATCGGCGCGGACCTTCCTAACACGCTCTGCGGTCAGATCGCTGGCCTTCTCGCCGCCCGCCATCTCTTCGACGAGGGCGCGGAAGGCATCGCCGAGGATGAAGCGGTTCCGGGCCACTCGGGTGAGAGTTCCAGCCTCCGCCAACTGCCGAATCCGCCGGGCTGACACGCCAGCCAGCGCCGAAAGTTGCTTGTCGTCTACCTCGACGACAGACAAGTCGAGGTCAGTCATGCCCCTGCGCTCCAGTGATGATCCTGAAAGCGCCACGGCGCAGCATGTCGCGCTTCTCGGCATCGCCGGGGCTGCCGGCCGGGCGCCATTGCCGGCGAGGCTCGCTATTCATTTGCACCGCCAGGGTCTTGATGGCATCAGCGCGCAGTCTGACCTCGCGCACCAGGCCGGTGAGGTCGCGGCCAGTGGCGTTACGCATCGCCTTTAGGTCGGCCAGTAGACGCTCGGCTTCCTGCTCGGCTCGCGCCAGCAGATCATCGGTTTCGGTTGATTTCGTCATGAGTCACACCTAAAAGAAGCGCCGGCTTCACTCGCGATCCGCCGGCGAAGTTCCGCCGTTTTCAATCCACCGGTAGGGCGGGACCGGTTTATCCCCCGAGGAAGGGAATTCTTCAGGCCGGCTTTGCGGCCAACCCCCGGCGCAGTGCCTCTGCGGCAAGCTGCGACCGGCTGATTTTGAATCCGTGCCGGCTTTTGAAATCGTTTCGGGCTGCCTCGATGGATCGCATCAAACTCTCATCGAGCAACACGGTTAAGCGAAGCTGCTTTCCGGTATCGCCGTTCATCACCAGGCCTCCCTCGACCATGCGTTTGCGAAGGTCCGACGCTGCCCTTTCTCGGCGCCAGCCGCCATGGCGCGGACGCGGCGTTGAACCTGTGCGGACAAGTAACGGTGTGCTCTCGCCAGTTGTTCATCGGTCAGCCCCGGAAACAGGCGCCTGATGTGGCGCTCGTCCTCGCCCGCGCCGTGAATCCAGCCACCCAGGCCTCCTGGCAGCTGCACCACGGCTCTCGGGGCGCCGCCCTCGTCGTGCGGTCGCAGCAGGACGTGCGCGGCCTCCAGGCTCGCCAAAAGCTCGTCCGGCAGTTCGCCGGCCTCGGCGGGTGCCTTGGGGCGTGGGCGGAGCAGGTCAAGAATGTTCATCGGGCGATCCTCTTATGCAGAGACACTGAAGAAAAACTCTGGGTCGGGCAGCAACGCCTGAATGTTGCAGTGAGCGGTCAACGTCATATCGCCCTCGACGCTGCGGCGCTCGACCAGCAGGGTGATGCGCTCATGCACGGCGACCGCAGCGCGCCCGAAGGAGCCGATAACGGTGTCAGTCGCATCCTGTTGAAATGCTGCGGAGATGCCGGCCGTATACAAGTCGCCCAAGTTTGCAGTCGCGCCAGTGCCGGAGCTGCCGACGATGCCGCGCAGGTCAGCGAAGTTGCAGCCAGCGGCGGCAGCGGCGCCAAGGCTGAACGGGGTCAGCGTGGCGGCTTCCAGGGCGCCGATCAGGGCCTTATCACAGGCGCGGGCGATGCCGAGCATGATGGAGTGCTCCAACTCGGCCGAGAGCAGACCGAGCCCGAACTCGCGCTGCTGGGCGCGAGTCATACTGACCCGGAATGACCATGTATCCATAGTGGACAGATCAACTGAAGCGCGGCTAATGGGGAATGCGCTCTCAGTCACTTCGGCGCCGTCGGCCAGGACGGCGAAGCTCGCGGGCCGGATCACGTCGTAGCGCGCATTTCGACGGTACAGCGCGCCAGCCGGAGCCTCTGGAACAGCAGGGTCTGGTGCCTCAGCCACGAAAATTATTTCGGCGCCAGCCCGAGCAACGACAGAGGCGTCGATCAGCCGGCTCGATAGCGTGGTCATCTTGGCAGCGTCTTCCCCGCCAGGCAGGTAGATACGGCCATCGACTTCGGGATTCAGCTCGGGCGCCAGGTCGCGCAGCAGGCTGATTTCCTGAAGTGAGGCGGCCGGCTTCGGCGTGCGGGCGAACGGCATATCCTGGCCGGATCGGATGTGATCGGTGTAGCCAACCTCGCGCATTGCCGAGTTACAGGCGCGCTCCAGGCGGGAGCCTGCCTGCCGGACGGTGGGATCGGGCTCGGCCGCTCGGTTGGTGGGGATCGGAAACATCGTCTGCGCAAGAAAATCGAGGTCTGAATCGTTCATATGCGTCGCTCTCGGCGAATGAAATGTGCTGCGTTGAGCGGATTTTTGCGTGTGGGCGAGCTGCGTTCCTCCGGTGTGATTTCCGAATTGGCGCATGGCCGACTGCTGACGATCTCGGGAAATTGGAAGCGCATTCCAAAGGAATGCAGAGGGGGATTGCGGCGGGGACACTGCCCCCGCCTGCCTACCCGTCGAACTGGGACCCGTGATTGTTCCAGGACGGCCGATCCACCCGAGGCATAGCCATGCGCCACAGCGCCACGCCTACGGCAGCGCGCCAGCAGCCATGCCAGTAAGCGGCATCCAGTCACGTCCAGCGCCAGGCGAGGAAGATCAGTGACAGTCGCGTGGTGGTGGCGAGTCAAAACCACTCGCCACCACGCTCAAAGCCAGTATCCACGCGGGTTACAGACGAATGGTGGTGAGTGGTGGCGAGTTTTCATAAAGATGAAATTGGGTATTCGTTTTTACAGCTCTCAATGACCCACACGTTTGTTTTTCAAAACTGCCCACCACTCGCCACCACAAAATGCCTCAAAGCCAGGAGCAGCAAGGGTTTGAGCGTGGTGGCGAGTATGGTGGTGAGCGTGGTGGCGAGTCTAAAATGCCCACCACTTCCGCGACTCGTCACCACTTTCAGGAACAAAAAACCCCGCGCTCGGCGGGGTTTGGTGTTTGCGACGGCAAAATAGAGCGTAATAAGCACGCTATTACAACGCCTGCCCAGGTCTTTTGCCTGAAAAGACGTTCACTCGTTCGCCCTTCAGGCACAAAAGACGCTCGATGGCGGGGCTTGCTCTGGTCGATAGTGGGTGGGATCGTCAGGCGCGCACGTCCTCGAAAACAGCACGTTTGGCTGCTGCCTTGGTCGGCCCATCCAGCTCAATGCGGCAAGTGCTCAGTCTCTCGCGCATGATCAGATGGCCGGATGCCTTTGGCCACTCGTATGCGGTGCCTGCGCCGGATGGCTGCCGGCGCGTGGTTTCTAGTTCTGGTCAGAACGGCTGGCTACCGTACTCACCACCCACTACAGCAAAGCGGCGAGTCTCCATCGTGGCGACCGGCATGTGGTAGACAGTGACGCCTCTGCTCACCTTGTTCGTGAACAGCTTGCGCAGCAGCGCGGCGGCCTTGCGGGTGTCGGTCTGCTTCGGGTTCTGGATGCCGATTTCGGCCAGAACGTCGCTGGCGGACATGTAGCGACTGCGGATGGCGGCAGGGTCGTAGAGGGACAAAATCATTTCCTCGACCCGATCCTTACTGCGGAATGCCTCGTTGTGCTCGCCGATGGCGCGGTTTTCGTCTTGGTCCAGGTGCCACGCTTCGCCGGCCTCGATCCGGGCCAGCGCCTCTGCCCAAGCCTGCTGCACATCCACCGGGTGCTGGTAGTCCACGGCGGCCACATGAACAGGCCAGAACCGGCGGTTGTTGGTGTCGTCCATGAGAAATTGCACGTTATTCACGCTGCCGAAGAAGGCGGTCCGGCGCTGGTAGCGGTTGGCTGCACGGGCGTAGGCTGGGCGCAGCTCGTCGGTATCGCGGCTGAGGAAGGCTTTCAGGCTCTCAATGTCCGACTTGCTGAATGTCGCCCCGATTTCGCCCAGCTCAACCAGCCATTTGCTCACCACCTGAAGCACGGAGTCCTTGTCATCAGGATTCAGGGTCACGCCATCGGCTTGGAATTCCTTCGGGCACAACGTGTTGAAGAATCGGGTCTTGCCGAGGCCGCCCAGCGGGTCGACCAGCACAAGGACGTGCTCGAACTTGCGTGCCTTGCCGCTCAGGATGGCAGCAGCCCCAAGAAACCATTTGCGGAACAGGGTCCAACTGATTTCGGTCTTCGACTTGTCGGCCAGGGTCAGGCAGCCGAACAGGGCGCGGATGTGCTCACCGCCATCCCACGGCCGCGATTTCACCCACTCCAGCGCAGGGTTGTAGGCGTCCTGGGCGGCCAGCTTGTCCAAGTGTCCAGCGGCAGCGGTGTACGGATAGTCGTTGATCCGGCACAGGTCCTCGATCATCGACAGCGAGACGTTGCGAGCCAGATCGCCGGCCGGCAGAGTCCCGTTCACGCTGATTTCAACGTCGCGCGACAGCTCGTTGTACCTGATGCGCACACCATAAGCCTTCACCAGTCGCGCCAGGTTCTCTGCGGTGCCTTTGGCTTGGTGAAAGGTCCACTCGCCGGTTTCCTTGTCGCGTTTCCAGGCGATGTGATCCGGGTGGTACACGTTTTCTGGCACTTCCAGCGGCATATCTAGCGGCTGCGGTCCGTTGTCGTTCGCCGGTACTGGTAGCGGAACTGCCTCGACCAGCTCCAGCAGCTCGCCCGCGTCGTGGCCGGCAGCCATCCAATCGGACACATCCCCCTTGATTGGCATGTCCGGCCAGTGCTTGGCCAAGTCCAGGACGCGGACGGATGCGGCCACACCCGCCAGCTTCCCGGCGACCACCTGCGCATGGTTGCGGCCCGCGTCGTCATTGTCCGGCAGGATGACCACCTGGCGGCCGGCGAAGTGCTCGCACAGCTCGGCGGGCCACTTGCCGGCGCCTCCCGCGTTGCAGGTGGCGACCAGTCCGACCGACTCCAGGCGCAGCACGTCCTTTTCGCCCTCAACGACGAATACCCACGCACCGGGATCGGCGGCCAGCAGTTGCGGCAGGTGGTAGGGCACCTGCCGAACGCCCTTCACCGACCAGGACCAGCCGCTGTCTACAGGCTTGCGCTGCCGAAAGTCTTTCGGCTCCATGCGGCAGACTTGGAACAGCAGTTCTCCGGCCTCGCTCACATAGTCGTAGGTGCCTACCAGCTTGCCGCGCCTCCCTGGCGCCTGCGCTGGCGCATTTTCGTTCTCCGGCTGGTGGATACCCTGGCCTTCCAGCCACTCGACCGCGCCGCGGCCAGTCTGTCCGGTTGCGCGGGCGATCAAGTCGAGCACACCACCGCCGAGTCCCTCCTCATGTGAAAACCAGGTGCCTTTATCCAGGTCCACGGCGAGCGATCCGCGAGCACCGAAGCGCAGCTCGGTCGGCTTGCTCATGCTGGCGTTCGGCTCGCCCAGCAGCAGGCGTGCAACCTGCCCGATATATCCGGCGAACGGGGCAGCGTGCGCATTCATACGTCACCGCCCTGGCGCTGTGCGTTCTGGCTGTGCATCCAGTCGCAGACGATCCGCCACGCATCCAACAGCGTCAGGCGGCCAGCCCGTGGTCCGTTCTTGGAGTACAGCCAAAGCAGACGCGCCGTAGTCCAGGCCGTCGGCAGCCCGTCGGTGCCGATCTCATTCGGTTTCGGATCGAGCTGAAAGCAGGCGACCCATGCCCACCTCCAGCGCTCGCCAGCAGTTCGTGCATAGGCGATCCGGCGCAGGGCAGACGAGTCTATTGGGAAGCTGCGGTAGGTTTTTTCGGGCGCACCTTCCCCGTTCCCGGCTCCCGGCCGGGTCGAATGGGCGGCCATGACTTACACCTCAGCGCGGCTGTCGAGCCAGGCTTGCACGTCAGACGCACGGAAGCCGACGCGGCGCGGGCCGAGCTGGATGGATCGGGGAAACAGGCCATCCCGGCACCAGCGCCAGAGCGTCGGTCGGCTTATGCCCAGGATTTTGCAAACAGCTGGAGTATTGAGGATGTGGTCGGTGTGGTTCATTTCGTCAACCCTATTCGGGCCGAGGCACTGCGCTTGAAAAATCATTTCATATCGCGCAGCATGAACAGGCATTGTTCAGTGCTCTGTTCGCCGCCTCGGCGTTTCAGATCGGGGCTGTTCTGCGCGGCAAACGCATAGCAGCCCCACCTTTTCGAGAGCCCAGCCATGTTTGGCTGGGCTTTCTGTTTCTGACTGTATCGAGCGCGATCAGCACTCGCAACCCATTGTTTTTTGTCGTTTTAATCTACAGTTATGCCCAGTTATGTGTGGTTATTTCCGGTGATATAACCGCAGGAAAAAATCCGACGAACGGTAGTCAGCTCGTCGGTTCTACTTCACCCAGCACAACGGCCAATGCCGCATCGAACTGCTCGATGGCTCGCCGCTTCTCCGGCAGCGCGGACTCGGCGTTGTTGCGGTAGTGCCGCCCTACCACACCGGTCTGCCCGTGTGACTGCAGCAGGTCGCTCAGACGGTCGTCGACTCCATTCCGCTGCATCAGCTGGGCACAGGTACGGCGAAGGTCTCTCGGCGTAAAGCGCTCCACAGGCTTACCACTCACGAATGCATGCGATGATCTGCACCAGTCGGCCACAGCGTGGGCGTAGCTGCTCGTCACGAACGGCTGTCGACCATTCGAGGTCCAAGGCCATTTGCAAGCGCCTCCATCCGTATCGAGGCCAGCGGTAAATCGACGCACATCAGCCAGGATTGCCAGGGCGCGATCTGTGAGAGGCACCAGATGCTCTCGGCGAACACCGCCCCGCCCCTTGGCATCAATCAGGCGCAGGGTCTTTGCCTCAAGGTCGTAGCTCGCCCAAGGCTCACGAGCAATCTGGTCGATACGCTGCCCGCCCGTCGCAATCACGAACTTGAACAGCCGCGCCATGACCGGCCCGACGCCTTCGGTACTCTCGACGGTGATCCAGAACTGGCGCAACTCGGCGTCCGACAGAGAGCGGATGCCGGGCTTCGACTCGTCCGGCACAAGGACGGCATCAACCGGATTGGCCGAGAGTGAAAATGTTTTTCGACTTGCCCGCCCCAAGGAGTGTTCGGCGGTCAGACCGAACTGAAATGCGGCGCGAAGGAATGATCGAACCTTGCTGGCCTGGCGCTGGGCACCACGCTCCCATACTGGTTCGAGCAACTGCCTGATATGATCGGGGCGCACGTCGCGCGCCTTCAGCGCCAGAATGGAAGGAAACTTACCCTCCAGCTCAACGCGCAGGATGCGCTCGAACTCTGCTATCTGGTCTTCGCGCACCTTGCCGCGACGGCTGTCAACGTAGTCCGCGAACAAGTCTGCGAACGACCCTCGCGACGCCTCGATCTCGGCCAGATGCTGGCGCTCGATGCGTTGCTGCTGCGCATCGGCCTCCTGCTCGGCTAGGAATGCCGCCACGTCGCCATGCTCTCGGGCAATCTGCGCCAGCCGCCTTGCCTCATGGCGAAGCTCAGACAGGGTTAGACCTGCATCCCGGCTGCTCGCTCTGTAGTGACCTATGAGCAGCTTGCGGCGCTTACCGCCGTGCATATATCTGAATACCGCCGTCACCGTTCCGGACTGCTTGCGCTCGAACAGGATCGCGCCGTTACCGCGACCCGGAATCGAGTCGGTCGCCGTTTCCCCCGGCTTGAGCGCACGTAGGCGAGCATCCGAAATAATCTTGGCGGTGTTTGTGGACGTCGTACCCATCTGCACTTTACCTTCTGTTTTCAGAGGTCCACTACAGGGACCACTTCTCACGAAAAACAAAGGTACAGCGTGCAATATAGAAAAACAATAAATGGCTAGAAGCCACGCAATTACTGGAGTTTTTTATTTTATGCGCAACGTAATGAATCGACAAAAAACACTAAAGCAATTCCCTCATAATCCTTTGCTCCTAGGTTCGAGTCCCAGCGGGCCCACCAATCAAATCAAGGAATTACGTCAGTAGCCCTTTCCCCTCCTAAACCTGCTGTCAATTATCACTGGAACTTCGAGCGACTGCTCGACGTCCATTTCAACAGTCAGGTGACCGCCGGTAGCTGACAACCTCTCGCAGGATACACATACTGCCCTTGGGTTCGCGCAAGGCTGTCTTGCAGTTTTCTTTCTTCTCTCTCCGTCAAGGCTCTTGGTTAGAAACGTCAACAGCCCCTAGACGCCCCCACAAGCATCAAGATAATAATAGTAACATCGCCGAAGCCTCATCAAAGGAATGGCTTTATGCATGGCACGGAAGCATTACCCATCCAGGGGCATAGCTCTCCATGGCAATCAGCTTCTCAGCGGAGCTGAATTATGCCAGCGAGCATGAGCTTATGTTTTTTGAAAGTACCGCCCCAGAGGGTCGTAGACATCGGGATATCCATTTACCGCTACGTCTCCGACATATTCGCGCCCCGAAACAGCAGCCTCAATCAGGTTCCCCCCCCCTCCACCGGCAAAGGGGTAGTCGACTTTCCCCCGGCCAGTGGGATCACCCGCACCCCCCTTACGAGGCCAATGCGGATCAAAGAGGCGCAGGCCGGCGCGCCGACCACCGAATACCACCCCGAAGGCGAAAGCGCCGAGATCCTATTCCGGATCGATCAAATCCCCTCCGCCACCCCCAAACCTGTCACGCCACCGAAAGCCGGCTCCCTGCAACCCGTACAGCTCAAACTGCACGGTCATATCGAAACCCCGACGATGTCGTCGCCAAGAATGGTTGGCTTGGGACGCCAAACTCACCACGACGACTCGAAGGCCCTCCGTCGAGCGGCCCCGGGCGAAACCCGCCATGCCCCCACGTCCGCTGCCTTCGCACTCACCGGGCAACGCACCACCCATTACGAATTATCGGGACAGACGGTTTTCGGGGAGCATTCCCCGTTGGCCTCCGCCCTCGACAAAAAACAGAACTATCAAATCCGAACGGGACCGAACAACTGGTCGCACAGCGACTGGTCATTATCCCCAAAGCCGTCCAGCATATCCTCCCGCTCCCCCCGGAGCGACACAGCAACTATGCATATCTTCCATAACACAGTTAGGTAACGGCTCGATCGATTTTCCGAAACAGTGATGAGTAATTCAAAGGGAGAACACTAGAATGGCATCTAACACCACTCTGACCGGCGGACTCGGCAACGACATCCTGACCACCGGCGACGGCAACGACTCGGTCACCGGCGGCTTCGGTAACGACCTCGTCTCGACCGGCGCAGGCAACGACACCATCCATGCCGGCCTCGGCCACGACACCGTCGACGGTGGCGAAGGCTTCGATCTCGTGCAGATCAACGGCAACCGCGACAATTTCGATTTCGAGGTCGTGAATGGCCGGCTGGTGGCACGCAGCTCACTGCTTCCCGCCTACTCGTCGACCAGCGTCAACAACGTCGAAATCTTCAGTTTCACCAGCCAGTTGGCCGGAACCAAGCAGGTAGTGGTCGCCGCCAACGAAGACCAGGCCAGCGCAATGCGTCTGTACCAGGCCTTGTTCGATCGCACCCCCGACGTGGGCGGCGCCGAATACTGGCTCGGCCAGCTCGACCAGGGGGTGCCGCTGCCCGATATCGCCAATGCCTTCCTGAACTCGACGGAGTTCCAGAGCAACGGCGAGCTGAGCGACGATGCCTTCGTCGATCTGCTCTACCAGAACGCCCTGGGCCGCTCGTCGGACGAAGCCGGCAAGACCTTCTGGCTCGAGCAGCTCCAGAACGGCGTCAGCCGCGCCGAGGTGGCCCTCGATATCGTCGGCTCGCCGGAGGCGGCGGACACCATCGACAGCGTCCTGCTACCTACCGGAGTGGCCACCTCCGGCGACGACACCATCGATCTCACCGTAGGCCAGGACACCATCGACGCCGGCAAGGGCTTCGACGTCGTGCAGGTGAAGCTCGCCTCCGAACTCTCCTCTTCCGACTACAGCTTCTCGGTCGATGACGACAGCCTGGTGGCGACCCACAACAGCGACAGCTCCCTGTCCTTCACCCTGAAGAATACGGAGGTCCTGAGCTTCGGCACGGAGGACAACGTCGTCATCGTCGACAACGAGGACAACGCCGAGGCGATACGCCTGTACGAAGCGCTCTTCGACCGCTCCGCCGACGTGGACGGCGCCAAATACTGGCTCGACCAGCTCAACCAAGGCGCGCTATTGCCGACCGACATCGCCAATGCCTTCCTGAACTCGACGGAGTTCCAGGATGCCAATGGTTCGCTGGATAACGATGTGTTCGTCGAACTGCTCTACCAGAACACCTTTGGCCGCGCGGCCGACACAGACGGCAAAGCGTTCTGGCTCACAGCGCTCGAAGACGGCACCGCCACTCAGGCCGACGTAGCCATCGCCATCGTCGGCTCGCCGGAGGCGGCGGACACCATCGAAAATGTCCAGATCATCCCGGCTAACCAGGCCTAAATCGGCTTCCATCAACTAGCCAGTCAATACTCCGGTCGAAAGGCCGGGGTATTTCTCGGCGGACTTTTCGGCCTTCGAGAGATCCGCCGAGAAATACCCGTACTTTCAACCGTCTGTACCCATGCCGTCTTCAGCCTCCTTGCCCTGTGGAGTCCCGAAGGCCGGCAAGTGGTGATCCCTGCGCCCACGCAACCGACACGTTACTACGGGCTGGGCACTATCGATTCGCACACGGGAAAACCATCGTCATCGCTCGACGCCACAAGCGTCTCCGCAAGGTTGCCGAACTGCTGCAAGCCTTGCTGGACTTCCAGTTGCTTAATGATGGGCGTGCCCACGCGGGAGCGCCGGCGCGTGGCAACCATCAAATAATCAGGCCAGCCACCGCCCCCGTCATCAGGGTTGCCAGTGTTCCGGCGTAGAGGGCTCGCAGCCCGAGCGCCACAATTTCGCCACGACGTTCGGGCGCCAGCACACCCAGGCCGCCGATCAGGATGCCCAGACTGCCGATGTTGGAAAATCCGCACAGCGAATAGGTCATGATCAGGCGGCTGCGCTCGCTCAGCGCGCCTTCCGGCAAGCCGGCGAGCTGAAGGTAGGCGATGAACTCGTTCAATACTGTCTTGACGCCCATCAGCGCCCCGGCGGTCATGGACTCGGCCCAGGGAATGCCAGTCAACCAGACGATGGGGGCCATCGCCCAGCCCAGCAGGCGCTCCAGCGTCAGCGGCGCTCCGTCGACCTCCGGCATCCCTGCCAGCCCCAAATTGACCATATGCACCAGGGCAACCAGAACCAGCAGCATGGCGATGATGTTGAGCCAGAGTTGCAGGCCATCCAGGGTGCCCCGGGTTACGGCATCCATGGCACCGTGATAACGGATCGGGTCTGCGGGTGGCAGGGGGGATGCCTGCTGCTCTGCCGGGTCCTGCTCGGGAGGAATCATCACATGGGCAATCAACAGGGCCGCTGGCGCACTGATCAGCGACGCGATCAGCAGATGCCGGAGCGGATCGGGAATGGTGCCTTCCAGAAGGGTGGCGTAAAGCACCATCACGGTTCCTGCGATGGTGGCCATGCCGGTGACCATGACGGCAAACAGTTCGCTGCGCGACATGCTCGACAGATAAGGACGAATCAGCAAGGGGGCCTCGGTCATGCCCACGAAGACATTGGCGGCACTGGCAAATCCCACGGGCCCGCCAATGCCGAAGGTTTTCTGGAGCAGCCAGGAAAATCCCCTGACGACCAGCGGCAGGATTCGCCAGTGAAACAGCAGCGCCGACAGGGCGCTGATCACCAGCACCAGGGGCAAGGCCTGGAACGCCAAAACAAAACCGTTGGACGGGCTGGTGACGGTATAAGGCGCCGCGCCGCCGCCGATGAAGCCGAAGACGAAGGCGCTACCGGCGGCGGTGGCTTGTTGCAGGGCCTGCACCAGAGCGGTGAGAGGCTCGAACACCTGGCTGGTGCCGGGAAACTTCAGCAACACGGCCGCCAGTCCAAGCTGGCACAAGAGCCCGGCGACAATCACCCTGGGACGCACCAGCGAACGCCGTTCGCTGACTATCCAGGCCAGCAAAATCAGAACGGCCAGCCCCAAAAGCCCCTGAAATACGCTGAACATACCGTCGCTCTCCCAGTGATGATCCCCGCTTGTCTGTGGGGGAGCGCCAGTGTACCCGTCGTACGGGGCTTGCTGTTCAGCCGACTGGCCCCCTCGCGCTGCGGGACCGGCTCATCCGGGCTCGGTGGCGGAGCGTACGGGGCCGCTGGAAGCGTTTCAGGCGTCCCGCCTGTTCTTCGAGGAACGCCCCGACCAGCCAAGGCCTGGCGAACCCATTCCGGGGCTGATCAGCCTTTCCCAAATGCGGGACAATACAGCGCTCGGGCCGAACGGCCGACAGCCTCACGACCACGGAGATTCCCATGAAGCAACACAACCAGGCATCCGTCCCGAACGCGGTATGGGTGCAGATATGCCAAGCTGCCGGGCTGGACCCGGAGCGGCGTCTGGCGGCGCGGCAGGCGGTCCTGCGCAGCGAGGCGGCGCAGGAGTGCACGGTCTATCGGCCGGACGAGCACGACCCGGACGCCGAGGAAGAGGATCTGGGCGATGCCAAAATCCTCTTCAGCGGGCCGTTCCAGGCGCCGGAGGAGTGGGACGAGGAGGCACGCGCCGCGTTTTTCGACGAAGCCGATCCGGGGCTGTTCGTCACCGCCTTCATCGAATGCGAGGCCGCGCCGGCATCGCGCCGCTTCTTCGCGGTCGAGGTCGGCGATTACGTGGCGACCACGCTGGATACGGGGGAAGTGGTGATGTTCTACGTGCACGACTGCCGCGAGGACGAGCACGGCCGGCGCTGCGTGCTGATCCGCGACGACGAGCCGCTGGTCTGAGCGGCCGCCGGGCAACGCCGCGACCGGCCAGTCGCTGGGCCGGTCCTGAAGCGCGCGGCCCGGCCAGGTTCAGCGAAAGTCCTTGTAGTTCAGGGCGTGCCGGGCCATGCGCAGGCCGAGGATGCGTCGGGTCAGGCCCAGGTGGGTGGCGGCTTCGGTCATGTTGCCCTTATGCAGCGTGAGGGCCTCGACGATCAGGTCGTACTCGGCCTGGCCGAGACGCACGTCGAGGATGCCGCCGGCGGTGCTCTCGGACGCCGCGGGGATCTGCAGGGACGGCGGCAGATGCCGCTCGTCGATGGTCCCGCCCTCGGAGAGGATCACCGCCCGCTCGATGACGTTCTCCAGCTCGCGCACGTTGCCCGGCCAGTGGTAGCACATCAGCATGCTCAGCGCCGGCGTGGCGATCCGTTCCACGTCGATGCCCATCTCGCTGGAAAAACGCGCGACGAAATGCTCCGCCAGGGTGGCGATGTCGGCGCCGCGCTCGCGCAGCGGCGGCACGGTGATCGGGAAGACGTTGAGCCGGTAGTAGAGATCCTCGCGAAAACGCCCCTGCTCGACCATGGCCCGCAGGTCGCGGTTGGTGGCGGCGAGGATGCGCAGGTCGACCTGATGGGTGAGGTTGCCGCCGACCCGCTCGAAGCTCTTTTCCTGGAGCACCCGCAGCAGCTTGGCCTGCATGGCCAGGGACAGCTCGCCAACCTCGTCGAGGAAGATGGTGCCGCCGTCCGCCGCCTCGAAGCGCCCGCGCCGCTGGTTCGCCGCGCCGGTGAAGGCGCCGCGCTCGTGGCCGAACAGCTCGCTCTCGATGACGCTCTCCGGCAGGGCGGCGCAGTTGAACTTGACGAAGGGGCCGTCGGCGTTGCTGCTGTTGTAGTGGATGGCGCTGGCCACCAGCTCCTTGCCGACGCCGTTCTCGCCGAGGATCAGCACCGTGGTCCGCGAGCGGGTGACCTTCTCGATCAGCGCGTAGACCTCCTGCAGGGGCCGCGAGCTGCCGATGATGTTGCTGGGCTTGAAGCGGTTCTGCAGGGCCGAGCGCAGGCGGCGGTTCTCGTCCTCCAGGGCCGCCTTGCGGACGTGCTCCTGGAGGTGCAGCTCCACCGCCTGGGCGGTGGTGGCGGCGAGGATGGCGAGGATCTCCGCATCCAGTTCGAGCATCTGCCGGTTGGCGTAATGCCGTTCGGCGACGATGGCGCCGAGCACCTTGCGGTCGCGGCGGATCGGCACGCAGAGAAAGGACTGGCTGCCCGCCTCCCCCGGCACCACCACCGCCCGGCCGCTGTCCACCACCTGGGCGACGATGCCCTCGCCGCGGGCGAGGCTGCCCGAGGCCTGCTCCTCTTCCGTCAGACCGCAGCCCTGCTGGATGAAGATCCGCCCGGACTCAGGATCGCGCAGGCTGACCAGGCCCCGCGTCACCTTCAGATGGCGCTGCATCAGCTCCACCAGGACCTGCAGGATGCCGGCCAGATCGCCGCCCTCGATGGCGATACGGCCCAGCTCGCCGAGCAGCGGCAGCAGCTCGGTGCGACACTCCCCCATGTCCCACTCGCAGGGTTTGTCCTGCATCGCAACCTCCACGCCGGCGAGCACGGCCGGCAACGTCTGGGAGCGGCGGTTCACGAGCACGCTCCGGCCTGCCCGCGCGGATGCCGCCAGGAAAGCACCCGGCCCCGCGCGGCGGGCGCCGCCCCGGACTCGCCGGCAGCCTCCAGCCCGCGGGCGTGCAGGCGGGCCTGGAGGATCTCCTCCATCCAGTGGCGGACCCGGTCGACATCGGCGTCCACCGCGGGAATGAAGGCCTGTGCCGCGTAGGCGTCGAGGGCCTTCGGCTCGCGCAGCTCGACGAAGGCCTGGCGCAGGGCCTCGCGCAACTCGGCGGGCAGTCCCTCGCGGAAGGTCCAGAGGTATTCGGGGATCGGCGGCGACTCGGCGAGGATGCGCACGGCACGGCCGTCCAGCCGCCCTTCGGCGAGCAGGCGGCGGAGGATCGTCAGGGACAGCCCACCGGCCGTCGTCCGGCCGGCCGCCACCGCTGCGGCCACTTGGTCGTGGGCGCCGAGGCTGCGCCGCACATAGTCCTGGTCGGCGGAAAGGCCTGCCGCCAGCAGCATGTGCCGGGGTACCCAGGCGCCGGAGGTGGAGGCCAGGTCGCCCATCGCGATCTCGCCGCCGCGCAGCTGTTCGAGGCGCTCCACCCGGCTGTCGGCGGGCACGATGATCGCCGCCTGGAAAGTGGGTCCCCGGCTGCCCCCGTGGGTCGGCCGGGCGAAGGGCTCCAGGCCGGCGTGGCGGCTCTGCAGGATGTAGGTCACCGGCCCCAGATAGGCCAGATCGAGCTGCCCCCGGCGCAGCGCCTCGCCGGTGGCCACGTAGCTGCCGCCGACCAGCAGCTTCACCGGCCGGCCCAGGCAGCGCTCCAGGTAGACCCGCAGGGGTTCGTTGAGTCGTTCCACCACCGCCCGGGATTCGCCGGGCAGCAGTCCGCATCTGATGGCTTTCATGACGGGCAGAAGAGTGTCTCCGGGCATTCGTCGCGCCGCCGGCAGGGCGGCACCCGAGCGGAGACACAGCAAGCTCCGTTCCATGCAGCCCGACGCCCGGAAATACCGACTCCGCCGGCGCCAGGCGCACGATCGCGTACTAAATCGCCGGAGCCGGTGCACATTTCCGTACGCCCGTGCGGTGTCCGCGCACCGCTGGTGTCTCCCCGCCGGCCTCGGCAGGCAGCGTCGCACGGGCCTACCCGCCTCGCAGGGAACGGCTGGCGCCGATCTTGCGAGGGGCGCTCCATCCCCCTGCCCGGAACCCCCCGCCATGCCCGAATCCACCCCGCATTCCGAACGACAACCGGCCGGCGCCCGCATCTACCGCCTGGAGCCCCATCACGCCAGCCAGCTGCCGCCGGACACCCACGCCAAGCTCAAGGAAGTCTTCGCCCACTGGAACGCGTCGGAGAAGGCCGAGACGCTGGTCCGGGACATCATCGACCAGGCCCCCGACACCCTGGGCGTGCGCATCGTCGCCTACCGCTTCTATTTCTACCGGCGGCGCTCCCTGGAAGCCGCCCACTGGGCGCTGGCCTGCATCGAGTGGCTGTCGCTGCGTCTCGGCCTGCCGGCGGACTGGCGCGAGGTCCGCGCCGAGATGGCCGACTTCGCTCACTGGCACGTCTTCACCCGCCTCTGGCTGCAGTCCCTCACCGCCTACGCCTACAACCTGGCCCGCCTGGGCCGCGAGGCCGAATCCCTGGAGGCGCTGGACAAGGTGGAGGAACTCGACCCCAGCGGCAAACTGGGTGCGCCGCGCCTGCGCCAGGTCTTCAGCGGGCCGCGCGGCGACGCCGGCATGGTCTTTCCCAAGGAGTTCGAGAACTGGCGCTTCGCCCAGGACGCGCCGCGGCAGAGCGAGGGCTGATCCGTCGGGTGGCCGCTACAGGAGCGTCCAGCCGTCGGCCCCGCCCTGCCCGGACAGGTGGTACTCGAAGCGGCTGAAACGACCGGCAGCGGCGAGCCGCTGCGTCAGAACGGCGAGCCGCTCTTCGCCGTCCTGATTGATCCACACCCGGCTGTCTTCCCGAAACGGGATACCGGCAGTGATCAGGCTGGCGGGGCACGCCTCGCTGGCCGAGAGCAGCAAGGCGCGCAGGTACTGACCGTGCGGCTGCGCCCCGTCGACCAGCCGCACCCCGCAGGATTCGGCGTGCTCGGCGATCAGTTCGATCCCCAGGTGCACACCGTTGCGGCCCTGCCTGACCCAGCGAACCACACCCACCGCCCAGCCCTGCCCGGCGGCCGGCAGCACGCCGATCAACTCGCCGGCCTGCAGCCGGCTGGGCGGGGCGTCCGGCCAGAGCAGGCCGTAGCCGCCCGGACTTCGGTCGACGATGGACAGGGCGAAAACCGGGTAAGGCCCCTCTCCCGCCGGCTCGCCTGAAGATGCAGGCCGCCCCGTCGCCGGGCGTTCGAAGTGGATCGCCTCGAGGTCCGGCGCCCTCTCCCGCCGGGCCAGCGAGCGGACCCCGACAGCCCGGTTCCAGACATCCTCCAGATCGCCCCGGTTCGCCTGGAAACGGACGCGGCAGGACTCCTGCGGACGCTGGAGCACTTCGTCGAACGGCCGCCGGTCCGCCAGGTGGTAGTGGACGGCTCCCAGGCCGAGGACCACCGCCAGCCGGCCATCGCCCGGCGCACGCGGACCGGCGCGCTGGGCAAGATCGCCCCAGGCACGGTAGAGGTGTTCGAGCAGCTCCATGCCGAGGCCGCCCGGTGGTGGCGGCAGGGAATGCCGGGCATCCTTCTCCTCCTGCAGATAGATCTCCAGAACGCCGAGCAGCGCGCCGGGATCGATGCCGAGCGGCACGCGCATCGCGTCGGGGTCGCATAGGCGTCGGTAACGCGGCGGGCGGTCCCGGGCCAAGTCGACCAGCAGCGGGCAGTCGCCGGCCTGCTCCTGCAGGCGAACCAGGGCACTCCAGGACTCCAGCGCCCTGGACAGCCGGGTGATATCCAGTCGGCTCATCTGGTTGCAACGGGCAGTGCCCAGCAGCAGGCTCGCCGCATAGCTTCGCTCGATCGTCGCCGGGACAGGGTGGGCCGTCGGCCGGTCATCCACCGGCAGGCGCAGGAGCTCCCGATCCCGGGCGGTCCGGTACAGGCTGTGCATTTCCAGCCACAGCCCCGGACGCGGCGGACGCTGGAGCCGCTTGGTGCGGATCAGCATGCCGTGGAGGGCCTGCAGCGCCCGCTGAATGGCCGTTGCCTGCACCTGTCGGGCGGCCTGCTCCGCCGGGTCCGGCGCCGCCAAAGCGACGACCTGCTGGTAACCGATGGCCAATTGATAGTTCAGCGCCTGACAGAGGTTCGCCACCTTGCCCAACCGCTCGTCGGGAACGCTGCCCGGGTGAAGAAAGCGCCGCTCCAGGTGCTTGCAGACGAAACGGACCTCCGGGCGCAGCAGTTCGAGCAGGTGCAGGCGATTTTCCGCCGAGGTCTGCAGCCTGACGAGTTCGAGCAGCCCCTGGTAGAGGCGCTGTGCGCAGGCCCCCGGATTGGCCTTGGGCAGCTCGGCGATCCAGCGCTCCAGCGCCCACGGAGTGGCCTGGCAGAAGCTCAGCCCGGGATGGTCGGGACAGGGTACGCGCAGCAGCGCTCGAGAACGCTCTCTGTTCATTCGGAACGGCCTGAAAGGAAGAGGGATCACGCCCCCTCGGCGTCGACGGCGGCGGTTTCGAGACCAACATCCGCCCCCAAACCAGAGCCTTCGACGTCGCCCGGAGCAATAGCGCTACGTTCGTCCCCTCGCCGGCGACAGGCGGACGAGGTCGCCGGCCGGGGCAGCCACGCCCGCTCTGCGTGGATCAGGAGCCGGCAGCAGTGCCGGTGCCGATAGTGGTGGCCGGAACGGAGCCGCCGCCAGTTCCGACGCCACTGCCACTGGCGGTGCCGGGTACGACAGCGGAGCCACCCACGCCCCAGACGCCGGCCAGGCTCTGCATCAGCGGACCGGCCACCCCCTGGTTGCCGAGGAACTGCAGCAGGATCGGCGCGAACTGGCCGGTCAGGCTGGCGTCCATGCCCAGGGAGGAGAAGGTCTGGTTGACGTCCTGCATGTTCTGGACATTACCCAGCAGCTCGCCGGTCTGCGCCAGTGCGGCGGACTGCTCGGCCGTCGGCTGGGCGGACTTGCCGAGCAGCCCCCCCAGACCACCGCCGAGTCCGCCGAGACTACCGCCCAGCGCACCCAAGCCGCCGAGGGCGCCAAGCTGGTCCAGCGCGTTGTTGCCGGTGAGGTGTTCGATGCCGGGAACCGACTCGGCCAGCTGCGCATAGTCGCTGCCCTTGAGCTGGCTTTGCGCCAGCCCCAGCAGGGCCCCGGTGCCGCCCAGCATCTGCAGCGGGGTGACGGGCAGCGCGCTCAGGGCCTGAACCAGCCCGAGGACCTGCGCACTCTTGTCGTTGGCAGCCACCGCGCCGGTCTGCTCGCCCTTGAGGGTGGAAACCGCCTGGGCGGCGGCGTTCAGGTCGAAGGCGAAGGCCGGGACGCTCGCCAGACTCAGCAGGGCGACCAGGGCAATGGAAGGGGACGCTTTCATCGGGTGAAACCTCTCGACTCGGGATGCAGGCGCCGCCCGGCGACACAAGGGCCGGGCGGATAGCCGGAATGGGCAGGATGATCGCGGACCGGGCATGGGCGGCGCCGCGCCCAATCGCTCGCGCGACGGTCCGCCGCCTCTGCGGCGGCATTTTCGTGACACCCCACTCGGACATGGCCTCCGGGATGGGATAGGGATCGATGGCGGCCCTATGGTCGGTCATCGCCTTGCCGCCTGCAATAGCGCCCCCATCAAGCAAGCCGCACCGGCCGATTCAGCTTGGTTTAAGTCGCCCCAGCTAGGGTGACGCCCATCGAAAGCCGACGACTCCCTGGAGAGCCACGATGAAAACCCTCACCGCCCTGTTCGCCAGCGCCCTGCTCACCGCCAGCCTGGCCCAGGCCCACGACCTCGGCCCGGACCAAGCCGTGCAGTTGCTCAAGGCCGGCACCATCCAGCCGTTCGAGACGCTCAACGCCACGGCACAGGCCAAGCACCCCGGCGCGACCGTCCGGGAAACCGAGCTGGAAGAGGAATACGGCCGCTATATCTACCAGGTCGAGCTGCGCGACGCCCAAGGCGCGAAGTGGGACGTGCATCTGGATGCCGCCAGCGGCCAGGTCCTCAAGGACAAGCGGGACGACTGAACGGCCGGATGAGCAGTTGAAACCCTGTCCGCGCCTGCCGGACCAGTTCGATCCGCCAAGCCAGGACCCGCGCTTCGCCCAGGCAGGCCTGGCAGTGGCGGGCACGGGTTTGCTTCATCGGGCCGGCTTGCCTGCCTTGGCTCACCCTGTGGCAGGGTATCGCTCAACGGGATGTCCACCATCAGGGCATACCGCCGGGCTCTGCCAGTGAATCGACGCCTGCCGTAACAGGTGATCACATAACAAGAATCACAACAGGGACACTCCCGCCGCAGAAAAAATAATAATACCTAAATAAATCATTTACTTAATACAAGTACTTTCTCGCTGATTCCAATATTACGGGTTGACTTCAACGCTACACACCGAAGTGATAGCATGTCTTACCTCATAATGAGGAATGGCTCCGAGTCCGTTTTCCAACCCGTGAATGAAGGCCCCAAGATGATAAAAAGAATAATGCTGTTGGTCGCTACCTTCTGTTCGGTGGCACTTGTAATCCCCGCCAGTGCCGCCGACGAAACCGCCGCCATCGATGCGGCAGCGGAGCAGTTGCGCGTGGTGATGGTCGACCCGGACAAGGGGCGGCTGGAGGCGCTGATCGCTCCGGAGCTGAGCTATGGCCACTCCAGCGGCAAGGTCGATACCAAGGAAAGCCTGATCGATAACCTGATGAGCGGCGCTTCCAACTTCTCGTCCATCGCCATCAGCGACCAGAGCGTGCAGGTGGTGGGCGACGACCTCGCCATCGTTCGCCATACGTTCGTGGCCGACACGCACGGCAAGGGCAAAGAGCCGGCCAGGGTCAACCTGAAAGTCCTGCAGATCTGGAAGAAAACGGGCAGCGAATGGCAATTGCTGGCCCGTCAGGCGGTGGCCGCCAGCGCTTAACGCTTCAATGGGGACCCCCTGGAAAGCCTATCCGGGGGTTCTCCTTGGGCCCGCCATCGCCCAGGCCTTCACGCTCGCACCGCGAATGTAATGGCCTAATGATTCTGGACACCCCGATAGGGCGGTACGCTACCGTCACACAGCGAGGTAACAGAACATGGCAAAACGATCTTTCTCCACTGAGTTCAGGCACGAAGCAGCAGCCCTCGTGCTTGATCGCCACTACAGCGTGACCGAGGCCTGCACGGCGATGG